>ENA-OXEB01000517-OXEB01000517.1-human-gut-metagenome-genome-assembly--contig:-NODE-517-length-12600-cov-4.44113_pt1 | contig 12600 bp, 15 predicted proteins | sample MGYA00249353_ERZ652239 | MGnify/ENA primary metagenome ERZ652239 (study PRJEB26925, sample SAMN05826586) | human gut metagenome | biome: ENVO:2100002; feature: ENVO:00000062; material: ENVO:00002003... | reverse complement strand
TCTATGTGGGACGTACCCGCGTGCAGGCTCCGGTGACCAACGGCGATAACGTCACGACGATTGCCAGCAGTATCAAAGATGCCATCAATGCCGTTCCGGCCCTGCCGTTTACGGCTTCATCTTCGGCAGGCGTGGTCACACTGACCGCGCGTCATAAGGGGCTTTGCGGGAATGAAATTCCTGTCAGCCTCAATTACTACGGCTTTGGTGGGGGCGAAGTGCTGCCAGCGGGCGTACAGATTGCCGTGGCGACGGGTACCGCCGGTACGGGTGCTCCGGTTCTCACCGGCGCGGTGGCTGCAATGGCGGATGAGCCGTTTGATTATATCGGCCTGCCGTTCAACGACACGGCCTCCGTTAACACGCTGGTGACCGAGATGAACGATACCAGCGGTCGCTGGAGCTATGCGCGTCAGCTGTATGGTCATGTGTATACGGCAAAGATCGGCACGCTGTCAGAACTGGTGACCGCAGGTGACCAGTTTAATCAGCAGCACATTACCCTGGCGGGGTACGAAAAAGAGACCCAGACGCCTGCCGACGAACTGGCGGCAAGCCGTACCGCCCGCGCAGCGGTGTTTATTCGCAACGATCCGGCACGTCCCACGCAGACCGGTGAGCTGGTGGGTATGCTGCCTGCGCCGAAGGGGAAACGGTTCACGATGACCGAACAACAGACCCTGCTGTCTCATGGCGTGGCAACGGCGTATGTCGAAAGCGGGGTACTGCGCATTCAGCGTGATGTCACCACGTACAGGAAAAACGCTTACGGGGTTGCGGATAACAGCTACCTAGACAGTGAGACTCTGCATACCAGCGCGTATGTACTGCGCAAACTGAAATCTGTCATTACCAGTAAGTACGGGCGTCACAAGCTTGCCAGTGACGGTACCCGCTTTGGTCCCGGTCAGGCGATTGTCACCCCGGCGGTGATCAAAGGGGAACTGCTGGCAACCTACCGTCAGCTTGAGCGTGCGGGGATCGTGGAAAACTACGAACTGTTTAAGCAGTACCTGGTTGTGGAGCGTGATGCCAGCGATCCGAACCGCCTGAACACGCTGTTCCCGCCTGACTATGTTAACCAGTTGCGTGTCTTTGCCGTGGTTAACCAGTTCCGTCTTCAGTATTCAGAGGAGTCCGCATAATGGCCCGTATCGGGGGAACCTGTTATTTCAAAATTGACGGTCAGCAGCTATCGCTGACCGGCGGCATTGAGGTGCCCATGAACAGGACGGTCAATGATGACATCATCGGCCTGGACGGTTCAGTGGACCGCAAGGAAACTCACCGTGCGCCTTATGTCAAAGGGACCTTCAAGGTGCCGAAGAATTTTCCGGTGAGCAAAATCACCTCGTCTGATGAGATGACCATCACTGCCGAGCTGGCGAACGGTCAGGTCTATGTACTGTCGTCTGCCTGGCTGCACGGCGAAGCGAACCATAATGCCGAAGAAGGCACGGTCGATCTTGAGTTCCACGGTGAAGAAGGGGATTACCAGTAATGAAAGAGCTTGAGTTAAAGAAACCGATTACCGCTCATGGCGAGACACTCTCCGTACTGGAGTTTGATGAGCCCACCGGGAAAGATGTCCGCGAGCTGGGGTATCCCTACCAGATGAATCAGGATGAGTCCGTCAGACTTCTGGCGCATGTGGTGTCGAAATACATTGTGCGGCTGGCGAAAGTGCCGCAAAGCTCTGTCGACCAGATGTCTCCGGCAGACCTGAATGCAGCGGCGTGGCTTGTGGCTGGTTTTTTCCTCCAGGCCTGACGGCTGAATACCTCACTGATCGCTTCTTTGACTGCGCCAGCTACTGGCGCATTAATCCCTTCGAATTGCTGAATATGCCGATCAGTGAAATTCCCTTGCTGGTCAGTCAGGCAAACAGGATAGAGCAGGAGAAACGCACACATGGCTGAATTTGAGCTTAAGGCGTTGATCACCGGTGTCGACAGGCTTTCTCCCGCGCTGTCGAAAATGCAAAAGAAAATCCGGGGATTTAAACGCCAGGCGGAAGAAGCGTCACAGGGTGGGCTGGCGCTTGGTGGAGGACTGGCAGCGGGGCTGACGCTTTCCCTGAAATCTTATGCCGATCAGGAAAACGCCGCTACCGGGCTGAAAGTCGCCATGATGGATGCGAACGGCGAGGTTGGAAAGAGCTTTCAGGACATCAATAAACTGGCTATTGGCCTGGGTAACCAGCTACCCGGTACAACGGCTGATTTCCAGAACATGATGCAGATGCTGGTGCGTCAGGGGATCCCGGCAGAAAACATTCTGGGTGGTGTGGGTAAAGCGACAGCTTATCTTGCGGTACAACTGAAAAAAACACCGGAAGCGGCTGCTGAGTTTGCTGCAAAGATGCAGGATGCTACCGGAACGGCGTCAGAAGACATGATGGGGCTGTTCGACACTATCCAGAAGGCGTTTTATCTGGGCGTTGACGATACCAACATGTTGTCCTTCTTCACTAAAACCAGTTCTGTTCTGAAGATGGTGAACAAGGACGGTCTTCAGGCTGCACAGAGCCTTGCCCCCATCAGCGTCATGATGGATCAGATGGGGATGAACGGGGAGTCGGCAGGTAATGCCCTGCGAAAAGTTATCCAGTCCGGATTAAGTGTTAAGAAAATCAGGGACGTCAATAAAGTCATGGCCCGCCAGAAACTCGGGGTACAGCTCGATTTTACTGACGGCAAAGGAAGTTTTGGCGGTCTTGATAACATGTTCAGGCAACTGGCAAAGCTGCGAAAACTGACCGACGTTAAGCGAACAGGCGTACTTAAGGCAATATTTGGTGATGATGCCGAAACCCTTCAGGTGGTCAATGCCCTGATCGATAAAGGAAAGGATGGCTACGATCAGATCCAGCAGAAGATGAATAAACAGGCCAGCCTGAATAAACGTGTTCAGGCTCAGCTTGGTACGCTGTCCAACCTGTGGGAGGCAATGACGGGGACCGCAACTAACGGTCTTGCAGCTATTGGCGGCGCATTTTCTGGTGACGCTAAAAATATCACGCAATGGCTGGGGGAGTTGGGGGAAAAATTCACGAAGTTTGCGGATGAAAATCCCCGGGTTATTCGTGGCGTCGTCGGGCTTGCTGCCGGTCTTGCGATTCTGAAACTGGGATTGATGGGCGTTGGCGGTGCCATCAGTATTGTCAGCAGGATCATGTCGATGACGCCGATTGGCATGATTGCGACGGCGATTGCTCTGGCTGCGGGATTAATTATCACTAACTGGGATGTTGTCGGACCTTATTTCAAGAAGCTCTGGGAAACCATTGGTCCTTATTTTGAGGCAGGTTGGGAACTTCTGAAGAAGGTTTTTGCCTGGTCGCCGCTGGGGATGGTGATCAATAACTGGGGACCGGTTGTTAAGTGGTTTCAGGATATGTGGGATAAGCTGAAGCCGATTATTGAATGGTTTACCGACAGTTCCGGTGACACGGTCGATGCCATTAACTCGGCGCAGTGGGGCGCGGGTGCTTATGATGCTTATGGGACGGGAATACCGCCACGGGGATACACTCCTTATCCGGTGGTGGATCCGGCTCAGGCAAACAACGCCTCCGATGCCACAGGCTCGAATCCCTTCATGATTAACAAAGCTTCTGTGCCAAAAGTTGATGGTGAGATCAAGGTATCTTTTGTGAATTCGCCTCCGGGTATGCGGGTTATGGAAACGCGATCCAGCGGTTTTGATGTCAGCCATGATGTTGGCTATACGCGGTTCAGGTAGTGTACAAAATGATTAATGTGTTTTTGTCTGGCATAATTTGGGTTTTCAGCTTTAAGTAGTTAATATAATCATTCCTTACAAATGATTGAAGGGATGATTATGCGTATCTTTGTTTTTTTTATATCTGCACTTTTATCTTTTAACTTGGCTGCGGAAGAGTGTAAGTTCAGCTTTAATGAGTCAGAATTAATCTCTTCTATAGGTATTGCACCAGTTAAGCAAGAGATAATAAAGGATGAAGGAATAACTAAGCGGCAATATGAATTCAGAAGAGAATTATCTTCTGAAGAAATGCTTAGTGATGACGCTGATGAAAAATATGAGCCGCAGTTTTATATATCTGTTTATAATCCATCATGCCCACGAAAGGTTATTGTTTGGTTTTTCAAAGACAATAAAAACACAATGGATTTAAGTAATGAGGTCCTTGCTGGTAGAGCGTTCAAGTATTTAACTGGTGTTAATGAAAGTATTTTTGAAAATAAAATGAAAAAGTTTTTAAAGGTACAGTCATTTGAATCTTTTGATGAAAGGACAGATTCTAAATTTATAAAGAGTGGTGATATTTATTCCATTGATGTTCAACTCAGATAGTAATTAAAAATATTAGGTTCCCGCCACATCTTCTGCGATGTAAATAACTGACAAAGCAGATTTGGCGGGTTTTTTGTATCCGGAGTTTATATGACGTGGAAAGACAGGCTTCAGGATGCGTCATTTCGCGGCGTACCGTTTAAGGTTGAAGAAGAAAGTGCGGGAACCGGTCGCCGTGTGGAAACACACGAATATCCGAACCGCGACAAACCCTATACCGAAGATCTGGGAAAAGTCACTTTCCGCCCGTCCATCACAGCTTATGTGGTGGGAGATGACTGCTTTGACCAGCGCGATCTCCTGATTGAAGCGCTGAATAAACCCGGTCCCGGCACGCTTGTTCACCCGACATACGGTGAGCTGAAAGTCTGTGTTGACGGGGAAGTTCGGGTCAGCACATCGAAAAGTGAAGGGCGTATTGTCCGCTTTGACCTGAAGTTTGTCGAAGCAGGAGAACTCTCTTACCCCACATCAGGTGCGGCGACGGCGCAGACGCTGATGTCATCCTGTTCTGCACTGGATGACTGCATCAGTGACAGCTTCAGCGGTTTCAGTATCGATGGTGTGGCGGATTTCGTGCAGAACGACGTTATCGGTAATGCCAGCATAATGCTGGGGTATGTTTCTGATGCGATGAAAGTGGTGGATTCTGCCGTATCGGATGCCGCCAGGCTGTTGCAGGGGGATATCTCGGTACTTCTGCCGCCGCCATCGTCAGGCAAAAATTTCGTTGAGCAGGTGCAGAAAATGTGGCGTACCGGGAAACGCCTTTATGGTAACGCCAGCGACCTGCTCAACATGATCAAAACGCTTTCCGGTGTCAGCCTCGGCAGCGATCTGCAACCGCGCGGCGTCTGGAAAACGGACAGTAAAACCACCGCCACGGCGACGCAGCAGCGTAACGTGGTTGCCAGCACCCTTCGTACGACCGCAATCAGCGAAGCGGCGTATGCCGTCACCCGATTACCTGCGCCAACAACTTCCGCGGTGATGCAGAATTCCGCAGTGGGGCAGGCAACAACACCTGCGCAGAGCACTGGCTGGCCTTCCGTCACGCATCCGGCACTGAACAATGCACCGGCGGTGAAAAACACGGTTGACCTGCCGACGTGGGAAGAACTGACTGACATTCGCGACACACTGAATACGGCAATTGATAAGGAGTTGTCCCGTACAACCAGTGATGCGCTGTTTCTGGCGCTGCGCCGGGTGAAAGCAGATCTGAATGCGGATATCAACACGCGCCTTGAACAGTCTGCACGGATCATTCAGCGCACGCCGGATGAGGTTTTACCCGCGCTGGTGCTGGCGGCGACCTGGTTTGATAACGCGGCGCGTGACGCGGACATTATCCGGCGTAATGCCATTACGCATCCCGGCTTTGTGCCGGTGATCCCTCTGAAGGTGCCAGTGCAATGAACGATAACGTCACGCTACGGGTAAATGGCCGGGAGTGGAATGGCTGGACATCGGTGCGCATCGGTGCCGGTGTTGAACGACTGGCGCGGGATTTCAGTGTGGAGATCACCCGCCAGTGGCCGGGAGATGAGGGTATCACCACGCTTCAGCCGCGCATTAAAAACGGTTCAAAAGTGGAAGTGCTGATTGGTGATGAGCTGGTGATCACCGGCTGGGTGGAGGCGACGCCCGTTCGTTACGATGCCCGTTCGGTCAGCACCGGTATTGCCGGACGCAGTCTAACCGCTGATCTGATTGACTGTGCAGCCGAACCGACACAGTTTAACGGACGATCGCTGGTACAGATTGCGCAGGCGCTTGCTGCGCCCTTCGGCATTGAGGTGGTGAACAACGGTGCGCCGTCGGGTGTTATTCCTGACGTCCAGCCTGATCACGGTGAAACGGTGATTGAGGTAATCAACAAAATACTCGGTCAGCAGCAGGCACTGGCTTACGACGACCCGCACGGCAGGCTGGTGATTGGCGGTATTGGCTCAACGCGGGCACATACCGCGCTGGTACTTGGGGAAAACATCCTTTCCTGTGATACGGAGAAGAGTATCCGGGAGCGGTTTTCAGTTTACCAGGTGGCGGGGCAGCGTGCCGGAAACGACGATGATTTCGGTGAGGCCACCACCACCGCGCTGCGGGCCCGCACAGAGGACGCATTTATTGCCCGTTACCGTCCGATGTATATCAGGCAGACAGGGCAGGCCACGGGGGCAGGCTGTATTGCGCGTGCTGACTTTGAAGCCCGACAACGGGCGGCGCGGACGGATGAAACCACCTATGTGGTGCAGGGCTGGCGACAGGGTAACGGTACGCTGTGGCAGCCCAACCAGCGGGTGATTGTCTTTGATCCGGTCTGTGGTTTCGACAATACCGAACTGCTTGTTTCGGAAGTCACGTTTACTCAGGACCAGAACGGCACCCTGACGGAAATCCGTGTCGGCCCGCCTGATGCTTATCTGCCTGAACCCGAAGATCCCGGCGCGCGGAAAAAGAAAAAAGCCAGAGTACAGGAGGACCCGTTCTGATGAGGGCGATTGAAACCATACAGCGACAACTCCTCGGGCTGATTGGGCGGGCCGTGGTGAAAAGCATCAGTGCCGCAACGAAATGTCAGACCGTGGATGTGTCCCTGATTGCCGGTGAACCCAAAGCCGGGGTTGAACATCTTGAACCTTACGGTTTTACCGCAAGGGCAAACAGCGGTGCGGAAGCGGTGGTGTTGTTTCCGGATGGCGACCGTTCTCATGCGGTGGTTGTTACGGTGTCGGATCGGCGTTACCGCCTGAAAGGGCTGCAGACGGGTGAGGTGGCTGTCTATGACGATCAGGGGCAGTCCGTGACGCTGACCCGGGAGGGGATCGTGGTGGACGGTGCAGGTAAAACGATCACGTTTCGCAATTCACCTAAAGCACGTTTTGAAATGGACCTGGAAGTGACAGGACAGGTGAAAGACCTGTGCGACTCCAGCGGCACCACCATGTCAGCGATGCGGCTTGCCTATAACGGGCATCGTCACAGAGAGAACGGTCAGGGCAGTAACACCGACAAACCTGATAAAGCGATGGAGGCATGATGGAACTGTGGCTGACGGTGAACGGTAAACGCACCTGCGCCAGCGCACCGCTGGATCCGCTGACCCGCGCCGTGGTGATTTCCCTGTTTACCTGGCGGCGGGCGGAGCCTGATGACAACGCCGACGTCCCGATGGGATGGTGGGGGGATACCTGGCCTGCGGTACAGAATGACCGTTACGGCTCCCGACTGTGGCTGCTTCAGCGCAGCAAACTGACCAATCAGCTGGTGCAGACGGTAAGGGGGTATATCCGCGAATGCCTGCAATGGATGATTGATGATGGCGTGGTGTCCCGTATTGATCTGGATATCCGCCGCACCGGGATTAATGAACTGGGTAACAGTATCACTCTCTGGCGTCGTGACGGACCGGTAATGATTTCTTTTGATGATCTGTGGAGTGCGATAACGCATGGCGGACAGTGAATTTCAGCGCCCGACGCTGGCAGAAAATATCAGTATGCTCCGTAACGATTTATTCGCCAGGCTGGACGTCAGCGACACGCTCCGGCGCATGGATGAAGACGTGCGGGCAAAGGTGTATGCGGCGGCGCTGCATACGGTTTACGGTTACATCGATTATCTGGCAATGAACATGCTGCCTGATCTGTGCGATGAGTCCTGGCTGGCGCGACATGCTGCGATGAAACGGTGTCCGCGCAAGGGGGCCACGGCTGCCAGCGGGTATATGCGCTGGGAAGGTGTCAGCGATGGCCTGAAGGTGACCGCCGGGAGTGTTATTCAGCGCGATGACCTGGTTCAGTACACGGCAACTGCCGATGCAACCAGCACTGGTGGTGTCCTGCGTGTGCCGATCACTTGCTCAACTACAGGCGCGGTCGGTAACGCTGACGACGGTACGGCATTAATCCTGGTCACGCCGGTGAATGGTCTGCCGTCTTCCGGTGTGGCTGACACCCTGACAGGCGGATTTGATACTGAAGAGCTGGAAACGTGGCGCGCCCGCGTCATTGAGCGGTATTACTGGACGCCTCAGGGCGGGGCTGACGGGGACTATGTCGTCTGGGCTAAAGAAGTGCCCGGCATTACCCGCGCATGGACATACCGACACTGGATGGGAACGGGGACTGTCGGTGTGATGATTGCCAGCAGTGACCTGATTAATCCCATTCCGGAAGAGTCAACGGAAACGGCGGCAAGACAACATATCGAGCCACTGGCCCCGGTGGCAGGCTCTGATTTGTATGTATTCAGGCCGGTGGCGCATAAAGTGGATTTTCATATCCGCGTGACGCCGGACACACCGGAAATACGGGCTGCCATCACCGCCGAGTTGCGTTCGTTCCTGCTGCGTGATGGTTATCCGCAGGGAGAACTGAAGGTGTCACGTATCAGTGAAGCGATTTCCGGTGCGAACGGGGAATACAGCCATCAGTTGCTTGCCCCGGCGGACAATATCTCCATTGCAAAAAATGAGCTGGCGGTTCTGGGGACGATTTCATGGACGTGACAAACGATGATTATATCCGTCTGTTGTCGGCACTGTTGCCGCCCGGTCCGGCGTGGTCAGTCAGCGATCCGGCGATTGCCGGTGCGGCACCGTCATTAACCCGCGTTCATCAGCGTGCGGATGCCCTGATGCGGGAGCTGGATCCGCGCACCACCACTGAACTGATAAACCGCTGGGAGCGTCTGTGCGGTCTGCCGGATGAATGTATTCCCGCAGGGACACAGACCCTTCGCCAGCGTCAGCAACGGCTGGATGCGAAGGTTAATCTGGCGGGCGGCATCAATGAGGATTTTTATCTTGCACAGCTTGCTGCCCTGGGCAGACCAGACGCCACTATCACGCGATACGATAAAAGCACGTTCACCTGCTCATCGGCCTGTACTGACGCAGTGAATGCGCCGGAATGGCGGTATTACTGGCAGGTCAACATGCCAGCCGCCACCAACACCACCTGGATGACATGTGGCGATCCCTGTGATTCCGCACTGCGTATCTGGGGCGACACCGTTGTCGAGTGCGTGCTTAACAAACTCTGCCCTTCGCATACCTACGTAATTTTTAAATATCCGGAGTAATCCATGCATCGTATAGACACGAAAACCGCGCAGAAGGATAAGTTCGGCGCGGGTAAGAACGGTTTTACCCGTGGTAACCCCCAGACCGGCACACCTGCCACCGATCTGGATGATGACTACTTTGACATGTTGCAGGAGGAGCTTTGCAGCGTTGTGGAGGCATCCGGTGCCAGCCTGGAGAAGGGGCGGCACGACCAGCTGCTTACCGCGCTTCGTGCGCTGCTGTTAAGCCGCAAGAATCCGTTTGGTGATATCAAATCGGATGGCACGGTGAAAACGGCTCTCGAAAACCTTGGTTTGGGAGAATTATCTCTGGCTGGCACTGCATCGGGTGTCATTGGTCTGAATGGGTATGTAACGATTCCGTTAATTATTTCAGGTTCCCGGAGAACACTGATTATTCAGTGGGGGCAGGCGAGATTTGGTGGGTCTGGTGGTGAAGATGCCGGATATCTTAATGATTTTCCTTTTGCCTTTCCGTCAGCATGTTATGGAATGATAGTTAGTCATGTGGGGCATACACCTTCAGGCGCAGGAATCCTGTCGGCTTCTGCAATTACATCAAATCAGTTCCGCGGTTTTTCAAGCATAGCGACTGCTGCAAACGCTGTATTAGGTCGTTATATCGCTATAGGGGTGTAATATGTTTTATAGTCCATCTTTAAACATTTTTGTGAATCCTGCACTTAAGGATGATTACATTAATGCAAATTCATGGCCAGATGATGCTCTGGCTGTCAGTGATGATGTTTATAATGAATTTGCGGTCAATACGCCTCCAGATGACAAAATTCGTGTTGCAGGAAAAAATGGATTACCCACATGGGCACTAATACCTCCACCATCGCATGAAGAACTTATTCAACAGGCAGAATCAGAAAGGCAATTATTGCTTAATCAGGCCAACGAATACATGAACAGTAAGCAATGGCCTGGCAAAGCAGCTATTGGTCGTCTGAAAGGTGAGGAACTGGCGCAATATAATTTGTGGCTGGATTATCTGGACGCACTGGAACTGGTCGATACTTCCGGTGCGCCAGATATTGAATGGCCTACGCCTCCGGCAGTTCAGGCCAGATGACGTCCGGCGCTGTGCTGGTATCTGTTGCCGTCACCACGTCAATGTAATCCAGCACAGTGTTAAGGCGGGTTGTTTCTGCCTGCGTCAGCTTCCGTCCGGCCTGTAATTTCAGTTGAATCAGACTGATGGAGGCCATTGCAGTATCAATCAGCGACTGGCGCTGTGCTTCTGCTGCGCCGTGCTGTGCCTCAGTATCGGTCACCCATTTCTCACCATCCCATTTATCGTATGGCGTTAACGGGGCGATAGTGGTTGTATTTTCAGGGTAATCACCCGGAGTTGTGATTTCTTTGGCTTCTCCCGTTTCGGTGTTATAGACGATTTCACCGCGATGGTCTGGCACATATTCCCATGAGTTAAAATCTGCAGAACGGCAGATAGCATAACCAGCCTTATATGTGCCTGGTGAATCTAAACAGGAATATGCCGGGATACCAACACCAACGGCAAGATATTCATTTGAAGTGGAAATATATTCCCGTGTTTCACCATCATAGTTATAGACGGTAATATTCCCTGCCTTCGTGGCAATAATCTCGCTATTTAATACAGCGTTATCCATTATGCAGCCCTCACAATATAATTAAAGGCAATGTTACGTGGGCGGTTCTCATTTGCGGTTGGGACAACGGCTGAAGCATTAAAATTCGCATACAGGTGGCGTTGATACCCGGATGCTGATGCACCACTTAATGCGGGAGCTTTTGCCTCCGAACCCGAAAAGGCCCCTGACACGTATCCTAATAACCCTTGTGAATCGCCAACTGAACTGTAGCCAATCACCCCGGTAATGTTTCGGATAGCATCTCCTTGTGCTGAAAGCAGAGTTCGCCCACTATCCACTCCCTTTCCATCATCCCAGCCACGAATAAATTCACCGCGTAAATCAGGCAATTTTAACGTCGGGTAAGCCTTTGCCAGATTAGGGTAATCTTCAGCAGAAAAAGCCGCACCGTTGCATTTCAGCCAGCCTGTTGGCGGTGTGGCTGAAGGCCATGGAACAGGCACACCAACAGGCAGCGCAGAGCCTTCCCCTAAACCAACCTTTCAAATATTTTTCTGAATCAGGTGATATTTCGCCTCTTCTCCTGTTTTTACAACAGGAGAAGCACTCATGATTTACGGGTATGTTCGTGTATCAACAAATCATCAGGATACAGAGTTGCAACGTCTTGCACTTGAGTCAGCTGGCTGTGAGCGAATTTATGAAGAATATGCCAGTGGCAGAACAGCTAATCGCCCTGTGTTAAAGGAATTAATTACGGTGATGAAAAGTGGAGATGAGTTGATTGTCTGGAAGTTAGATCGGATAGGGAGAAATGTGCTGCATGCGCTATTGATGTTTCAAAATCTGCACGAAAAAGGTGTTAATTTTCGGAGTATTACAGATGGCGTAGACCTGAAAACAGCAAGTGGTCGCTATAATTTCCGTAATATTCTTTCTGCTGCGCAGTATGAATCTGATTTGAATAGCGAGCGAACTTTAGCTGGTTTGGCTATTGCCAGATCCAAAGGCCGGATTGGTGGGCGTAGACCGAAGTTTAGCGACGAGCAGTGGCAACAGATGGGAGCGCTCATAGCGGCAGGGAAATCACGGCGTTATGTTGCACGTATCTATAACGTTGGGCTATCAACCCTATATAAACGATTTCCTGTTACTGGCATTCAAACGAAATAATTTAAAAGCAATTTAAAGAGTTATTTGTCTAATGTTGGAAGCCGCAGCCACGTCGTATGCAAGAACGTGCTGCGGCTGGCTGGCGAACTTTCGATAGTGCGAGTATTGAATGATTTCCAGCCGTTACCGATTTTACGTGTTAATTAGTGAACAAACCACTCGTCAGCAGATTCCCAGGTATCTTTCAGAGTCTCCTGAACAAAAGTTTTTGCAGAATCCTTATCTGCGGTGCGTGTAACAGAAAGGCCATCGTTGCTGGTGGCTTTTACGATCACCTCTACATCGTCATAACGTTTACTGATGCGTCGGGTTAATTCTTCCTTTAACGCATCCACAGCACCGGTTGGCATTTTAGTCATTTTTTCTTTGGCTATGCAGATTTCAATACGCATAAAAGTCCCTCTATACTGTGTTT
>ENA-OXEB01000514-OXEB01000514.1-human-gut-metagenome-genome-assembly--contig:-NODE-514-length-12631-cov-7.22145_pt1 | contig 12631 bp, 10 predicted proteins | sample MGYA00249353_ERZ652239 | MGnify/ENA primary metagenome ERZ652239 (study PRJEB26925, sample SAMN05826586) | human gut metagenome | biome: ENVO:2100002; feature: ENVO:00000062; material: ENVO:00002003... | reverse complement strand
ATACAATTTGAGGACATTTTCATTTGTGGTTACTTAGGACATTATCATATTTGGTTTATAGTGTGGCTGATAAATACGGTTTTATTATTGTCTTTTTGTAATAACCATGTTATACTTTTGTTACGCATTTTCTTATGCGTCACGATATCTTATGCCATATTAATGGCATCACGGCAAGTCTGCCAAAGCATTCACAATTGTTTGGAAATAGAAAGCGGGAGGAGTGGTCTGTCTATGGAATGAATGTAAAAATCTATTGTAAAGTACCAGTTATTTGAGTATAATGGAGGTAGAAACGTGGTAAAAGTTAATAAAAAGTATAAAGACAGATTATTTCGCATGGTATTTAACCGGAAAGAGGAGCTAATTTCGCTGTATAATGCTATCAGCCATTCCGAGTATACGGATCCAGAAGAATTGGAGATTTATACGCTCGAAGATGTGATTTATATGAAAATGAAGAATGATCTCGCATTTTTAATTGACGACGTTCTGAATCTGTGGGAGCACCAGTCTACATGGAACCCAAACATGCCGGTCCGGGGAGCGTTTTATATCGTAGAGGAATACAGAAAGTATATTGAGCAGAAGGGGCTGAACCTGTATGGAAGCCGTCTGATTACGCTTCCCGTTCCTCAATTCTATGTATTTTACAATGGCTTGAAGGAAGAGCCGGACAATGTAGAGCTGAAGTTATCCAATGCATTTTCCACGCTTCATCCGGAACTGGAACCGTGTATGGAATTTAAAGCGGTCATGGTGAACATTAACCGGGGACATAATAAAAGCCTGATGGAGCAGTGCTCTGCATTAAGGGAGTATGCAGAATTCGTGGCGCGAATCAGAGAATGGATGGAAGCAGGGGCAGATCTTTTGGAGGCAATCGGAGAAGTGATCGATTCCTGCATCCGGGATGGAATACTGGCGGAATTTTTGTCATCACACAGAGCGGAGGTGTTCGAGGTGCTGCTGACAGAGTATGATGAGCAGAGGCATATAGCGAGTGAGAAGGAATCGAGCAGGGAAGAGGGGATGAAGGCTGGTCTTCATAAAGCGGCTATCAATCTATTCAAGCGAGATATGTGTATAGAGGAAGCCGCAATTATTTGCGAGGAAGATGCCAGTCTTGTAGCAGAATGGTATGAGGAATGGAAAATTTCCAAAGGCGTTAGCCGTTAGGATCGAAGCAGAATGCAGCAACCGCGCAGAAAATCACTTATTTCTAATTGAAAGTCAGAAATAGGTGATTTTTTGCTATAATCCTAAACCGATAGCCATTAAAGTATTTTGTTGAGCCCTTGCTCTCTGGGCGTGCTGTTCGGGGTTCCGATGGGGATCATGATGGCCTGGTTTAAGTGGGTAGACCGTCTTGCAAGACCGCTGTTTGACTTAATCCGGCCGGTTCCGGGCCTTGCCTGGATTCCGATGTTTATTCTTCTTTTCGGTATCGGCATTTTACCAAAGGCCGCTGTTATTTTTCTCAGCACCTCGGTCGCATGCATCGTAAACAGCTACACCGGAATTAAACAGACGAAACAGGAACATCTCTAGGTTGGAGATGTCTTCGGATTTTCGAATTTGCAAAAACTATTTAAAATAGCGATTCCCACTGCACTGCCGATGATCTTTACCGGGCTGAGAGTGGCGATGGGAGCGGCCTGGATGGCTCTCGTTGCGGCTGAACTCCTTGCCTCCTCCGTAGGCCTCGGATATATGATTCAGCAGGGCAGGTACGCTTCGAAACCGGCGCTTGTATTTGTCGGTATGATCATGATCGGAATTGTCGGATTACTATTCGATACAATTCTGCACTGGCTTGAAGTAAAAGTTGCGAAAGGAATGAATGCAGAATGAATGAAAATACAAAAGAAAAATTATTGTCAGTCATATGTGCGGTTATTTCGATTGGAGCATTTTTGCTTCTCTGGTGGTTCGTGACGCATTACACAGACTTGTCGAAGCTTTTGCCGGACCCCGTTGTGGTGCTGAAGGCGACCTTCGAGTACTGTATCGGCGTGGTGGGTAAATACAGTCTTATCATTCACATGCTGAGCAGTCTGAGGCGAGTACTGATCGGCTTCTGCCTGGGATCCCTGGCCGGTGTTATACTTGGCTTGCTGATGGGAAGATATCTCCTTGCCAGGGCAATTTTTAATCCGATTTTCAGATTTATACGTCCGATTCCTCCGATTGCCTGGATTCCGATTTCTATTATATGGTTTGGCCTTGGAGAGGAAGCTAAAATATTCCTGATTTTCTTGGCGGCATTTGCCAATACCACATTGAATGCGATGACCGGGGCCATGAATGTCGATCCCGAAGTGATTCATGCAGCCAGGATGCTTGGAGCAAAGGAACGTCAGATTTTTACCACTGTCGTAATTCCAGCATCGGTTCCGGCTATTTTTGCAGGGCTTCAGGTCGGAATATCGTCTGCGTGGGCAAGTGTGGTGGCAGCCGAGATGATCAAGGCAGAGAACGGCCTGGGATGGATTATTCAGGCCGGTATGGATAACAACAATATGACCCAGATTCTGGCCGGAATCATTATGATTGGCGTTGTTGGTTTTTTGCTGGCTTATATTATGCGTAAAGCTGAAGAGGTGATGTGTCGATGGAACAAGAGCGGAAGATAAATACAGTAATAGAATGCAAAGGCGTCTGTAAGACATTTGATACGCCGGAGGGGAAACACGAAGTCGTGCGCGGGCTGAATTTTGCCGCCAGAGAAAATGAATTCCTGGTCCTTTTTGGTCCCGGCCAGTGCGGAAAAACAACCATTATCAATATGATTGCCGGCTTTGAACCGGCCACAGAGGGAAGCATAACCGCTTCCGGCAAGAAGGTTGACCGGCCGGATGTCTCCAGAGGCGTAGTATTTCAGTCCATTTCACTCTTTCCCTGGATGACAACCATGGGCAATGTCGAATATGGACCTAAAATAGCCGGAGTGAATAAGGAAGAACGGAAAAAACGGGCGCAGAAATATATCGACCTGGTAGGACTTCAGGGCTTTGAAAATTCCTATCCCGTTCAGCTCTCCGGAGGTATGAGGCAGCGTGTCGGCATCGCGAGGGCATACTGCAACGAGCCTGATGTAATGCTGATGGATGAGCCGTTTGGCGCGCTGGATGCGCAAACCAGATATTTAATGCAGGAGGAACTGCAGAGAATATGGAGCGCAGAGAAACGTACGGTTATTTTCGTAACCAATAATATTGAAGAAGCACTGTATCTTGCAGATCGAATTATTGTTCTTACAAATTGCCCTGCAACAGTAAAGAAGGAATATGTCATCGATCTTCCCAGACCCAGAAATTTGGTTTCGAAACAATTCCTGGCGCTTCGTAAGGAAATAACCGGCATCCTGGACAGATGGGAGGATTAGGTATGAGTGATCAGATAAAAGTACAGGTCAGACACCTGACGAAGAAATTTGGGGATCTGCTGGTTCTGAGCGATGTGTCTTTTGACGTAATGGATGGGGATTTACTTTGCGTCGTAGGCCCCACGGGCTGCGGAAAAACAACCTTTCTGAACAGTCTGGTAAATATTTACGATACTACCTCCGGTGAAATCCTGCTGGATGGACAGAAGGTGGATACGAAAAAACAGAACATAGCGTATATCTTTCAGGGAAATTCAACCATGCCCTGGCTGACCGTAGAAGAAAATGTGGGCTTTGGACTGCTGTATAAGCCGCTTTCCGATGCAGAAAAGAAGGAGCGGACAGAGAAGTATCTGGAAATCGTAGGATTGACCAAATACAGGAAATACTATCCCAAACAGCTTTCTGCCAGCATGCTGCAGAGGGTGAGCATCGCCAGAGCATTCGCCACGGAGCCGGAACTGCTGCTGATGGACGAGCCGTATGGACAGCTGGATATTGAGCTTCGCTTCCGGCTGGAGGATGAGCTGGTGAAGCTGTGGCAGATGACGAAGACGACGGTATTATTTATCACACATAATGAAGAGGCGGTCTACCTGGGCAATAAAATTATGATTCTGACGAACAAGCCGACAACAGTTAAAACAACATTGATCAATGAGCTTCCGCGTCCACGTGATATTGCGGATCCGCAGTTTATTGAGCTTCGGAATAAAGTGACTGAACTTATTAAATGGTGGTAAATATGGAAAAGAAGAGAAAGAATATTGTCTGGTTCTGTACGGACCAGCAGAGGTGGGATACCATTCACAGCCTTGGCAATCCCTATATACATACGCCGAATATTGACCGTCTGGTGAAGGAAGGCGTTGCATTTACCAGGGCCTATACGCAGGCCCCGATCTGCACGCCCAGCCGCGCCTGCTTTTTAACGGGACGTTATCCCAGAACGACGAAGACGATCTTTAATGGAAATGAAAACTTCTCAAAAGATGAAAAACTGGTGACGAAGCTGCTGGCAGATGAAGGGTATACATGCGGCCTGGCGGGCAAGCTTCATCTGACATCTGCGGAAGGCAGAGTGGAGAAGCGGTGTGATGACGGGTATTCCTATTTCCAGTACAGTCACCATCCTCATAATGACTGGAAGGATGGAGGAAATGATTATCAAAACTGGCTGAATGAAAAAGGTGTCCACTGGGAAGAAATCTACGGCGGTAAGTTTATGACTATGGCTACGTGGCCGCCGCAGGCAAATCCCGCATTTTCGGGGAAGCAGGTGGGAGTTCCCGCACAGTACCATCAGACTACATGGTGTGTGGAGAAGACCATCGATTTTATTGAGAGCAGGAGAAATACCGGGGAACCGTGGCTGATCAGCGTGAATCCCTTCGATCCCCATCCGCCGCTGGATCCGCCGCAGGAATACAAAGACCGGCTGAGCATAGAAGATATGCCGCTGCCTCTCTGGGAAGACGGTGAGATGGAGGGGAAGCCCCCCCATCAGCAGAAGGATGTGATTCAAGGTGGACAGGATGGCCAGGCGGAGCCCATAGGTTCGCTTACGGATGAAGAAAAACGGGAGCATTTCAGAGATTACTATGCGGAAATAGAGCTGATCGATGACCAGTTTGGAAGACTGCTTGCGTACCTTGAGCGAACGGGGCTGCGTGATGATACGATTGTTATTTTCATGAGTGATCACGGTGAAATGAGCGGCGACCATGGGTTGTATTGGAAGGGCGCCTATTTCTATGAGGGCCTCGTGCACGTACCCTTAATCATTTCCTGCCCGTCCGTCTTCAAACAGGGATTACAGTGCGACGCGCTGGTGGAACTCGTAGATATCGCTCCGACACTGATGGAAGCTGCCGGACTGGAAGTTCCTTATTTTATGCAGGGAAAGAGTTTTTATGGTATACTGACAGGAGAGGCGGATCCCCATCATTTTAAAGATGCAGTTTACAGTGAGTTTTATCACTGCCTGAGAGGAACTCATGAAGACATTGATGCAACAATGTATTATAATGGGAGATATAAGCTGGTAATTTACCATGGAAAAGAGTTCGGAGAGTTGTATGACCATGAGACGGATCCGAATGAATTCCATAATCTGTGGGATAAACCGGAATATGAGACGTTTAAAACAGAACTGGTAAGGAAGAGTTTCGATCATACCGTACTCTGCAATATGGATAATTCCATGCACCGAGTCTATGGTTTCTGATAAAGGAGATGGAGAGATGAGTCAGAAACCGGTAAATATTGTTTGGTTTTGTACGGATCAGCAGCGCTATGATACGATTCATGCGCTGGGAAATCCATATATCCATACACCGAACATCGATCGATTGATAGAAGAAGGGGTTGCATTTACCCGGGCCTATACCCAGGCGCCGGTTTGTACACCCAGCCGTTCCTGTTTTTTAACCGGAAGATATCCCCGAACAACAAAAGCATTTTATAATGGCAATGACAATTATTCAAAAGATGAAAAGCTGGTGACAAAGCTTCTGGCTGATTCCGGATACGTTTGCGGCTTATCCGGAAAGCTTCATTTGACTTCTGCGCAGGGGCGGATGGAAAAGCGGACGGACGATGGCTACAGCTATGTTCAATGGAGTGAACATCCTAACGACGACTGGCCGGGCGGCGAAAATGATTATCAAAACTGGCTGAAAGAGAAAGGCCTTCGCTGGGAAGACATCTACGGGGGAAAATATACCAGTATGGCAACATGGCCGCCGAAACCGAATCCTCATTTTACAGGTAAAACAGTTGGTGTGCCGGCCGAGTACCATCAAACAACCTGGTGTGTTGAAAAAGCGATTGAGTTTATCGAACAGAACCGCAGCAGCGGGAAACCGTGGCTGATCAGCATGAACCCTTACGATCCGCATCCGCCCCTGGATCCGCCGCAGGCCTACAAGGACAGATTAAACATTGAGGATATGCCGCTGCCTTTGTGGAAGGATGGGGAGCTGGACAGTAAACCTCCGCACCAGCAGAAGGATTATATGCAGGGCGGTCAGGATGGGCAGGCGGAACCGTATCCGACGCTGACGGAGAATGACAGGAGAGAACGTTTCCGTGATTATTATGCGGAGATAGAGCTGGTTGACGATCAGTTTGGCCGTCTGATGAATTACCTGGAGGAGACGGGACAAAGGGAGCAGACGCTCGTGATTTTTATGAGTGATCACGGCGAGATGAATGGGGACCATGGCCTTTATTGGAAAGGCGCCTATTTCTATGAGGCGCTGGTTCATGTTCCGCTTATTATGTCGTGTCCGTCCCTGTTTAAGAGCGGCCTAAAAAGTGATGCGCTGGTTGAACTTGTGGATCTGGCACCGACCCTGATGGAGCTTACCGGACAGGAAGTTCCTTATTATATGCAGGGAAAGAGTCTTCTCCCTATTCTGACCGGACAGATGGATCCCCATCATCATAAAGATTCGGTTTATTCAGAATTCTACCACTGTCTTCTGGGATCGCATGATAATATTTATGCGACCATGTATTATGACGGCAGATATAAGATTGTGAATTACCATGGAATGGAGTATGGAGAACTTTACGACCATGAAACGGATCCGGATGAGTTCTGTAATCTGTGGGATAAGCCGGAGTACGCCTTAAAAAAAGCTGAGTTGATCAAAAAGAATTTTGACAGTGCCGTTATGAAAAATATGGACCGGTCTATGCATATGATTAATGAATACTGACAGAATATGCAGACCAGAGGAGATGCTGATGAAACTTACTTTAGAAGGAATAAAGGACAAACAACTATGGAGTCAGGCAGGAATCGAACTGCCATCCTATGATTTGGAAGAACTGGCACAGCGGACAAAAGAAGCGCCAGTCTGGGTTCATTTTGGTATTGGGAATATTTTTCGTATTTTTATTGGCAGCATTGCGGATCGTCTGATTACAGACGGATTGATGGACCGCGGGATTGTCTGTGTGGAGACATTTGACTATGAAACCATCGACCGGATCTATAAGCCCTACGACAATCTTTCCCTGTCGGTGATCTTAAATAACGACGGAACGACAGAAAAAAGGGTATTCGGCTGTTTCACAGAAGCACGGAAGGGGTTGCCTGACGGGACAGAAGACAGGCAGCGCTTAAGAGAGATCTTTGCCAATCCAAGTCTGCAGATGGTTTCCTTTACGATAACGGAAAAGGGATATGCGCTGCGCGGTGCGGACGGGCAGTATTACCGCTTTATTCAGGACGATATTGATTATGGTCCGGACCGGGCAGCAGGGGCTGTTGCGATCATAGCCGCCATGCTCCTTGAGCGGTATCGGGCGGGGGCGAAGCCGCTGGCGCTTGTTTCCATGGATAACTGCTCCCATAATGGGGAGAAGCTTCGCAGCGCAGTGCTGGAAATCGGACAGGAATGGAAAAAGAAGGGCTTTGTCGATGAGGAATTTTTAAGCTATATCAGTGACGAGGAGAAGATTGCATTTCCATGGTCCATGATAGATAAGATCACGCCGAGGCCGAGTGAAGCGGTGAGAGCGATGCTTCAGGATGCCGGAGTGGAGGACATGGATATTGTGGTTACCGATAAGCAGACGTACATAGCGCCTTTTGTAAATGCCGAAGAACCGCAGTATCTGGTGGTGGAGGACCATTTCCCCAATGGACGTCCGGCTCTCGAGAAGGCCGGGGTCTATATGACAAGCCGCGAAATCGTGAACAAGGCGGAGCGGATGAAGGTTACGGTCTGTTTAAACCCCATCCATACCGCTCTGGCGCCTTACGGGTGTATGCTGGGCTTTAACCTCTTTTCTGATCAGATGAGTGATCGGGAGCTGGTTAAGCTGGCTGAAAAGGTGGGGCTGCAGGAAGGCATGGAATTTGTGGAGGATCCCGGTATTATTTCTCCGAAAGCATTTATTGACGAATGCATCAATGTGCGTTTTTCCAATCCGTATCTTGGGGATACACCGCAGCGTATCGCAGTGGATACTTCACAGATGGTTGGAATCCGCTTTGGGGAAAATATCAAGGCCTGCGTTCACAAATACGGCGATGCGAAAAAGCTGAAAGGGATTCAGCTGGCCATTGCCGGCTGGCTTCGGTATCTGCTTGCTGTCGATGACGAAGGCAAACCGTTTGCACTGTCCCCGGATCCCATGATCCCTGAGCTGCAGGGGCAGATGGCCGGAATCGCATGGGGCGATCCGGACAGCTTAAAGGATCAGCTCCGGCCGATTCTGGGAAACGCGAATATTTTCGGTATCGACCTGTATGAGGCGGGAATCGGAGACGATATTACGGAGATGGTGCGGGAAGAGATCGCGGGTAAGGGGGCGGTCAGAGAGGTGCTGAGAAAGTATTTGAAATAAGAGTACTGTTTGCAGCAATTTAACAAAATCAACGAGAATTCTTCCTGCCTCTATAGGTGGGAGATGAATCGCAAAAACAAACTTAGCGGCAGTGGCGGGCAGACATTCCCCACTGACATGAGGTCAAAACAATCCGGACAACCGGATAAAATGGCAGTATAGCTATTATGCCATTCTGGGTTTTGTATACTGAACTCAGAATGTGTATTGAAATAATGTATGTGCGGTAAGGTGTTTTGTTATTGTGAAGTGAGGAGGCAGTCAGATTAATTCTGGCTGCCTTTTTAATCTTTTTGGGGGGATTTGAGGTAACTGCTCATTTGATTTACAAAAAGCTGCAAAAAAGCTGCAAAAACCTCTTGACTTAGAGTTAACTCCAGGTAGTACAGTGGTAATACAAAAAGGAAGGAGAACACGATGAAAGCAGTCATTATCTATTATTCCTACAGTGGAAATACGAAAAAAATTGCGGAAATGGTACAGCGCGAGACGGGATTTAGGGCGGCGGAGCTGAGGACCGTGGTGCCCTATTCAGAGAACTACGATGTGGTGGTGGATCAGGGGCAGGACGAAGTGAAACGGGGATTTATGCCGGAGATTCTGCCGCTGGAAGTGAATCCTGAGGAGTATGACACCGTATTTTTGGGAATGCCGGTATGGTGGTATACGTATGCCCCGGCGGTAAAGACATTTTTGGCACAGTATAAGCTGGCCGGAAAGACGATTCTGCCATTTGCCACAAACGGCGGCTGGATTGGCCATACCGCAAAGGACATAAAAGGTGCCTGCCCGGATTCTGATATTGGGGAGATTTTAAATGTCCGTTTCGACGGCGCGCGGCTTGTAACTCCGGAAAAAAGGATTTTGGAATGGATAAAGAAAGTGTAAGAGGTACAGCAGATGAAAATAGTAATGAATCAGGTACACAGCACCAATAAAGAGACGGGTACCGTATACATGACAAAGGATATCAGCCCGGAAGGTCTGATACGCACTTACCGGGCATTAGGCATGAAGGCAGCGGGAAAAACGGCGGTGAAGATCTCCAGCGGAGAGCCGGGAGGCCATCATTTCCTGTCATTCAAGCTGATAGAGCCACTGGTAAAAGAGGTAAACGGCACGATTGTGGAATGCAACACGGCGTACGGCGGAAGAAGGGCCGATACCAAATCTCATTGCAAAGTAATGGAGGAGCATGGCTTTTCAACCATCGCGCCTTATGATATTATGGATGCAGATGGTTCCATTACTATTCCGGTGGCGGGCGGTGTTCATTTAAAAGAGGACATGGTGGGCTCGCATCTGGCAAACTATAATTTTATCGTAAATCTGGCTCATTTTAAGGGGCATGCCATGGGCGGCTTCGGCGGTGTGCTTAAAAATATGTCCATTGGTATTGCATCAGCTATGGGGAAGAGTCTGATTCACAGTGCGGGAAAGGAAACGACCGGGTTTGGAATCGACACACCTCAGGATGATTTCCTGGAGTCCATGGCGGAAGCGGCCAAGGCGGTGGCCGATTACAGGAACGGTTCCATACTCTATATCAATGTGATGAACCATCTCTCGGTGGACTGCGACTGTGATTCCCACCCGGCTCCGCCGGAAATGAACGATATCGGAATCTTTGCTTCCTTAGACCCGGTGGCCTTAGACCAGGCCTGCGTGGACCAGGTCTATGATGCTCCCGACGGATCGGCACTCATTGAGCGAATCGAGTCACGCCACGGAATCCATACCGTAGAGCACGCGGAAGCAATCGGAGTCGGAACGAGGAACTATGTCTTGTATACACTGGATGAGTGAAACAGAAGGAGAGATAAAATGACCATAGCAGAGGTGAGCAAAAAATATGATATCACTGCGGATACATTGCGCTATTACGAGCGGATTGGTCTGATTCCGCCCGTTCCGCGGACGAAAAGCGGAATTCGTGATTATGACGACGTTTCTTGCGGATGGATTGAGCTAATGATCTGCATGAGGAAGGCAGGAGTTCAGATTGAGGCTCTGATCGAGTATGTAGCCCTGTTTCATCAGGGAGACTTAACGATTGATGCCAGGAAGAATCTTCTGATTGAACAGAGGGAACAGCTGGTTGAGCGGATGAACGCCATGCAGGTCTCGTTAGACCGGTTGAACGACAAGATCGACCGCTACGAAAAGGGGCTTATGGTGACGGAGAAAAAGCTGCAAAAGCTGTGAAGTTTCATTTCAATTTCATAAATAGAAAATAAAAAAGGCCGCAGTCCGTTGCAATTGCAACATACTGCGGCTGTTTTTTATGATAAGCTTATTACGAATTCAAGAGAAACTGATTGTAGATCTTAAAAAGCAGGAAATATAGAATGGAGGAAGTACAATATGGAGAACAAGATGTTTTGCTATCAGTGCCAGGAGACGGCGGGATGCGCCGGATGTACAAAATCAGGTGTCTGCGGAAAGGGGCCCCGTACGGCCGCTTTACAGGATATGCTGGTGTGGGTGACAAAAGGGCTTTCAGAAGTGGCGGTACGCATGCGGGAGGAGAATCAGAACGTTCCGGATGGGGTAAACAGCCAGGTGGTGGAAAACCTCTTTATCACGATTACCAATGCCAATTTTGACGATGAGGCGATAATCCGGAAGATAAAGGAAACGCTGGAAATGAAAAGAGAGTTCGCAAAAAGCCTGTCTGGAATGGAACCCATGTCTCCAGCGGCTCTCTGGGATGACGCGGAGCATATGGAAGAGAAAGCGAAAAGCGTCGGTGTGTTATCCACGGAAGATGAGGATATCCGCAGTCTCCGGGAACTGATTACCTATGGTCTTAAGGGAATGGCAGCCTACTTAAAGCATGCCGCGGTTCTGGAAGCAAAGGCGGAAAACAGGAACACGGCAGACGGCAAAAGAGACACGGCGGCATTTTTAGAGAAGGCGCTGGCGGCGACTCTGAATCCGGCGCTGACCGCGGAGGAACTGACAGCGCTCGCCCTTGAGACCGGAGCGTACGGAGTGACAGCCATGGCGCTTCTCGATGAGGCAAATACCTCCTCATATGGCCATCCGGAGATTACGGAGGTCAGCATCGGGGTCAGAAAGAATCCGGGAATTCTCGTATCCGGCCATGATTTATACGATCTGGAACAGCTTCTGGAGCAGACGGACGGAACCGGCATCGATGTGTACACTCATTCAGAGATGCTTCCGGCCCACTATTATCCGGCCTTTAAGAAATACTCTCATTTTGTGGGAAATTACGGAAATGCATGGTGGAAACAGAAGGAAGAGTTTGAGGCGTTCGGCGGGCCGATTCTGCTGACAACCAACTGCCTGGTTCCGCCGAGAGACAGCTATAAGGAACGGCTCTACACGACCGGAGCGGTTGGATATCCGGGATGCAGGCATATAGAAGCGGGCGAAGATGGAAAGAAAGATTTCTCGCAGATTATCAATCAGGCAAAACAATGTCCGCCGCCGGTGGAACTGGAAACGGGCAGTATTGTCGGCGGATTCGCCCATAATCAGGTTCTTGCTCTGGCAGAGCCGATTGTAGAAGCAGTGAAAAGCGGAGCCATTAAAAAATTCGTTGTGATGGCAGGCTGCGACGGCCGGGCGCCATCGAGAAATTATTATACGGATTTTGCCAAAGCGCTTCCAAAGGACGCGGTCATTTTAACCGCCGGATGTGCGAAGTATAAGTATAACAAGCTGAATCTCGGCGACATCGGAGGAATTCCCCGTGTTTTGGATGCCGGACAGTGCAACGACAGCTACTCCCTGGCCGTGATCGCTCTGAAGTTAAAGGAAGTATTCGGCCTGGAGGATATCAACGACCTGCCAATCATCTACAACATCGCATGGTATGAGCCTGTCTCTTATACACATCTGACGCTGCCG
>ENA-OXEB01000510-OXEB01000510.1-human-gut-metagenome-genome-assembly--contig:-NODE-510-length-12732-cov-27.0434_pt1 | contig 12732 bp, 15 predicted proteins | sample MGYA00249353_ERZ652239 | MGnify/ENA primary metagenome ERZ652239 (study PRJEB26925, sample SAMN05826586) | human gut metagenome | biome: ENVO:2100002; feature: ENVO:00000062; material: ENVO:00002003... | reverse complement strand
CGGAGCCGCCCTTGCCGCCGCCCATCGGCAGCGTGGTCAGGGAGTTCTTCAGGATCTGCTCGAAACCGAGGAACTTGATGACGCTCTCGTTGACGGTCGGGTGGAAGCGCAGGCCGCCCTTGTACGGGCCGATGGCGGAATTGAACTGCACGCGGTAACCACGGTTGACCTGCACCTTGCCTTCGTCGTCGGTCCAGGCGACGCGGAACTTCACCACGCGCTCAGGTTCGACGATGCGCTCGAGCACACCGTTCTTCTCGTATTCCGGGTGCTTTGCGACGACCGGCTGAAGGGTGTCGAGCACTTCGTAGACGGCTTGCAGAAATTCGGGCTGATCGCCATCGCGGGCCACGACCTGGTTGTAGACGCGCTTGACGTACTCGTCAGTGAGCATTGTTCTCCTCGATTCGATAGATAGATAAGACGTTCTTATTCTATGCACCCGACCCTGTGTTGCATAGAGGGCGCTCGGATAACGGGAAAGCGTTCAGCGCAGCGCGCAAGAGGCGTCATGGCGCAGGTTGAGTGCGATGCGCAATCGCATGGTTGTGGACCGGACGCCGGCACGATTGACGGAACCTTGGTGTTGCTGGATCTTGGCATGAAAAAGGGCTTTCGGACTCCGCCGAAAACCCTGACCGTGGAGCCAGGGATTCCCGGTGTTTGTTGCTATTTCGCCGTTTTCTCGGTGTATCACGACATTGGGTGCCTTGTGCTGCCCACCCTGCCTTGGTCGGGCCCCTGTCCCGGCTTTCCTTTGTCCGTATCCCGTTATTTTCCGAAAAGATCACTATGGGTGCCCGTTCGGGTCAGAGTGAGCACCAGCACGTCCTTCTCTATGAGATAGACCAACAGCAGGTCTGGTGTGATATGGCACTCCCTGAAGCCGGTCATATTGCCTGTAAGCGCATGGTCATGATATCGGTCGGGCAGTGTGCCGCCCTCGGACAGAATGGATACAACCTGTTTGAAAAGGCCGGCGTCCAGTCCGCGTCGTCTGGCGAGTTTGAAGTCCTTCCTGAATCTGGACGTGGTCTTGACCGTGTACTGGATGCCGCTCATGCGTCCAAGTCCTTGAACAAGGCGTTCAGGTCCCGGTAGCCCTTCACGTTCCCGTCCCTTGCGATTCGCTTCGCCTCCAACATGGCGGAGACGGTCTCCCTGTTCGGCTCATCCAACGAGACGTTGAACGGTATGCCGCCCTGTCGCAGGGATTGGCGGATGAATATGTTGACTGCGGTGGTCAGGTTCATGCCCAGCTCCTCGAACAGTTCCTCGGCTTGTTTTTTCAGCTCAGCGTTCATTCGGACGTTAACGGTGGTTGTCGTTCCGCTCATCTTTGGCTCCTTCCTTGGAAGACGTTCATATCATATATCCCTTGTCTATAGAAAACAACACATCATGTATATAGCGTTTTACATCGTATGTAAAACGCTGGTTTCTGTTAGGCTCTGTTGCGCCAGAATTGGTATGACGGAGTCGAAAGATTTCTTTCCTGTGCGTATGGTTCCAGTGTCGTTCATCGGGTACCCATTTTGAGTATCTCGGTGGATACCCAAAACGCCGACATTTACGGACTTCCGTATGTTCGCCGTTCTCACCGTATACTTTGAAATCATTGGTACTTCGCCGTTTTGATATGAGAAAGGGCTTTCGGACTCCGCCGAAAACCCTGACCGTGGAGCCAGGGATTCCCGGTGTTTGTTGCTATTTCGCCGTTTTCTCGGTGTATCACGACATTGGGTGCCTTGTGCTGCCCACCCTGCCTTGGTCGGGCCCCTGTCCCGGCTTTCCTTTGTCCGTATCCCGTTATTTTCCGAAAAGATCACTATGGGTGCCCGTTCGGGTCAGAGTGAGCACCAGCACGTCCTTCTCTATGAGATAGACCAACAGCAGGTCTGGTGTGATATGGCACTGCCACACGCCCCCGCGAGTGCCCATGGCCAGGTGCCGTTGCACCAGGGGACGCAACTCCAATCCGTCCAGGCCGAGCAACACCCATCCGTCGAACGTGCTAAACTCAATGCCAAGCCGCATGGTATCCTTCACTTTTTCTTTCACACAACGAATGAAACCGCACGGCCCTTACACACCAAAATCGGAAGAGCCGGGTAAATCAACGATTCAAGGAAGAATCAAATGAAAAAAGTAAGGAAATACCTCGCACGAATCATCGCCTGTATCTTGTCGATGGCGACATTGTTGGTGGTGGCTCCCGTTGCGAATGCAAGTGTCCCGGATGCTCAGTCCGATGGCTACGTTCCTTGTGCAGTACCGTCAGTGGATACGGAACTTGAGAACCTGCTCTGGAAAATCGTTGATGTCGGTGAATATTTCAGCTTTGAAGGTGATCGTCTCACCGTCTCGCTGTCAGAGGAGCAACTGAAGACCGATTACGGTTTCTCCGATGCAGAATATGTGTTCCTGGTCGATAACGTCCTCAATCCACCCACGGAGGACATCCAAGACATAGAGTCGCTTCCAACGACCTATGCCAGTTGCAGCGGCGTATACATCTCCTACATAGATTTCACCGTAGGATTCGCGGCAGCGCTTTTCGCGGCTTCCTCGGTTAGCCCGGCGGCTCTTGCCGCAGCATTCACCGCAGTTGCCTCGGCAATCAGTGGGCCCGTCGGTACCATAATCGCTGGAGGCGTCGCTGTCTTGGGCATCGGATTCTTTGCTGATCTCGCCACAAAAATCATCGGCGCAGTTGCTCAAGGAAAGGGAGTATGCCTCACACTGGCTTGGGAATTCCCACCGTTGAAATCTGAAATCATGTGATGCAGTTGTAAGGCATTACTGTGATGAAAAAGTGGGATTGGAAGTCATGGCTCTGTGCATGGCTGTTCGCTTCTTGCTCAATTAGTGGAGCAACGGAGATCAAGCGCGGGGCCATGACCCCATTCGCGGTCGCGTATCTGATTACTGCCGTTGTGGCATTGATATTGTTTGTGTGGTCGTGCCTTAAAACACAGAACATAAAGCTTTCGGTTATTCTTACGACAGCGCTTATAGTGCCAGTAGCCGTTATGTTGATATTCAACGGGTCTCTCAGCAGATTTCTCGTCTACATCTATTTCGTAGCAATACTTTTGGCCGCGTTAGTGCACAAGTATGGCAGACCACAGAAAAAGCAGTAGCGGCCATGCACTTGCAAACAAGAAAGGCCCGTCCGGGTGTTGAAACTCGGACGGGCTGGCCGTTATCGACGGCTGGGTGTCATCGCCCAGATGGCGATTGCCATCACGACGATGTCGGCCGCGATGGAGTGCATCGCGGGTGCGAGGCTGATGACGATGACCGCCATCAGCCACACGTGCAGGCTGACCACTTCTCCGATTCGTAGGCCAAGGATGGCCCCCAGCCATACGGAGATTCGTGTCGTGTCGGGCATGGCGGCATAGATGGTTTGAAGTTCCTCGGCTGTGGCCGGTGGTATTTGAGCTTGCCGGGATTTTGGGATTGCGGGGCTTTCATGGTGACGGGTGATTTGTCTACGGCTCCCTCGGCCACTGCCTTCGCGTACACGGCTTTCAAGAGGTGGAACGTTTTCTTGCGGGGCGTCGCTCCCCCGAAATTGTCTAAATTGGCTAGCCACCGGTTTATGTCTTCGGTGGTTATTTTTGTTAGGGGATATTTCCAGAAGAATGCGTGGGACAGATGCGCAAGGTATTCCCGATGCTTTCTTTTGCTTCCTGCGGTTAGTTCGGCTCCGTCGGAAGAATAGTTGAGCCATGTGGGTGCGAATTCTTCCATGACGTAATCGCATAATAGCGTTCTACGCTACCTTACGGCCTCTTCCTGCCGTTTACGGTCGGCTGGGCTACTCCACGTTGGATTCCAGCCCTATCGGCCTCTACGAGGGCTTTTTCGGCGCTCAGCCACGCCTGTGCCGAACGTTCGTCCTTGAACGTTTTCGTGATGACCTCACCGTTGTGGGTGTATCTGGCCCTGTAGGAATCCCGGTCGGTCCGGTGGGTGACTGACCCAAATGTTTTTTCTTTTCGGTGCGCATGGTTACAGTATCGTTCGTTGGGTACCCATTCCGGGTACCTCGTCGGGTACCTGAAATGTTGACGTTGGCGTACTTTTTCGTACATTCTCTGTTTGCGCTGTATGCCCTGAAATCGTTGGTATTCCGCCGTTTTCGCATGAAAAAAAAGGTTTCCAGATTTCTCTGAAAACCCTGACCGTGGAGCTAGCCGGGTTCGAACCGGCGACCCTCTGCTTGCAAAGCAGATGCGCTACCAGCTGCGCTATAGCCCCGTGAGAAAAAAAGAGCGGCTCGCGGCCGCTTCATTTTTCCTGTGGGCCCGGGAGGACTTGAACCTCCGACCTCATCCTTATCAGGGATGCGCTCTAACCAGCTGAGCTACGGGCCCGATCCATACGCTTCAAAAGCGCACAAGTGATTACAATACCATTGAACGGCGGTATGTCAATAACGGCGTGTCGTGATTGTCGCTTGCGCCATGATTGCCGGCGCGGCGGTCAATGTCCAGCAACACAGCGGTCAATGTTCAGCAACGCCACAGCCAATGCCCAGCTACGTAACCTTGCGTTCTCACACCGTAATGCTGCGGTTACACCTCCCGCCCTGCACAGAGATGTCCAATACACAGCCAAAAACCCAACTAGTGTAAACACACTCTAGAAAAGGGATACGGGGTTGCGGACCCTATATTTCTATGATCAGGGCGAGCCACCAAAGAATCACCGCATGTGACCGGCACTGCGAATCCAGGATTACATGCGGCGCGTAGGCTCATGGCCCATAGCGCTGTTCGACATGATCGTCGCGTGCATACGTCATATGAAACTGAGGTTTAGGGAGAAGAAGCCGGAGCACGACTTATCTCCCCAAACCCTTATTGCTCCAGCCAGTGTAGGTATTCGTCGAAGAGGTTGTCCACTGTTCGGCTTTCCAGTCGGTATGTGGGGAATGCCTCGGGTGTGTTGGTGATGACTTGGTATCCGCCCAACGGTGCTTCCGTTGCGGGGATCATGTCGGCTTGTATCAGGCCTTGGTCAGTGCAGGTCCGGAGTTCTTCCCAGGTCAGGCGGAACACGGATACGGTGTAGGGTTTGGGGAAGCTGTGGTGGAATTCGCGGATGGTCGTGGTTCCGTCGCTGGTTTTCCGCCAGATGAATCGTTGGAGTCTGATGCCGGTTTTCAGCGTGATGTATTCACCGAACCGTCCGGTGTCGATGGGCTGGTCCAGCCAGGTCCTGTATTCGTCCAGCTTGAGGTTCATCGTCGTCGGATCCAATGGTTCCAGCTTGTCAGTGGTCGGGTGCAGCATCGCGGTCTCGTGCCGGCTGATTCGCCTTTCCTTGAACTGGTAGGAGATGAATCCGACGGAGTTTCCCTGGTATCCGGGTTGCACGTAGGGGATGCCGCGGCATTCGCCGTGGTTGGTGCGGTGTTGGTGTCCGCAGATCAGCCCGTCGATGCCGGGGATGGTGGAGAGGATGCGGTATGCCTGGTCCTCGCCGGTGTCGTATTGCGTGGGTCGTCCGCTGGCCATGTCGCATTCGATGCCGCCGTGGTAGGCGACGATGAGCAGGTCCACGTCCGCGCGTATCCGGTTGACGGTGGTCCTGATGCTTTCGACCGCGTCCAGGACGTGGATGTGCTGTGTGTTGCGGAACGCGGTGAGTTGGGGCAGGGCTCCGGTAACCGCGCCCACGATGCCCACACGGATGCCCCGGGCTTGGACGAGTCGGTATGGATGGAAGATCGGGTGGCCTTCCTCGTCCGTCACGTTGCAGCACAGGAGCCGTTCGTGCAGGTGGGGGTTCTGGCTTGCGGGCAGTGCGGTGCCGTGGTCGAAGTCGTGGTTGCCCAGGGCCATGGCGGTGTAGCCGCAGGCGGAGGCGACGCGGGTGAGCGGGGATTCCCTCTCGGCAGATCGGGCGGTGAAGGTGGCGTAGGCGCTTCCTAGCAGGTAGTCGCCGGCGTCGATGAGCAGCGTGGCGTCGTCCACGCCCGTCATCCGCTTGGCGGCGTGTGCGGCGAGTATGCCGGCCGCGTGGGCGTTCGCGGCGGACGGGTCGCCGGGCACGTCCGCGAGGGTGTCGGGCAGGAAGCCGTGCAGGTCGCTGGTGGCGAGGATTGTGATCGTGGTCATGTGGCAGGCCTTTTAGAGGAGTTTCTTGCGTAGCCATCCGGTCGCCGCGTCGATGAGCGCGACCACGATGATGATGCCCAGCAGGATGATGCTGACCCTGCTCCATTGGCGGCTTTGGATGGCGAAGATCAGGGGTGCGCCGATGCCGCCGGCGCCGACCAGGCCGAGGGTGGCGGCGCTGCGCACCGCAATCTCGAAGTGGTTGAGGGACAGTGACGCGAAGATGGGCATGAGCAGGGGGATGCGTCCGAAGAACGTGGTCTTCCAGAAGTTGGCGCCGACCGATTCCATGGCTTCGGCGGGCCCGTTGTCCATGGATTCGATGTTCTCGGCGTACAATTTGCCCAGCATGCCGACCATGTGGACGCCCAGGGCGAGGACGCCGGCCGCGGGGCCGGGGCCCACCACCTTGACGAAGATGATGGCGTACACGAGTTCGGGGAACGCCCTGAGCAGGTCGGTCACGAACTTCGCCGCGCCGGCGACGGCGGGGGTGTGCCGCCACAGGGTGGTCGCGCTGATGAAGGACCAGGGGAACGCGATGACCGTGGCGATGACCATGCTCAGGAAGGCGATGCAGATGGTCTGGAGCATGAGGCTGACTAGGTCCTCGCCGCTGCCGTCGTAGACGTACGACCAGTCGGGGTGGAACAGTTGGCTGATGGTGTCCGACAGGGAGGTCCAGGACATGGGGGCCTTGTCGGACCAGTTGGTGGTCGCGAAGCAGACGATGACCGCGATGCCTATGAGGGCGGCCATGAGGTGGTGTGCGGTGAGACGGATACGCATCAGCGGAGCCTCTTTCTGATGATCTCGCTGACCCAGTCGACGATGACGACGAGCACGAGAACGGTGAGTATGACGAGCGACACGCGGTCGTAGCGCATCAGGCTGAGTGAGGAGTTCAGCAGGACGCCCACGCCGCCGGCTCCCACGTATCCGAGGATCACGGAGGCGCGGATGTTGATCTCGAAGGCGTACATGGCGTAGCTGGCGATGTCCTGCCCGATCTGCGGGAGGATCGACCATGTGGCGATCTGCATGCGGTTGGCGCCCACGGAGCGGGCGGCCTCGACGGGGCCGGGGTCGGAGATCTCGATCGACTGGTAGATCAGCTGGCCGACGATGCCGAAGGTGAACACGGCGATGGTGATGATGCCGCTGACCTGTCCGATGCCCATGAACGCGACGACCAGGGCGGCGAGCAGCAGCGTGGGGATCGTGCGGATGATGTCCATGACCACGCGGGCGACCATGGCGACCACGCGGTTGCCCGTCACGTTGCTGGTGCACAGGAACGCGAACGGCACGCCGAACAGGAGTCCCAGCGACGTGCCCACCACGGACATGCGGATCGTCTGGACGAGGGGCATCCACACCTTGGCGAAATACGCCCAGTCGGGCGACAGGAGGTTCGAGAAGAAATCCGCGGCCTGCCCCATGTTGGCGATCGCCTCGCCGAAGTCGGTCTCGGTCGCGTCCTTCGCGGCGAGGAAGCAGACGACGAACACTATAACGGTGGCGAGCCGTTTCCACAGGTTCCGGTGCACCGTGTCCTTCAGGGGGCGGCCGGCCGACGGTGTGCGGGTCATGATCGCTCACCCGTCTTCCCGGCGTCGTCGCCCTCGTAGATGTGGCGGAACATGTCGTCGGTGAGTTGGGCGGGGGTGCCGTCGAACACCACCGTTCCCCGGCGCATGCCGATGATCCGGTCGGCGTATTTCTTGGCGAAGCCGACGGAGTGGATGCTGATGAGCACCGTGGTCCCGTCGTCCTGGTTCATGCGTTTGAGGTCGGTGAGGATCGTCTCGGAGGTGACCGGGTCCAGGGAGGCGACCGGCTCGTCGGCGAGCACGATCCTGGCCTGTTGGACGCGGGTGCGGGCGATGGCGACGCGCTGCTGCTGGCCGCCGCTGAGCTGGTCGCTTCTCGTCTGGGCCTTGTCCGCGAGGCCCACGGTCTTCAACGCGTCGTCGATCAGCTGGTAGTCGGACTCCGGGAAGAGGCCGAGCAGTGACTTGAGGGTCCCGTACCGGCCCAGCCGGCCGGACAGCACGTTCTTCTGGACGGTGCTGTTGCCCACGAGGTTGAATTGCTGGAAGATCATGCCGATCGAGCAGCGCATCGCCCTCAGTTGTCTGCGGCTGGCCTTGGTAATCGACTGGCCGTCGATCATGATGTCGCCGCCGGTGATGTCGTTGAGTCGGTTGATGGAGCGCAGCAGCGTGCTCTTGCCCGCGCCGCTGGGGCCGATGATGGCGACGAACTCGCCGTCCCGGATGGTCAGGTTGACGTCGTTGAGGCCCAGCACGCCGTTGCCGTATTCCTTGGTCACGCCACGTATCTCGATCATGGGTTTTCCTTTCCCCGTAACGGGCAAAGGGACGGCCGCCGGCGTCGCGTGGACGGGCGGCCGCCCCCGTCAACGGTCAGTTGGCCGCTTCCTTGATGTATTCCTCGATGGTGTCGTAGTTCTTCTCCTCGGCCTGCGTGTAGCCCTTGTGGCCCCACATGGCCATGGCGGTCTTGCCCTCCTCGTCGTTGGGCATGTCGAGGAACGCCTGCTTGATCTTGTCCTGCAGGGCCTGGTCCATCGACGGTTGGACGGCGATGGCGTCGTTCGGGATGTCGCCCTCGGTCAGGTAGAGGACGCGCAGCTCCTTGAACAGGTCCTTGCCGGCGAACTTGGAGGCGAACACGTTGCGCGCGCCCTCGAACACGAAGCAGGCGTCCTGCTGGCCCTCGAGCACGGAGGTGATCTCGCTGGGGATGTCGTTGACCGTGGTGAGCGTGGACTGCGTGGTCGGGTCGACGCCGGCCTTCTTCAATTCGACCACCGGGTAGATGTAGCCGCTGGCGGAGGAGGGGCTCAGCGTGGCGATCTTCCTGCCCTTGAGGTCGGTCAGCTTCTTCAGGTCGCTGTCGGCGCGCACGAGCACCTCGCCCTTGAACGATCCGGACAACTTGCCCTCGACCGGCTTGCCGGTGGTGCGGTCGTAGGCACCCAGCTCGGAGGTGAGGATGGCCTTGGCGGCCTGCTTGTCGCGCGCCTGCACGTAGGCGGCGGGCGGCATGATGCCGATGTCGACCTTGTGCGAGGACATGGCCTCCACGATGGTCGTGTAGTCGGTGGCGAGGGTCACATCGACCTTGCGTCCGAGCTTCTTCGACAGGTAGTCCGCGAAGGGCTTGGCCTTGGCCTGCATGCTGCCGTCGTTGTTGGTGGGCACGAACTGGAGTTCCAGCGCCTTGTCGGCGGAGTCGGAACCCTTCGACGAGCCGCAGGCGGCCATCGTGGCGCACAACGCGACCGTGGTGGCGGCGACCGCGATGGTCCTCAGCATCTTGTTCTGGATGGAAAAAGGCATGGTTCGACCTTCCTCAATGGGTTTTCGTTGTGAAAAAAGGATTTCCGTGTGATGATGGATGATGCGCGGGCCCACGGCGGGACCCGCGGCGGATGATGAAAGGAAGACTGGCGTCCGGCCGATGCCGGCGCCGGATGATGGGTGAGGTGTGGTGTTGCGGCTCCTATCTGTCCAGGTGTTCGGAAATCTGTGAGATGACCCCCGGGTCCTCCTCGCCCCTGCCCAGCTGCCCGGTCAGGGATTCGATGACGATGTCCAGGGGAAGACGCGACGTGTCGATGAGCTCGTCGTTGAACGTGGTGGCCGGCGTGGACGCGACCAGGGTCGTCGTGGCCCGCGTGGCCAGGGAGGAGTTCGCGAAGCTGGTGATCGCCAACGCGTCGGCCCCGTTCGCCGTGGCGACCTCGACCGCGTGGACGGTGTGCCTGTTCTCCCCGGAACCGGAGATCGCGATGATCAGGTCGCCCGGTTTGAGCAGGGAGGCGCTGATGTCCTGGCCCAGCGGGTCCCGGACGAAGGTTACGAGACGGCCGTACCGCAGGAGACGGCTTTCAAGGTTCGCCGCGACCCCGCTGGACAGGCCCGATGCCACGATGACGATGCCCCGCGCGTCGCGGATCATCTCCAACGCCCGGTTGAACGCCCCGGCGTCGAGGCAGTCGGGCAGCTCCCGCAGCATGTCGAGCATGCCCCGGATCCTGGCGATGATCCGCTCGCCCTCCGAGCCGGCCTCCCCGTCGGCCCGCGCGTGCCCGCGCTGCTCCAGCAGGCTTCTGATCGCGTTGTCGCGTGCGATGAGGATCCTCATCTCCCGGTACCCGTGGCACCCCAGATCGGCGCAGGTCCTCACCACCGTGCCCGCCGACACGCCCGTCTCGCGCGCGACCGTCGCGATGGGCAGGTCCCCGATGACGTCGGAGTTCTCCAGGAAGAAGCGCGCGACCTTGCGCTGCGCCGGATCCAACGCGTCCAACGCAAGCCGGATGCGGGCGAGGATCGATTCGGCCGGCCCGTTCGCGTTCACCTGTCCCATGACGCGCATCCCTCCAATATCGCCCCGTACATGTCGGGAAGGAGCGCCGTCCGGTACGTCGCGCCGCCATGCCGGCCCGTGCCGCCGATGTACGCGGCCTCGCGGCCCGCGGCGAGCACCGGGGCGATGTCGTTGTCCCAATGGTCGCCGATGCTCAACAGGCGCCCACGTCCCGCGAGACGGTCGAACGCGGCGATATGATCGCCCCAGCGTCCGGGTTTGCCCGCCCCGTCGACGATCAGGTCGAAACGACCCTCCAGCCCGAACCGTCCGACGGTCTCGCGCACCCCATGCAGCGGCGAATTGGTCAACAGCACGCGAACGCAGCCCAACGAACCCAGATCGTCCAGGAAACCGGGAAGACCCTGCGGCATGTCCACATGGACAAGACCCCGGGCCAGCTCGTCCCGGCTGGAAAGATACGCCTGCTGCAACCCATCCGCCGGCACATGGCCCGCGCACGTGTCGCTCACCACATCGTAACCGTCGTTCCAATGCCGGCCATCATCCGTGACGGCGCCGCCAAGATAGAGATCCAGCGTCCTGACGGCCCGTTCGCGCAACCCCGCGGGCAACCGGGCGAAGGCATGGCGCGCGTAGGAACGCACAGGCCCGTCGCCCAGGCTGATCGTCCCATCGAAATCGAAGACGACCGTGCCGACCGGCTGGCGTCTGGCGGTCCGTGACCGCTGCTCTTCATTGCTCATGCCTCCATTAAAACACGAAATGAAAAACGTTCAATGACTTTTGAACATAATTCCGACATGGTTGGCCTACTGTTCATCTTCCTCTGCTTGACGTGGCGCGGATCGAATGGCGGGATGATTCTCGGTGCCTTGCGATTCCGAAGTGCGGCCGGGCACCCCGATGTGACTTGGTATCTTGCCATGTGCCACTTGAGTGTTTGAGGTTTGCGGCGGACCGGGCGGATACGTGATGATGCCAAGCCCCGATAAGGGGGTCTGCGTTCCGGGGCATTTGCCGACCGGCCGGCGTCACATCGTCAGGCTGTCCGGGTCGAGGAGGAAATCGTAGACGCTCATCGTGAGGATGCCGTGCTCGTCGCGGACGGGTTTGACCACGTCGCGTACGAGGACGATCTTCTGGAAGCTGTCGTCGATCTTGAGCAGCGAGGCTTCTCCTGCGCGACCTTCTCCGGTGTGGGCAGTTGGTACGCGGATTGGTCAGGGCGCCGATGGAGGAGGCCAGCACGTCGACCAGGTCGTCGAGCTCCTGCGACCTGCGCAGCCTGTTGCGCGAGACGATGTCCTTGAGATAGGTCTCCTCGAACAGGTTCTTCAGATAGAGGGACTTCTGCTCGTCGCTTCTCATGGACAAGGTGAGCGGCATGCCGCCGAACGTCACGTATTCGGCCCAGCCGTGTTGGACGTCGCCGTCGTACGCCTGCATGAACTCGACGAACGACAGGGGGCGGACGCGGACCTCGTCGCCGCGGCCGCGGAACTCGGTCATCACGTCGGTGGACAGCATCTTCGAGTTGCTGCCCGTCACGTACACGTCCACGTTGCGCATGCGCAGCAGCCCGTTGAGCACCCCGTACAGACGGGGCGGTTCCTCGCCGCGCATCTCCTCGTCCGAGATCGCGTACTGCACCTCGTCCAGCAGCACGTAGTACGGTTCCTCGCGATTCGTGATACGGGATCTCACATAGTCGTACAGGGCGAGCGGGTCGCGGTAGCGCTCGTACATCAGATCGTCCAGTGCGATCTCGATGATGTGGTCGTCGTTCACGCCCTGCGCGCGCAGATGGTCCTCGAACAGGTCGAACAGGAGATAGGTCTTGCCGCAGCGCCTCGCGCCCGTGACGACCTTGACCATGCCGTTGCCTTTGCGGGCGACGAGATCGTTCAGGTACTTATCCCTGGAGATGCGCATCGTATTCTCCGATCAATGTCCTGTTCCCATGCCGCTATCGCGTGGATTTGACATTTATGTCAGTTTCACTCAATAGGAACTCATTCTATTGCGTGATTTTGACATAGATGTCACTTTCGCTCAATGGGATGGGTGAATCATGGGAGGACAGGGCGTGCGCGTGGGGGGGTAAGTGGCGGTTGCCGATTCGTGAGGGGCGGCATTGTGTGCCGCTTGTTGTCCGCCGTTGTGCGAGAATGACTTGCATGCCTTATCGCCGTCGTCAATCCACCGCTCCGAAGTCCGGTGCGCCGAAATCCGT
>ENA-OXEB01000506-OXEB01000506.1-human-gut-metagenome-genome-assembly--contig:-NODE-506-length-12930-cov-23.9012_pt1 | contig 12930 bp, 21 predicted proteins | sample MGYA00249353_ERZ652239 | MGnify/ENA primary metagenome ERZ652239 (study PRJEB26925, sample SAMN05826586) | human gut metagenome | biome: ENVO:2100002; feature: ENVO:00000062; material: ENVO:00002003... | reverse complement strand
TAGGCGCCATACTGTCCATCGTCGTTCGGTGGCGTCGTCGCTATGACCGATTCAACTGATTTTGCCGAGGATTCCCCCGCCTCTTAGCGGAAGCGTGGGCGGGGGATGAATCGGCTTTCCTTTTATGCTATACCGGCATTCAGTCGTACCTATCGGAAGCGAGGTGTTTGCTGTGAAACTCGAATCGAATCATCATTCGGTGTTCCTCATGCATTATCATCTCATACTCGTCGTGAAATATCGGCGCGAAGTGTTCGACGACACCATAAATAACATTATATTGTAGTGCTTACTTTTGCAATAATACTATTTCCAAGGAGATGCTATATGGAAAGAAATTTAATTTTGATTGATTCTATACCAACTGTCGTTTGGGGCAAAGAATCAGAGAAAATATATATCTATGTTCATGGAAAAAACGGGAACAAAGAAGAAGCTCTTTTTTTCGCCAATATTGCTGAAAGAAAAGGTTATCAAACTATTAGTTTTGATTTACCATCTCATGGTGAGAGAAAAAATAAAGATAATGAGTGCAATATATGGAATGGAATACATGACTTAGAATGTATCTGGAAATATGTTCAACGTAACTGGGATAAAATTTATTTATATGCTTGCAGCATAGGCGCATATTTCAGTCTGCACGCTTATAAGAGCAGAAATATTGAAAAATGTCTTTTTCTTTCGCCGATACTAGATATGGATTATTTAATACATAATATGTTTTCATGGTTTGATGTAAGCGAGAATGAATTAAAGGAAAGACAAAAAATCGAAACACCGATTGAAACTTTATCATGGAAATACTACCAATATGTAAAAGAGAATCCTGTTCAACACTGGGATATACCAACAGCTATTATGTATGGCAGCAAAGATATATTGCAATCAATAGAAATTGTTCGTCATTTTTCAATGAAATTTAATTGCCAATTATACATATCAAAAGAAAGCGAACATTCATTTATGAGTGATTCTGATAGAAAAATTGTAACTGATTGGATAGAGGGAAGTATTTGAATCTCTTATTTTGTATAAATCTAAACCAATCTAATGCAGTCTAAGGTAAATATGGAGCTATCATCATCTATCAAGACAACGCTCGCCGATGGTCTTTGCCGTTCATGCGGTCAGCGCGGTGGCTTGCACGGCGGCCCTGAGCCGGTCCTCGGGCATGGCTTCGGCCGCGCCGCCCAAGGGGAACTGTGCGGCCCCATGGGATCGCGACAGGGAGGCGTGCAAGGGTCGGAAACATGGTCGAACGCGTCTTCAACCGCATGAAGCACTACAGCAAGGCCGCCACCCGCCACGACGGGCTCGACGAGGCCTTTCTCGCCGGCCCCCGGCTCATCCTCATCGCCATCTACCTGAAAAAACGCGGCCAAAAACCCAACTAGTGTAAACATAGGGGAGAAGCCCGTCATTTCTCATAGGCAATTCCCTCCATTTCCCGTTGTAGCTGCCGCAGGGTACGCCGGATATGGTAGCCTGCTGTGGTTCTGGATCGTCCGTAATGTCTGCCGATTTCTTCATGTGTGTACTTCTTAAAAAATACAGGTAAATCATTTCCCGTTTCTTCTCTGGCAACCGGAACATGGCAGCAACAAGGGAAGCGTTACAAAAGGTTACTGTCTGCCCGCAGATTGTGACGGGATATTCCGTGTCCGGTTCCGGGGAGGGAAAATATTCATCATCTGTGCTTAAAGGATAGTGCTTTTCATCAATGAAATATTCAAGGAATATTTCTTTTCCCGTCTTTTGCACCTTTGCCGTCCTGCGTCAATTGCTGCATGGCGTATGACAATCTTACAGTAGGCGTTGAACGTATACTCGATATATTCCCGGTATGCTTCTGTATCGGTCGTGGAAATTCCCTCCCCTTCCTCCTAAAAGGGTGGTACTTGGTTTAAAAGTTTTTGTATGATAGAGAGAGACGGCAGCACTTTTTGCTGTCGCCCCTTGACTACCCATAAGCGAAAACAGGCGAGACTGTCAACGGCGGCTCGCAGAGCCGTTTATCTTGACCGTTGACTGGCTCGACTGGTTTTGCTAACCGTTCGACAAACTGGAAATTATCAAACAGGGGCTGTCAATTCAATATGATTCCCCTCTGAATCAATAAACTCTACTACCCAATTAGTGTTTATTTGCGTCAACGGAAAACATAGTTCTAAATCTTTAATTTTATTTTTAAGAATTTCTAAATCTGCAACATCAATACTGGGTAAGCAATTACTCCCAAAGCTGTGATTTTCATTCATTTTTTCAAAAGCAAATAAACCAAAACGAAATCCGTTTATATCAAAAACACTATAAATTTCGTTTTTTATAGTCACTTCTTTTTCGAAGAAATTCTCATAAAAACGGATTGCTCTCTCCATGTTCTTAACGCATAGATATAGTGACTTAATATGACAGTCCAATATTTTCTCCTCCCAGAATCCTTATTTGTCTTTTAGTTTCTGGTTTTATTTTATCGCATAAATATTAACTTCTCTATGAATTTTCCCTTATATTTTTCGGAATAGAGGGATAGCTGCCTATCAGATTTTAGTGTGTTACTTTATCGCACATGAGCATTGGAACCTGGGTTGTCCGATCCATAGCCCTCCAGCGGATTGACAACGCCCCACACGCCAAGTCCAGCGCCGAGGGCTACAACAAGAGTCTGCGAAGTATCAATAGCGGAAGTGAAAAACTGCATAGAACCTCCTTTTCTCCGGGATATTCCCGGCCATGAAAAAAGCCGCCATTTGTGGCGGCAGGTTACATACTTCGGCTGTGATGTCTTGGGACATAGTTGACGGGTATCCTGAGGCATGCTTCACATCTGTCGTGGGGCATCGTTGACATCGTTCGCCGGCTTGCGGTATCGATGTTCGCGGGTGGCGTCGAGCGTCTGGCCGGCGAGGATCTCGCCGGTCTCCGGGTCGGCGGCGACGGCCTTGTCGCGCGGGTGCTCGCCGCGTTGCGCTCAGGACGTGGTCTGATTGTCGCCGGCCGTGCCGGACCGCCGCCGTGCATCCATGACGCCACAACGGCCGCCAACCCCATCGTTGTCAACCATGCCCCGGAACACCTGTCAGCCATGCCCCAGGACATGCGTCAACCATCCGCTCGAACTAGACACTCCGAAAAGCCTTGTACTTACAGCGTTCCTAATAGGAAACAATCATACGTATTGGGGTGATTTCCATTCGTTGAAGAACGAGGACGCGATGGAATACGAGTGCTTCCAGATGCTGACGATGGGCGCCGGCTGCTCCATCGGGGACCAGCTCCATCCGAGAGGCGGGTTGTCCGACGCCACCTACGATCTGATCGGACGGGTCTACTCCTAGGTGGAGGCCCTCGAACCGTACACGCTGGATACCGACACGATGGCGGACATGGCGGTCATGACGCCGGAACGCGAATGGAACATGGACAGCGCGCTGTCCGATTCGTTGATCGGCGCCAACCGGATGCTCACGGAACTGGGATGCCAGTTCGACATCATCGATCCGGGCATGGACTTCACGCGGTACGGCGACGTCGTCTATTTCTCCCACCCGTTGTTCCGCATCTACAAGGATTTCGCCCCGTCGTGGGTCAAGGCGGTCTTCGCCGACGTCCTCGATCTGCTGATGCCGAGGCAGCTGGTGCGCAAGGATGACGGGCATACGGTCAGCGGGCTGGAGGTGCAGCTGCGCCGTTCGGGTTCGCGCAATTCGTTGATGCTGCATTGCCTGTATTATCCCTGCAAGAAGTCGGCCGCCAACCTGTACACGATCGACGAGAAGGTTCCGCTGTTCGACCAGCGCGTGCGCGTGTACGCGGGCGACGCCGAGATCGAGTCGGTCCATGCGATCCGTCAGGGCGAGGTGATCTCCGAACGGGACTACACCGTGGCCGACGGGTATGTTGATCTGAACATTCCCAAGATCGACGGGTACGAGATCATCGAGTTGTCGCTGAAATGACGCACTGACTCAAAATCTCACCACGGACTAACGGCCAATACGGGTGTCCGATCGTCTCTGAGCCCTTGTCTCACAAGGGTTCAGAGACATTGAATGTGACTGCAAGGGTGCGGGAGTTCCCTTGATTCCTTTGTACCATGGAACGCAAGAGGCCGCCAGCCTTGTTGGCTGGCGACCTCTTGCGTTATTGGTAGCGGGGCATGGATTTGAACCATGGACCTCTGGGTTATGAGCCCACGTTTTCTTATATTGTTCTAGTTTGTTATTGTCTATTGTATAGTGCGACAATGGTTCGAAATACGGCGTTTTGTTTGTTTCATATTGGTTGTGATTGGCGAGTTTGTCCAACTTTTGTCCAGATTATTTGTGTCCAGATTTGTCCAAATCTGGTAGCATATAACCAACTGTTGAAGGAGTAGCTGATATGACGAAGCGGGAAACGTCCGGACAGATCACCGAACTGGAGCGAGGACGGAAGTATTCGATTCGCGTCCGTCTCGCTCCAGACAATGAACATAAGTCTTGGCATTGGTCAAAGTCGCGTAAGGTCTACGGGAACAAAGCCGAGGCCACGGCAGCGATGGTTGCCTACAAACAAGAACTCGAGGATGAGCGTTCCGGCAAGAACGTGACGGTGGCGGAATACGCTGACATGTTCCAATCCAACCGCAAGGCTCTCGGCACGGTTTCCGTGCTCACCATTGAGCGGGACCAACATGAGATTGACCACATCAAGAAATATCTTGGAGAGACAAGAGTAATCGACCTTACCTCGCAGCAGATCGAGAACGCCTATTTACGCATGTCGGAACAGGATGGAGCTTCGCCAGATGCCATTCACAAGGTCCATATGAAATTATCCCAGATCATGCGCAAGGCTTTCTTGGATGAGCTGATTAACCGCAACCCATGTGATGCGGTGGAAGGCGTCAGGCGCCCAAAGGTGAGCCAACAGAAGCGCAGGGAAACACGAATCACAAAGGAACAGGCACTCGCATTCGTTCACAAGATACGGCAGGAACCTCAAGACGGGCGAATTGTAGCGGTCTGGTTGGGCGTGGCCACGGGTCTTCGCCGTGGCGAAGCACTGGCGCTGGTGTGGGAAGACGTGGACCTAGACAACGCGCGATTGCGCATTCGTAAGCAGCTCGGCAAGGAGAAGATTCTGAAGGATCCCAAGACCGCCAAGTCTCGACGCACCATTTCCATCGACAGGCAGACAGTTGAATTTCTGAAGCAGTGGAAAACTCGCCAACATAATCTATTCCGCGCCGCAGGTGTTGAACAGCAAGATGATTCACCAGTATGCAGCAACGAATTATGCGGATTCTTGGACCCCGACAACTTCAGCCGTTGGCGTCGAAAGTTTTACGTCAAAGAAGGTCTGGCGCACTATACCAATGAGACTCGGTACGTTGATAAGCGCGGAGTCGAAAGGGCGAAACAGACTGGCTACGTCGGTCCTAATTTCCATGCGCTTCGTCATGCTCAGGCCACACTACTCGTTGCTGGAGGCGTGGATCCTAAAACGGTTCAGGCTCGTCTTGGACACGAGAGCCTGAACACGACGTTGAATATCTATGCTGAGGAGGTAGGAGAAAACGACCGCAAGGCAGCTGACTTTATGGGAGAGCTGCTTCGCAGCTAATGTTAGTGGCCTATTCTCCGTATGGTCCCATGAAACGGGATCCGTTGAAGTGCATCATATGATCTGGTGTGTCGGCGCACCATGCTTCGGTTTCCCATGCTAGTAGGGCGAGGTATTTTTGCATGGTCTTGCGATCAGGAAAGCATGAGACCAATACGATTTTGTCCCACTGCTCGGAGAACAGTTCGTGCAGTTCATTCTTTCTGGTCACGTCAACCGGGCCGTGAGTACTTGCAGCTTCCATGAGAAATAGCCAGCCACGTTTTGCATCCCAAGCGATGACGTCTGGCACCTTCTCGCGAGCCTTAAGACTGATTCCAAGTTCATCCAACAATGCGGGGTCTACGGCACCATGCTTATGGTCAGTATCGTCGATATAAGCGACTTGGCATCCGGGAGCAAAGCGTGGCAGCATTTCCTCCACCATTGCTTTAATCAGAAGAGACTGACCACTTGGAGATAGACTCAGGGCAGCACCTGAAGGAAGAATCACAGGTGTTTTTGGCATATTCTTCCGTTCCTCTGCAAGAGATTGATAGGATTCATGCTGCTCGAGGAATCTCTTGAGAATCAATTCGAACTCGGACTCGCCGCGATGCAGCAGCATATTCAACGTGTCATTTGTTATACGGTAGTTCCATTTTGGAGAATTGATTGGGCGATCGGGTCGATCGGCATTCTCCTCCACTAATTCGGCGATTACGAATTGATGGAGCGTAAACCTGCGGATGGTTTCACGGGTATTTGGTTTGTAGTCCACTTCATAGTAGTCTCTAATCCAATCCATGATGGCGCGGGTTCCCAACATGGGATTGGTAGCCTGCTGCCAGTTGTCTCCGGGCTTGAGCTGAAGTAAGGCGAGCAATGTCATTGCGCTACGCTCATTTTGTTGGTCCTTGCCAACTCCAAGTTCGCGCAATGTGTCAATGGCATCAGCAATCAGCTGGCTTTTGTCCATGAAAAACAGATACTAAATTGAGAAAAGCCGCGTAAATACAGTATCTATCAGCAAAAAACCAAAAAGAAAATAAGGAAAATTACAACGAAATTACAACAAATGAAAGAGCCTGATGTAACGACTTATGCAAAGAAATACAGAGTTATGAAAAAATAACATTTGAAAAAGAGTGTCTTTTTCTATGCAGTGTAACAGCAGACTATTTCATTTCTGCTTGATTACTCTAAAACTTATTAGTCTATGGTTTGTCAAGGGCTTGTTGCGTAAGCAATGCTGAACAGCACCCTTTACAAAATATAGGCTAATAAGTAGTTTTTCAAAAGCAGAAAAGAAATGACAACGCTTATAACAGCATGATTTAATGCAGATAAAGGCAAAATTGAAAGTTATGGAGGTAACGGAAATGAAAATGAAAAATCCTATGCTGGTGGTAACAGATATAGAGAAATCAGTTGAGTTTTATAAAAAGGTTTTTGGGCTTCATGTGATTATGGATTTCGGAGCAAATAAAACTTTAACTGGCGGTTTGGCTTTGCAGACAGTTGAAACATATAAAGACTTTATTGGGAAAAGCGATATTTCTTTTGGTGGCAATAACTTTGAAATTTATTTTGAAGAAGATAATTTTGATGAATTTGCGGATAAGCTGAAAGAATGTGATGTTGAATATGTCCACCCTATTGTAGAACATTCATGGGGACAGCGTGTTGTTCGTTTTTATGACCCAGATAAACATATTATCGAAGTTGGAGAGAATATGAAAATAGTATGCAAGCGTTTCTTAAACAGTGGAATGACGCCGGAACAAGTAGCGGAACGCATGGACGTACCTATGAAATTTGTCAATGCTTGTATGCGATAAATTAGAATTTGTGGAGATGATAGAATGGAATTTAACAAACTAATACCAGAATTAACAGTTAAAGATATAAAAAGAACGAGGGAATTTTACCTTAATATATTACAATTTAAAATTGAATATGAACGAGTAGAAGATAAGTTCATGTTTCTATCATTTGAAGATTCACAGTTTATGTTTGAAGAATTACGAGATGATGGCTGGAATGTTGCTGAAATGGCATATCCTTTTGGTAGAGGAGTTAATTTTTCTATTGAAGTAAATGATATTGATAAAGTATATCAACAGCTTATTCGCTCTCAATATCCGTTGTTTAGAGAAATGATGTTGAATAAATACGAATCTAATGGAGAACTTATTGAACAAAAAGAGTTTTTAGTGCAAGATCCAGATGGTTATTTATTAAGATTTACACACGAATAATACAAATCCCAGTTTGTTTGGGAGATACGCTCCAAATCTCGCAAACCGACGGAGTGATCCGCCAGCGGTGGCAGTCGTAAGACATAGCGCCACGCCAGCTTGCTGGCGAGCGGGCGGTTCACTTCGGCGGTTTGGCGAGCGCAGCGAGCCTTAGAAAGCCCCCGTTATCTAACAAGGGGGGCACAAAAAACAAGAAACAATATACACTACTAAGCGGAAAACGCTGTATTTATAAGGTAAAACCGCTTATGACAAGGTGTTAACTAAAAAAGCACTCATTTAACACATAAAAATTGAATAAGGCATAGGAAAGACAGTTGATTTCAAATAAGGAATTGATTGTCTTTTTCTTTTAGGAAAAATTTAAGTAGAGGCAATTATCAGTAAATGGTAGTTGTTTTTTTGATTGGAGGAATTAAAGAATGAATGATAAAAATTTTATTGAAGAATTAAAACATAAACGGAATGAATATGGGGTATCTCAAAGAAGATTTGCCGTTGCCTGTGGTATCAGTCGTACATATTTTAATCAAATAGAGAACGGTAGTGTTGTTCCCTCTGATGAACTAAAACAAACAATGCAAAAACAGATTGAGCGTTTTAATCCGCAAGAACCATTATTCTTATTGATTGATTACTTTCGTGTCCGCTTTCCTACTACGGACGCATTAAAGATTATTCGTGATGTGTTGCAATTAAAATCTGATTATATGCTTTATGAAGATTTTGGCAAGTACGGATATGAAAGCAAATATGTTTTAGGCGACATCAACATCATGTGTTCCATGCAAGAGCATTTAGGTGTTTTATTAGAACTAAAAGGCAGAGGGTGTCGGCAAATGGAAAGTTATCTATTGGCACAGGAACGCTCATGGTATGACTTTATGCTTGATTGTTTAACGGCAGGTGGTAAGATGAAACGGCTTGACTTGGCAATCAATGATAAAGCAGGAATATTAGATATTCCAAAATTAATGGATGACCTTTGTCCTATCGCAAACTTGGGCGAGAGAGAGCTCGGAAGCAGAGGCGAGCTTGTCGTCCTGTTCAATGGCTAAGACGCTGCTGCCGGGGGCTGCTTGACGTGCAGTCACCGCTCCTAAGATGCCGGTGCCGGAACCAAGATCGAGTATGTGAACGGGCTTATCAGAGTGAGTGAAGAGACTCGTGGCTTGTTCGGCAACTGGCATGGGAGTAAGAAACTGTTCCCATTGCTGCTGCTGTTCTGGAGAAAGCAGAGTGGCGGCTTTGTTGCGTATTTCGGCGATGGTTTCACTCATGTGGTTAAGAATAACCGGTCCCGTCGTCGTGCGCAGAAAGGCCCGGCCTCCTTCTGGCTATTTGCCTTAGAAGAAAACCGGGCCGAAGTTTTATCGGCGGCGCTTGGGCCAGCTGATGGGAATGCCGCCATTGGCGGTGAGGTAGCCGTTCAGGGCCTTCTGACTGATGTAGTCCTTGTTTCCCACTCGGATTGATGGCAGCGCGTCCATCATTAGACGAGCTTTGGAACGGCCAACTTTGAACATGCTTTGGAGAGCTGCGACATCGAGGAACTGGAGCTGAGTGTCTGGTTCAGGCTTTTCCATGACGTTCCTCCTTCGGCAAAGCGAAATACGAATTCCAGTAGCTCCAAATGACTTCTCGACAGAAAGTGACTTGTTTAGTCGCGAATTCGAGAAGGTCGGGGTGGTCAGCCTCACAGGCCTTCAGAAGATCGAAATATCCGTGAATGCGCTCTTCCTCCACCAGTTTGACAATGGACATGGCGTCGGATTGATTGCCTTCAACCAGTGCGATTTTTTTCCAGTCCGCACCGTTGAACTCGAGCACGTCTTCGGGACTGTATGGAGCCTTATCCGGATCATCCATGTGGATCAGGTATCGAGCCATGCCACGGGGATTCTCCAATCGCAGGATCATCTTTGGGCCGCCGAATTGCTCAAAGAAACGCTCGGCGTTCTGGCGTGTGGTCGTGTTGGCCCACATTGCGATTACATGGCGGTGTGGCTTCTTCAGTTCGCCAGTGGTGATGTCGGCAATGTCCTGATCGTGTACGGGAGAAACAAGGATTTCCAGACCGCTGATCTTCATTCGGTCTTTCCAATCGTCGGGACAACTATCGGGATAGATTAGGCCAGCCCAGTACCTGCCTTTTTCGTTCGTAGCTTTTCTCTGATGAGTCATGTCCCTCATCTCTCATCCCTTGCGGGGGCGTCGTAGTAGCCCCCACAACTTGTTTGTCGGGTGTGAACGGGCTCCCGCTGTCGCTTCGCCCGCTTCGTCGTCAGTGCCGGGGCGTCGCAGTGAGTGGATGTCCTGATCCGTCATGAACGGCACATGGATATACCGCACGGTATTGGACTCGCTATCCCACAAATAGCCATCACCGGGACGGTTGAAACTGATCTGCCATGGGCGGGCACCACGCTGCACGGCGTCCTCGCCAAGGGCCATCACAGCCTCGCTCTTGGAATTCAGACGCAACGCTAACGTGGTAAGCAGCAGACTGCGATAGGGGAGACTGGTGCTCACGCGCGGGTTCTGCGTGGACACGACCACGGTACAGTTCAATGCTCTAGACCGAGACAGTGCCGATCTAATGGACTCCACGCACGCGTCCGAAGTCTTCTTATCAGAACCGGAACGGATGAGATCGGCGGCCTCATCAATGACGAGCAGGCGGTGCCGCTCATGCTGATCATCGACGGTGCGGACTTGCCCACGCCAACGTTCGGCTCGTGTGTCCACGTCCATGTTGAAAGCGGAGAGAAGATCTTTCGCTTCTTGCAAGGAGTAAGCCTTGTTATCGAGCACGGCGGCGTAGTTTTCGGCCTCCATGCCGGACTTCAAATCAATGAACCAGACTTCCCCGCCAGCCTCCACTTCTTGCCTGATGATGTTTGCGATGACGCTGCCCTTGCCGGAATTGGATTCACCGATGATGGCGAGGTGGGCGGTGCGGGGTATCGAGGCCATTTGCTTTGGCCTCGATACCTCTGCACCTAGCTCATACCGTTGAACGGCATTTTGTTTCTTAAGAAGCATTATCGGAGCTCCTTCAGTTTTGCGAAGGTGACCTTGTATTGCGCTGATCGGAAGAGCCTGCGTGGAATGATCCGGACCTCGGTAGGCTGGAATCTCATTCCCAATCGTGGAGCTACTTCGTCCGCCCACTTGTTGATTCCCTCGTCGCTCGTGTAAGCGGCTGGAATTGTGAAAGTGATTCGTGAGGGGTTCCAGCGCCATTCCACGGAGCAGCATTTGATCTGTTCTTTCGTGAGGGACATCGGCTTAGCAGATAGTGCGGATGCCATGAGACTATTGCGTAGAGCGAATACCACGTATGCTGCGACCCCGATAACTGCAATAGCGCAAGCGATTGCAAGAATGGCAGCCGGATGTTGATGTACTAAGGTGATGAGTGCGTCCATTTGTCCTCCTTGTGGACTTAAGGGTTTGGATTGTGGATGTGGCTGGAGGGCGTCCGACAACGTCCTCCAGCGCTATATGTCAGATGCCGAGGGTCTGCTTGATCATGGCCATTTCGAGCTTGCTGGGGAAGATTCTGCCGATCGACATTCCGTCGAGCAGGACTTCGATGCACTCGTAGCGGTTACCGGCTTTGCTGATACCCTGCACGATTTCCGCGTGCAGCCGTGGTGTCTGTTCGTCTGCCATGTTGCCCACCTCCTTTCTGGGTTTCGTCGATGGTTCCATCCAATCGCGTATCCGAAAACTTGTTTTTATTGAGGTGTAAAATTTACACTAAACAGTATTGAAGAGGATTGTTTTTCGTTGGAATCCCGGCGTTTCTAAGGATCTGATAAAAATATGAAAATTGACTGCGATAATCTGATTCGTGCCTTGAAAACGTTGGCTATGTCGGAGGGCTTGAGTCAGAAAGAGCTGGGTGCGAGTCTAGGTTTTAGCCTTAATCGAACGAAGAACCTTTTCTCCGGACGGTCAAAACTCAGCGGTGAGGAAGTGCTCCGGATTCTTACCAGTCGAGAGCATCCATTACCGAAATTGAAGCGTTACCTACCGCTCTGCCAACTGCAACAAGATCTATGGGCTATCGAGTCCGAAAACCGTGGCGCGTCTGAAGAGAGCGAACTGGCTGTTGCGGATGCACAAGCAATACAGGGTTCCCTCATGACGGTGAATGTCAATAAACCACTTTCGGAGATGGCTCGTGATGTCATGCATGACAAGAAATGGCGAGTGCTTCCGACCGGTTGGATCTGTTCGGTGACAATCGTGGGTGACCAATGTACGTATGATCCGATTGCTCCGGACTTTGTTACGGCAGTATCGGCGATGAAGAAGATGGGGTGGATTTGGAAGCGAGGAAGTGGCGTATTCGCAAATTGGAACAAGATAAACGGCGGCATGTCGGGGGAAGAAGCAGCTGGATATTGTGAGAACGCCTTACGGTCGTTCATTCTTGATCCTGAAAATGATGTAAGTATGAGTGACTCGTTTCGCCGGGCCGTACAGAAATATTGGGTGGGGGCGTCCGATACCGAAGAAATCGACAGGCTTCGGAATGTTGTGGAAAATGTTCGGCGGATGGCGGAGCATTGGGTAGATTGGGAATTGTCTGACGAGCCCAATGAATATGGTGTGTCACCAAAACAGATTTATGCGAACAAGTTCGACTACTTCGAGCAAGAGGTTCTCGGAATGCGGCAGCTTCATTTTGATTTGCTCAATGATGGAACTGAAATTCCGTCCGACTTAGAAACTAGATATCGTGAGACCTTCTCGGAAGACGGCAAGCCTTACAAATATTCCTACCGTATTGACCTTATCCTCAAAGTCAACGATGGTCCGGGACCCCTTGTAGACGCCTCTCCAGAGGACTGGAAGCGGTACCATGCAATCCGTGATGGTTCGTGAATTTGTTGATTCATGTTGGTACTGCTTGGCGGATTTGTCCAGAATTTGTCCAGATTCACGGTGTGTAGACGGATGTTGGAATACGAGAAAAGGCTAGGAATCAAATAATTCCTAGCCTTTTCACTGGTAGCGGGGCATGGATTTGAACCATGGACCTCTGGGTTATGAGCCCAGCGAGCTA
>ENA-OXEB01000505-OXEB01000505.1-human-gut-metagenome-genome-assembly--contig:-NODE-505-length-12983-cov-269.975_pt1 | contig 12983 bp, 13 predicted proteins | sample MGYA00249353_ERZ652239 | MGnify/ENA primary metagenome ERZ652239 (study PRJEB26925, sample SAMN05826586) | human gut metagenome | biome: ENVO:2100002; feature: ENVO:00000062; material: ENVO:00002003... | reverse complement strand
CAGATCGCGCACAACGCGAACAGGGAGATGAACGCGACCATCGAGGACGAGGCATTGCGGCTCAGCCGGGAACAAGCATGACAAAAGAAGAGGAACCGGCCGACAACCGGGGATAGCCCGCTAAAAATGGGAAGCCTCTGGATTCAGACGTATCGCCTGAATCCAAGCAAGCCCAGTTCGCAGGAATCCCGTGGTTTCAACCACGGGAGTGTCAATAGTTCGCTCCCCTTTTGTACTAAGTTCGCTCCCCTTTTGTACTAAGTTCGCTCCCCTTTTGTACTAAGTACCGTCCGAAACCCGTTGGGAGAGTAGGGCTGCGGAGGGCCTAAAAGAATGTAAAAAGATTTTAAAAGATTTAAAAAGGGCGCACGGCGCCTTTTTTCGGACGTCAGATCAGGCCATCGGAGGGCGTCTGGGCGGTCCTGCGTTCGGGGTTGACCGGCTCGTATGAGGGCGGCTGGTATCCGTCCGCCTCGTCGTTGGCCCATGGGTCGCTGATCTCGCCGTCCCTTTTGCGCCATTCCTCGCTCAGCGCCTCGTAGACGAGGTCCTGGAGGTTCCAGTTCATGCCATCGCTGGTTTTGACGCCCATCGAGATAGAGAACGCAAAGGGCCGGTGCCCGAAGACACCGGCCCAACGCTTACTGAAAGGGGGTGGAATCAGGGCCACCCACCGGTCTCGGCCATCCTCCCGAAGAAGTCGTTGCGCACCGCCTTGGAATGGGAGGAAGTTTGCAGTGCCTCGAACCGGCACTTCCATGTTAGCCGATACCATCGTGCATGTCGAGAAGGTCTTGTTGCAGGGGCCGGAACGACCGTCCGGCAACCGCCGGACGACGCTGCCGCGCCAGTCGCGGCGCGGCTTACTGAAAGGATTGCGCCATGCGCAAACCAGAAAAGGGGCCGCGCGGCGGCCTCGTGGTCTGGCTGATGGCGGTCATCGTCATCAGCCTCGCTCCCGCGATGCATCCCATCGCGGCCGACATCGCGGTGCTGTCACTCACAGCATACGCGATCAGCGCACACAGCCGCCAATAACGGCACCACGGCCCGTCCGAGCTTCCACGCCCGGACGGGCTTTCAGCTAAGAATATTTTCAGTAGTCAATCGCATCCCGCCATGTGTCATACTGGCATGTGGCCGATGTTTCGGGGCCGGTGGCTCGTCGTTCGTCAATCGTGTGGCCGCTGAATATGATTTCGCAGGAGACGTTGTCTTCCACTCCGCCGGAATCACGTTCAACCGTGAAGGTGAGCGGCCTGTCGTTCTCAAGCCAATCGTCCGGAGCGACTTTCAACCAGTCCCCTTTGATTCGGGTTTCGAGAACCGTCTCGCTCTGCGACTCAATCCTGACGGTCCCCGACTCCGCATAGGCGCGAAATTCGAGATGAGCGCCGGCATCGTCGCTTTGAACCGGTGCTCCGGTACAACCCGACATGAGCGCAAATACCGCCAGACACAGGCCGGAAAACAATGGTTGTCTCTTCCTCATCGATCGTTCCGCCGGTTCGGACCGCGCCACAGAATCCTGCACATAAGGGCGAGAACTGCTGTCACGACAATGAACACAGCCATCAACATGAATATGTTCATGGAAGAATCCGTGCCCGTTGCGGTGTCGGAAGACACGACGCCGATAGATCCACCGCCGGCTGAATCGTCAAACCCAGATGGCGCGTTCTTACGGATCGCGATGTCTCCCTGCTCCACTTGTACAGACTCGGGGACAATAGCGCGTGCAGCTTCGTTGAGAGGTGAGATTCTGCTGTTTTCCATCGAATAATACGCACGGGAGAAGCCATCGCTGATGAGAGTGGTGCTGTCATCATCATCGAGCAGGGACGCCTCTTCTATATCGGGAGAAAAATTCCCCACTTCCAGACTTCCGTTGTTGTCCCAGATCGTGATCCTTCCCACTAATCTACCTTCAACCTCAACGGGTGCCACCCAGTCGTAATCCTGCGGGTCCGTGATTGTGTTCGTTATGGCACCTGAATCGTCATAGCGTAGATAATGCACTTTATCGGCATAACCTATTGCAATCTGCGTGGATGCTTCAGGGCTTCCGTCGTTCTGGACAGCTTCCATAAGCGCCAGCGTTTGGGTCCTCGCCTCGTCGCTTTGAGCGAACTCGTTGATTTGCGTGCTCTCGGGCAGATTCTCCGCGCGAGCGATATCAGGGCAGACCGTTCCTATAGCAACGACAAATAACATCGCCGCGAATAATATACGGAACGCCTGAATCAGGGATTTACGAACATTATAGAAAGTACTCATTTGTTCCCCCTTTATCGGCTAAAGCCATATCGTGTGTGCGTCCATGTATGACCACTTCCGCTTTTCATCCAGTCGTAAGTTCCACTGTTGTAATACGACTGCAACGGATCGATGTAAGAGACAACAAGATAGCCCGGATCAGAGGTATATCCCCTTATCACAAGCATATGGCCACCGCCGCTATCCCAGCCCCAACGTACCATCAACGGTTTGCTATTGTTAATTTGCCCGCTGACGATTGCAGTGCTTGCGGCACTATTTATCATCGAACCTGTGTTGCGGATGCCCGCACTTGACAAGGCGCGCCTCACGTCAGTCGATAAATCTCCGGTTACATTGGCGCAAGAAGACGAGTTCTTTCCCCATTTCACATACTGGCATTGGGAAGAATTGCTGCCTCCCAGATATACGGATACGCTTTTCGATGTCGCGGCCCAGCACCAGTTACTTTGTTCCTGTACGTAAATTGGCACAGAAAGATATACAGAAGATGCGGATGCAGTCGTCACGCATGAGAGTGACATAACCAGCGCTGCTGCTAAACTAGTTACCATTGCGGCGATACGCCGCCGTCGCGGTTTCATCGGAATTTCCCCTTTCTCTGACGCGAAGCCCTCGTTGGATTCGCCGGCTCTTTAAGTATAGAACGGCTAATGGCCGTATGCCGGTTTCTTCGTTTGAATTTGCTCTTTTATACGCCAGAGCAATAATTCATGAATACCTCCAGTCAGAACAGCGTCATCTCGTCGGGATCATGCCAGACGTCATCCTCTGCCCCTGTCTCATCCGGTTCCCCTTCCACATAGCCGGCGGAGCCGGCGAACATGCTGCCGCCATGCCGCTTGCGTTCCTCGGACACCCGCCGCTGGATCTCCTCGCGCTGCCGTTGCTCCTCGGCACGGGACTCTGCCCTCGCACGCCGTTCCTCGGCGCGTTCGGCGTTCCTCCGCTCCCTCTCGCTCCGCTTGGTGTCGTCCTCACGGCTGCGTTCGATGGCCCGCGTCTGCGCCACCGTGGGCACGCTCGTCCGGTTCGGGAACACCGTCACCCGCTGCGGCCCCAACGTGACCCGGCACGGGTACACCTCGGTAACCTCAGCCAAGGCATTGCGAAAGTTCTCCTTGAACTTCCGAAGTTCCGAATCATTGCCAAACTGCTGATAAAGCTGCTGCCAGGTGATCGTCACAGGTTCGTGCAGATTATAGACGCGCTTGGTCAGCCACCAATACACATCAATCGCCATAGGCTTGCGCAATCGCGCTATCACCTTGAGGTCAACCGGCACCGGATGGTCGCGCAGCATGTCGACGTAGCCTTGACTCAGCTGCACCCAGTTCTCGAACAGGCCATGGGCCTGCGGCTCGTTCCGCAGCCAGTCAATGCGTGATTTCTCCGCGACAACGAAGTTGCGCATGTTCGTCTCGTTCTCAGTGTTGTTGGAGATGTGGTAGGAGCAGGCGAACAAACGCTCCAACTGGGGCTTGATGGATTTAAGCTGCCGTCCGCCGACCTGCACGTCAATCATGCGCAGGAACTCGCGGAACGTGGTGCCCAGATGTAATACGTTCGTTTCCGGGTCGAAGCACGGGTTATTCGTCTTGATCATCGTGCACGCCCACAGCTCGAACAGACGCGGATACTTACCGTAAGGCAGACAATCCTCGCCACTGATGAACCGGACCACCAGATTGCCATTACGCCGGACTATCTCCTTGGCGTTGTCCTTGGGCCTCCTGTAGGGCAAAGAGACCTGCGCGGCGATCTTGGAAACGAAGCCGTGCGACATCCACGGCTCGCCCTCCGGGAGAGTCAATTCCTTAAACCGGGTATCATCAACCATTGCCAATCACGGTCCTTTCGTGGTTGCCACGCCTCCGGAGGTGCCAGCCTCGCGGAGGCATTTTCATACCAAAATCCGGTGTGTACTTTAGGGACAAACATACCACAAAGACCGTGTACTTTAAGGACACGCTGTCGCGGTCGTGTACTTTAAGGACACTTGGTGGATAACTGCCGTGTACTTTAAGGACAAAAGCCCGTGTATTTTAGGGACGCCGAGGGGCTTTAGGGACGTTTTGAGGGGCTTTAGGGACGTTTTGAGGGGCTTTAGGGACGCTCATGTGCCCTTAGCCCTTGTGGCAGTAAGGCTGAGCGGGGGTCCCAGATATACAGATATACAGATACTTAGAGAGCGAATTTTGAAAGGACCTCTGCCGGATGTGGATAACTCACGTGGGCTTTAGCCACCGTGAGACGTTTCGGCCATCTGAGGGGCTTTAGGTAGGTTTCCGTCATGCGTCGTGGGCTTTAGCCACCATTCGAGGGGCTTTAGGTACGCGCTGTGACCCCCAGTCCTTGCAGGAATAGGATTGAGCGGCGGTTCTAGATATACGGAACGCACTGTTAAATCGTTGGAATTTCAACGGAACTTTGCTATCTGCATAGACGCCGTCATGGAAATGATTGCGCCGTTTTGGAACCTTATCGAACGTACGTCTGCGCTGGTCGGTATCGGCGTCCACTGGCGATGGGCGATCTACATCGCGGCGGCTACTCTGTTGGTCGAGGATACGTTGAGGATCATGAGGAGGCCCTAAGCAAGTCAAGGGCTTTAGGTAGGTATGTGCCCTCGGCTAGCCGGGCAAGGGGACACGTCCGCCAGACGCATCCCCTTGCAGTGCCCGCCCGTACTCCCGGTCAATGTCCGGTGTCGAATGTGGGTTGGTCTGCTGTCGGCTCGTGCGGTTCGGTGGCCGGTTGGTCGGCGGGGTCGTAGCTGATGGCGACGCCCCAGAGGTTCTTGTCGCTGTCACGGATCGGGAACGCGACGGCGGAGAATTTGACCGTTCTGCCGTCGAGCGTGCGTGCTCTGGCCCATCGTGCGGCGGTCTTTTGCGCCTTGATCCTGCCGATGTGGCCGACCGGGAGGCTCCACCATTGGGGGTTGTCCCTGTGGCTGTGCATCGACGGGGTGGTTATCAGCCGGCGCGCGACCCTGTCCGCGGGTGTCTCCTGGGTTTCGAGGTATGGGGAGAGGTAGCCGTAATCGACCCGTTCGAGGCCGAGGTTCTCCTTGGAGTCGTCCAGGCGCAGCTCGGCCGGGCGGACCGGTTTGCGCTTTACGGGCTCGTGCCCCGCGCCGTCGTCCTGCGAGCCGGTCTGCATGTCGTACATCGCGTCATCCATTGGTATGCGTCCTTTCCATATGCAATGCCCGATGCGTATCCAATTCTATCTATCCGCCAGCCGATCCACCGCATGATCACACATCAACCGCCCGTATCCCCCACGCCATCACCAACCCCAATACGCATATCCATACGACCCACCATATTCCAGCAGCATCATCCGACCCGATACCTCACCCACAAAACTCCAATCATTAATCAATAGCAAGGTACTTATGCCCACTGCGTGGGCAAGCCGGTATCCAACGTGGCAACGGGGTAGAATTGGTGTCATGCGTGGGCATATCGTCAAGGTCACCACCGGGGGGCGTTCCCTGGAGGAGTACCTGAAAGGCTGCAATCAGGCCGGACAGGGTTTCGAAGCGTACCTTGGCGAGCATTCTGACGGTCTGCGCTTCCATCGTTACGCGGATGGCACGGAATGCCCTTCGAAGCGGTTGCGTGATGGCGGGTTGGAGATGCTGCTGGACGGGCGCGACCCGGACAGCGGGGAGCTGTTGAAGTCGTTCCGTGCGGGGAACGTGCGCGCCTATGAGATCCCTTTGAACGACAGCAAGGATCTGGACGTGGCGTCGGTTGTGTACGGGGACGTGCGCGAGGCCCGCATGAAGGCCCAGGCGCGTGGCGAGGAGGCGGTCAGGAGGTTCCTGTCCGAACGGCTGACGGTGCGTCTGCGCTGCGGGGACGGCAGACGGCGGTGGGTGCGGCCGGACGAGGTGATGTTCGTGTCCGCGACCCATTTCACCAGCCGTGCCGGCGACCCTGAGCTGCACCGCCACCTGGAGCTGATCAACCGGGTGCGGGTCGGCGATGAATGGTACAGCATCGACAGCAGCCGACTGTTCGGCATGTACGAGAACATCCGTTCCGTGTACGAGACTACGGTGTACGGGGACGCCGGCCTGTGCGACGCGATGGCCGCGCACGGCATGACTCTGGACATGCAGGGGCGTGTGCCGGAGCTCGGGAACGCTTCGGACGTGTTCAGCAAACGCCGGGACGCGATCAACGCGCGTATGGCCGAGCTGGTGGACGAGTGGAGGGCCGCGCATGCGGACGGCATGCGCCGGGTGCGTGACCCGGAGACCGGCGAGGTCGTGGGCATGGTCGGCTACGGGACGGTGGCGGAGCCCGACGAGCGGACCCTGATGCGTCTGCGCCTCCAGGCGTGGGCCGACACGAGGCAGGCCAAGGGACGGTGGAACACGCGCGTGGACTACGGGGCGTGGAACGAGGAGCTGCGCGCCGCGGGCTACGACATCCCCGCCATGCTCGACGGCGCGGCGGCGGAGCCGCGGCCACGGACCGTCAGGTTCGGCGCCGACGCCGTGCGGCGGTGCGCCGTGGCGGCCGTCGCCGCGTTGCGGGAGATGAACAGCGCGTGGAGCCTGGAACAGCTGGAGGTCGCCGCCTACGACCAGGTGCGCCTGACCGGGGCGACGGGAACGCGCGACGAGCTGAAAGCCCTGGCCGAGGGGATACGCGACCGGGCCAGGGAACTGTGCGTCATGCTGAGCGAGGACCCGCGGGCGAGGGCCGGTTGGGCGAAGTCGCTGACGTGCCGGGCCGTGGTCGAGTGCGAGGACGAGCTCAAGGGCCGTCTGGCCGCCCGCGGCGTCGAGGAGACCGCGAACCCGCGTCTGGACGATCTCGCGGAACGGTACACGCTGGACGCCGGCCAACGCGAGGCCGTCGAAACGATCTGCAAGGGCGATCCCCTCGCCGTGGTCGAGGGCGCGGCCGGCGCGGGCAAGACCCACATGCTCAACGCGGTCAACGACTATTGCCGGGAGAACGGCAAACGGCTGGTCATCGCCACGCCGACCCAGAAGGCGGCGCTGGTCGCGGGCGAGGAGGTCGGCACCGGGACGGGGACCCTGATGCGTCTGCTGGAGGCATACGGCTGGCGTCACGACGAGACCGACCCCGAACACCCCTGGTACCGCGTGACCGAGGGACAGACCGACCATCGCGGCAACACCTACCGGGGCGTGCCCGACGAGTACCGGCTGGATCATGACACGTTCCTGGTCGTGGACGAGGCCGGCATGATGGACCAGGACCAGGCGCTTGCGCTGCTGCGCGTGGCCGACGAGACCGGGGCGAGACTGACGCTGGTGGGCGACACCATGCAACTGAACGCCGTGGGACGCGGCGGCGTCATGCAACTGGCCGAACGGTACACGGGCAACGTGGTGGCCATGCGCGACGTGCACCGGTTCAAGGACCCCGACTACGCGGCCTACACCATACGCCTGCGCGAACGGACACCCGCCAACGCCGAACGGTTGGCCGGCGAACTGTTCGATCGCGGCATGGTCCGGCATTGGGACAGCGACGAGGCGACCGTGAACGCGATAGCCGCCGCGTGGATGGAGCACCCGGACACCACGATCAGCACCGTCACGAACCGGCAGGCCGACGAGGTCAACCGGGCGATCCAACGGTTGAGGCTCGACGCCGGCCAGTTGGGCGACGAGCGTTGCGCCTCCATGATCGACGGCCAGGAGATCCATGTGGGCGACATCGTCATGACCCGCAGGAACGACAACCATATAGGAGTGGCGAACCGGCAGACGTTCACCGTGCTCGGGATCGACGAACGGTCGGGGATGCTCGTCGGGGACGGGAAACGCACCTACAGGCTCCCCGCCGAATACGTGGCCGAGGCCGTGCAGCTCGGCTACGCGAGCACCACCTACGGCGCCCAGGGCGTCACGAGCGGGCACGCGATCTTCTACGTCGCCGAGGGCGCGTCCGGTGCCGACGCCTATGTGGCCCTGACCCGCGGGAAGACCGGCAACCAGGTGTTCATGACCGCGGGCGGCGACGAGGACGCCCGCGACACCCTGACCCGCATCATCGCCAGGGACAAGGGAGACAAGGGGCTCGAAGCCGCCGCGAACAATCTCCGCGAGCAGATCGAGCAGATGGCCGAACCCGTCGACGCCGGCCTGAACGCCGAGGAGTTGTCCGAACTGCATGACCTCGACCGATGGCTGCAAGAACGGAAGACCGGCCTCCTGCAGGGCGCCGATCGAAGGGTATGGGCGTCGGAGCCGTTGCCGGAGCTCCATGCGGAGATCGAACGGGAGCAGCGTCGCGCCGGCGAACTGTCCGAACGCATCCGCGACATGCGGGATCAGTACGAGACGGCGCGGAGGCGGGCCGAACACGTCGCGGACGATTACCGGGACCGTCTGCGCGAACTGTCCGACGAATGCGGCGCGGCGCTTGACGCCGAGACCGCAAGGCTCGAACGGGACATGGCGGACGACTGGCGGGACGTGCACCGGCTGCTGGAACGTCACCACGAGGACGAGACCGAAAGGCTCCGCCTGACCGACCGGAACGAACCGGGATACAGGAGCTTCGTGATGGGCCGCCGCCGACTGGCCGGAGAGGCCACCGAACGCGCGAACCAGTCGCTGATGCGATACCAGGCCGCACGGGCGGAGTTCGAGGACCGGTGGCACATCGGCTACGGCGAATACCGGAGCAATCATGAGCTCCGCATCGCCTCAGCCCGGGCCAAGGCGGAGGAGACGCCGGCCGTGACCGATCTGCGCGATCGGATGCGTGGCCTCGAACACGAGCGGGAACGTGATCCGGAGATCAGTGCGCCGGAGCGTCTGCGCGCCCGTGTCCAAGAGCTTGGCAACGAATACGAGGAGGTCCTACGGGCCAACGCGGACCGCCGGAGCATGGCGGACATACGGCATGCGGAGACCCTGGACGACCGGGCGCGCCTGGCCGCGTTGCGCGACATGCGCAGACCCGACGCGATCGATGAGTACAACTCCGTCCTCGGCCGGCTCGAAGACGGTTGGCACCGCGGGTTCTGGAACGAGCTGACCGGATTCCGGGAGGAACATCCGAACTGGGGCGGATGGGCCATGCCGGTGCTGCGGAACGACCAGTTCAACTACCGCGACGAATTCGAACCGTACTTCAAGGAACCGGAGGACATACGATACCGCGACGACGCCGTGCTCGGCACCCTGGTCGAGACCGCCGCCTACCAACGCCTGGACCGGGACCAGCTCCGCACCATGACCCCACGCCAGATCGACCAGGCGACCCGGAAGCTCAGGGAGAGCCTCGAAGTGCGCGAACACGACAGAACCGCCGTCGACCAGGCATGGCAGGACGCCCCGCGTGGCAGGCAGATCACGAACGACCTGGCCGAACTCGAACGGGCCCTCGGCCGCCGACCCGGATGGGCCGACTACACCGCCATGCTCCGCGAACGCGAGACCGAACACCTGCTCGGCTACGACGACTCCCAGCCCTCGATCTCGTATGATGCGGACCCCTTCCAGGCGACGCCGACATGGTCGGCGGGCGCGGGCCACGGCGCAGGCTACGGGGCCGGCATCTGACCTTGGGGCCGAAGACCATCGGCCACGCTACAATAAATAAATAAATAAAAATAAATATTTAAATAACATGGAGGCAGGATGATCATCGGCGTGATCAACATCAAGGGCGGGGTCGGCAAGACCACCAGCTCGCTGGCGATAGCCACCGCGGCCCAAAGATCCGGACTGAGCGTGACGGTCGTGGACACCGACCCGCAAGGCAGCGCCACATTGTGGGCCCAAGCCGCCGAGGACGCGGACGACCCGCTCCCCTTCCCCGTCGTGTCGAGGAACCAGGCCGAGATACGGCGCATGCGCGAACGCCGCCCGGACCGCAACGGCGAACTGATCGTCATCGACACCCCGCCGAACGGCGCCGTCGTGGACGAGGCCATCAAGACCGCCGACTTCGTGGTCATCCCCACCCTGTCCTCGCCCATCGACCTGCAGCAGACCATGCTCACCGCCGCCCAATGCCAGGACGCCGGCAAGGACTACGCCGTGCTCATCGTCATGGCCCGCAAGGGCACCAACGCCCTGCGCGCGTTCAGGACCGCCGTCGAGGAATACGGGGCCGGCATCTTCGACACGGAGATCCCGCTGCGCGAGGACTTCAAGGCCGATTTCGGCCACACATTCAGAAGCAACCTCAACGGATACGAGGACGTGTGGAACGAGCTGAGGGGGGAACTGCGATGAAGAAGGCCTCGGGACGACTTACCATGAGCATGCAGCCACGCCGAGAACTCGAAGGAAAACCCGTGACCAAGCTCATGGACGTGCAGGACAACGCCGGACGCGGCGACGGCGAAACCGTCCGCAAGGTCATGACCACGTTCCAGATGGACGCGGACCTCAAAGCCGAACTCAAACGATACTGCGCTGACACCGGCATGAAAATGGGCGAGACCATCAACCAAGCCATAGCGCGGATGCTGCACGAATAGTCGCAGAACCCTAGAGCAGACATCGACGCAACGGACAGGCGCGTGCCCGAACACGGGGCAATGCAAAGGGCCGGTGTCCGAAGGCACCGGCCCAACGCCTAACAGGGGATGCATTCAGGGGCACCCCACCGGTCTCGGCCATCTCCCCGAAGAAGTCGTTGCGCACCGCCTTGAAAATGGGAAGAAGTTAGCACGCCTCCAACCGGCGCTCTCCATGTTAGCCGATACCATCGTTCCTGTCGATCGACGCCCATTAGCACGGGTCGAGAGAGACCGTCCGGCAACAGCCGGGCGACGCTGCCGCGCCAGTCGCGGCGCGGCCCAACGGAAAGGCGCAGAAATGCGCGATTCAGGAAAGGGGCCGCGCGGCGGCCCGATCATCTGGCTGATGGCGGTCATCGCCGTCTGCCTCGCACCGGCGGTGCATCCCATCGCCGCCGACGTCATCCTCACGGCCCTGGCCGTCTGGGCGATGAGAAACGGCCGCTGAACGGCCCCGGCCCGTCCGAGCGCAAGCCCGGACGGGCCTTTCCGTCGCTGCCCGCTACGCCAGCAGAGCCTCCAACCCGTCGGCCAGACCGTCCACGTCCCAGCCGCGCACCGCGCCGCACGTCCACGAAGCGCCGTCGATGCTGACATGCACGCCGAACACCGGCAGATCGGGTGCGGCCCTCCACACGTCCACGGCCCTCGTGGTCTGGCGCTCCCCCGTCTTCATACACGCATCGATGGCGTCCAGCAGCTCCGCCGCCGTCTCCCTGGTGAGCAGCATCGTGAGCCTTGCGGAATCCACGACGGTGAGCAGCACGCCACCATTGGCTTCCTCGGCTTCGATCTGAAGATCCGCGACCATGCGTTACCTCCCGAGTTAAGTGTTGGTGTTGCGATGCCCGCAACACTTAAAATCATTACCGGACAAACCGAATCAGTCGAACAGCGGCACGTCCACGGCCCTGGCCGCATCCGGCGCGTGCATCAGCATGCTCCCGCCGCGCCTGGCCCGTTCCTCGGCCACGGCCTTCAGGTTCTCCTCGCGCCGCCGCTCCGCCTCGGCCCTCTCGTCGGCCCTGGCGGCGTCTCTGAGGGACTTTCTGGCCGCGTCCGCCACCCACACCCGGGGACAGCTCCACACGGGGCGCAGAGACGCCGCCAGGCACCTTCTCGGGGTCGAACTCGAACTCGAAGCCGACCAGCGAACGGCCCCCGCGGCCAGATCCCTTCTTCTGGAACTTCTTGTGGGCAACCAGGTTGAGCAATGGCCCCAGCTCGTCCTGAATCGGCTTAAGCACGCGCTTGTTCAGGTCGCGTGCCTGGTAGCTCTCCGGTACGTCCAGCAGACGGCGGAACTCGTCTATGGAAACCTTCCACACGCCTGTCTGCCGATATTGCTTCAGGCGGCGATAGCACTCCTTCGAATAGCTGGACTTCAAGGCCGTGAACTCGGCCAGCTCGAAGCGCGTGAACTGCGACGTGAGGTCGTTGAGCAGGAACGAGAAGCGCGGATTGACCTCAACCAGTAGTTTCGCAGTCTTCCAATCGGTCTCGAAGCCCGAGAACAGCGTGAACTGCACCGTCCTGCTGTCATCCTGGAACCGGAACCGACAGGCGAGCAGACGATCGTTGACCTCGACAATCCGCCCCGCCAGTTCCTTGTCGGTGAGGTTCTTCTTGACATGAGCCAACTGGCGGAGTTCCTCGAAAGTGAAGGTAACCTCACCGGTCTCCTTATCGCGCACCCTTGCCGCGATAGCCATCAGCAGATCTAGGTCAAGCGCAGTGAACTTGCGCAACGCTTGGGCATTGAACTGATTTGAATACTTCACGATCTCGTTGGACATGGTTTCAACTTAACATAATGTGGATACTTTTTAAAAAAGTCCCCTTTGGTCTTCCCAAAAAGTCCCCTTTGGCCTCCCAAAAAGTCCCCTTTGGTCTCCCAAAAAGTCCCCTTTAATAGCCCGATTCCCTTACTGCCGTAAGGCCTCCCGGGGGGTTTAAAAGATATATAAAAGTTTTTATAAAAGGGCGCAAGCGCCAAAAAAGAAAAAAATCACCTCAGATCAAGCACCAGAGGACAGCACAGAGACACCTCCATGACAGACCAGGACCACCGCCACACAGCCCCCAAACGCCCAGAAAACCCCTCAGGGAGAAACTATGCGGACGAGCTCTCCCCGCTCACGGACGCGAGCATCCGCGACAACGCGACG
>ENA-OXEB01000495-OXEB01000495.1-human-gut-metagenome-genome-assembly--contig:-NODE-495-length-13294-cov-4.87053_pt1 | contig 13294 bp, 10 predicted proteins | sample MGYA00249353_ERZ652239 | MGnify/ENA primary metagenome ERZ652239 (study PRJEB26925, sample SAMN05826586) | human gut metagenome | biome: ENVO:2100002; feature: ENVO:00000062; material: ENVO:00002003... | reverse complement strand
TGACGTCGAGTCTCGTGGGCTCGGAGATGTGTATAAGAGACAGTTGTTGCATTCACAGCCACATCCACATCCACAATTTGTTGCTGCCAGATCACTCATATTTGTTCCTCCAAATAAATTGTTTACACTTAAATGTATGTGACCCTGCTTGCCACTGTTTCCACATTTTTCGTAAAATTTTAGAATTCATATGATTGAACTTATCCAATACTTGTGTATAATTAGTTACAAACGGGAAAAGAGGTAGATTATATGGAGAAATTATATTATAGACGGCCCTATGTAAAATCGTTCGAAGCGGTGGTGACAGACTGCCGGACGGGGAAGAACGGCAGATTCCAGGTGACTCTGGACCGGACAGGCTTCTATCCGGAGGGCGGCGGTCAGCCCGGAGATACCGGAAGCCTGGGATCCGTGAAGGTACTGGATGTCCATGAAAAGGCGGGGGAGATTATTCACGAGACCGACGGACCCTTAGAGGCAGGGACAGCCGTTACAGGTACCATCGATTGGGAGAGACGGTTTGGATACATGCAGAACCATTCGGGAGAACATATTTTTTCAGGACTGGTACATAAAAAGTATGGGTTCGATAATGTGGGATTTCATATGGGAAGCGAAGAGGTGACCGTTGACTTTAACGGAGTGCTCACAGCGGAAGAACTGGAGGCGGTAGAAGATGAGGTCAACCGGAAAATCGCAGAGAATCTGCCGGTTCTGGAGCTGTATCCAACCGCCAGGGAGCTGGCCGCCATGGAGTACAGAAGCAAGAAGGAGCTGACCAGACAGGTGCGTATCATCGAGATTCCGGACGGCGATGTCTGTGCATGCTGCGGCACCCATGTCATGACCACCGGAGAGATCGGCATTTTTAAGATCACCGGCATGATTCACTACAAAGGCGGTATCCGGGTTTCCATGCTCTGCGGTATGGACGCCCTTAAGGATTACCAGAAGAAACAGAAGACGGTGACGGAGCTGTCCGTGCTGCTTTCAGCCAAGCCGGAGAAAGTCACGGAAACCGTGGAGAAGTTAAAGAGTGAAAGCAGTATGAAGGATGGGAAGATCAACCAGCTGTATCAGGAACTGTTTGCGGCCAGAATGGTACAGTTTGAGCGCAGCCAAAAGCCTCTGGCAGTATTCGAGGAGGGGCTGGCGCCGATTCAGCTTCGCCAGTACTGCACCATGCTCTATGAGGGCGGCAGAGGAAGCGTGGTCCTGGTCTGCTCCGGTACGGAAGGCAGCTACCAATATGCGGCAGGAAGCAGCAGTTTTGACATGCGGGAACTGAGCAAATACTTAAACAAAGAATTAAACGGAAAAGGCGGCGGAAGCTCCCTGATGGCTCAGGGTACCTTTCAGGCAGCGAAACAGGAGATTCTGGAAACATTTACAGAACGGGTAAAGGAGTAAATTTATGGAATTAAATGACAGCAACATAAAGAAGCTGCGATGGCTTATCGTATTTACCGTGGCGGTCGTAGTGATCGGCGTGAACTATCGGCGTGTTTTTGCGGTGTTTATGATGATTTTCGGGTTCATCTCACCGTTTTTACTGGGCGGAGTCATGGCGTTTATCTTAAACGTCCCCATGCGCAGGATTGAGAAATTGCTTCCCATGAAGGAAAACAACAGACTGCGCCGTCCAATCAGCCTGGTTCTTACCCTGCTGTTTGTGGTAGGTCTGCTGCTTTTAGTCATTTTCGTCGTCATGCCACAGCTGTTCGAGACATTTATGAGTCTGCAGAACAGTATACCGGTTTTCCTGGCAGGGGTGAAGAAGGGGGCGGAAGACTTATTCGCCCAGAATCCGGAAATCCTGGATTATATCAATGGAATCCAGATTGACTGGAAGTCCTTCTCCGAGGATGTGATCGGATTTCTCTCTTCAGGAGCCAGCACCGTGCTGAATTCAACGATCACGGCGGCGGTCTCCATCGTCAGCGGCGTTACCACCTTTGGAATCGCCCTGGTATTCGCGATCTATATTCTGCTTCAGAAGGAGACGCTTTCTGCTCAGATGAAGAAGCTGATGCGGGCGTTTCTGCCGGACCAGGTCACGGAAAATATTTTGTCAGTTGCAGATCTGGCATACAATACATTTTCCCACTTCCTGACCGGTCAGTGCCTGGAGGCGGTGATTCTGGGAACCATGTTCTTCATCACGCTGTCCGTTCTGCGGCTGCCCTATGCGCTGTTAGTCGGAGTGCTGATCGCGTTTACCGCGCTGATTCCCATATTCGGAGCGTTTATCGGCTGCGTGATCGGAGCGTTTCTGATGCTGATGGTGAAGCCGCTCGATGCACTTTTGTTTGTGGCAGTGTTCTTTATCCTTCAGCAGATTGAAGGAAACTTAATCTATCCCCATGTGGTGGGCAACTCGGTGGGACTTCCGTCCATCTGGGTTCTCGTTGCGGTTACCATCGGCGGCAGCGCTATGGGAATCGCCGGCATGCTGATCTTTATTCCGCTCTGTTCCGTCCTGTATTCTCTGCTCCGCGGAATGGTTTACGCGAGACTGGAAAAGAAAAATCAGGAGCAGAAAAAGAACCGTGGAAAGGCGAAGGCGCAGCCGGAGCAGGAGCCTGGACGCGCAAAATGATAAAAAGCCGGAAGCAGAACGATAAAATCGGTCTGCTTCCGGCTGCTTTATCCGGCAGGCTTTTCATACACGGGCCAGGTTTTATTCACCCTGATACATGTACTTGATCAGGCGCTCTACGTCTTCCGGCTCATGGGCCACGAGTTCCAGCTCATTGATATATCCGTTGGAAAAGATGGATGCCATGGAGAGGTACTGGCTTAATTTGGACTTTAAATTAATACGGTCACCTTCTGCGGATACGAGTTCGATGGTACCCTTGCACTGGTCGATAACCTGGAAAAATTTTTCTACGTCAGAGATGTTCTGAATCTTCATGATGATTCCTCCTTTGGGAATTCTATGTAGCTTTACCATTTCCTACGTCTAGATTATAACAACGTTTTTTCCGGGATACAAGGTGAAAAAATTCCGAAAATGCCGGCCAGCCGGTCACTTTTATGTATAATAAGAACAGAAAATACGCATTGGAAAGGAAAGAGTGATGAAAAGAATCCGCGCATACGGGATTATTCCGGGCGAAATGGAGCCGGGACCCCTTAATAAGATTACCGATGTTGCAGGCGTGTCGGTGGGCCATGCCACCGTGAATACGGCGGAGCACAAGACGGGAATCACGGTGATTCTGCCGTGTGAAGACAACCCTTATAAAAACAAGCTGACAGCGGCCGCCTACATCCACAACGGCTTCGGAAAGAGCCAGGGGCTGGTTCAGATGGAAGAGCTGGGGACGTTAGAGACATTTATCGCATTGACCAATACGCTCAATGTGGGCAAGGTGCATGACGCGGTGGTCGACATGATGTCGGAGCAGTGTGAGCGGGAGGGAATCCAGGTCACCACCATCAATCCGGTGGTGGGAGAGTGCAACGATTCCGGCTTAAATCTGATAAAAGAGCGGATCATCGGTTTAGAGGAAGTTCGGACTGCAGTCCGGGAGGCGAAACGGGATTTTGAAGAGGGCGCTGTCGGCGCCGGAACGGGAACCGTCTGTTTCGGCTTAAAGGGCGGTATCGGTTCCGCGTCCAGGCAGTTTCCGCTCGGAGGAAAGACGTATACAGTCGGAGCGCTGGTGCAGTCGAATTTTGGAAGTACGAAGAATTTAATGATCTGCGGGGAGATGGTGGGAAGAGAACTGGAGAAGAAGACGAAGCCGGCTTTGCTGGACCGGGGATCCATCATGACTGTGATTGCCACAGATTTGCCGCTCTCCGACCGGCAGCTAAAGCGGGTGATTAAGAGAGCCGGAGTAGGGCTCAGCCGGACCGGATCCTACATGGGACACGGGAGCGGCGACATAATGATCGGTTTTACGACGGCAAACCGGATTTCGGAAGAGAGGGATCCGGAGATCCTGACCATCCGGATCTTAAAAGAAAGCCTCCTGGACACGGCCTTTACGGCCGCGGCGGAAGCTGTGGAAGAAGCAGTATTAAATTCGCTGGCCATGGCGTCGACAACAGTCGGCTATCAGGGGGAGATACGATACTCCCTGACGGACTTATGGCTGTCAGGGCTCAGCACCGCGGATCAGGCAGCGGCAGATCAGGCAGCAGCAGATCAGGCAGCGGCAGATTCGACAAATTAATCGAAATCAACATGGTAGTTCTTGTCCGCGATATGGATATCGATGCTGCTTAAGTTAAAGTTGTCCTCAAAAATCTGAAGTCTGTATTCAAAAAATGTATCATCCGTCTTCTTAGAGAAAAAGACGTAGGCACCCGGTTCCCTGTTTTCGATTTCGTCGCAGATTTCATTGTAAATCTCTTCTCCGTCGGCAGGGAACGGACAGCCGGAGGTTTTGATCGTTTCTTCGATGGTTCTGTATAATTCTTCCATAATAAAAATCCTCTCTACTATTTATATTCTTGTATTTATGTTCTTGGCCAGCGCCTGCCTGATGTCGTCCAGAAGCAATGCGGAGATGCGCAGATTGCCCCGGCCGCATCCGATGTCGATATCCGGCTTGTTGGCCCCGTGAAAGTCGGAGCCGCCGGTGGGGAACAGACCGTATTTGACGGCCAGTTTCTTGAGCTTCCCGCTTTCGTACTGATTGTTGGACGAGTGGTAGACTTCCAGGCCGGCCAGTCCGTCTTCTTTTAAGGAAGCGACCAGTGCTTCCAGCCTTGCATCGCCGAGATGGTACTGGTACGGATGGGCGAGGACCGGAGACGCTCCGCAGTCGGTCAGGATCCGGAGCGCGTAGGAGGGCTCGATGGTCTCTTTCTTTGGACACCAGCGGCCGCCGTATTTTAAATACTTTTTAAATGCCTGGTCCATGGAGGAGACATATCCTTTTTCCATCAGGACGCGGGCGAAATGGGCCCTCGTGATGACCGTATCGGGATTGCCGGCGGTGAGCTCTTCCCTGGTCAGTACCATGCCGTCCTCCGAAAAACGGCGGATCATCTCGTCGTTGCGTTTCTCGCGGAGTATGAGGAGGCGGTCGGTTTCCCGGAGAAATGCGGGATCGTCCGGATTTACATACAGTCCCAGAACGTGGATCTCTTCGCCCTCGTAGTGGCAGGAGAGCTCGATGCCGGGAATGATTTCGATGGGAAGGCCGCGGGCGGCCTCTATGGCCTGCGGGATGCCAGCGATGGTGTCGTGGTCGGTCAGAGCGATGGCGGTCAGTTCTTTTTCCACTGCGAGAGCGACGACGGCGGCCGGGGTGAGCGTGCCATCCGAGGCGTTGGAATGAACGTGCAGATCGATGAGTTCCATAATTACCTCCAATTTGAAATACTTTAGTAATACTATAGTAACATGTTTTTTACGTTCTGTAAAATGTAGAAAAACGACGAAAAATAATTAAGAAAATTCATAAATTTGTAATAGCATTTCCCACAAAGTATGGTATACTACTCAATGTAATATACACTATCATGTGAAAAGGTGAAATAGATGAGTCAGACAGGCAACAGACAGAGTGGAACATCAAGATCTTATTCCTCTCAGGGAACACGGAAGACAGGAACGGGGGCTTCCAGAAAGACAAGCCAGGGAAGCAGGGGCCAGTCCTCAAGATATAAGAGTTCCTACCAGCCGCGGGGCGGTTCGGGAAGGGGTTCAAAGCGGAAGAAGCGTCCGCAGTATGATATCACGAAGATTCTGCTGGGGATCATTATCGCGGTGGTTGCCGTGATCGTGATTATGGCGGCAGTGAAGTTCGTAGGAAGCAGGCCTGCCGAGGTGGAGACGGGCGAGACGACGAGCCAGCCGGAGCCGGAGCTTCAGAAGGAGGTTTCCGTAGATGGGATCTCCATCACCGGAATGTCCAGAGAACAGGCGAAAAAGGCGATTCTGGACAAGTATGAGTGGGGCATGAAGATTACGTATAAGGATGATACGTATGAGGTTGCCGATTTACTGGAGACGAAGGTGGATTCCCTTTTAGGAGATATCTATACGGGCGAACCGAAGGAAAGCTATACCCTGGATATGAACGGTCTGGACGAAGCGGCCGCGGAAGAGGCCAAAAAGGCCGCCGCCAAGTGGGATGTGAAGGCCAGGAACGGTTCCGTATCCGGTTTTGACAAGGAAGCAGGGAAGTTTATCTACTCGGGAGAGCAGAACGGTCTGGTGATCGACCAGGAGAAGCTGGTTTCCGATATTCTGGCTCAGTTAAAGGATAAAAATTTCAGCGCTGTGATTGAAGCCACCGGCAAGGAGACGGCTCCGGAGATCACGGAGGCACAGGCCAAGGAGCTGTATCAGGTGATTGGAACCTATAGCACCACGACCACGGCCAACAAGGACAGAAACAAGAACATCGAACTGGCTGCCGAAGCGCTTAACGGCCTGATTTTACAGCCGGGCGAGGAATTTTCTTTCAATAAGGCCACGGGAGAGCGTTCCGAGGCCAAGGGGTACCGGCCGGCCGGTGCATATGTAAACGGCGAACTGGTGGAAGAGCCGGGCGGCGGCGTATGCCAGGTTTCCTCCACGCTTTACAACGCAGTCATTTTCTCCGGTCTTACGACGACAGAGCGCCATGCGCACAGCTATGAGCCCTCTTACGTAACGCCGGGCGAGGACGCCATGGTAAGCTTCGGCGGACCCGATATGAAATTTGTCAATACCTCATCGACGGCAATTGCCCTCAGAGCCAGCTTTGCAGACCGGCAGCTGAAGATTTCCGTTGTGGGAATCCCGATTCTGGAAAAGGGTGTTACACTTTCCATGACCTCCAAGAAGACGGCGGAACTGGATGCTCCGGCACCGGTTTACGAAGAGGACCAGACCCTTCAGCCGGGAGAAGAGAAGATCGTCAAGGCGGAGACAAAGGGAAGCCGCTGGGTGACGAACATGGTGACGAAAAAGGACGGAGTCGTGGTAAGCGACGAGTTCTTCCATAACAGCACATACCGCGGCAAGCCCGCGACAATCAAGCGCAACACATCAGGCGTGGTAGTTCCTGCCACGGATGAGTCGTCTTCAGGAGGCAGCACCATCGCCACCTCGGAGGGAGAGACATCACCTTCCGGCGGAACGGATATTCCGGCGACGACAGCGCCGACACAGCCGACTACGGCACAGCCCGATACGGTACCTGGACAGGGACCGGGAGAGCAGCCGACATCGGCAGCCCAGCCAACCACGACCCAGGCGGTACAGCCTGAGGGGCCGGGCGGAAGCAGCTCGGGGCAGAACGTAGTTCCGCCGAGCCCGCTGAGCTAAAGGGCGATTTATGGACCGGATAGAATTTTTATCCGGTCTTTTTTTTGCCTGAAAACGACAGGCTGCCCCCTGCAGCGGGCAGTTCCCGGTGTTTCGCGGAATTGTTCCTAAAATAGTACGTAATTTTCCATTTTTCTTATTTGCAATTTGTTAAATAATTGTTATAATAGTAAACAGGTCACTATCCCTTCGGGGAACCAAACTATACAATATTCACATTTGTAGGAGGAAATCAAAATGGCAAGAAAAATGAAAACCATGGATGGAAACCACGCAGCAGCACATGCATCTTATGCATTTACTGATGTAGCGGCTATCTATCCGATTACCCCATCCTCACCTATGGCGGAAGCTTCAGATGAATGGGCAACCGACGGAAGAACCAATATCTTCGGTCATACAGTACAGATTACAGAGATGCAGTCTGAGGCAGGTGCAGCAGGTGCTGTTCACGGATCCTTATCAGCAGGTGCGCTGACCACCACCTACACCGCATCCCAGGGTCTGTTATTAATGATCCCGAACCTTTATAAAATCGCAGGCGAGCAGTTACCGGGTGTATTCAACGTTTCCGCACGTGCAGTTGCAAGCCATGCTTTATCAATCTTTGGTGACCACTCCGACGTATACGCATGCCGTCAGACCGGCTGCGCAATGTTATGCGAATCCAGCGTTCAGGAAGTTATGGATTTAACTCCTGTTGCACATATGGCAGCTCTTGAAGGAAAAGTTCCGTTCATCAACTTCTTTGACGGTTTCCGTACATCTCATGAGATCCAGAAGGTGGAGACCTGGGATTACGAAGATTTAAAAGAGATGGTTGACATGGACGCAGTGGACGAGTTCCGTCGTCATGCATTAAATCCAAACCATCCCTGCCAGAGAGGTTCTGCTCAGAATCCGGATATCTTCTTCCAGGCAAGAGAAGCATGTAATCCATATTACGAAGCATTACCGGCTATCGTTCAGAAATACATGGACAAGGTCAATGCTAAGATCGGTACCGATTATAAGCTGTTCAACTACTACGGCGCTCCGGATGCAGAGCACGTAATCGTATCCATGGGTTCCGTAAACGATACAATCGAAGAGACCATCGACTACATGGTAGCACGGGGACAGAAGGTTGGTGTTGTGAAGGTTCGTCTTTACAGACCATTCTGCGCAGACGCTCTTGTTGAAGCAATCCCGGATACCGTTAAGACGATCTCCGTATTAGACAGAACAAAAGAGCCAGGATCCCTTGGCGAGCCGTTATACTTAGACGTAGTGGCAGCTTTAAGAGGAACCAAGTTTGATCAGGTTAAGATCTTAACCGGACGTTACGGCTTAGGCTCCAAGGATACAACACCGGCCCAGATCGTTGCTGTATTCGATAACGAGACAAAGACACCTTTCACCATTGGCATCAACGATGATGTTACTCATTTATCTCTTGAGACAGGTGCTCCGCTGGTTACTACTCCGGAAGGAACAACCAACTGTAAGTTCTGGGGTCTTGGCGCCGACGGTACGGTAGGTGCTAACAAGAACTCCATCAAGATCATCGGTGACAACACAGATATGTACGCGCAGGCTTACTTCGATTATGACTCCAAGAAGTCCGGCGGTGTTACCATGTCCCATTTACGTTTCGGACATAAGCCGATTAAATCTACCTATTTAATCCATAAGGCAAACTTTGTAGCATGCCACAATCCGTCCTATGTACGTAAGTACAACATGGTTCAGGAATTAGTGGACGGCGGTACATTCTTACTGAACTGCCCATGGGATGCAGAAGGCCTTGAGAAGCATTTACCTGGACAGGTTAAGAAGTTCATCGCTGATCACAACATCAACCTCTATACCATCGACGGTGTTAAGATCGGTATCGAAACCGGCATGGGCCCGACACGTATCAACACAATCTTACAGTCCGCATTCTTCGAGCTGACAGGAATCATTCCTGCTGAGAAGGCTAATGAACTGATGAAGGCAGCTGCAAAGGCTACCTACGGACGTAAGGGCGAAGACGTTGTTATGAAGAACTGGGCAGCGATCGATGCAGGCGCTAAGGGCGTTGTTAAGGTAGAGGTTCCGGAGAGCTGGAAGTCCTGCGAAGACGAAGGTCTTGACATGACTCACGCAGCCAGCGGCCGCAAGGACGTTGTAGATTTCGTTAACAACATCCAGGCTAAGGTCAGCGCTCAGGAGGGCGATTCCTTACCAGTATCCGCATTTACAGAGTATGTAGACGGTTCCACACCATCCGGTTCTTCCGCGTATGAGAAACGTGGTATCGCTGTTAATATTCCTAACTGGAATCCAGATAACTGTATCCAGTGTAACTTCTGTGCATACGTTTGTCCTCATGCAGTAATCCGTCCGGTTGCCATGACAGCTGAAGAGGCTGCACAGGCTCCAGAAGGAACAAAGATGCTTGATATGACAGGCATGCCTGGCTACAAGTTCTCCATGACAGTATCCGCTCTTGACTGTACCGGATGCGGCTCCTGTGCGAACGTATGTCCTGGCAAGAAGGGCGAGAAGGCTCTTACCATGGTCAACATGGAAGCAAACTACGCAGAATCTCAGAAGGTATATGACTTCGGTCAGACTCTTCCGATCAAGCAGGAAGTTATCGACAAATTCAAACCTACCACCGTTAAGGGAAGCCAGTTCAAACAGCCATTACTTGAATTCTCAGGCGCATGTGCGGGCTGTGGCGAGACTCCTTACGCAAAATTAATTACCCAGTTATTCGGTGACAGAATGTACATCGCCAACGCAACCGGATGTTCTTCTATCTGGGGCAACTCTTCACCGTCCACACCTTACACAGTAAACGAAAAGGGACAGGGTCCTGCATGGTCCAACTCCTTATTCGAGGATAACGCTGAGTTCGGTTACGGTATGTTATTAGCTCAGAACGCAATCAGAGACGGCTTAAAGGCAAAAGTTGAGTCCGTTATGAACTCTGAAGCAGCTTCTGAGGAAGTGAAAGCAGCATGCAAGGAATACTTAGATACCTTTACATGCGGCGCAACCAACGGTGCTGCAACCGATAAGTTAGTTGCTGCATTAGAAGGCTGTGACTGTGAGACCTGCAAAGCCATCGTGAAAGACAAAGATTTCTTAGGAAAGAAATCCCAGTGGGTATTCGGTGGTGACGGCTGGGCTTACGATATCGGATTCGGCGGTGTTGACCACGTTCTTGCAAGCGGCAAGGATATCAACATCATGGTATACGATACAGAGGTTTACTCCAACACAGGCGGACAGGCCTCCAAGGCTACCAAGACAGGCGCTGTTGCACAGTTCGCTGCCGGCGGTAAGGAAGTTAAGAAGAAAGACCTTGCAAGCATCGCAATGAGCTATGGCTATGTGTACGTAGCACAGATCTCCATGGGTGCTGACTATGCACAGACCGTTAAGGCCATTGCAGAGGCAGAGGCTTATCCGGGACCGTCCTTAATCATTGCTTACGCTCCATGTATCAACCATGGTATCAAGAAGGGCATGAGCAAGGCTCAGACAGAAGAGAAACTGGCTGTTGAGTGTGGATACTGGAATAACTTCCGTTTCAACCCGGCTGCTGAGAAGAAATTCTCTCTGGACAGCAAGGCTCCGACAGGAGATTATCAGGAATTCTTAAAGGGCGAGGTTCGTTACGCTTCCTTAGCTATGAAGAATCCTGAGAGAGCAGCTGATCTGTTCGCTAAGAACGAGGCAGATGCGAAGGAAAGATATGATTATCTGACAAAGCTTGTTACACTGTATGGTGATAAATAAGATTTGAAGGACTGCGCCCGGGCGGTATGCCCGGGCGTTTTTTTCATTTCACAGGATGGTTCGTTCTATGAAATAAAAACCCTCCGGGAGGATGCGCACTCCGCGCTAAGGAAGTATGGCCGCTGAAGCGACCGCGCTCCGGCGCGAGAGCCTGTCGAGCCGGACTCTTTCTTGTAGGAAAATGTGTCATGCCGGACTTTTATTAAGATTGGAGGAGTGATAATGGAATTTGGGATTACGATCCCTTTGCAGAGACAGCTGAAGATACCTGCCCCATTTTACGGGAGTGAGAGGGAGCTGTGCTACTGCTGGGAGTTACACGGGATTGTGCTTCAGGGAGGCCGGGCGCTGACAGCAGCCGGAGTCAGGGAACGCCTCACTCCCCTGGAATACTTAGAGCTGGATATGAGGCGGCTGGGGATCGTGAAGTGACACGAAAGAAGTCCTAGATTTTGGGCGGATCCGGCGGATATTTTGTGTAATGTGATAAATTTCACGAAAATGGAAAAATACGGGGTAAAATGGAAAAATTTCGCTTGCAAATTCTTCGCACTGCGTGTAAATTATGTTGATGTAGCATCATACTTTTGTGGTGCGGTGAACAGAAAATCTGAATAAACAAGTGAGGACAGAAAACGATGGCAAAGAAGCAGACAAAGGATATGACAACCGGCTCGCCGATGAAGCTTATATTGAGCTTTTTGATTCCCATGCTGTTCGGTCTGCTGTTTCAGCAGCTGTATAATATGGTTGATACCATTATCGTTGGTAAGTATCTGGGCGTGAATGCGCTGGCGGCGGTGGGATCCACCGGCTCGATCAATTTTATGATTATCGGGTTCTGCGTTGGTGTGTGCAGCGGCTTTGCGATTCCGGTGGCACAGAAGTTCGGAGAAAAGAATGAGGTCGCGCTCCGGCGGTTTGTCGCCAACGGAGGCTGGCTGGCTCTGATCTTTGCGGTCGTGATGACAGCCGTGGTCTGTGTGCTGTGCCGGAATATCCTTATCTGGATGAATACGCCGGCGGACATTATCGACGGGGCGTACTCCTACATTTTTATCATATTTTTGGGAATACCGGCTACATACCTTTATAATATTCTGTCCGGAATTATCCGGTCTCTGGGGGACAGCACCACGCCGCTTATCTTTCTGCTGATGTCCTCGATTATGAATATTTTCCTGGATTTCTTTACGATTCTCGTCCTCCATATGGGCGTAGCGGGAGCCGCATGGGCGACGGTGATCTCCCAGGGCGTCTCCGGCGTTCTCTGTCTGCTCTACATGAGAAAGAAGTTTGCGATTTTAAAGATGCAGGGGGACGAGTGGAAGCCGGATAAGAATGCCATGATGACGCTGTGCGGCATGGGAATTCCCATGGGGCTTCAGTATTCCATTACGGCCATCGGAAGCGTTATCTTACAGACCGCGGTTAATTCCCTGGGGTCAGTGGCGGTCGCATCTGTCACGGCCGGAGGAAAGATCAGTATGTTTTTCTGCTGCCCCTTTGACGCCATGGGGGCTACCATGGCTACCTACGGAGGCCAGAATATCGGAGCCAGAAAGCTGGACCGTATCGACAAGGGGATCAAGTCCTGTATTATCATCGGGGCTGTCTATTCGGTGATTGCGCTGGCCGGGCTCTATCTCTTCAGCGATGTGGTGGCGCTGCTGTTCGTGGATGCGGGGGAAGTGGAGATTTTAGCGAATACGAAGCAGTTCCTGGTTGCCAACAGCATGTTCTATTTCCCATTGGCCCTCGTCAACATCGTGAGATTCATGATTCAGGGGCTGGGGTATTCGAAATTTGCCATCATCGCGGGAGTCTGTGAGATGGCGGCGCGGTCCTTTGTCGGATTCTGTCTCGTTCCGGTTTTTGGATACGCAGCTGTATGCTTTGCCAATCCCATCGCCTGGGTGGCGGCGGATCTGTTTCTGCTTCCGGCCTACCGCCATGTGATGGGGCGTCTGCGCAGGCTTTTGGGCAGAAATAATCAGAATGGGGACGCGGTTACGGCCTCTTAGAAAATATTTTGTAAAATTTAAGATAAATTTGCTCCGGTACAGGCACTGGGAAGATAAGGTGGAATAAACTTAAAGTATAATAAACATAAAAGAGGGGCAATATGGACACTTTATCTTATATGCAGAATGATGCAGATACACCCGTGATTCCGCTGCCAAACCCAGGCGAGGGCGGACCGGTGCCGGATGGAGAAGACGAGAGTAATTTCCCGGT
>ENA-OXEB01000489-OXEB01000489.1-human-gut-metagenome-genome-assembly--contig:-NODE-489-length-13419-cov-20.5676_pt1 | contig 13419 bp, 3 predicted proteins | sample MGYA00249353_ERZ652239 | MGnify/ENA primary metagenome ERZ652239 (study PRJEB26925, sample SAMN05826586) | human gut metagenome | biome: ENVO:2100002; feature: ENVO:00000062; material: ENVO:00002003... | reverse complement strand
TATTTATTCTATAAATTGTATTCTAGCATTTTATATGTATAAATTGCATTCTATATGCATTGACAAGCCTCTATATATTTATATAAAATAGAAATAATTTCATGTTTTGTTCATGATAAAATCATGAGTCATCGGCGTGTGTAATGACGTATTAAGTACATAATTAAATAAATAATTATGTGCGTAATGAAAAGTGTGTTTGTACGTAAGAGTGTGTAATGAAATATATAATCGTGTTGATGAGTGCCCTTTATATGTTTGTCATGCCTGTATCGGGGGAGCAGGTAAGTAAAGCAGAGCAGCCTATACAGGGGACTAGGGTAAAACAAGTTCATAGTGAAAGTACGGTCGCCTTATCTGACGACTCAGATACATTCCATGTTAATTCGTCTCATACTCCAGATCATGTCATCGGTCAGGGCGGATTGGAGATGCCGGACTCCACAGATAAAAAGACGACTCGTTATTCCGATACGGATGCAGTCAACTCTGCGTTGCAGGCGGTGGTTATGACTGGTGTTCATTCCGCAATGCACGGATCGAAGGCAAAACCGTGGATGCAGAGAACCGTCGTGTCATTGCGCTTTCAGAAAAACTGGAAGCCCTTGTACGGTGTGGAAACATTGCAACCACTAGGTTACTATGATGAGACATCTCGTCATGTGTGGTTTACACAGGAGAGGTTGGCGAATGCAGCGGATACAGGAACGACGGCGAATGTGGGTATCGGCTATCGCCGAATCGCAGCGAACGATGACCATTATTACGGTGGTAATCTGTTTTATGACCATCGGTTCAGAGGTAATCACAGTCGCATGAGTGTCGGGCTGGAGTATGTATCGGGTATCGGTGCATTTCGCATGAACTGGTATCGCGGTGTGTCCAGCGAGCGTTCCCTTGACGGTGCGACACGCTTGGAGAGCGTGTCTAACGGATATACTGCGGAATATGGGACTAGCTTTAAGAATGCCCGTTGGGCGCGCGTGTACATGGAAGCCTATCGTTGGCAGTTGCGGCGTAGTGAGGATAAGCATGGCTTGCGTATCGGTACGGAGTTGCAGCTCACGCCGAGGATTTCCGTGGACATGGGCTATAATAAGCCCGAGCATGAGCATGGCAGTCCGTACGGAAAAATCATGTTCCGTCTAGCCGGGGTTGATACGGCATGGTTTGGTGGTAACCATCGATCGGATGCAAAAGCATCGGTTCGTGCGAATATGCTAGAAAATGTGCGCCGCCAACATACGGTGCACGTTGATTGATAGATTGATATATATATATTTATTATTTTGATAAAAGTAGCATAAGAATCCATATTTATTTTTTAGATAAAAGCAACATAGGGAGCTGTTTTATCATATCAGATGATTGTCATCTGATATGAAAAGACAGTTCCTTTTTTTATACATTAATTCATAAAAATTTATTTTGTTTACAAAATAGAAAAAGAGTGGCACAATATTCATGAAAATATAATGAAGAATAAGTTACACGTGGAATTCATTAGGGATTGGAGAGGATAAAATGAGCAAGCGTAAACTTATATTATCGGTGTTGATTAATGGTGTGTTGTTATCGAGCCTATATGTGGCCGGAGCGGTGGATGTGGCACCGGGTAGCGGTAACGGTGTAGCCATCGGTACGGGTAGCAATGCACCAAAGGCGGAAAACGTAGCCATTGGTAAAGGGGCTACTATAGAGTATTCGGGTGGTGTCGGACAGCCGTCCACAGGTGATATTGTAATTGGTGGAAAGGCACATATTAATAATTATATTGATCAAGGTGGCGGCATTGCCATAGGTGCGAATTCATTCGTCGAAAATATGGTAGGCGGAATGGAAAGAGCGTTTGATTTTAATCAGGCTGGATACAAAAATCTTTTTGGTATACCTTTCGGGCTCCCAAAAAATCCTGAAAAGATGGTAACCGGAATGGCTATTGGTCAAAACACCTATGCTCGTTCTGGCAGTATTATGTTGGGGACCCATAATTATAAAGGAAAATTAGGTGATGTGGATGTAGATAGTTCTAATACCAAAAATAATAATGGACATTTATTTTCCACAACTATAGGAGCGAATAGTTATTCTAATGGTTTGTTTTCTTCTATTGTAGGGGCTTATTCGATTGCCTCTTCAGGTTATCCTACCACTACCGCTGATGCCACTAAGAATTTTGGTGCTACTATTACAGGGTCTTTAAATAGTATTGAATCGGCAAGTGCTAGCTCTCAATACTCTGGGGTTGCAAATAGTATCGTAGGCACTGCCAATCGAACCTTTAACTCCAATGGATCTCTCGTTTTTGGTGCTGGGAATGAAATAACGAATTCTGTAGCCGATATTTCAGCGCCAAGTTCGGGAGGTAATTCCGCTAAAGAACTAGCTGAGAAATTACGTTCTGCTGTCAAAAATTCTAATGGTGGCGGTTCTACTATGGCATTTGGTAGCGGTAATAAGGCGGATTATACATTTCGCTCCGCACTTATGGGTGTCAATAATACATTGACTGGCTCTAAAGGCAATGAAAGTACGAATACCATGTTGACGGGCTTTCACAATACGGCGGATAAGGTGTTTAATACGACCGTAATAGGGTCTGAAAATACGGTGACTAATTCTAAGAATAGTCTTGTAATGGGGGATAATCGTGAGGTGAAAGATGCCAATCATGCAGTTCTCATCGGTTCCACAGACAGCAAGACTACGACATCTGTTAATAATGCTGTCGCTGTCGGACATAATACGAATGTAACCGTAGAGGGTGGCGTTGCATTGGGCAGCGAATCGAAGGCTACTGTGGCGGCTGGATCTGTTGGGTATGATCCGAGCACAAAAGCACAGTCCACGAATACGGATTCTACGTGGAAGGCGAGTAAATCGGCCGTATCTGTCGGTGATGCAAATAATAATATTACGCGTCAGATTACATCCGTAGCAGCCGGCACAAAGGATACGGATGCGGTGAATGTGGCACAGCTCAAAAAGTTGCAAAATCAAGTGAATGCGAACGGTTCCACTACCGTCAGTGCAGGTAAGCATATTAATGTGACAACTACGACGAACGGAACGACCAAAGATTATAAGGTAAGCCTATCTGACGATATAACGAACCAGATTACAAATAACACAACAAATATTAACAATATACAAGGTGATGTGACAAACATTAAACAGAATGTAACTAATATTCAGGGTGACATTACTAATATCAAGCAGGATGTAACGAATATGGGACGGAATGTAGCTCGTCTCGATAAAAAGGTCAACAAATCTGTGGCCGGAGCGGCTGCACTTGCCGCCTTGCATCCGTTGGATTTCGATCCTGATGCAAAATGGGACTTTGCTGCTGGGTATGGCCACTACCATGATGGCAACGCCGCTGCATTGGGGGCTTTTTACAGACCGAATGAGGACTTGCAGTTTAGTGTAGGATCTACTGTTGGTAATGGCGAAACTGTTGTAAATGCAGGTATGTCTGTGAAAGTAGGTGCTCACAGTAATGTATCTCGTTCTCGTGTAGCTATCGGTAAGGAAGTTTTGGAACTTAAGAAAACTGTAGCGGTACAAAATGCGCAGATTCAAAAGTTGACTGCTCTTTTGAATGGCTTGGCTGGAACGAATATGAAAGCAGACCGTAGCACATTATTCCCTGATGTGCCGAATAATCACTGGGCATATGCGGCGGTTAGTGATCTATCTCGACGTGGTCTTGTGGAAGGCTATCCTGATGGTACATTCGGAGGAGACCGTATGTTGACCCGTTATGAATTTGCTCAAATTGTGTACCGAGCTATTCAAAACGGCGTTGCTGTCGATGATCGACTTGTATCTGAATTTGGTCCTGAAATGGCGTTATTCCGTGTGGATACTATTGCCAAGAATCATGAAGGACAACCAACTATTGAACGTGTAAGGGTCAATAAAAAATAGAATATTTATATATATGATTTATATTGTAAAAGCCGAGGCTCTAGGGCCTCGGCTTTTTCGTGTACCTGTAGGTGATAATTTTTCTGTATATAAAATTATCTTATCTATGAAAGTACTAAACTGAAAAGTCTAAAAATATGAAATTGATTACGTAATTACAATAATCGTTATATTCCGATATGTGGATTTATCGTAAATTTTGATAGGAAAGATGAAGATTTTATTTCTTAAAATTAAAAAGTATTAAAATAGAAATAAATAAATGACAAAAATGAAGAAAAGATGAAAAAGTTGTTTACAAGATAGAAATTTTTTGATATTGTATTGCCGTGGATGAGTATATGATGAAGAATCATGAATAATTATAGTATTCAGATCGTAATTTGGAATACTAATATTTGGTGTAAGAAGTGTAGATGATAACTAATCTTTATACTTCTTCTTTTTATTATCTTTGCAATATTATGCAACACAAGTGGTGTGTTTTACTGAGTTTTCGGTAAGAAAGGATAATCATGAATCGAATTTATAATGTTATTTGGAGTAAGACAAAAAAATGCTACGTTGTAGTATCTGAAATTGTAAAAACAGGTGGCGGTAAGGTGAAATCCGTACAAAACGGTACAACCTGGGCACGCATGAGTGCGATTATGGCGGTGGCTGCATTATTAATGGGTGGTAATATTACTACAGTTAATGCTGCTACATATACTGCTATGACGATTAATGATGTAAATGGCGCTGGTTATGCTACTGGTAATGTAGTTTATAGTGAAGGTAGTTATTTATATAATTATCAAAACCCTGGGAACCTGACACCATTTGATAATAGTCATTTGTATAATGGTACAGATAGAGGTAACTATACAGAAAATAGTTTTGCTGGCATTGCTATCGGTAAAAATACAAATATTCAGGAAACTGGTAATCCAACTTATTATTCCGGTTTAGCTATCGGTAACTATGCTCAGGCCACAGGAGGTATTTCTTTTGCTTTAGGTCATTATGCTCAGGCTTTATCACCATCTGCTATGGCTCTTGGTACAGCTACAAAGGCGAGCGGATTTAACTCCTTGGCTATGATGCGTCAATCCGCTGCAGAAGGTGAGTTCTCCGCAGCATTAGGTACTGCATCTTGGGCAAAGGGTAACGGTAGTTTCGCCATGGGTTATTCTGCTACAGCAAAAGCGGATCAATCCATTGCAATTGGTGCAGCAGAAACTATAAAATTGCCTGGTCAACAACATGGTACTCCTAGTGCACAATATAATGCCAATGGTAATACCGTAACAGAAGGTGTTCGTTCTCTTGCATTTGGTACAAAGGCGAGAACATCTACTGCTGCAGCTGATTCTATGGCATTCGGTTCCTCATCCAGTACTGGTGGCGCCAATGCGGTAGCTATGGGTTATAGTGCTAATGCTAGTGCAGAGAATGCCTTTGCTATCGGTAATACGGCGCAATCTTCCGCACAAAATGCGGTAGCGATGGGTAAAAGTGCCAATGCAAGTGGTGTAAGTAGCTTTGCCATGGGTAGTAGCTCTAATGCTGCTGGTGCCGATGCTATTGCTATGGGTAGTTCTTCCCAAGCCAAATTATCGAACTCTATCGCATTAGGTGGTAATGCAAAATCCTTGGGTGCTGATGCGCTTGCACTTGGCGGTGCGGCTAATGCATCTAAAGATGGTGCCATTGCAATCGGTAAAGAAGCGAAAGCAAACAATACTAATACGACAGCTATCGGTCTTGGTGCTACTGTTACAGGTACTAACTCCATGGCTATCGGTACAAATGCCGTTGCAGAATCCAATAATTCCTTGGCATTGGGTACTGGTACGGAAGTAAGAGGTGCCTTGGTTAATGGTTACTCTGCTTTCACTAATCAACAAAACAACAATGTTGCAAACGGTGTAGTTGCGGTAGGTAACGTAGGTTCTGAACGCCGTATCATCAACGTAGCAGGTGGTGAAAACGATACTGACGCAACAAATGTAAAACAATTAAAATTTGTAAACAGTAACTTGGCAAAATCCATCGCAGGTCCTACATATACGGGCTATGAAGCGAATGGTTCTACATATAAAGCGCCTGATTTCAATATCAAGAACAGCACGTATCATACGGTAAAAGAAGCTGTTGAAGCGGCGCAAACGAATTTCTTCAGTGCTAAAGGCACATCTGCCGATGCGAACTACGATAACACAGGTGCTACAGGCAATAATGCGACAGCAGCTGGTGTACGTACTTCCGCAGCAGGTAATTTCGCGACAGCTGTCGGTGCTGATGCGACTGCAGCTAATACGAACAGTACGGCTATCGGTTATAAAGCTAAATCCAGTGTAGATGATGGCGTTGCATTGGGTGCAAACTCTGTTGCTTCCGTTGCAGCAGGTACAGCAGGCTATAATGTGAAAACTGCAGACAGCCGTACAAACGGCTATAGCGGATTGACAGGCGCTGCGTTGACTTCCACTATGGGTGCGGTGTCCGTAGGTGACGGCGGTACAAAAACTCGTCAAATCACAAATGTGGCTGCAGGTACAGCTGATACTGATGCTGTTAACGTGGCACAATTGCGCAATGTTAATTTGAAAGTAGCCGGCAACAGCGGTAACAATGACGTTTTATTGGACAACCAAACATTGACTGTAAAAGGCGATGGTTCTTATGTTACGACATCTGTTAACAACCAAACAATTGATGTGACGTTGACTGATGCAACTAAGAACAAGATTGACAATGCGGCAAATAAAGACTTGTCCAACATTACGGACGGTGGTAAATCCGTTATTCGTGATGAAGCTCAAAAAGCAGTAAAAGTTGTTGCTGGTAAAAACACAACGATTACAGAAGGTACTGATGGTACATATAAAACATATAAAGTTGACGTAGATGCTCCTGATTATCAATTAGTTGAAAACAGCAGTGCTGCTGATAAAGCTTACACTGTATCTGGCAATAAAGTTGACTTAACTGTACAAGATGCTAAAAATCCTGCGAATAAGAAAACTGTAACTATCAAGGATATTGCATCCAAAACAGAACTTGATGATACAAAAACGGAGCTTATCAATAAAGGTTTGAAATTCGATGCTGATAATGGCGGCGAAAAAACAAATAAATTAGGCTCCAAGGTAACAGTATCTGGTGATGGCACTAACATCAACACTACAATTACACAAAGTGGCGACGATACAACAATTAAGGTTGCATTAGGTAAAGACATCAATGTTAATACGGTGACAGCTACTAAGACTGTAAAAGCTGGCACTGCTACTATGGGTAACCAATCTGTAACAGATAACAAAAGTGCTACTCAGAACGGTAACTTTGTATCCGGTTTGGACAATAAAAATTGGACATTAACTGATCCTGCCTATGTATCTGGCCGTGCGGCAACAGAAGATCAACTTAAGATTGTTAGTGATGCTGTGAAAGCAGCTAACGCGGCTAACGCAAGTTCTACGGACTACCGTTTAATTGCTAATTCAAACAATGCGGCAGACGGCTCTTATAAGGTTGATAACAATAAAGTTGATTTACAAGTGAAGGACGATAAATCCGGTACAGTTAATACTGTGACAATTAAGGATATTGCGTCTAAAACAGAACTTGATAAAGTAAAAGATCGTTCCGTGAAATACGACGGTGAAACTGACAAAGATACAGTAACATTGGAAGGTGCTAACGGTACAAAGATTACTAACTTGAAAGACGGTAATGTAGCAGCAGGCTCCAAGGATGCTGTAAACGGCGGTCAATTACATCAAGTTAAGCAAGATCTTGGTGACCAAATCACAAATACTAAGAATGAATTAAACAATAAAATTGATACAACTAAACAAGATCTTATTGATAAAGGCTTGAAATTCGACGCTAATACAGGCGGTGAAAAAACAAATAAATTGGGCTCCAAAGTAGCAGTTAAAGGGGATAACTCTAATATCATTACGGAAATCTCTCAAGACGCTAACGGCGACAGCACAATTGATGTAAAACTCGGTAAAAACCTTAATGTAGAAACGATTACTGCAACCGGTGCAAACGGCAAGGACGGTAAAATCGGCATCAACGGTAAAGACGGTGTAACAACTAACATTTCCGTTACTCGTGACGGTCAACCTGGTGTAGATGGTGCTCCTGGCGCGACTACAACTCGTATTACATACCAAAAACCTGATGGCTCCAACGAAGAAGTGGCAACTTTGAACGACGGCCTTAAATTCAAAGGTGACATGGGTGCTACATCCAATGTTAAGCTTAACAAACAAGTGGACATCAACGGTGGTGTAACAAGCGCTTCCGATCTTGCTACAGGCAATAATATTGGTGTTACTTCTGCGGCTGTTGGCGCTGATGGCAATGCAAAATTACAATTGCAATTGGCGAAAAACTTGACTGGCTTGCAATCCGTAACGGCATCCGACACTGTGAAAGCAGGCACTGCCACTGTAGGTAATCATACGGTAGCAGATAACAAAGGTGCTAACCAAACTGGTAACTTTGTAACAGGTTTAGATAATACATCTTGGAATATTGCAGATCCTGTATATGTACCAAACCGTGCGGCTACTGAAGAACAGTTGAAAACGGTTAGCGATGCTATTAATAAAGCTAATGCAAGTGCTACAGATTACCGTTTAATTGCTAATCCGAACAACGCGGCAGACGGTTCTTATAAGGTTGAAAACAATCAAGTAGACTTGAAGGTAAAAGACGAAAAATCCAGTGACGTTAAAACTGTAACGATTAAGGATATTGCGTCTAAAACTGAACTAGATAATGTAAAAGATCGTTCCGTAAAATATGACGGTAACACAGGCCATGACACAGTAACATTGGAAGGTCCTAACGGTACAAAAATTACTAACTTGAAAGATGGTAACGTAGCGGCCGGTTCCAAAGATGCTGTAAACGGCGGTCAATTACACGATGCTAAAAACGAATTAAATAATAATATTACTAATGCGAAAACAGATCTTATCAACACAGGTCTTAAATTCGATGCCAATGTAGGTGGCGTAAAAACTAATAAATTAGGCTCCACTGTTACAATTCAAGGTGAAGGTACTGCAGCTGACGCAGATTACAGCGGTGAAAACCTCAAAACTTTCATCAATCAAGATGCGGCAACAGGCAATACGACTATTGACGTGAAGATGAACAAAAACCTTAAAGCGGAATCTGTGAAGGTTGGCAAAAATGGTAAGGACGGCGTAGCTATTACAGGTCCTGACACAGCAAACGGTACAGACGGCAAGGTAGCTGTGACTGATAAAAACGGTAAAGAAGCAGTTTCTATCTCCGGTAAAGACGGCGTAGGCCACATCGGCTTGACAGGCCCTGCTGGAACGAACGGCATGAATGGTACTAATGGTATCGACTTGTCCGTGAAACCAGGTTACGACGATCCTATGACAGGCGTTAAAGGCGAAAAAGGCGTTGATGGTACAAATGGTCTTACACGTATCGTTTACAAAGACGGCAATGGCGAACACCAAGTTGCGACTATGGAGGACGGTTTACAATTCACTGGTAACAACACTGGCACAGTGAATAAACAAAAATTGAACTCCTTGGTGAAAGTACAAGGTGAAGGCGTAACTGAAGCTGAATCCGCTGCATTCAAGAGCGCATCTGGCAACATCAATGTAAAAGCTGATGGCACTGACAAATTGGAACTTCAATTGGCGAAAGACCTTAAAAATCTTGATTCCGTAACAGCCGCTAAGACTGTGAAAGCAGGCGGTGCTACTATGGGTGGTCAAACTGTTAACAACACAGCTGGCGACAGCGAAACAGGCAATTATGTAACAGGCCTTGATAATAAAGATTGGGATGCAAATAAGATTGTATCTGGTCGTGCGGCAACAGAAGATCAATTGAAAAAAGCGTTGGATGCTCAAAGTGCTAACTCCACTGATTATCGTTTGATCAGAAATCAAGCGGCAGGCTCCAATGGAGACTACACTGTAGATGCAAACGGCGATGTAGCGTTGACTGTACAAGATAAGAATCATCCAGACAAAACAGAAACCGTTACAATCAAAGACGTTGCTTCTAAATCCAAGCTTGATAAATTGAATGATCGCGCTGTTAAGTATGATTTGGACCCTGCTGGCAGTCTTGACAAATCCAAGGTAACTTACGAAGGCCCTACATACAATAACAAACAAGGTGGGACTCACGTAACGAATGTAGCATATGCTACAGGCAACGATGGCAGCGAAGCGGTTAATGTGGACTACTTGAATGACAAAATCAAGGATAGTGCGGACGCATTGACTAATAAAGGTTTGAAATTCGATGCTAACCAAGGCGGCGAAAAAACTAACAAGCTTGGTTCTACTATCACTGTTCAAGGTGAAGGTAAAGCTGATGATGCTGACTACAGCGGTGAAAATATTAAAACTTTCATCAACCAAGACAATAAAGGTAACACGACTATCGACGTGAAGATGAATAAAAACCTTAAGGCTGAATCCGTGAAGGTTGGCAAAGATGGTAAGGATGGCGTGTCCATTACAGGTCCTGACGCAGCGAACGGTACAGACGGCAAGGTAGCTGTGACTGGTAAGGACGGCAAAGAAGCTGTATCTATTTCTGGTAAAGACGGTATAGGTCACATTGGTCTCAACGGTAAAGACGGCCGTAGCGCTGACATTTCTGTTGAAAAAGGTGATCCGGACCTCAACGGTAACGAAATCACTCGTATTAAATACACTGATGAAAATGGTAAGACACATCAAGTGGCAACCAAGGATGACGGTATGGCATACGGTGGTGACTCCGGTAATGTGATTAAGAAAAAACTTAATGAACAATTGGACATTAAGGGCGGCGTAACAAATGAAGATGATTTGACTGAAAACAATATTGGCGTTATCAGCAAAAATAATATCCTCAATGTTCGTTTGGCAAAAGACCTTAAAGACTTGAACTCCATTACTTTCAATAACGGTGCTAACGGTGCAAACGGTAAAACCGTTGTAAACGGCGCAGGCATGACTATTAATGATGCAGCAGGTAATCCGTTGACAGCTGTTACAAAAGACGGTGTGAAGATTACTGATGGTCCATCCATGACGAAGGACGGCATCGATGCAGCAGGCAAGAAGGTTACAAACGTTCAAGGTGGTACGGTTGCCAAAGATAGCAAAGACGCTGTTAACGGCGGTCAATTGCATGATGCTGTTGAAAGCCTTAAAACTAAAGGCTTTGGCCTTGAAGCGGAAGACGGTCAATCCGTGAAGAAAGCTCTTGGTGAAACTGTTAAGGTTAAAGGTGATGACAAAAATATCAAAACATCCGTAGACGACGGTGCTGTTAAGGTAGAATTGAAAAAAGACATCACTGTAGATACTGTAACTGCTAAGACTGTAACTACAGGCAACACTAAGATGGATACAAACGGTGTTACTATCAAGGACGGCGCTAATGAAGCGACTAAGTTGACTAAAGACGGCTTGCAAATCAATGATGGTGGCAACAAAGCTGTTACTGTTAATAAAGACGGTTTGACTATCGAAAATGGTCCTAAGGTAACAAAAGACGGTATCGATGCGGCTGATAAGAAGATCACTAATGTGGCTGATGGTACTATTGGCGCTGGTAGCAAGGACGCTGTAAACGGCGGTCAATTGCATACAGCTATTGAAGACATCAAATCCACAGGCTTCGGTCTTAAAGCGGAAGACGGTCAATCCGTGAAGAAACCTCTTGGCGAGACAATCGACTTGAAAGGTGACGGCAACATCAAAACTTCCGTGGACAATGGCGCTATCAAAATGGCCTTGAACGATAAGATCACTCTTGGTCAAGATCCAGCAAAACAAGTTAACATCGATGGTTCTGCAGGTACAATTACAGCTGGCAATGGCGGTAATCAAGTTAAGATTGACGGCAATGACGGTTCCGTAACGGCAAATACTGTGAAAGCTGGCGATGTAGTTGTAGGTAAACAAACTTCTGACGGTAAAGAAGGCAACTTCGTAACAGGTTTGGATAACAAAACTTGGGATCCTGAAAACCCTGTAGCAGTTCCTGGTCGTGCCGCAACAGAAGATCAATTGAAAGCTGTTAATGACGACTTCAATAACAAAGCAAGAACAGGTCGTGTATTCCAAGGTGACCAACCTGGTGATAGCGGTAAAGTGGTTCGTGGATTGGGAGATACTATGAACCTTACTGGTGGTGCTGATGTGAACCGTTTGGCGGATAATAATATCGGTGTTGTGAAAAACGCTGCTGGTGATGGTTATAACATCAAGTTGGCTAAAGACTTGAAAGGTCTTGAGTCCGTAACTACTACAGATGCTGCTGGTAATACGTCTGTTATGAACGGTGGCGGCGTGACAATTACACCTGCTCAAGGTAATGCAGTAAGCCTTACTAAAGACGGCCTTAACAACGGTGGTAATAGAATTACTAATGTTGGCCCTGGTGTAGATGGTACTGATGCGGTTAACGTAAATCAATTGAGCAGTGCTATGCGTAGTGTGGATGGTAAGATCGCTGATGTAGGTGCTACTAGTGCAGCTATTTCCGGCCTTAAACCTTTACAATATGACCCATTGGAACCAACGCAAGTATTGGCTGCTGTAGGCCACTACAAAGGCAGCACAGCTGCTGCTGTAGGTGTAGCGCACTATACTAATGAATCTACAATGTTCCATATGGGCGTATCTCTTGGCGGTCATGACAACATGATTAATGCGGGCGTATCCTACAAATTTGGTACATCTGACGCTAAGAAAGCCATCCCGGCACGCTATAAAGCAGGCCCTATCAGCTCTGCGTATGTATTGCAAGATGAAGTGACTGCGTTGAAAGCTGAAAATGAACGCATGAAACAACATGACTTAGAGTTAACTGCTAAATACGATCAAGTACAACGAGATAATGAAGAAATGAAAGCTCAAATCGCATTACTTATGCAACAAGTGGGTCTTTCTAAATAAGGGAGAATTCTTAGTCTAGTCATGTAAGGAATATGAAAGCCGCCCTTTGGGAGGCGGCTCATCATTAGGAGGATTTATGAAATTCAAAAAATTTATGCCTGTATTGGCACTTGCTTGTGTATGTGCGGTAGGTCAAGCGGATGCGGCTCAAGATCGATTGATGATGCCAGAACAATCGGCTGAACCATTAAACGTGATTGAAGCGGAAGTGGCTGTTCCTGTACCTAGCGAAGAAGTTCGCGATGTAGTCAATGCTTTCACACAATTCCAATTGGACCAAAAGGGCAAACGTATTATGGACGATTCCCGTGTTATGACCGGTCAAGAGCGGTATCGTAACAATGTGTTGTACTACATGAACGTTCGTCGCAGCTGGTACATCGTGAGCCATCGTTATAAAAATGACAGCTATGCGCGCATGGCGTTAGATCGTTTGTACAACGATTACAAACAGTTCTTTACAGAACATATGACTGTATCTGAAGATGCTAAATTGGACTATGCGCAACAAATCATCGATATCTTG
>ENA-OXEB01000472-OXEB01000472.1-human-gut-metagenome-genome-assembly--contig:-NODE-472-length-13867-cov-6.24109_pt1 | contig 13867 bp, 10 predicted proteins | sample MGYA00249353_ERZ652239 | MGnify/ENA primary metagenome ERZ652239 (study PRJEB26925, sample SAMN05826586) | human gut metagenome | biome: ENVO:2100002; feature: ENVO:00000062; material: ENVO:00002003... | reverse complement strand
GGACGCCTACATGAGCCGCCCCCCTGGTCCCGCCTCCGGCAAACGCAATCCCATAATCCGGCATGTCTATCCCCTTTGTTACCCGTCCAGGTTTTCAAAATAATGTATGCTGTCATGTACCGTTTCATGATTCCACGTTATAGGTCCAGGAAACGAAAGTGCCGGGCTGGGCAGCGGCAAGTGAAGGCTGAACTGTTACATACAGTTTGCAGAAATATGAGAATATCCTTGCATTTATTCCGGTCCTCTGGTATTCTAATTCTATCAGCCATATTCTGGCACATCTATGAATCTTCCGTTTTCTTAAACGGTCTAATATCATATCTGAAGGAGAATCCCTATGAACGAAGCTATGTTGAAAACATGTATGGAGCAATGCAATTCTACGTCTGAAAATGTAGGCATTTTTGTCGATTTTGACAACATCTATTACAGTCTGAGGGAATACGGCGTCAATCCCGAAGCTCCTGAATACTGCGTCTTTTCGCTGATGGAGCGAATCTATTCCATTAACAAGATCCGAACCCTGCGGGCCTATGCCGATTATGATCAGGTAGGCGTATCCCTGAAACATCTCCAGGAAATGCGGGTACAGATTAAGAATGTCTATGGCAATGGTCTGGAAGAAGAGTACCGTAAGAACGCCTCCGACATTGAACTTTCCGTGGATGCCCTTGAAATCTACTACCGTTCTCCCGAGATCGATACCTTCGTCTTCCTCACCTCCGACAGCGATATGATTCCCATCATGAGCCGCCTCACTTATAAAGGAAAGCACATCCACTTATTCTGCATCGATGATCACACCTCCCATTATCAGGATATTTCCCGATTCTGCCATTTCAAATGCGATCTGCTTACTCTCTTTGAAATCGATCCCCAGCGAAAGAACCCGGAATTCTGGACAGACCGCGCTCTGACCGAGATTTCTGCCTGGTATTCCGTCAGAAAGAACAGCGACATGATGCTGGGCGGTAAATGGCTGAACCGGCTTTTGTGTGAGAAGCTTCAGATCTCATCACGTGCCGCCAGCCGCATCATCACCTATTTAAAGGACAATCATCTAATCCATGAAACCTCCAATTCCGCAGGCCACACTGGCTTTTTTCCCGCTTCCTCCCTTTAAAATGGTGAGCATATTTTGCAAATAAATTGCCATATAAGCCGTTTTACGAATCGAAATACAAAAAGGGGCAGCGAACAGACTGATATTTTAGTCTTTCATGATCTCTGTGTTTATGATAAAATAAAAGGAGACGTACAAATGGAAAAACGAATTGAGGACCTGAATCTGGAGGATGATTTCCTGTTTTCAAGAGTCATGAGCGATGAAGAGATCTGCCGCATTGTACTGGAGAAGATCCTGAACATCTCTATCAAAAAGATCGTCCTTCCGGAACAGCAGAAAACCATCGATTTACTGCTGGACAGCAAGGGCGTGAGGCTTGATATTTATGTCAATGATGATGTCGGCACCATCTATAATTGCGAGATGCAGCGTGGAAAACGCGGGCAGCTTCCTAAACGCAGCCGCTATTACCAGGGAAATATCGACCTGGATTCAATTTCTAAGGGCGAGCCCTATACCAGCCTGCGACGGAGCTACATTATTTTCATCTGTACCTTTGATCCATTTACAGAAGGCCGGCACATCTACACCTTTCAGAACACCTGCCTCGAGAGTCCCGGACTGCTTCTGGGAGATGAGGCAACAAAACTGTTTCTTAATACAAAGGGAACCATTGACGACATAGACGAAGAGATGAAAGAATTTCTGACCTACATAGAAAACACCACCGACACCTTCGCCCGGCAGGCTAAAAGTTCACTGGTTAAAAAGCTACACCAGAGAGTCATTGATGTTAAGCAAAGTAAAGAAATGGAGGCGGAATATATGACATTGCTGCAGAGAGACAGGGAGAATATTGAACAGGGAATTGAGCAGGGAATTGAGCAGGGTATCGAACAGGGCGAACGTAAAATGGCCGCTCTCTCCGAACTTCTCTTAGATCAAAAACGTACTGACGATTTAAAACGCGCCATCAGGGATACTGCCTATCGTGAGCAGCTATATAAGCAATTTAACATCCTCTGACAGGATCATCACCAATAAAAAGAGGGGAAACAAAGGCCTCCTGCCGCCGTTCCCCTCTTCCAGTATCTAATCTACAAAAATCCATACAGCATATCATTTGCACATCATATCATCGGCATATCGGAGCCATTTTTACGCTTCGATGCTTCTAGCCGTGCAGCTGCCCCTACCAGTAAGGCTTCCAGTCTTTCATTCTCCTGGTCAGCGCTTCCATATAAAAGTAGTCGCCCCAGGTGCTGCATTCGTCCACGCCCCTGTTTATACACGTATTGTACGCGGAATCGCGCGCGTACGTTCCGTGGAGTAAAAGGCCGTTGGAACGGGTCTTATCCGTGTTGGCACAGTGATCCATCAGGGCACAGAGCATCTTGTCTGCGGCTGTTAAATACTTCTCCGCTTTCTCCTTGTCCAGATAGCTGCTCATCTCCAGAATCCCGCAGATGGCGATGGCGGAAGCCGAAGAATCACGCGGTTCCGTGCTTCCCGTATCGAAGTCAAAATCCCAGTATGGGACCAGATCTTCAGGCAGATGGGCGATAAAATAATCGGTAACCTGGCAGAACAGCTCCAGGTATTCAGGTGTTTTTAGGTACCGATAGCTCAAGGCGATGCCGTATACTCCCCACGCCTGGCCTCTGGCCCAGGCGGAGCCGTCACGGTTTCCCTGATGGGTAACGCCGTGGTCCGGTTCTCCGGTCACGGTATTGATAAAATACGTGTGGTAGGTGGAGCAGTCCGGTCTCATCACACATTTCATCGCCGTCCGGATATGGTTTTCAGCTTTATCAGCGTAATCGGGATTTCCGGTAACCTCGCTGGCCCAGTAAAGCAGCGGCAGGTTCAGCAGACAATCAATGATCAGACGGTATTCCGACGGTTCGTTGACGTTGCCCCAGGCTTGTATAAAGCGGCCATTCTCCCGATAGCGGCCGGCCAGATGGTCCGCAGCTAAAAGTGCTGCTTCTCTGGCATGGCTGCTGCCGGTCAGCTTATAAGCTGCCACGCAGGAAAGGCTGTAGAGAAACCCCATATCATGGTGATTTACATCGATTTTCTCCCGGATTCGTTTCAGGAAGCTTTCGACCTGAGATTCCGCCGCCTCCTTAAAGCAGGCTTCCCCTGTATATTCATAAGCCAGCCAGATCACGCCGGTCCAGAATCCGGTTGTCCATTCTACGTTTTCTGTCGGCAGATAAAAGCCGCCCTCGCTGTTGGAGCTCTCAAAAAATTCCGTGAATTCCGGCAGGTTGGACCGGACGATCTCCGTGGCTGCGTCCATGTACTTCTTTCTTTTCTCCGCATCCGTTCCCGGATACTGACGGATTCGTTTCATTGTCTGCGCCATATTCTGTCTCCTCTCTCACCGCTCCTCATTTACAGAAGAAACGGGTCTCTCGTTTTCCTTAAATAGGATCTTATTACCGCGTCATAAGCTTCCGCTATGGCGTCCTGCGGATCCAGTTCGACAGGATTTAACTGCAGGGGATCTTTCTTATTATCGTAAAACAGCCGTCTCTGCGTTTCGGACGGAGACGTCCCGTTGTCAACGACATAGGTGATATCCTTCGTTCTGATTCCACGCCAGCCGAACGCCTTGTTGTTTAATCCCAGCTTCCGGTACTCTTCCACCAGTTCAGGCATGCCCGGTATCATACAGAGAAATGCGTGTTCCGGTTCCTCTTCCATGGAGGCCCCACGGGCCAGGGACGCGAAGCTTTTTCCCTGAACCGTATCGGGAACCGCCGCATCCAGCAGTTCCAGAAGTGTTGGCATGTGATCCTGGCTGGCGATCAGGGCATCACTGTGCCCCTTTACAACCTGTGGTCCCCTGATATAGAGAGGAATCCTGATGGACTCGTCGTACCAGATGTTCTTTCCCATCAGGCCATGAGAACCCATACAGTCCCCGTGATCGGCCGACAGCACTACGATCGTGTCCTCTGTCAGGCCTTCCCGGTCCAGATACTCCATGATCCGGCCAAAATTATCATCCAGTCCTTCTATGGCTCCGTAGTACTCTCCGAACTTCTTCCGAAATGCCTCATCGGTTCTCAGCTCTTCCGGAACGTTTCCACGGAATACGAGTTCCTTTCCCCGGTAACGGTCCGCATACTTTTCCGGAAGCAGATCATAGGGAGGATGGGGCGGATTCCAGGAGAGAAACAGGCAGAATGGCTTTTCCTTATTCCGGCCGTCCAGATAATCCAGCACAATGTCCGTCTCATGCTCCGGAGACCATTTGGCGCCCTCCTCCTTTTTCGGTTCGTCCTTCCAGTAATGGGGCGACAGATGTTTATCCATCGCTCCGTAGGAATACCAGTAATCAAAGTGATGACGCCGTTCTCCCGGAGGAGTGAAGGCATCCCAGTTCACCGCACCGGATTCCGGCTTCTCGTGAAAGTTCATCTCACTCGCGTCGAGATGGTATTTGCCCACATAGGCAGTCTCGTAACCATTTTCATGGAGGACATCGGAAATGGTTACCTCCTGCGGCTTTAACATGACGGTCTCATCCAGGCCAATCTTGCAGTTGGTCCACATTCCGCAGCAGTACGGATACTTGCCCGTCAGCAGAGATGCCCGGTGGGGCGAGCACAGCGGGTACGTGCTGACCGCGTGGTCAAACGCCATGCTCTCCCCGGCAAAACGGTCCATATGAGGCGTACTCACACGGTCCTCTCCCGCCGCTCCAATGGCCTGGGCGCGCCATTGGTCGGCGAAGATGTATAACAGGTTTTTCTTTTTCATCTAACGGTCTTCTCCCAGGAATGTATCATATGCTTTCTGGTTAATTTCCAGCGCGCGGTCGATGCCTCTGGCCTTCAGTTCTTTGATAAAGGTATCATACTCAGAATCGAAATCATTGACACCGAGAATCCAGGACTGGAACTTTTCATCGACATAAGGCTTGATGCTTGCCATAATGTTCTTATACTCGGTCTCATCATCAGAGGTATACTTTAACGCCATTTTTCCATCCAGGTAAGGCGGAAGAGAATCGTCAAACCACTCATCATGGCCATTGTACAGCTTATTCGCCTCGATTCCGTCTTCCTTCATGGTCGCATACTCGTAGTCTCCATCCTGGCACATGCCGATCCGGTACTGGGCGCCGATGGAACGAAGATATCCGATTGGTGTCAGCTCGGACTGAAGTACCGTGTCGGTAAAGTGTTTGCTGCCATCCGCATCTCTTGTAAAGGTATCTCCCTCGATTCCCCAGTTCATTAAGTCGCTTCCTTCTTCTGTAAAGAAGTAATCCATAAATTTAATCACGGTTACAGGATCCTTGCACTGGGAGGAAATTCCCCAGCCCACACCCGGATATCTGGATACGCGTTCCTTTACAACACCGTTCTGATCCGCAGGCGGTGCGATGGCTGCCATCTGGAAGCCCGGAATGGTCTCCTGAAGCGTGGAGTTATAGTTTGCCGTACTCACCCAGTCATGGGTACAGCCGCCGAGATCGCCGCCCAGCAGGGTATCTCTGGAGGAAGCGCCTCTCGTGAAGATTTCAGGATCAATCAGTCCTTCCTGGTACCATTTGATCATGTTGGAAACGCCTGTCTTGAAGTTCTCTTCCAGTGGTTCGTATTTCATCTTTCCGTCTCTCGGATAGAATTCAAGGCTGGTATCCCAAAGATACAGATACTCATCCGGCTGCTTCCATCCGGCACGGTCGAACAGCGGAATCTCGTCCTTTAATCCGTTTCCGTTGGGATCCTCGTTGCGGAACGCATACAGCACATCGTGGAGTTCATCGACGGTGGTCGGTGCCTTTAAGTTTAATTTATCCAGCCAGTCCTGTCTGATCCACCAGAACTCGGCAGCCTTGAGCTCCTGATTTTTCGGAATCTGGTAGATATTGCCGTCCAGAGAGTATGCCGTCTGGCGGAATCTGGCGTCCTCGTCCAGCACCTTCTGGATATTCGGCGCGTGTTCCTTGATCAGATCGTTTAACGGAATCATTCCGCCGTCGCGTCCCAGCTTCTCCAGGGAGGACGCGTCTACGTAGCCGATGATATCGGCCAGATTGCCGGAACTCATCATCAGGTTAAACGCCTCTTCTTCATTGGAATTGGAGAGGGAAATGGTTCCCTTCAGACTGACATTCGTACGCTTCGCGGCTTCCTGCCATACCTGCCAGTTCGAGTCGAACGGCATGTTATTGAAGTTTAAAAATACGGTAAATTCTTTTGGTTCCTTGCTCACGAGGCTGCCTTCCAGCGTCTCCTCTGTCTGGGCCTGGCTGGCGCCAGCTTCCCCTTTTGCCGCCTCTGTGCCGCTTGTTTCGCTCTTTGCGGAACAGCCCGCCAGTGTGCCGGTAAGCATTACTGCTGCCATTGCCGCCGCCATAAGTCTTCTTTTTTTCATTTCTAAAATACCTCCTTTTTGTTGTAACTGCTATGATAAGTTAACCCTTCACTCCTCCAACAGTGACGCCGGTCTTAAAGTATTTCTGTACAAACGGAAATACGATCAGCATCGGTACAATGGCTATGATTATCATAGCATAAATTACCGTGGTTGGAGAACTTAATGAATTCTGTGTTACGATTGCCGCCTCCGAAGCGTTGGCCACCCGGTCTACGATCATCTTCTTTAGCAATACCTGAAGGGGCGCCTTCCTGTCATCATTTAACAGCTGCATGGCCCAGAAGTAACTGTTCCAGCGGTTGATCGCGTAAAACAGTCCCACCGTAGCCAGCGCCGGCTTGGAGAGCGGTAAATAAATCTTGAAAAATGTGATAATATGGTTGGCTCCATCGATAAACGCCGCTTCCTCCAGTGCCTCGGGAAGCTGTTCGAAGAAACTCTTCATAATAATCAAGTTGTATGTGTTGATCGCAAACCCAAGGATAATGGCCGTTCTGGTATTTAACAGGCTGAAATCCTTGAAGGTTAAGTACATGGGGATAATTCCCGCGTTAAACCACATGGTGAATATGGTAAATAAGGTAAAGAACTTGCGGAAAACCAGCTTCTTTTTACTGAGGGCGTAGGCCATGGTCGTCGTAAAGAGCATATTTACCACAACGCCGGCAACCGTGTAAAAAATGGTGTTTCCGTAGGCCAGCCAGATGCCGCTCTTCTTAATGGCTTCCTTATAGCTTGCCAATGTAAAATGCCTGATGGCAAACATGACATCGCCGTTCTCCACGTAATACGGCTGACTGAGCGATGCGATCAGTACGTAATAGATCGGATAGAGCACAACCAGGCTGATTACAATTCCGAGGATCGCCATGCCTGCATTGAATACCTTTTCGCCTGTTCCAATTACCTGTCCCTGATGTTTTCTTCTATTTTTCATCTCGCGCCTCCTTACCAAAGTGCCGTATCGGAAAGCTTACGGCTTAACCGGTTGGCCAACGTGACAAGTACCAGTGCGACAATTGCCTCGAACATACCGACCGCCGTAGCGAGACCGTAGTTCCCGTTTTCAAATCCCAGACGGTAGGAATAGGTAGCGATAATATCTGCTTTGGCAAATGTAGATGGCTGATACAGAAGAAGGATGGCCTCATATCCTACCTTTACCATCTTTCCGATATTTAACACCAGCATGGTGACAATCGTCGGAAGAATCGCCGGAACGGTGATATTCTTAATCTTCTGCCATTTTCCGGCCCCGTCCACGGTGGCCGCTTCATATAACTGCGGATCGATTCCCATAATGGCCGCAATAAAGACGAGCGCATTGAAGCCTGCGTTCTGCCACAGGGTCATGATCGTGTAGATTCCTCTGAAATACTGGGGCTGTACCATAAAGTATACCGGCTCCATTCCCAGCTTTTCCAGAATCATGTTGACGATACCGGTACTGGGAGACAGAAAGTTGACCACGATACCACAGACAACGACGACCGATACGAAGTGCGGAAGGAGTGTTGTCATCTGCGTCATCTTGCTGACAAACTTGTTCTTCATCTCCGTAACCGCGACCGCCAGAATAATCGGTATCGGGAAACAGACGACCAGCTGCCAGAAGGAGATCATCAGTGTATTTTTCAAAACCCGGAGAAAATCTCTTCCTGTTAAAAAGGTAATGAAATTGTCCAGTCCCACAAAGGTGCTTCCCGAGATTCCTTTAAAGATGTTGTAATCGTAAAAGGCAATCGCCAGACCGGCCATAGGCTTGTAGGCAAACGCCAGGAACCACAGCACCCCCGGAAGCAGAAGAAGATATAAATCCCAGTTCTTTCTGACTGAGTGCAGGCAGGATTCTTTATTTTTGTTGCCGCCCTGTTGCTTAAACATTTGTAACTCCCCTCTCATATTCAATTAGTGCAGGAATAAATTTTCTGACACGCTCTGGTTTTACAAAGCTCATTCCCGCTTCTGAAATCCACTTTAAACCCGTTCATCCGGAAAAGTAAATCACTGTTTTTCAGGTCATCTCCAATAGGATTGCTTTTTTATATTCATTTTTCAACTCATCACCAATTCACCCGATTCGCGCCATATGATTGATTTTTACAGCTCATTCCCTTATACTCGGATTACATGCTTTTAAGTAAGTAAACAAATGGGGGTATACACAATGCAGCAAAAAAATATTTTAATCATCATCTGCGATCAACTTTCCGCCACGGCATTAAGTGCCTACGGCAATACATATTCTTCCACGCCGAATCTCGACGGTCTGGCGGCCAGAAGCGCCGTCATGGAGTATGCCTATACTTCCTGTCCGCTCTGTCAGCCGGCCCGGGCCTCGTTCTGGACCTCGCGCTATCCGCACCAGACCGGCGTACTCTCCAACCTGCCCGATCAAGGCTTTCCAGCGGTCTCCGACGATATTCCAACGCTGGGAGAACTGTTTTCCCATGCCGGTTATGATTGTGTGCATTTTGGCAAGACTCATGATTATGGGGCATTGAGAGGCTTTAAGGTCATCGAATCCGAGGAAATCCATGTCCCGCGGACGAATCCGGCCATCAAATTCGATTATGAGACGTATCTGGACATCGACACAACGGAAAAGTCCGTCCAGTACCTGTCTTCCCGGCCGGAAGGGCCGTTTCTCATGGTCTCGGACCTGCAGAATCCACACAACATCTGCGCCTACATCGGCGAACACAGCGAAGGATACGGCGATTTCCCGCTGGAACGGGAGCTTCCTCCTCTGCCGGAAAACTTTGATTTCGACGATATTGCCAACCGGCCGGAATTCATCCAGTATCTCTGCTGCGCCCACAGAAGGCAGCGCCAGGCCAGCGGCTGGAAGGAAGATGATTTCCGCCACTACCTTTACGCCTATTATTACTACCTGTCCATGGTGGACAAACAGATTGGCCAAATTCTCGAAGCGCTTTTAAAAAGCGGCGCCGCGGATCAGACTATGGTCGTATTTCTGGCCGATCACGGTGAAGGGATGGCGTCTCACCACCTTGTGACAAAGTACGGCGCTTTTTACGAGGAGACGAACCGGGTACCTCTCTTTTTCGCGCTTCCGGGTGGGGATCAAGCGTCTCGCATCGGCGGCGTAACCTCTCTTCTGGATCTGGTTCCCACGCTTTTGGACTATGCGGAGCTCCCCTGTCCTGACGGACTGGAGGGGATATCCCTTATGCCTCAGATCACGGGAGTAAAAACGCATTCCGACCGAACCGCCGCAGTGGCGGAATGGTACGATGAATTCCGCGATTATACCGTTCCCGGGCGCATGATCTGCGACGAGGATTATAAGTATATCTGTTATCTGGAGCCGGACAGCGAGGAGCTTTATGACATGAGAAATGACAGATATGAAAAAACCAACCTGGCAGGTAAACCGGAGTACTCCCCGATTCTGGAAAAGTACCGTTCCCTGCTTAAACATCATCTGGAAAAGAGCGATGATCCTTTCTTCACCCTAAAGACGGCAGGCACCGGGAGCTACCGCCGCCATCCGCTGGGATTTGAGCATCATCAGGGTCTCAGCGCCGTGGAGAAATACGCCCTGGAGATTAAACGAAAGTAGATGGTCTGACGTTATGTTTTCATCTGGTATCTATAAAAACCGTTTGTATAAAATCCTGATTTCTACCGGTACCATAGTGATTGTCCTGCTTGCGGTGCTGTCGGGCAGCTACCTTCACCTGCAGCAGAAAAGCAGCTATATCCACAACTTATCGAATTCTACGGCGGCGTTGGAGGCCAATTCCAACATCGCTATGAATCTGATCTCGCGTGCAGTCAATGACGTCAGCCGTGATAAGAGCATTACGAAATGGGTCAATTCATCCTCCGCCAACGATTTCTATTTCAATTCCATCACCGCCTTAAAGCAGCTGCGAATCATCACCACGGACTCCTCCATGCTCAATTATGAGCTGGCTGTGACAACGGTAGGTCCGCTGGAATTTGACGGAAAATCGTACGGTATGGTTCTGGACCAGTCGGGGACCGTGGACAGGGATAAATTTTTAAGGCATGTAAAGGGACTGTCAATAGAAGAAATGGAGTCTATGGATCAGCATTTTTCCGCTTCCAACCGGCCCTTTTGCCTGCCTCATTATGAGAATGACCGGCTAAAATCCGTTTACTATATCGTAAAGGATTACCGGTATTCTTCCAGCCTTCTGTGTTTTGTCACGATTCCGATCGAGACGCTTACAGGCTCTGCCAGGCCGGGTCAGTTTCTGCTTTACAGTGACGACCGGCTGCTGGCGGTCAGCCATCGGGAAGCCGATATGGATGAAGTTTTTTCAAATATGATGAGTATGGGTATGGAGGCAGCTGATTCCGGAATCGGACAGCAGGAATTCTTCAAGCTTGGAAAGGAGTACGTATTTCCTACAAGCCTTCCTGCCATTGGCTGGGAAATTGCCTATGTCTATGACAGCTACATGCTGGGTTCCGGCCAGATTGTATTCTTTCTTCTGATTCTGGTCACGGCAGCCTGCATTTTCACCTTTTTAATCGCGCTGCTGGTGGAGGCGCTCTATAAGCCAATCCGGGAAGTCGTGGAAGATTCCATGGATTCCCCTGAGGATGGTAAACCCATCGATGAATTTAAGATTTTACGGCAGAATTCGGAAAAAATAAAATCCTTAAGCAAGACACTGATGGAGGCCATGGACGAGAATGAACGCCTCGCCTCTCAGCAGCAATACCGCCGTCTGCTCTTCGCCCCCCAGCCGGGAGGCCTGGCAGAATGCGGAGAAGAGCCGGAAGAGGATTACAGCGTGGTGGTAGTGGAGTTCCAGCCTGTAAATGAGGGCTCCTCCCCCAGCTGTATCGTTATTTTAAAGCAGTATGTCCATGAGTTTACCATGAACGTGCCTGACATGACATTCGTGGATCTGGATTCCACACGGTGCGCCATGATCGTGAAAAGCGGTAATACAGATGAGATTCTCCTGCAGCTCTACGAACTCCTCCGCTATCTGACACAGAAGCCCGAGGATGAGACGATCAACCAGTGGATTGCCTTAAGCAATCCCAGAAATGGCTTAAACCGGATCTGGCTGGCCTATCAGGAGACGCTGCGCATCCTGGAATACAAGCACGTATACGGCCATACCAATATCCTGACCTTCGAACAGATCCGTTCCGTGGACGCGGTCACGTATTCCTACCCGCTCTCCATGGAGAACCGGATGGTCCACTGTATCGTGGAAGGCAAAGAGGAGGCGCTCCAGATCTTCGATCAGCTGATCCGCACGAACCTGGTAGACAAAACGCTGTCGATCGAGTCGATTCAGAGCTTCGTCTATGTCCTGATTGGCACACTGGGCCGTGTCTTCCAGGAACTGAAGACATCGCCGGAAGCACTTTTAAAAGAAGATATTAATTTTATGTATCTGTATGAACACTGGAGCGATTCGGTCACCATCACCACCTTAAGACACGCAATTCAGGACATTCTGACCGCGGTAAGCTGCCGGGGCGAAAACAACGATGAGAAGCTTCTGAATGAGATGATCCGTTATATCCACACGAATTACACCGACGATATCATGTTAAACGACATGGCGGACCAGTTCAACATCTCCCCCAAGTACTGCGGAATCCTGTTCAAACAGCTGAGCGGCCAGAACTTTAAAGACTACTTAAACCGCTATCGAATTGAAAAAGCCAAAGAACTCCTCCAGAAGGAACATGGTATTAAAATCGCAGAATTAAGCCTGATGGTCGGTTTCAACAGCGCGAACAGTTTCATCCGCGTATTTGGAAAATACACCGGAGTTTCCCCTAAGGCCTACATGGAATCCTTAAAAAGTTCCAGTATTAGTTGATAAAATTTGTAAAAATCCATTATCTGAAAGCGAAGGAGGCTATGGAAATGGCGCAGGTCTGCGTATCGTATACCAGCTCATCCGTTGCAGCGATCATATGCTGGTTGTTGTAATCGGTGTCCGTGAAGATAACGAAGTCTATGAGCTAGAGCGTATACTGTAACATAATTTATAAACAAAAAGAAACGGCAGGCACGTGCCGTTTCTTTTTGTTTGTATAACTGTCTGAATCTTATAGAACATTTCCCAAAATCTTTAATTTCCAGCCGCATAATAAGCATCAATCCCATCCGCGATTCCCTTTGCGATCTTCGCGCGATACTCATCAGTGGCCATCTTTTTATCTTCCTCTGCATTGCTCATAAATCCCATCTCCACAATGGTAACCGGAATTTTGCACCAGTTGATTCCGCTCATGGTATCGGTCTCCTGGACTCCGCGGTTTTTAAAGCCTGTGGTGTCACAGATGCCCTTTACCACGGCCTTTGACAGTGCAGAGCTCTTGCTGTATAAATTTCCATTATAGGGGTTCTTCGATGTCTGGCACATGGTCAGCGCGCCGTGAACACTGGTATCGTTTAAAGAGTTGGCATGAACGCGTACGAAAATATCCGCACCGCTCTTGTTGGCCATCTCGGCCCGCTCTGCGTTGCTGATATTCACGTCATCCGTTTCCCGGATCATATAAACCTGATAGCCCCGGCCAAGCAGTTCTTCCTTAAGCTTTAAGGAGACCGCAAGCGTCAGCTTGTATTCGGGTATCCCCGTCGCATTTCCCTGCGTTCCGGAGGCAACCTTGGCCTTCTTCTCCGATGCACCCGGCCCTATCGGTTCTTTTTCTGAATTGCCCTTCGCCTGATGTCCCGGATCGATGGCAATGATCTTGCCGGAACCGGAGCCTGTGACCGCAGGAGCCGTTGTCTCCGGTTCCTGAGCCAGCTGTTCCTTTGACACAAAGCTGGAGGATATGTAACACTCCTGATCCTGATAGATGACACGGCTCCAGCTGTCGCTGTATCCGGTCCGTTTTAAAGCCGTTCCCCTGGAAACCGTAGTGATCACCGCACCGCCCGTTCCCGCGCTCTTTCTGATATTAACCTGACTGCCGGTTACGTATACGGTTTCATCCACCGCCGTAAAGGCGGGAGCCGTCTCCGTAGTTACAGCGGCCTCGTGGGCGCTTGTCCCCGCCTGGCCCCCCGGCTTCTCTGTCCCGTTTTTTTCATTCCCGGTCTCATTCTCAATAGAAACCGCTGCCGTCTCTTCTCCATTTTCCAGTGTGATATCACCGGAAGCCTCTTCCAGTGTCGGCACCTCGACCGGTTCATACTTCCTGCCGCATCCGGCCAGTGTCAGGAGGCACACAAGCGCGGTTACGATATAAATTCCGGTTCTTCTCTTCTTATTCACAATATCGTACCTCCTCCGGCAACGTAAGTATCTGCATAAAACACGACGGCCTGCCCCGGTGTAATCGCCCTCTGAGGCTCATCAAACCGGCATTCCACCAGATCCTCGCCCACTTCCCGGATGGTGCCTGTCTCTTATA
>ENA-OXEB01000469-OXEB01000469.1-human-gut-metagenome-genome-assembly--contig:-NODE-469-length-14010-cov-5.48986_pt1 | contig 14010 bp, 13 predicted proteins | sample MGYA00249353_ERZ652239 | MGnify/ENA primary metagenome ERZ652239 (study PRJEB26925, sample SAMN05826586) | human gut metagenome | biome: ENVO:2100002; feature: ENVO:00000062; material: ENVO:00002003... | reverse complement strand
GGACAGGATATCCTTAGCACGGGAATAGAGATAGGAACCGGCCTCGGTAAGCTCGGCCTTCCTTGCCCCGCGGGTCAGAAGACGGACGCCTAAGTCCTCCTCCAGCATCATGATCTGCTTGCTGAGCGGCGGCTGGGACAGCCCCAGCTTTTTTGCTGCCGCCGTAAAACTGCCCGTTTCCGCAATCACTGTAAAATAATAGAGCTGCCTTGAATTCATCTGTCCCATGGAATACACCTCTTTAATAATTATTTTCTGCAATAGATACTTGTAATATTATACCAGAATGCTATAATATTACAATGAATTATTCTAAAAACATATGAATCCGGAGGAAGGATAAATGAAAAAACTCCTGAAATACTTAAAGGAATACCGGCTGGAAAGCTTCTTAGGGCCGTTATTTAAGCTTCTGGAGGCCAGTTTTGAGCTGATGGTACCTCTCGTGATGGCGAAAGTAATCGATGTTGGAATTAAGACACAGGACCTCCCCTATATTTTAAAAATGGGCGGAATTCTGGTGCTTCTTGGAGTTGTGGGGCTGGTCTGTTCCATCACAGCCCAGTATTTTGCGGCAAAGGCGGCCGTGGGATTCGGTACGGCGCTGCGAAATGACCTGTTCTCCCACATCGGCAGCCTCTCCTATGCGGAACTCGATAAGGCGGGGACAGCCACGCTAATCACCCGCATGACGAGTGATGCAAACCAGGTACAGTCAGGGGTTAACTTATTTTTGCGCCTCTTTTTGAGGTCTCCTTTCATCGTGTTCGGAGCCATGGCCATGGCCTTTACCATTGATGTGAAGGCGGCTTTGATTTTTGTCATTGTCATACCGGTGCTGTCTGTAATTGTATTTGGCATCATGTTAATCAGCATGCCTCTCTATAAAAAGGTTCAGCGGCAGCTGGACCGCGTGCTCCTGACCGCCAGGGAAAATCTTAGCGGTGTCCGCGTGATCCGGGCCTTTAACCGGCAGGAGGATGAAGGCCGCCGGTTTGATGAGGAAAACGGTAAGCTGGTGAAAATCCAGGTGTTTGTCGGGAAGATTTCTTCCCTGTTAAATCCTCTTACCTATGTGATTATCAACCTGGGCATCATTGTGCTCATACAGACCGGAGCGAAGGAAGTGAACCGCGGGATTATCACCCAGGGCGAGGTGGTGGCTCTGGTAAACTACATGTCCCAGATTCTGGTGGAGCTGGTGAAGCTGGCCAATCTAATCATCACCATTTCCAAAGCGCTGGCCTGCGCGAACCGGATCAGTGCCGTGTTCGAGCAGAAGCCGGGAATCACGGAGAAGAACCATACGTGTCTGGAAGCCTTCGAAGGCGCTCCGGCGGTAGAATTTAAAGATATGACATTTACCTATGACGGAGCGAGGGAACCAGCCTTAAGCAACATCTCATTTTCCGTGACGAGAGGGCAGACCGTGGGGATCATCGGCGGTACAGGATCGGGTAAATCGACGCTTGTCAATCTGATTCCCCGTTTCTATGATGCGACGGAGGGCGGGGTATTGGTGGATGGCCACGATGTCAGGGAGTATCCGCTGGATCAGCTGCGCGGTAAGGCGGGGGTCGTTCCGCAGAAGGCGGTGTTATTCCACGGGACACTGCGGGAGAATATGCAGTGGGGAAAGAAAAATGCCGCAGACGACGAGATATATGAGGCGCTTAAGACGGCTCAGGCCTTTGACTTCGTGGAAGAAAAGGCCGAGGGACTGGAGCTCTATATTCAGGCCGGCGGCAAGAACCTGTCCGGCGGGCAGAGACAGCGTCTCACGATTGCCAGGGCGCTGGTCAGAAAACCGGAGATCCTGATCATGGATGACAGTGCGTCAGCCCTGGATTTTGCTACGGACGCCAGGCTTCGGAAGGCCATTAAGGAGAGGACGCAGGATATGACTGTCTTCATCGTATCCCAGCGCGCAACCACGATCCGGAATGCGGATCAGATTGTCGTCCTGGATGACGGCGCCATGGTGGGGTGCGGAACCCATAAGGAGCTGTTTGAAAACTGTGAGATTTACCGGGAAATCTGTCTGTCCCAGCTTTCAAAGGAGGAGGTGCAGTAGGATGAATATGAAAAAGCATAAAACGACCATACGGCGGATTCTCTCCAGCATAGGCCGGTATAAATGGGGTGTCCTGGCTTCACTGGCCTGTGCATTGATTACGGTGGTCCTGACTCTCTATGTGCCGATTTTGACCGGTAAAGCCATTGACTGCATTCTTGCACCGGGAAGTGTGGATTTTGCCGTCATGGGAAGAATTCTCATGAAGATTGGTGTCATTATCCTGATTACCGCGGTGTCCCAGTGGCTTATGAGCCATATCAACAATATCATCACGTACCGTGTGGTGAAGGATATCCGGGTCCGGGCGTTTGCAAAGGTGGAAAGCCTGCCGCTCAAATACATCGATTCCCATTCCCACGGCGATATCATCAGCCGCCTGATTGCCGATATCGACCAGTTTTCCGATGGACTTTTGATGGGATTTACGCAGCTGTTTACGGGTATCCTTACGATTTTAGGAACCCTCATTTTCATGTTTACAATCAATCCGGCCATAGCGGTTGTCGTGATTTTGGTTACCCCGGTCTCTCTGTTTGTGGCAAGCTTTATTGCAAAGCGGACTTACACCATGTTCCGGAAACAGTCGCAGACGAGGGGCGAACTCACCTCCCTTGTGGAAGAAATGCTCGGCAGCCAGAAGGTGGTTTTAGCATTTGGCTACGAGGAAGAGACCCAGTCTCAGTTCGAGGAAATCAACGAGCGTCTGCGGGTATGGGGACTTAAGGCTACATTTTTTTCTTCCATTACCAATCCGGCTACCCGGTTCGTCAACAGCCTGGTGTACGCCAGCGTGGGAATTGCAGGTGCGTTTGCGGCTATTTCCGGCTATTTGTCGGTGGGGCAGCTCTCCAGCTTTTTAAGCTATGCAAACCAGTATACGAAGCCGTTTAATGAGATTTCCGGCGTGGTGACGGAGCTTCAGAACGCATTGGCCTCGGCGGCCCGCGTCTTTGAACTGATCGATGAGGAACCACAGATTCCGGATGCGCCGGATGCAGCTGTCCTGTCGGAGGTAAAGGGGGAAGTGTCTCTGAGCGATGTGAATTTTTCTTATGATCCCGAAATACCGCTGATCGAGAATATGAATCTCGAAGTAAAACCGGGGCAGCGTGTCGCCATTGTGGGGCCGACCGGATGCGGAAAGAGTACGGTCATCAATCTGCTCATGCGTTTCTACGATGTAGATTCCGGCTCGATTCAAGTGGATGGAAACGATGTGCGGGAGATTACGAGAAAAAGCTTAAGAACAAGTTACGGCATGGTCCTTCAGGAAACATGGTTGAAATCCGGTACGATTCGTGATAATATCGCATATGGAAGGCCGGAAGCGACGGACGAGGAAGTGGTCATAGCGGCAAAGGAGGCTCATGCCCACAGCTTTATCAAACGAATGAAGGATGGGTACGACACGGTTATCTCTGAGGACGGAAGCAACTTGTCCCAGGGACAGAAGCAGCTCCTGTGCATTGCGCGCGTGATGCTGTGTCTGCCGCCCATGCTGATTCTTGACGAGGCCACGTCTTCCATTGATACGAGAACTGAGATACGGATTCAGAAGGCATTTTCCAAGATGATGGAAGGCAGGACCAGCTTTATCGTGGCCCACCGTCTCTCCACCATACGGGAAGCAGACATGATTCTGGTCATGCGGGACGGCCATATTATCGAGCAGGGGACTCATGAGAGCCTGCTTGAGAAGAATGGTTTCTATGCGGAACTGTACAACAGCCAGTTCGCTGTATGACCGGATATAACAGGACAGGTGATGAGACAAATGAGAAAAACAGGATATTATACCGCTTTTATCGGACTTTTCATGGCGGCCGCGCTTACGGTGACCGCCTGCGGTGCTTCAGCGAAAGCACCGGATGTGAGCAGCGTCGTCGGCGGATCAGAGACGGCTGCTGACAGCGCCGTGGGATTTCAAAAGATTGACACGGCGGACAAGGGGAACTCCGGGGATACAGCTGCCGCGGGCAGCGGGGCCGGGCAGGCACAGCCCATAACAGGTGCGGCGCCGGCAGACGGAGAGGTGCTTTCCGGCATACCGATCGATACGGAGAAGTCGGAAGCGGTCTCCATTTACTATGGCTCTGTGTGTTATTCGTTCTTCAGTGAGGATAAAGACAGGATTAAAGCGGTGGCCGACTTATTTACAGGCTTCTCCTTAGAGGAGGTCCCGAACGGTCAGCTGGACGAGGCAACCACGTACCAGATATATTTTTCGACGGATACAGAACAGATTGCGGCCATAAACGTGGATAAGAGCGGGATGTTCTATATTCCGGAGGAGAAGAAGTTCTATAAAGTGAAGGCGGGAACCTTCCGCTTTGATACGCTGGATGAGATTTATAAGGACAGTATGTATGCGGATGGGTTTGATGAAAATCAGTGTTTGATTCAATAGAAGGAGCGGATCAGCCATAAAAGGGACAGAGAACATCGTAGGTTACATAAGTGACGATGTTCTCTGTCCTTTTCTTTTTAGATCATATTAGCGATGAGATAGCAGCAGGGGATGGAGCAAGGAGCAGCAACCGTCTGTAAACAGAAAAATAAAAAATCATATTGACAAGTGGAGTGGATCTGGTTATAATAAACATAGAAATCGTTTTCTATAGGAGCGTGCGATGTGAAAAATGTTACGATAAAAGAAGTGGCAGCCCACGCGGGTATGTCCATAACCACCGTGTCGCGGGCACTCAATAATAATTATCCGGTGAGTGCGGAAGCCAGGGAGAAGATTGAGAAAGCGGTAGCTGAACTGGGATACAGGCCGAACCTGGTGGCCAGAAGTTTGAAGAGCAATAATACCGGTATCATAGGCCTGGTGGTGGCGGATATTTCGAACCGTTTCTTCATGAAGGCAGCGAGAAAGCTGGAAGACGTCGTTTCCGCTCAGGGTTATCAGATTATTTATGCGAGCAGCGACGGAAACGTGGAGAAGGAACATCAGATTCTCTCTATGTTTGAGGAGCGCTGTGTGGATGCGCTGGTAATCGCTTCTTCCGACAGCAGTTCCTATCATTTAAACAATATTGCCGGGAATGGAACGCCAGTTATTGCAATCGACCGTAAGGTTCCGGGGGCTTCAGGCAGATATTGTGGTGGAGGACAACCGGGATTCCTCTTACCAGCTGGTGGAGGCACTGATACAGAAAGGTCATACGGAGATTGCAGTTAACAATGTATTGATGAATATCAGTTCCGGTAAGGAACGACTGGAGGGCGTCCGCATGGCGATGCAGGCCTATGGACTTCCTCTGAGAGAGGAATGGGTCAGCAGAGGCGGTTTTACCAGTGACGACGCCAGGCAGTGGGTGAAGCAGATCTTTGCCGGAAATGGGTTAAAGCCAACAGCAGTATTTTGTGCCAATAATGTGATGACCGAAGGTACTCTGCTGGCATTGGAGGAACTGAATCTCCGGATTCCGGAAGACGTATCGGTGGTCTCGTTTGGGGAATTGCCGATGCACCAGCTGATTCAGCCTCGGATCGAATCTGTGGTTCAGGATCCATTACGGATCGGGCAGCTGGCAGGAGAGCTGGTCTTAATGAGGCTGAAGGGGGAGAAGGAGGATTTCTGCCATTATGAACTGCCTTTGAAGTTAAAACATGGTAATTCAATTCGGAGCCTTAGCTGAGACATATTTGCAGATAGAGCTGCACCGGAAAAGGGGAAGGAAAGAACGGAGTTGAAGGGATTTCAGTGGATTCCGGTTTTCCTTCCCATCAGAACCCATTATTTTTTTAAATTAATAGAAAACGTTTTCTATAAAAGGAGGCAAATAATGATTGTTCAATTGGATCAGTTGTACGTGGATGCCATGAAACGCCGTTACATTGTGGGAGCGTTTAATGTATTTAACTATGACAGTCTGTGTGCGGTGCTGGAAGCCGCGGAGGAAGAGCAGTCGCCTGTAATACTTCAGGTGTCCATGGGAGCACGGAAATACGCTCCGGATTTCAGGCAGTTTATAGAGGTGATGAAGATTGCGGCTTTAAGTGTATCGGTTCCTGTAGGAATCAATCACGATCACTGTCCAACGGCAGAAGCAGCTATGCAGGCGGTTGATGCAGGCGTGGGAGGGGTCATGTTTGATGGATCCCATCTTTCCTTTGAGGAGAATGTACGGTTTACAAGGGAAGTCGTGGAATATGCCCATGCAAGGGGGGTCTGTGTGGAAGCGGAGCTGGGACGTCTGCCCGGATTCGAGGACGAAATCTTTGCAGATCATGTGGAATTTACAAATCCGGACGCTGCGAAGCGATTCGTTACTCTGACCGGCTGTGACAGTCTGGCTGTGTCGGCGGGAACCTCACACGGCGGAGTAAAGGCGGCAGAAAATCTGCCTCTGCATATGGAGGTTCTGGAACGAATTCAGGCTGAACTGCCAGGCTTTCCGTTGGTATTACACGGAGCGGCTTCCCTTCCCCTGCATCTGATTGAATATGTAAATGAGCAGGGAGGCCGTGTGGAGGTGATGAAAAACTGCAGTGAGAGCAGTATACGCCGGTCCGCAGAATATGGAGTTTGCAAGGCCAATATGGATGTGGACAATTTCCTTGCATTTACCGGTGCGGTGCGCAGAGTTCTTAGGGAACAGCCCGATAAATACGATCCCCGCGTCTATTTAAAACAGGGAAAGGATGCATGGAAGGAAGAGGTTATGTGGAAAATGAGTCAGGTGACGGGGAGCTCCGGCCACAACTGGGTGAAAGAGGGGGTGAGTCAATGATTCGGGCGATCTGTTTAAACCCGGTGATAGACCGATCTTACCATGTCAATGGTTTTGAACCGGGAAAAAAATACTTCCACCTGTTGAGAGAGGTATCTATAGGAGGGAAAGGTATCAATGTCGCCAAGGTATGCAAACAGTGCGGGGAGCCTGTGGCTCTGTACGGATTTATCGCTGGCAGCAACGGAAGAATGATCCGGGCCTTTATGGAAAAGGAAGGGATCGATGCCTGTCTGATCGAGATAAATGGCAATACGAGAGAGACGATTAATATCATCGATCTGGAACAGGGAAGAGAGTCCGAACTGGTTGAGCAGGGGCCGACCGTAGAGAAGAGGCAGGTGGAGCAGCTGCTGTGCCGGCTTCGGGAGGATTTGCAGAGAGACGATATTGTGATCTGCTCCGGTATGACGATTGAAGGCGCGCCGGATAGCCTGTACAGTGAAATAAGTGCAATGTGTCAATGGAAGGAAGCCAGATGCTTTCTGGATACAAACAGCGTAACCGTAGAACAATTGAGAAAAGACGGTTATTATTTTTATAAACCCAATATGCAGGAATTATTTGAACTGTTTGGAATGGAACCGGTGTCCGACCGGACGGTAGTGAGGAAGCTGGCTTTACAGCTTGTTCAGGATGGAGTGGCTTATGTGTTGGTCTCCCTGGGATCGGAGGGCGGAATCCTGGCCGGAAGGGAGGGCTGCTGGGAAGCGGTTATTCCCAGTGTACAGGTGACTTCCACCATAGGAAGCGGGGATTCAACGGTAGCGGGATTTGCTATAGGTCTGAGAAAGAGCTGGAGCATGGAAGAGATATTTCGTTTTTCCATGGCCTGCGGCATCGCCAATGCCATGGAGAAGCAGGTGGGAAGAGTGGATCCGGAGCGGCTGGAAATGATAAAAAATGAAATAAGAATAAAGAATATACCAAACAAGGAGGTTTCGTATCTATGAAAAAACGAGGGTTAGCAATGGGGATTGCCGTAGTATTGGGGTGTATGTCACTGACTGGCTGCGGTGGAAGCAGTAACGAAACAAAAAACGGGGAAACAGCAGAAACGACGATGAGCGGGTCGGAGGCAAAAGAAGAGGGAGAAATCGAGCTGACGATGATGGGAGGCGCCCATCTCGTATCGGTGGCAGAAATTGTACTCCGGGATTATTTGACAGAACATCCAAATGTGAAGATCAATTTTGAAAAATACTCCTATGCGGAATATCCGACAAAAATGAAGCTTCAGCTGTCAAACGATGAAAGTACGCCGGATATCATGATTGTACATGATCTGTATGCGCCGCAGTTTGCTAAGGCGGGGTATCTTGTGGATCTCTCAGATATGTTTACGGAGGGAGAGGTGCTTCCGGTCATGGATCCGGTGACCATGGATGGAAAAGTATATGGAATACCCAATCAGGTGACCAATCAGTATGTATTTATGTACAGACAGGATATCTATGACGAACTGGGACTGAATGCGCCGAAAACCTTTGACGATTATTTTAGCCAGGCGGTAACTCTGAAGGAAAACGGTTACTATGCGGGTGCATTTGATCCGGCGGACAGCGGCTGCAACGAGGTATTTCAGAATTTCATCTATATGCTGGGAGGCCAGGTCCTGGATTCAGAGGGCAAAGTGTCTCTGGATAAGGGGAAGGAAGCTCTGGAACTGATGAAAAAATGCTACGACGCCGGGATCTGGCATACGAGCCAGCAGGGCAACAGTGAGGCATACTGGACTGCTTTCAATGCTGGCAAGATCGCCGCGTTTCCATCTGTCGCAGCACATGCTGCTTACTATGTGACGAATGTAGACCCAACTGGTCAGGGCGGTTATGGTCATCTGGCGATTGCAGAACCGATGAAATTCGCGGAAAATGGAAGAGAGACGTATATCAACAATACGGAGTACTATACGATCAATAAAAATACGGAACACTTAGAGGCAGCAAAAGATGTAGTCCGTTATCTTGCACTTACGAAAGAGGCGGCTGAGAAGTTCTCCAATGTAAACGAAGATGGAGTTATGGCGCAGTATGCAACCGGTTGCATGGAAGGAATTCGCGCCATCGCGGCAAGCAGGGATAACGGCTGGGAGGCGTTCGGCGGAGAACCTGTGGTTTCAGAGCTGGCTGAGATCCTTCTGAATACGGATCCCGATATTCCATTCGTAGACGAGAGAAGCAACGAGATGAACAATGTGCTGTCTGAGATAATCGGAGAGATGTTCTTAAACGGTGCATACACACCAGAAACTGCGGTTGAGGTCATGAAACAGAAATTAAATGACATCTGATAGGTTTGACCGGTTTGGAGGCTGATTAAATGACCAGTACATTAAAAGAAATGAAAAAATACAAACACTGTTATCTGTGGATCGCGCCCTTTTTCATTCTGTTTGCAGTCTTTTATATTTATCCTGCCGTCAGCGGTTTTTTAATCAGCCTGACCAATTTCGATGGTCTGGGAACGGTAGCGGCCGCTGACCACGTTGGATTTGAAAATTACGAAAAGCTGCTGCGGGATGACAAGTTTTGGAAGTCCTTGCTGAATACAGTCTTAATCTGGCTCTACATCGTTCCACTGCGTACTTTTCTGGCCCTGATTTTGGCTGCAGTCCTGAATTCATCCAGACTGACCGGCAAACGAGTGTATTCGGTGATCGTCCTTTTGCCATATATTACTGCTGTCGCCGTGGCAGCAATTATATTCCGTATTTTGCTTACCACGGAGGGGGGACTGATCAACGTACTGCTGGAACGCTGTTTTGGCATCGGTCCTGTCGGATGGCTGGATACCACTGCTTTGTCGAAAGTCTCAGTAGCATTTATGAACATATGGCGTATGACCGGTTATTTCTCTCTGGTACTGCTGGCTGGAATGCAGAAGATTCCAAGCTCTGTGGGGGAAGCTGCCAGCATTGACGGGGCCGGAGCGTTTACGAAGTTTTTTAGAATCACATTGCCGCTTATGGTTCCGGAGATATTTTTTGTCATGCTCATGTCAACCATCTGGATTTTCCAGAATGTGGGCGATGTGATGGTACTGACACAGGGCGGCCCGATGAATTCATCCACCACGCTGGTGTACTACATGTACCAGAATGCATATGAATACTCAAAAATGGGGTATGCGGCGGCGATTACGTATGTTCTGTTCGCATTTCTCGTAATACTCAGTGTCTTTGTAGTAAAAAATTATTATGGAAGGACGGAGGAGTGACGATGAAGAAAGAGAATGCTGAAAATATTTTTAAAAAGCTATTTTCCCTGTTGTTGCTGCTGATCGTGATCATTGTCACCTGCTTTCCGTTCCTGATGATGTTTATGGGAAGCTTTAAGGAAGATTATGAAATATTCTCACTGTCTCCGAAGATTCTTCCGGCAGCCGGGTTCCAGCTTAAGATGTACCGCATGTTATTTGCAAACTGGCCCTTTGTGACGAATATGATGAACAGTGTCATTGTCGCAGTCTCTACAACCGCATTGGCCTGCTTTTTCTGCACAGCAGCAGGATTTACCTTTGCAAAGTATCAGTTTCCGTTTAAAAATGTGCTCTTTATCATTACACTGTCATCTTTAATGATTCCGCTGGAGACGAGGCTGGTTCCCACGTACTTACTGGTAAAGCAGTTGGGAGGCGTCAACCATTTATGGTCCATGATTATACCCAATGCGATACCTGCATTTGGAATCTTCATGATGAGGCAGTTTGCCTCCGGTACGGTTCCGCAGGAAACTATGGAAGCAGCCAGAATCGAAGGAGCTACAGAAAATCAGATTTTGATGCGAATTGGTTTTCCCATGCTGAAGCCGGCCATTGTATCTCTGGCTATTCTGACCTTTATGAATACCTGGAATGAATTCCTGTGGCCGATTATTATTACGACCAAAAAGGAAAAGCTGACAGTTACAGCCCTGCTGCGGTCGATTGGAGATGTCTCCATGAACGGTAATTACGGCGTGCTCCTGGCGGCAGCGGCACTCAGTGCTCTGCCGATTCTGGTTCTGTATCTGATTTTTCATAACCAGATGATTGACGGTATTGTGGAAGGAACAGGGAAGGAATAGAAGGCTTTTACGGTTCTTACCGCTGGCCTGATGTAAAAGACATTTGAAATAAAGTATAGCTGAGCAAAAGAAAGGAAGAGTGTAAGATGAAATTACCGAAAGAACTGCTGGAAGTGGAGAGAAAGACGGTGGAGACCGTAAATCTGCCTTCAGACAATAACCACGATCCCTCCAATATACTGTATGATCAGGGAACGTATTATTTGTGGTATACACAGCATGACAATGAGCGACCCTACGATCATTTTGCTGATTGCAAGATCATGTGCTGTACTTCAAAAGATGGCTTCCACTGGGAATCTGGGAAGGATGCGCTGCTTCCGGCAGAAAGCGGCTGGGACTGCGCGGGAGTCCTGACAGCCAATGTGTTTCATGACAAAGGAAGATTTTATATGTTCTATACTGGTGTGGGTACCGATTTTGCCGAAGGGAAGACTACGAGAAGGTGCTGCGGTCTGGCTGCAGCGGACACACCGGAAGGCCCGTTTGAAAGACTGGGGGACGGGCCGGTACTTCAGTGGGAAGAGGAAGGAAAATGGGATGACGAAGCTGTTGACGATGTAAGTGCGGTATTTTTCCAGAACAGATGGCTGGTTTATTTTAAGGGAAGCCGTTTGACGGAACCAGACGGGGATAAAACCATGCTGGGGCTGGCCTGGGCGGATACGATTACGGGTCCGTATCACAGATATGAAGGGAATCCGGTTATCCGCGGCCATGCGTTTTCTGTCTGGCCGTATCAGGATGGGCTCTGTCTGCTGTCCGGACTCAAGCACAGGGAAGGCGAGGGAAGGATATATGGAGATGACTGGAACGATCCGGAGGGCGTGCAGTATCTTTATTACAGCGATGACGGGATCCATTTCGAGCCGTGTGCACCGCTTCCGAACCGGGCGTCCGGCATTTGTATACCGGAAGGAGAGGATCGTAAGGACATCACGAAATACTGGGGAGTCAGTGTGGCAACGAGAGATACCCATAAGAAACGATACATCGAACGATTCGACTTTGTGAAGAAAAATCCGCAAACCACTTGACATTTCCTGCTGCAATGGATAAAATGAATTCAGTTTTATCAGATAAATGCAATGAAGGTGTCAGTAGAACCTTATTTTCTTTCAGAGAGAGGGAGTCACCGGCTGTAAGCCCCCTCAAGTTCAGATAAGCGTTTGAATTTCCCACTGAAGCAGCATGGCAGAAACCGTCCTACGAAGACGGCGGGTAGGTCATGACGTTCATACACGTTACGTATGCCGAGTGCCTGCGCGTTCTGTGCGGGAATCAGGGTGGTACCGCGAACTTCAGCTTCGTCCCTAACCAGGGGCGGAGCTTTTTTTTGTAATAGAAAGGTGTTCCTGTTACAAAAAAAGCCCACCGGGCAGGACCGTGTGCCCCGCTTTATCGGGTATGCGCACTCCGCGCTGAGAAAGTATGGCCGCCAAAGCAACCGTGCTCCGGCGCGCGAGTCAGGCTTAACCAACTCTATGTATAAGAAAAAATGATAAAAGAAGGAGAGCATGATGAAAGACCAATTAGAAAAAATCAAGGAAGATGCATTGAAGCAGATCGAAGCGTCGGACGCGCTGGAAAAGCTGAATGAAATCAGGGTCGCTTATTTAGGGAAAAAGGGCGAACTGACCAGCGTGCTGAAGAGCATGAAGGACGTTCCGCCGGAGGAGAGACCGAAGGTAGGCCAGATGGTCAACGACGCCCGCGCCATCATCGAAAACAGGCTGGAGGAGGCCAAGGCGTCTCTGGCAAAGAAGGCGAGAGAAGAGCAGATAAGAAGAGAGACCATCGACGTGACCCTTCCTGCAAAGAGAAACAATGTAGGCCACAGCCATCCGAACACCATCGCGCTGGAAGAAGTGGAGCGCATCTTCGTCGGCATGGGCTACGAAGTGGTGGAAGGCCCGGAAGTGGAGTATGATTTATATAATTTCGAAAAACTGAACATTCCGAAGAACCATCCGGCCAGAGACGAGCAGGATACCTTCTATATTAACGAATCCATCGTTTTGAGAAGCCAGACATCCCCGGTACAGGTCCGCACCATGGAGCAGGGCAAGCTGCCGATCCGTATGATCGCCCCGGGACGCGTATTCCGTTCCGATGAGGTGGATGCGACCCATTCCCCATCCTTCCATCAGATTGAAGGCCTGGTGATCGACAAGAACATTACGTTTGCCGATTTAAAGGGAACGCTGGCAGATTTTGCAAAGGAACTGTTCGGACCGGAGACAAAAGTAAAATTCCGTCCCCATCATTTCCCATTCACAGAGCCCAGCGCCGAGGTGGATGTAACCTGCTTTAAATGCGGCGGCAGCGGCTGTCGGTTCTGTAAGGGCTCCGGCTGGATCGAGATCTTAGGATGCGGCATGGTGCATCCCAACGTTCTCCGCATGAGCGGCATTGACCCGGACGAGTATTCCGGCTTCGCCTTCGGTGTCGGCCTTGAGCGTATCGCACTTTTGAAGTACGAGATCGATGATATGAGACTGTTATATGAAAATGACATTCGGTTCTTAAGACAGTTCTAGGGAAAGGAAGGGAAAAAAGATGAATACACCATTATCATGGATTAAAGCATATGTTCCGGACTTAGATGTCAGCGACCAGGAATATACAGATGCGATGACATTAAGCGGAACGAAAGTAGAAGGCTTCGAACGCCTCGACAAAAACTTAGAGAAGATCGTAGTCGGCAGGATCGAACGGATCGAACGCCATCCGGATGCGGACAAACTGATCATCTGCCAGGTGAATATCGGCACGGAGACCATTCAGATCGTGACCGGCGCACCAAATGTTAAGGAAGGCGATAAGGTTCCGGTGGTTTTGGACGGCGGAAAGGTAGCGGGAGGCCATGACGGCGGCCCTCTTCCGGAGAACGGCGTGGCGATTAAAAAGGGCAAGCTTCGCGGTATTGAGTCAAACGGCATGCTCTGCTCCATCGAGGAACTGGGGTCCTCTAAAGAAATGTATCCGAATGCTCCGGAGAGCGGCATCTACATCCTTCCTGCAGACGCAGAGGAAGGCGCAGATGCAATCGAGGTGCTGGGCCTGCGTGACACCGTATTCGAGTATGAAATTACCCTGTCTCTTATACACATCTGACGCTGCCGAC
>ENA-OXEB01000467-OXEB01000467.1-human-gut-metagenome-genome-assembly--contig:-NODE-467-length-14065-cov-11.7828_pt1 | contig 14065 bp, 8 predicted proteins | sample MGYA00249353_ERZ652239 | MGnify/ENA primary metagenome ERZ652239 (study PRJEB26925, sample SAMN05826586) | human gut metagenome | biome: ENVO:2100002; feature: ENVO:00000062; material: ENVO:00002003... | reverse complement strand
CTCCAGCTCACGGACGCGCCCTTCGGATCGGTCGTGGCGGTCAACTGCTTCGTGGCCACGCCCTCGGACAGGTCCACGCTGTAATCCGACTGATCAATCCTCACAGACTTGGTTTCGACCGGAGGCTCTTCGCCGCCGATGTTGGCCATCTTCACGCTGAACATGTCGTCATCGGACTTCTCGAAGGAGTTATTCACCTGAGAACCGGTGTCCGGCAGGTCAGCATTGTCGTTCATTGCCAGATCGTACGGCAGGGAATCCATGGCGGACAGACCGAAGGTGGCTGCCAGTTCGATGCCGATGCCGCTCGAGGCAATGCGGTCAGCGGTGGTGCCGATCTCTTCCAGCGGGATGGCGATCTCGTAGTGATCATCCATCTGAGCGGAATTGTGGCCCTTCTCGTTGAAGTTGACCCACTTGGCCTTGTTCTGGTTCTCGGCCTTCATATCGCCGATGAAACGACCGTTGTTTTCACCCCAGCCACCGTCGATGCCGATGACATCCTTGCTTAGAATGCCATTGCCATAGCCGAACTTGATGTTCGACTTCTTGGTGTTGGTGGCGGCGTTAGCAGCCGGACCATACGCAGCCTTGGAGTTCAGACCAGTCTCGTCGCCCTTGTAGATCCACGGACCGTTGGAGCCGTTGGTGGAGATGGTCACCACATTGTTGAGCTTCTGCTCGCCGCCCCAAGTGATGTTGGATGCCCACAGGGAACCGCCGGTCTGCAGACCGCCGTTGTTGCCGATGCGGGTGCTGTCATCCTTGGTGTCGATGGCGATGTGGAACGGCAGATTCTGGGTCTGCCACAGGTGGCCTTGGCTCAGGGGGTAGTCGTCGCCAGTGTCGACGACATCCTGCACGTTAGTCATTTCCCACATGAGGTAGAGGTTGTCGTCATCGTAGGCGCCATACAACGCATACAGATCGATCGGAACCTCATACATGGAATTCGGGCGGTACACGCGCGGGTCGTCGTTGGCGGCGCCCTGCGCGATCAGCATGGAGCTGTCCCAGTCAGCGATGCTCGCGTCCTTTCCGGCGTTGAAGTTGATGGTCTTCTTGACGCCCATGCCCACCTTGTTGGTACTGTACTGCGCGGCAAGGTTCTGCTTCGGGACCTCCACTTTCTTCACGGTCACGGAAGCGCTCAGCGCCTGACCCTTCTTGACCTTCTTGCCATCCTTGGCCGCGGTGCCGGTCACCTTGACGGTAGCGGTCTCGCCAACGGAAAGAGTGTTACCAACGGAAATGACCTTTCCGTCAGTGAAGGAGCCGCTCTCGCCCTCGGTGGTGGTGTACTTCAGATTGTCGGCATCCTGCGCGCGCAACGTGACCTTGACATTGTCGGAGGAGAATTCCTTGGAAGCCGCTTCCACGGACACGTTCGGATCGGATTCGCCCTTCACGTAGAAGACGCTGACCGCGCCGCCCTTGGCGGTACCGGAAACGATCTTATGGTTGGAGACCACAATCTGACCACCATTGACCTCATCCGGGTAGGTGCCATCGTCAAGCGTGGTGTCCATGCCGGAAAGGCTCTTGTCGCCGCCCATGTTGGCAATGACCACACCATCGTTCTGGATGCCGTCAGCCGTGGAGCGCTCAACCATCAGGCAGGACTTGTCGCCGCAGTTCTGCAGGTTCTCGCCCTTGCCATCCATGGCGTTACGGAAGTGGTTGACTGCCGCGACGGACTTGTTCTTCCACATGTCGTCACCGGCGTCGCCCAGCTGGGACTGCTCGGCGAACTGCGGGTTGGTGCCGCCAGAGCCCTTCGGACGGTTGAAGTACAGCGGAGCGCCGGCCCTACGAGAACCAACGACCGCCCAGCCCATCATGATCTGATAGTCGGTGAGGCCGGTGGATTCCTTGTCGCCGTTGGCGTAGTTATCGTGGGACTCAACCCAGGTGACCAGCTGGTCTTCGCTTGCGCCGCCGGTATCGATGTTCTTCACCATCTTGACGTCAAGGTTGTTCGAGCCGACAGCGGCGCGAATGGTCTTGCCGTAGTTGGAAGCGGTGTTGCCGCCGCCATCGGAGGAATTGTCGCGGAACATGTTGGCGTATGCCTTGTAGTCAAGGCCGGAATCGCCCTGCAGCACCTCGCCGTACTGGAACTGGGAGCCGTTCTTCAGAATGGTGTTCCAGTAGTTCGACTGCTTATTGTCGAAGACTTCGGTCGGCAGCTCGACGTGCTTTGCCGCATCGTAGCGGAAGCCGTCAACGCCGTCCGCCACAGCGGTCTTCAGGAACTTCTGCATACGATCGGCAACAGCCTGGTTCTGCGTATTCAGATCCCACAGGCCAAGCAGGTGGCACTGCGTCACCTTGTAACGGTTGGAATAATCGTTGATTTCACCGTTGGGGCCGTCGCAGCCGGTACGCTTGTGGAAGTACTCCTTGTTCTGCCAATCGGGGTCGATGGCGTTCCAATCGGAGGTGAAGTGGTTGGCGACCACATCCACGATCACACGCACACCATACTTATGGGCGGTGGCGGTCATTTCCTTCAGGTCAGCCTCGGTGCCGACCACGAAGTTGCCGATGGAGGTGTTCGCCGGCTGGTACACGTAGTACCAGTTCTCGGTGAACTTCTTGCCGTTGGCGGCGACTTCCTTGATCTTGCTCATAGGCTCGGTCTGCACGGAAGTGTAGCCCGCCGCGGCGATCTCAGGCATGTGCTGCGTGATGGTCTTGAACGACCACATCCATGCGTGCAGGATGGCGCCGTTCTTCATGTGCTTGGTCAGACCGTACTGGTTACGGGCCGCTTCGAAAGAAGAATTTCCGATGGTGTCCTGGTAGCTGTCACGATCGGCGGCAAGTGCGGTGGATGCCACACCCATACCGCCGAACAGCGTGGCGACCGCCACCGTTCCCGCCGCTACTTTCTTCCAGGTTTTGGCCGCACGAGCCTTGCGGGCCGCGCGCCTACGCTCTGCACGGGTCATCAACTCCGGTTGATCGTCGTGCGGAGGCTCTTTTCTGGTGAGTGCGTTCGCCATACCCGCGAACGTATGAGTGCTGAGTCGCACCTTACCCTCCCTGCTTCCTTGCATCTAACTTTGACAACGTTTGCCACTAGCAGACGTTGCGTCAAAAATACCACATTTTTCCTTTGAAAAATGAGTGATTTTTATTGAAAAATGGCGGTTAAAACGCAATTGTTTTCTGCTCTGTTGCAAACGCTGTCAGCAACAGATACACTCATACCAGCACCCCGTAGCACCCACTATCGTTGCAAATTCACATATGCAAACGTTTCAGAAAATTTTCCAACCAATACCACCTTGCGACGCAAAGCACCCTCGCCCCATCCCACGCCACCGACAGCTCAACCCCAACAATCCTGAAATTAATCTTTCAAGAGATGCTCAAAAAGGGCTTCTTTACCTCTTATGGCATGCAACATGCCAATCAAATCAAAATATCAATAATAAAAAATGGGTGAATATCACAAACACGCTCGGACTCAAAAAAATAGAGTAGGGCCAAGCTATGGTGAATCAATCCATGGACCTAAAAGAATTATCAGGCAACGATTTGGGAGCGGATGGGGGCGGGGGTTACCGTACGGTGCTTGCGCATGCTTTTCAGGATTTTACGGATCGCACCGTTCGTCTGTTCGGCGGCGACGCAGAACATGCTGAATTCGCGGCCATGCGGGTCGGCGATGTCCTTCGGCTGGGGAATCATCGGACGAATCATCGAGGACTTCTTGATTACCGACTGAAGACGTTCCTGGATGGTCAGTCCGGCAATCATATTGTTGCGAGCGCAGTAATCGCACATATTCGCGAAATCGTCAAGCAGGAACGTGTATCGTACGGCGGCTGGCGCCAACGTGACGATTTCCTTGCGCTGCTGCTTTTCGAAGCAGAGGATCAGGTCGGCTTCGTCGGCCATCTGTCGGGTCAGTCGTCGGGAACGGAAGCCGCTCGACTCAATGCCGACGCTTTGCATAAGGCGGCCGCTCGACGGATCGATCGGATGCATCGGCAAACCACGCGTGCCGGCGCTTGACACCTGCACGGTGGTGCCGTTCAGATAGTGGGTCATCAGAAGCTCGCCCATAGGGGAACGGCAAATGTTGCCCGTGCAGACGAACATGATGTGCATGCCTAAACCCCTTAACCGTTCTTCCAACGTTTCGTGTTGCGGTTTTGCGAAATCCACCATGGCTTCCGCAACCCGCCAAACGGAAATTTTAGCGCGAGGCGTTCCCCGCATGCGGCAAATCGTCCAATACGCGCAGAATCATTGCAGAAATTCGGCGCGGGCGGTGGCGGTCAGCGAATAGCGGATCGGGCGGGAGCCGTGGAACTCGAGCAGGTTCCTGTTCACCAGTTCCGCGAGCGCGGTGTTGGTCTTCCGCTCCCCCACGCCAAGCCATTCGCGCATTAGGCGGCGCGATATGGGTTTCGGAGCATCGTCGAAAAGCTCCTCCTGCAGCAGGAAGTACAGCATGTTCCGCTGCAGTTCCGTAATGCCCTGCGTTCGCGCATAATGTTCAAGCCTCTTCCGCGCGGTGTCAAGCAGGGTTTTCTTCTCGCCGAGCACAGAGATGATGTTCTTCTGGGCGGTGGCGATAAAACGGATCATCCGATATGAGAACAGCGAGACGTCAGAACAGTTCAGCGGATGCTGCGCATCATCAAACGCCTTGTAATACCGGCCTTTTGCGTCAGCGATAACCGGACTCAGGCTGATCGCCGTCGGTATGGACAGGTGCTTGCTCAGCTGCAGAGCAAGCAGGAACCGGCCCGTCCTGCCATTGCCGTCATAGAACGGGTGAATGCATTCGAAGGCGTAATGGCACATCACAGCCCGCAGCAGCGGAGGAATCGCCTCATCCGAAAGCAACGCCAGCCATTTGGTCAATTGCACTTGGATTTCCGATTCCGGCCATGCGCCTTGATGAATCTCCCGGTCAAAGCCGTCACACACAGAGACTTGCTTGGCTCTGAATACCATTCCGTCAGGCTTGTCTTCCTCCCGTAGTTCCCCAGCCATCACCTGATCGTAAATATTACGTATGTCATGCAACGTTTTCGGTAGTTCCAACGTTGCGGAATTTTCGCCGGAGAGTCCGAGAAAGAGTTTGGCAAGCTCACTCAACCGCTTGTGCGGCCCGTCCGCGACCGCCGCATCCAACGCGTCTGAGATTTCCTTGCGCGTGGTGTGCACGGCTTCTATGGAGTTCGTGCTCTGCATTTCCGCGCCGATGAGTTCCATCAGATACGCCCTGCGGGCAATCGGCGGCAATGCGGCCCACAGCGATTCGACCTGCACTTCCATGCCACGGACCGAATCCATGACGTTCAACAGTTCCCTGAACGCCACGGCGAACATCTCATGACCTTCGAATTCAATACCTGACCGGTATGTTGAATAGCCGTTGAGTCTTTTTTGGTATTCCTCCTCAGCCGCATCCTTCGGCTTGGCCGTGGATGATGACATTGCCAATGTCTGCCGTATGCTTTTGTACTCCATAACCATCATCCTTATAACCGTCATTTGTGCAGAATATGCAGGTTCGGGGTGAATATAGACTATTCCTATACCTACATAATGTCAAAAATGTCGATATAGCAGCAGGCGTGTTTGCGGCTATTGGTACGTTGAGGGGCATATGTGGGGATACGTGCGGATATGTTTGCTATGCGCAGATATGTTCAAGCGCAGATTAGGTGCGGGTCAGGCGACTTCGAGCGTGGCGAGGAGAGCGCGGTGGTCGGAGCCGGCGATGTACTTGGTTTCCAGATCGCCCACGTTCACGCCCTTGTCGTGCACGATATGGTCGATTTCGGCGATCGGCATCATGGCCGGGTACGTCATGTGCAGGCCTTCGCCCGCCTGCTGGCCGGAATCCAGGAAGCGGCTGCCGAGCAGGTATCGGAAGCTGGCGTGGTCCCATGTGGAGTTGAAATCGCCCATCAGCACGTACAGATTGTCGTAATGCTGCAGTTGGGCGAGCGAGTCGAGACTACGGTTCCACAGACCTTGGTTGCGGGGGCGCGGCGAGAACGGGTGGACGGAGCCGAAGCGCACCTTGCTGCCGCCGAAATCGATCGTCGCGGCGGAAACGCTGCTTGATTCCACGGGAATGAGGTTCTGTTTGGCGTTTTCCATCGGCGCGGCGCTGTACAGCACGTTCACACCGCCGTTGTCATGCCACGTTTGCTGCGCGGCCACGGAATACGGCAGATAATTGGCGATTCCGGCGCCGTTGAGCCGGTTGAGCAGGTCCCATGACACTTCCTGCAGCGCGAGCACTTCCACATGCTCGTTTTTGACGATTTCGACGATCCGATTGGCGTCGGCATGCCCTTCCTTGGTGTTGAAGGTCATGATGCGGGCGTACCGGTCGGACGTGTTGGGCAAGCCGTTGGACGAGACTTGCGTGACTGCGGTGCTGGCCGCGTCGGAAATCGTTTGCTGCGGCCTGATATAACCCCAATGCCAGCCGATTTGCACGACCACGCACACCACGCTGACGGTGGCGAGTAGGACGCGTCCGCCTATTGCACGGACGGCTATCGCGGTGATCGCAATAATCAAAGACAGTATGCCCAGCCACGGCATCAGCGCGACGATAAGCGGCACGTACCGTTTGCCGTCGAGGTTGTTGGGCAGCATGCGCAGCAGCATGGCCAGCAGGATGACGGCGGTGGCCAGCCAGAGCACCGCGGTCAGAAGGTGTGTTGCTGCGGTACGGCGGGTCATGCCATGTTGAGCACGGTCGAGGGGGCGGCTGGCGCATGCTTTGTCGAGCTGCGCGCCCAGATCCTCGATTTCGCTTTCGCTTGTGCGTTCGCGTTCGGCATCGTTATTGCCGCCGTTCTCACGCTCGCTTTCGCAGGTTTGCCGCATGGTTGCCTTTCATTACGTTCCCGTTCACCATACGTAACACGGCACGGGTGCGCCACCTCCTTCCCGCGAGGTTCACAGTGCTTTTACGTGCACCCGTACCGCATGCCACTATGCGGACATTTCTCTCTCATTTCCTGCTGCGGGGAATGGCGGCACTTGAGCAAACCACGCTCATGACATGCCTACGGAACGGCGAAAATGCGGTAAGAGCGGACAGGTCAGGCTAGGCGGCGTGGGGGTGGACGCGATTGAGTGCACGCTGGACGGTGTCGCGGGTGGAGCCGGCGCCGTTGCCGCGGACGCCGAAGAAGACCATGACCACCATGATGAAGCAGATGGTGGCGCTCACGCGCAGCGCCCATTGGATGCCAAACACGTTCGCGGCCGCGTACATGTTCTTCGCGCCGCCGATCGCAGCCCAGCGCAGGGCGGTAAACGTTTCCATCAGAATCACCAGCACGGGGGCACCGATGGCACCGGCGATCTGGCGGACCGTGTTCGTAACGGCCGAGCCGGCACTCACTTCCTCAGGCTCCAGACAGTTCAGCGACCATGTGGTGATCGGCATAAGCACGAATCCCATGCCGATTTGGCGCACGAACTGCCAGATCGACACCCACCAAATCCATGAGGTCATGGAAATCAGGCTCATCATAATCGTGCCGAACAGCAGGGTGATCGAGCCGATCAGCGCCACCGGACGCGCGCCGAAACGGTCGAGTGCCTTGCCTCCGAAGAACTGCGCGATGCACTGGCCGAACGCGCCGGGCAGCATCACCAGACCGCTGATCGTGGCGGAATAGCCGCGGCAATCCTGAATGTAGAGCGGCATGATCACCATGATCGAGCTGAAGGCGAAGAACGACAGCGCGGCGGTGACGGTGCCGACGGTGAAGCTCTTGTTTTTCAGCACGCTCAGGTTGAGCAGCGGAGGCTGCTTGGACGGGTCGGCCGACTGCCGGCGAGCGCCGTGGATCTGGCGCAGCACGAACCAGACGATGCCGACCACACCGATGAGCATGGCAAGCCACACCATCGGATGCGTGAACGGATACGATTCGATGTTCGTGAAGCCGAACATAAGGCCGCCGAAGCCGAAAATCGACAGGCCGACGGAGAAGAAGTCGGCTTTTGCGGACGCGTCGCGCGTGCCGAAATTACGCAAGCCGAAAATCGCCAAAAACAGTGAAATCACGCCGATGACCGTCAGCGTGAGGAAGATCGATCGCCAACCGTTCAAATCGGTTTGCACACCACCCAACGTGGGGCCGATCGCGGGCGCGACGCTCATGGCCATGCCGACGGTGCCCATCGCCATACCACGGCGCGAAAGGGGGTAAATCGAAAATACCGTGATCTGCAGGACCGGCCACATCACGCCGGTGCCGACGGCTTCCAGCAGACGGCCGATCAAAACCAGTACGAACGATGAGCCGAGCCAGGCGAACACCGAGCCGAGCGTGAACACCGCCATCGATGCAATCACGATCTGGCGGGTGGAGAATCGGCGGGTCAGGTAGGCGGTGAGCGGCACCATAACGCCCATGACGAGCTGGAAAATCGACGTCAGCCATTGGCCGGTCGTCACGGAAATGCCGAAATCGGACACGATGGTGGGCAGTGCGGCGCTCAACTGCAGCTGCGTGAAGTTGCCGACGAACGTGATAAAGGTGAGAATGGCGATCGATACGAACGCGGCATGCGTCAGATGGTCGTTTTGGTACGATTCCTCGCGCGTGAGCGGGCAGGATAGGCTGTGGCGATTGTTGTTGCGGTTGTTGCCGCTGTTGTTACTGCCGTTGCCGCCGTTGTTGTGGCCGCCGTCGCTGCCGTTGCTTCCGTGGACATCGCGGTTCGGACGCGGTTTTGTCTCCGGTTCCATATTCTTCAGCAATTAAACCCCTCCGTTTGCAGACTGCACAAGTCTAATACCGTGGGTAGCCGGAGCGTGCGGCAAGGGTGCGGGAAGTCTCGTATAACGGAAGTGTCGGTGCGGCGGAAATCAGGCTTTGCCGAGCATTGTCAGCACAATCAGCACCACGTTCAGAGCGACGATCAGCGCGGCGACCGCGATATTGACGACGTGCTTGGCCGGACCGTCCACGTACTCCCCCATCAGCGTGCGGTCGTGCGTGTAACGCATCAGCGGAATAATCGCAAATGGAATGCCGACCGACAACACGACCTGGCCGACGATCAACGCTTCCGTCGGATTGTTGGCGAACCACAGCACCACCAACGCGGGTACCAGCGTCACCACACGGCACGCCCACATCGGCGCTTTGATGCGTAGCAGGCCGTGCATGATTTCGCTGCCGGCGTAAGTGCCGACCGACGTGGAGCTCAGGCTCGACGCAAGCAGACCAATCGAGAAAATCGTGCCGATCACCGGGCCGAGCACATGCTGGATGGCCCGTTGCGCGCCTTCGATGGTGTCGGTGCCGGTCATGCCGTACAGCGAGTTCGCGGCGAGGATGAGCAGCGCGAGGTTCACCGAACCGGCCAGTATCAGCGCCCAGGCAACGTCGATTTTGCTGCCGTGAAGTAGCTTTTTGATGCTCGGCTTCGCTTCGCCGGGGGCGTAATGGTCGTTGACGAGCGTGGAATGCAGGTAGATGGCGTGCGGCATGACCGTGGCACCCAGCATGGACGTGGCCATAAGCACGGTATCAGTGCCTTTGAAGCGTGGAATCAAGCCGGCGACGACTTCTTTCGGATTTGGCGGGGCGATGAACAGGCCGGCGATGAAACCGAACGTGATCACCAGCAGCAGGCCGATGATCAGTTTTTCGAAAATGCGATGCGTGGCGCCTTTTTCGAAAATCAGCAGCACCGTCGACACCGCGCCGATGATGCAACCACCGACGAACAGCGGCAGACCGAACAACAGTTTCAGTGAGATCGCACCGCCGATCACTTCCGCCAGATCGGTGGCGATGGCGATTACCTCAGCCTGCATGAAGAACATGAAACGGCCCGCGTCGCCAAGCCGTTCGCCCAGGATTTCCGGCAGGCTTTTGCCGGTGACGATGCCGAGTTTCGCGGACTGGTATTGGATAAGCACGCTCATGCAGTTGGCCAGTACCAGCACCCACACCAGCAGGTAGCCGTAGCGCGCGCCCGACGTGATGTTCGCCGCCACGTTGCCCGGATCCACGTATGCGACCGCCGCCACGAACGCGGGGCCGAGGATGCCGGCGAGCGCGTGGCCGTGGTGGTACGGCCGGGCGGATCGGTCATGCTGCGCAGTGATCGTCATATTCTTCGAATCCATATCGTTCTTCATATCCACGCAACGTTATAGTGCGTTTTCCGCGCAGAATTGTTACGTCTGTTACGGAAAGCTGAACAGCTGCCGAACATGCGCCGATTGTGGGGCGGACAGGCCGCGATCACGGAAGCCGCTAAACTGGTGCAGAGAACATCGCATTTCGACTCAAGGGGTTGTTCCATGACTGTTTTCCACACTCCGATGATCACGCTTTCCGACGGCAATCTGATTCCGCAGATCGGCTTGGGCGTGCTGCGCATCGACGACGAGGGCGTTACCCCCGTGGTCGAGAGCGCGCTGGAAGCCGGTTATCGCCATATCGATGGCGCTGCGGGGTACAATAACGAGGCTGGCGTCGGACGTGCGCTGCAGAACGCGGGCTTCACGCAGGGTGAGAATCGCAAGAACCTGTGGGTGACGACGAAGCTGCGCGATTCGGAACAGGGGTACGATTCCGCACGCAAGGCGTTCGACCGTCAGCTTGGCCTGCTGCAGCTCGATTATGTGGACATGTATATGCTGCATTGGCCCACCCCGTTCAATTGGCGTTCCGGCGAAACGTGGAAGGCGTTCGACGAGTTCCGCGCGGAGGGTCGCGTGCGGTCGCTTGGCGTGTGCAATTTCCTGCCGGAGCATCTTGAGCGGCTGCATAAGGAAACGGGCGAATACCCGGCCGTCAACCAGATCGAACTGCATCCCACGTGGCAGCAGCGCGAGGTGGTGGCGTATTGCAAGGCGCACAATATCGCGGTCGAGGCGTATTCGCCGATGGCTCGCGGCGCCGACCTGAACGCCGGCGACGGCGTGATCGCGCGCATCGCCGAAGAGCATGGCGTCACGCCCGCGCAGGTGATTCTGCGGTGGCACATCGAAAACGGCACGATCATTATTCCCAAGTCGGTGCATGCGGACAGGCAGAAGCAGAACCTCGACCTGTTCGGATTCGTGCTCAGCCCTGCCGAGCATGCGGCCATCGATGCGCTCGACGGGCCGACGCGCGCCGGGCACGATCCGATGACGTTCACGTACGCGTAAGACTGCTTAGGGTGCGATGACAAGGCGCGGATCGCGTGACGGCACGCATTTTCGCCGACGGCTGTTCAATGCCGACGGGCCGGTGGAACGCATACTGATCCTGCTGGTGATCGCCGTGGTGGCGGGCATCACCATCGGCCTGCTCATGCCGAAAGCAAACCCGACCGTCGGCGAAATAACAGGCGAATACACCGCGTCAGGCACCGCCGCGCAAACGCTGCAGCAGCTGACGGTCGACGATAATCAGCGGCACGCCGGCTACGATCGCGACCTGTTCGGCTTCCGCCAAACCGATGACGACGGCAACGGATGCGACGTGCGCGAAGACGTGCTGGCGCGCGACCTCACCGACGTGCGCTACCGGCAGCATGGATGCAAAGTGGAATCGGGCACGCTGGCCGACCCGTACACCGGCAAAACAATCCACTTCGTACGCGGCGCGCGCACCTCGTCGGCGGTGCAGATCGACCATGTGGTGGCGTTGGAGAATGCCTGGCGGTCGGGCGCGAGCACGTGGGACCAAGCCAAGCGGTACCGGTTCGGCAACGATATGTACAACCTGCTCGCGGTGGACGGGCCCGCCAATCAGGAGAAGGGATCCGCGTCGGCCGCGTACTGGCTACCCACGAACGGCGCGTACCGGTGCGAGTACGTGGCCCGGCAGATCGGCGTGAAAGCCAAGTATGGGCTGAGCGTCACCACCAAGGAAAAGCGGGCGATGCTGTCCGTGCTGCATGGCTGCCCGGCGCAAAGCGTGCCGGAGCGGTGAGGCGCGTGGCAGGTGGCGGAGCGTAGGTGCGCGGTGAAGCGTAGGTGAGTGGCGGAGTCTCCCGAAATGTGTCACGATTCGAAATTTCGGCTGTTTTTTCGAATCGTGACACATTTTTCCTTCCCCAAAAACAATACGGGGGTATAAATCGGCGCATTTCCAAGGAAAATGCCTCAAAAAACATACCCCCGAACCGAAAGCGATGTGTCACGATCCAAAATTTTGGTCTTTTTTTCGAATCGTGACACAAAAAACAAGCCTCCTATATCCTGTGCGCAACCAAACGCATCGGAATGACGCGCGACGAACACGATTATCAGCGGCTTTCAAGGATTCCAGCGCCGATCGCCACAAAAGAGGCACAACACCGAGGAGTCGCGATCATGCGGAAAGCGGGCGGCCTCACGCGCGCACCCAACGAAACCGCATCAGTCAAGCAGCCTAAGCTTGCGGGCTTTCCGATAACGCAGCACCACTTTGCGCCATGGCAAGGGCGTGGTCACCCCAATCGGCCGACCGACGATCGAAGACAACGCATGGGCAACGTTCATGGCGAACGCGGCGCGATGCAATTCGTCGGACAAATCCAGCTGCGTGACCGAAAACACAGTCCAACCAGCGGCCGCAAGACGCGACAGCTTGTTCTGATCGCGCCGATATTGCGCACGGTCAGTACGATGATGGTCACCCTGATAGTCCAGGCCAAAACGATGCTCGGCATCGACAAGATCCAACGTCACCGCAGCGCCATTCGCAAAATTCACGCCGGGGACCACACAGTTCGGTTGCATAATCGGCAGGCCATAACGCACAAGAGTCAGCCTCATTTCGGCCTCCTTGGGGGAATCGCTGCCTGACTGCACGAGCGCCAACGCATCCAGACACTTGCTCCGGTATGGGACGTTCTCAGTTTTAACAAACTCAATCAGCCCCTTGCGAGTGGCGAATCGATGGCGAATCAACGACTCCGCAACCATGACGATGTCCTGGATACCCCACCGGCCGGCAGCCAAAGACCACGCCGGAACGGGCATAAGCACCGGAACTCCAGCAACCTCACGCACGTGTCGCGCGGACAAGCCCTTCCAGACATGCACGGTCACATCGGCCGACACCGATGTGCTTTTCTTCACACGGCCGCGACGAGCCGGCGATTGGGCGACCGTATGAAGTTTCGCCGGGGATTGCGGGAATTGGGAAGGCTGAGAAGCCGACTGCCGAAGACCTGGAATCTGATTCCGAGAAACAGCCTGGGAATCCGGGAAATATTGAAAATCCGAATCCGGGAAATCCTGCCCTAAGCGGATAGAGTGCTCGGAATGGCCGAAAGCCGGACTTTCTCCACTCCATCCATAGTCCACGTCCGTCCCAGCGTAACCGCCTTGCGACGAACGCAGCGAAACAACGGAGCAATCACTATCTGCGGGCAGCTCGACGCCCCAAATCGCGAGCGCGGTCTCGTGACTTACGGGATGCCGCAACTCCACGGACTGGGCAATGCGGAGAATACGCCAGCTGGCTTCGGACAGGGTCGCCCGCTGGATCGGCTTGTATGCATCATCAGCATTCATGGCGTGCAATATAAACGATGGCAACGGTTTGATGTGCGTTTTTCCAAAGTTGTGGTCGGAGAACATGCGATTTGGGGCAGTTCAGCATGGCATGGCCGTAATTCCAACGATTTGGAGCGCAACAGCCTGTGGATAACCAATGGAGATGGTTCCAGCTACCACCGCAGCCTTTACAAGGGACGCGGCCTGGCACTTCCGGAAGTGCGGCAAACCGGTATTTCTTTTCGCTTGGGGAATCGGGGATGGATCAGCCTCAGCCCAGCCTTCAAGGCAATTCGGACCAATTCATCACGAACCAGCACAAACTAGTCTCAAGCGAGCCTTGAACCAGCTTTGGAGCGGAATCTTCCGCTATAAATGTGTCACGATTCGAAATTTCGGCTGTTTTTTCGAATCGTGACACATTTTTCCTTCCCCAAAAACAATACGGGGGTATAAATCGGCGCATTTCCAAGGAAAATGCCTCAAAAAACATACCCCCGAACCGAAAGCGATGTGTCACGATCCAAAATTTTGGTCTTTTTTTCGAATCGTGACACAAAA
>ENA-OXEB01000423-OXEB01000423.1-human-gut-metagenome-genome-assembly--contig:-NODE-423-length-15050-cov-7.93191_pt1 | contig 15050 bp, 4 predicted proteins | sample MGYA00249353_ERZ652239 | MGnify/ENA primary metagenome ERZ652239 (study PRJEB26925, sample SAMN05826586) | human gut metagenome | biome: ENVO:2100002; feature: ENVO:00000062; material: ENVO:00002003... | reverse complement strand
GTATTTCCGGCGCTTTTTTGCGTGTTCAGACACCGATTTCATATGGTTTTCAAGGTTACGGTTACACATTACAAATAAATTTAAATTATTTTCAAAAAAACTTAAAATGTAACCAATTTGTAACCATTCTGGTATATACTGGTTACAGACACTGGGTAAAACTATATTTATTTGAAGAAAATGTAATGAAAATAGAGAAACAAAAGCTCTGAACAGAGGAAAAGGAAAAATTTATGACGATAGCAAAGATGAGTATGAACCGCAACTCTTCCCGCTACTTAATTTCAGCAAGACTCTGGGCGATGTAGTCGTGAGCCTTCATGCAGAAGAAGGAATTCTGCCGGCAGGAACTGTGGCGAAGGTGACGGAAGTTACGGAGAAGGTTGAGGAGGCTGTTAAGGAAAAGACGGCAGAGGAGACTGGTGAAGATACTTCCGCGAATACGGTTCTGGCTTATGATATTAAGCTGTTTGTGGAGAATGAAGCAGGCGAACTGGAGGCTCTGGATAATAGCTGGAGTGATAATGGATATGTAGAAGTTACATTTGCTGGTAAGGCGATTGAAGAGAAGAGTGCGGAAGCTGAAAAGGTAGAGATTACTCATATTGATACCGGTGATGTTGATGCAACATCTGAAAGTGTTGAAAAGGTTAGCGTTGAAGAAGTTGAAAAGGTCGAATCAGTATCTGACGCGGTAGACGTAGCCGATAATAATTCGATCGAGATGATTGCTTTTGAGGCAGAACATTTTTCAATCTATGCAATATATTTTACCAACGGAGGAATGGCTGCCAAAATTAGAACTATGAGTATTGACGGAAAAACGATAGGTAGCAATAATTATGTTGGAGACTGGTGGAACCGTTTTACACTTACAACTTCGGGCTTGATGATTTCCAATATTGCTCAAGATATAAAAAATAATGAAAGTGAGGCTTTTAAGTCCTATAAATTTGTGAAGGCAACTATTGGCCACCAATATGACGGTGAATCTGTACTTCGCATTCGTCAACAGGCTAAAAGAAAATATATATTAGAATATTCTCTTAAAGATAAAGGAGATAGTTGGCAGAGTTTCAATAGTAATGAAGATCTCTATTTTTGGTTTGAGCCAATAACAATAACGGTGACCTTTGATCCTAATGAGGATTATGGAGGCACTGGTGAACCATTTACCATGATAGTGGGTGATGAAGGGAAAATTATAACACCTGATAATCCTTTTACAAATAAAAATGGATATGAGTTTGTTGGTTGGCATGGTGAAAAGTCTGGCCATCATAGTGGTACAGAAATGCTTCAACAGACATTTATTGAAGGCGTACAGTATCCGCCGAATATTGATAATAAAACGAATACTATTACCAGTGATATAACACTATATGCTACGTGGCTTAATAAGAAAGGAACAGATGGCCAGGAGGCTAAATTCTTTATTAGAACAGATGGGAAAGCTCCTTTTGAACCTAATGGATATGGAGCAAGTGATTATTATCCGTCAACCACACAGACACAGTTAACTGGTACCTTAAGGAATAAAATAGAAATAAATAATAACCCTGAAATGGTTGCGGCTAATATTTTAAAAGAACCATCTGGCACAGCTATAGCGGCAGCAGCCCAAAAAGCAGGAAAAAGTTTTAATCCAGATACGCAGAAAGTTCTATGGTACGTAATTAAAGATCAGGGAGATTGGCATGTCGACGGTATTGTAGTAGATAAAAATACTTATTCTGTAAGATATTGGCCAAATGGTGGTAACGAAAATGTTCCGCCTACGCAGAATTATAGCGAGGGAACCACTGTGCGTGTAAATTATAATAATATACCTACCCGCATAGGATATGAATTCTTAGGCTGGGATACAGATAAAGCATCGACATCACCTCGATATGTATCAAACGGCACAAATAATTCTTTTGTAATTAAAGATGCTAATGTTGACCTGTATGCAATCTGGAAACCAAAAGATGGTATACCATTCACTGTAGAACATTATACACAGCAGTTAGATAAAAGTTATCCACAAAAAACGACTGACGTAGCAACCAAATATTCTACTACAGGAACTATTGTAAAGGATGATGATTATAAGAAAACAATGCCGGGATTTACGTATGTTTCCGGAATTGTGGATAATATTACAGAGGCAGAAGTGCAAGGTGATGGTAGTACTGTATTGAAGCTATATTATACCAGGAATACAGATACTCCTTACACAATAGAACACTATCAGCAGTCCGTTGAAAATCCTGAGGAATATAAATTAGTAGAGATTGACACAGAGACTGGTTCAGGAGTAACTGGAGAGAAGGCCGCATTTACGCCGAAAGATTACACAAACGACGGATTTGAGTATAATGCTGCTTTGACAATGCCTGAAGACAGAACAATTACAGGTGACGGAAAACTGGTTGTTAAATTGTATTATGACAGGAAAAGTTATAGTGTAAAGTATGAATATACAGGAAACGTACCAGATGGTGTTAGTTCTTTACCTCAGACAAAAACATACAGAGTCGGGGAAGATGTAACAATTGCCGCCGATGCAGCTGCCAAAGGATATAGCTTTAGCGGTTGGAAAATTAATGGTAAAGATGCTGAAATGTTTAAGATGCCTGCTCACGATATAAAGATAACGGGAAGCTTTGGCGTTAATAGTTATACAGTAACCTATAAAGTAGACAATTCCACATACGGTGCAGTAGAAACGTATCAATATGGCGAAAATGTTTCTTTAAGAGAAAAACCAGTAAAGGAAGGATATTCTTTTAAAGGCTGGAGTCGTGACAGTGGATTTACAATGCCTGCAGAGAACGTGATAATCGAAGGGCACTTTGAGATCAACAAATATACGGTAAGATATGAAGTAGATGGAGCTCTCTACGGGGAAGAAGAATCGTATGACTTTGGCGAAATGGTTGAGATTAGAGATGAACCGACAAAAGACGGGTATACGTTCAGCCATTGGAGTCAAAAAGAAGCATTTTCGATGCCTGCAAATGATGTTGTAATTAAGGGAAATTTCAGTATTAACAGCTACAAAGTGACATATAAGGTAGATGGAGTCCAGTATGGAGATACCGAGACTCATGAGTATGGAAGCGCAGTAACGCTGAGGGCTGAACCTGAGACGGAAGGTTACACATTTAGTGGCTGGAATCGTGAAAATAACTTTACGATGCCTGCAGAGGATGTAGTAATCGAAGGAAACTTTAAGATCAACAGCTATACGGTGACGTATAAAGTTGACGGTGAGATAAGCGGTGAAGCAGAAACTTATAAGTATGGAGCAGTAGTAACACTGAGAGAGGAACCTGCAAAAGAAGGTTATACGTTCAGTCACTGGAGCCGTGAGTCAGGATTTACGATGCCTGCAGAAAATATAGTGGTTGAAGGACATTTCGAGATTAACAGCTATACAGTTACCTATAAGGTTGATGACCAGTTATATGGAAAGGTAGATACCTATAAATTTGGAGAAGATGTAACGCTGAGAGATGCGCCAACGAAGGAGGGATATACCTTTAGCGGCTGGAGCGAGACCAGCGGGTTTAAGATGCCTGCAAAAGATGTAGAGATCAAAGGAAACTTCAGCATCAACGATTATACGGTAACCTATAAGGTAGACGGAAAGGTTATCGCTGAGAAAAAGCACCAGTATAATGAAGAGGTAACCGTAAGAGCAGACGAAACGAAGGAAGGCTATACCTTCAGCGGCTGGAGCAGTGAAGATGTCAGGCAATCATTTATCCAAAGATTACTGTCTTCTTCTATCGCGGGAAAGACGTTCCGTATGCCGGCGAAGGATGTGGTAATTGAAGGCCATTTTGATATTAACAGCTACAAAGTGACCTATCAGGTAGACGGAGTACAGTCCGGAGAAATAGAAACCTATGAGTACGGAACGCTTGTAACAATCAGAGATGATCTGGAAAAAGAAGGGCATAAGTTCAGTGGCTGGAATCTGAAGGAAGACTTCGCCATGCCGGCCGAAGACGTAGTGATTGTAGGAAGCTTTACTGCAAACGAGTATACGGTAACGTATCTGGTAGACGGTACACCTTATGAAACAGCAGAGACGTATTTGTATGGAACTGCTGTGAAGCTGAAAGAAGCCCCGGAGAAGGAAGGCTATACCTTCAGCGGCTGGGACCATGAGGAAGACTTTACGATGCCTGCAGAAAATGTAGTCATTAACGGGTCATTCAGCATTAACAGCTACAAGGTAACGTATGAGGTAGACGGAAGTGCTTATGGCAAGGAAGAAACGTATGAATACGGAAGTGCAGTAACACTTCAGAAAGAGCCGAAGAAGGAAGGATATACCTTCAGCAAATGGGATCATGAAGACGGATTTGCAATGCCGGCACATGATGTAGTGATCAAGGGAAGCTTTAAAATCAACAGCTATAAAGTGACATACAAAGTAGATGGGGAACAGGTAGGAGAAGCGGAAACGTATGAGTTTAATGCACCTGTGACTCTTAGAGAAGCCCCGGAAAAAGAAGGTTATACCTTCAGCGGCTGGAGTCGTGATACCGGATTCAATATGCCCGCAAAAGATGTGGTAATTGAAGGAAGCTTTACGATTAACAATTATACCGTGACGTATCTGGTAGATGGAAAGCAGACCGGAGAAACAGAGACCTACCAGTATAATCAGGAAGTCACTGTAAAAGCGGACGCAGAAAGAGAAGGTTATACCTTTAGCGGCTGGAGCAGTGAAGATGTGAAAGAGAACTTTATTCAGAAGCTGCTTTCAAACTCCATAGCAGGCAGAACGTTCCATATGCCGGCAAAAAATGTTGTAATCGAAGGAAGCTTTGACATCAACAGCTACAAAGTAACGTATAAGGTAGATGGAAAGCCAGTTGGAGAGGTGGAAACGTATAATTACGGAACGCTGGTAACGGTAAGGCAGAGCCCGGAGAAAGAAGGTTATACATTTAGTGGCTGGAGCCGCACGGAAGCATTTGAGATGCCAGCAAGAGACATAGTAATTGAAGGCTCCTATAAGATCAACAGCTATACTGTAACGTATAAGGTAGACGGAGAGCAGTATGGAGAGACGGAGACCTACGAGTATGGAGCAGCGGTAACGCTGAGGGAAAAGCCGTCCAGGGAAGGCTACACATTCAAGGGCTGGAGTTATGAGAACGGATTTAAGATGCCGGCTGGAGATGTCGTGATTGAAGGTTCTTATAAGATCAACAGCTATACAGTAACGTATAAGGTAGATGGACAGCAGTATGGAGAGCCGGAAGTATATAAGTATAACGAATTAGTCCGGTTGAAATCCGAGCCGACAAAGGAAGGGTATACATTTAGCCATTGGAATTACGGTGAAGATTTCCTGATGCCGGCAAAAGATGTTGTGATCGAAGGAAGCTTTGGAATTAACAGCTATACCGTAACGTATAAGGTAGATGGAGTCCAGTATGGCAGTACAGAAACCTATGAATATGGAAGTACAGTAACGCTGAGAGAAGAACCAGAGCGGGAAGGTTATACATTTAATGGCTGGAATCGCAAGGGGAATTTCACAATGCCTGCAGGGGATATCGTGATCGAAGGAAGCTTTAAGATCAACAGTTATACGGTGACGTATAAAGTCGACGGAGAGATAAGCGGTGAAACCGAGTCCTATGAGTATGGTGCAGATGTAACATTGAGAGAAGAGCCGGTAAAAGAAGGCTATACGTTCAGCCACTGGAGTCGGACGACAGGATTTACCATGCCTGCAGAAAATGTAGTGATTGAAGGAAGCTTCAAGATCAACAGTTATACTGTTACCTATATAGTTGATGGTGAAATAACTGGAGAAGTTGAGTCTTATGAGTATGGTACAGAGGTTAAATTGAGATCCGAACCATCAAAAGAGGGTCATGAGTTTGGCGGCTGGAACAGAACAGAAGATTTCACTATGCCGGCTGAAAATGTTGTAATTGAAGGAAACTTCGATGTTAACGAGTATACCGTAACGTATTTAGTAGACGGCAAGGATTATGGAGAAAAAGAAACATACAAATACGGAACTCCTGTAACCCTGAGAAAAGATCCTGAAAAAGAAGGTCATACATTTAGTGGATGGAATCAAACAGATGGATTTGTAATGCCAGCTAAAAACGTAGTAATTGAAGGCAGCTTCAGCATCAATAGCTATACGGTTGTATATAAAGTTGACGGAGAGATAGTTGGGGATACAGAAAGCTATGAATTTGGAGCGCCAGTGTCCTTGAGAACAGAACCTCAGAAAGAGGGCTATACATTTAGCGGCTGGGATCGTGAAAGCGGATTTAATATGCCGGCTGAAAATGTGGAAATTGAAGGCCATTACAGTATTAATAGTTATACGGTAACATATAAGGTCGATGGTGAACTTTACGGTGACATCGAGACCTATGAGTACAATGCACCTGTAGAGCTGAGGCAGGAACCTCAAAAAGAGGGCTATACATTTGGCGGTTGGAGTTCTGAAACGGGATTTAATATGCCAGCTGAAAATGTAGTGATTGAAGGAAGCTTTAAGGTGAATGAATATACTGTAACATACTTTGTTGATGGTAAGTTTTATGATTCAATAGAAACGTACTCTTATGGATCGCAAGTTAAGCTGAAAGAAGCACCTCAGAAGGAGGGCTATACATTTAGCGGTTGGGATCATGATGACAGATTTACAATGCCAGCAGAAGATGTAGTAGTTAAGGGATCATTTAACATTAACAGTTACAAGGTAACTTATGAGGTAGATGGAACGCCGTATGGAATGGAAGAGATTTATAAATATGGCGAATTAGTAACATTACAGAAGAATCCAACGAAGGAAGGATATACTTTCAGTGGTTGGGATCATAGTAATGAATTTGCAATGCCGGCCAGAGATGTTAAAATTAAAGGCAGCTTTATAGTAAACAGTTATACCGTAACATATAAGGTAGATGGAGCACAAATTGGTGAACCAGAGACTTATAAGTACGGTGAAGCAGTAACGCTGAGAGAGAAGCCGTCTAAAGAAGGTTATACATTTAATGGCTGGAGTTATGAGGCTGGATTTAAGATGCCGGCTGAAGATGTAGTGATAGAAGGCTCCTATCAGATCAACAGCTATACTGTGACGTATAAAGTGAATGGAGAGCAGTTTGGAGAACAGGAGACATATGAGTTTAATGAATTAGTTCAGCTGAGATCCGAACCAACAAAAGAGGGTTATACATTTAGCCACTGGAATCGCAGCAGTGAATTTAATATGCCAGCGAATGATGTTGTAATCGAAGGAAGCTTTAAGATTAACAGCTACACAGTAACATATAAGGTGGATGGAAGCCAGTATGGCAGTACAGAAACCTATGAGTATGGAAGTGCAGTAGTACTGAGAGAAGAGCCAAAGAAGGAAGGTTATACATTTAGTGGTTGGGATCACGAAGATAACTTTATGATGCCTGCAGATGATGTAGTTATCGAAGGTACCTATCAGATCAACAGCTATACAGTAACGTATAAAGTTGATGGAGAAGTAAGCGGTGAAGTAGAGACCTATGAATATGGTGCCGAAGTAACACTGAGAGGCGAGCCTGTAAAAGAAGGTTATACGTTCAGCCACTGGAGCCAGGACACTGGATTTACAATGCCTGCAAAGAATATGGTTATTGAAGGAAACTTCCTTATCAACAGTTATACAGTAACCTATAAGGTCGATGGAGAGATATATGGTGAGGTAGAGACTTACAATTACGGTACAGTAGTTAATTTAAGATCCGAACCAATAAAAGAAGGTCATAAGTTTGGCGGCTGGAACAGAACAGAAGATTTCACTATGCCGGCTGAAAATGTGATAATTGAAGGAAACTTTGATGTTAACGAGTATACCGTAACATATTTAGTAGACGGCAAGGATTATGGAGAAAAAGAAACATATAAATACGGAACACCAGTAATCCTGAGAGACAATCCAGAAAAAGAAGGATACACATTTAGTGGTTGGAATCCCGCAACTGGATTTATAATGCCTGCTAGAAATGTCGTAATTGAAGGCTCTTATAAGATTAACAGCTATACAGTAACATATAAGGTGGATGGAGAGCAGTATGGAGAACCAGAAACCCATGCGTATGGCGAATTAGTTCAGCTGAAATCTGAACCGATAAAAGAAGGTTATACGTTCAGCCACTGGAATCAGAATGCAGAGTTCACTATGCCGGCTAAGGATGTAGTAATTGAAGGAAACTTCAGTATTAACAGCTACACAGTAACATATAAGGTCGATGGAACTCAGTATGGAGAGAACGAAACCTATGAGTACGGCAGTACAGTAACTCTGAGAGAAGAGCCGAAAATGGAGGGGTATACATTTAGTGGCTGGAGTCAGACAACCGAATTTAAGATGCCTGCGGAAGATGTTGTAATTGAAGGCTCTTACAAGATTAACAGCTATACAGTGACATATAAGGTAGATGGAGAACCGTATGGTGAGACAGAGAGCCATGAGTATGGTGAGTTAGTCCAGCTGAAATCCGAACCGACAAAAGAAGGTTATACATTTAGCCACTGGAATCAAAACGCTGAATTTAAGATGCCGGCTAAGGACGTAGTAATTGAAGGAAGCTTTAGCATTAACAGCTACACAGTAACGTATAAGGTAGATGGAAGTCAGTACGGAGAGATCGAAACCTACGAGTACGGAAGTCTGGTTACTATGAGAGAAGTACCAAAAGAGAAAGGCTATACATTCAGCGGTTGGGATCGTGAAGAAGACTTTACAATGCCGGCAGAGAATGTGGTAATTGAAGGAACCTTTAGTGTTAACAGCTATACGGTGACGTATAAAGTTGACGGAGAAATAAGTGGGGCAGTAGAGACTTATGAGTATGGCAGAGAAGTAACACTGAGAGAGGAGCCTTTAAAAGAAGGCTATACGTTCAGTCACTGGAATCAGGAAACGGGATTTACAATGCCAGCAGAGAATGTAGTAATTGAAGGAAGCTTCCATGTCAACAGTTATACGGTAACCTATAAAGTTGATGGTGTAATCACTGGAGAGGTTGAGACTTACGAATACGGTACAGCAGTTAAATTGAGATCTGAGCCAATAAAAGAAGGCCATAAGTTTGGTGGCTGGAACAGAACAGAGGATTTCATTATGCCGGCTGAAAATGTAGTAATTGAAGGAAACTTTGATGTTAATGAGTATATTGTGACCTATTTAGTAGATGGTAAGGATTACGGAGAAAAAGAGATGTACAAATATGGAACTCCTGTAACCCTGAGAAAAGATCCTGAAAAGGATGGCCACACATTTAGTGGTTGGAATCAGACGGATGGATTTACGATGCCAGCTAGAAACGTAGTAATTGAAGGCAGTTTTAATGTCAATAACTATACGGTTGTATACAAAATTGACGGAGAGGTAGTTGGGGATACAGAAAGCTATGAATTTGGAGCGCCAGTATCCTTGAGATCAGAGCCCCGAAAAGAAGGATATACATTTAGTGGCTGGAATCGTGAAAGCGGATTTAATATGCCGGCTGAAAATGTAGTGATTGAAGGGCGTTACAGTATTAACAGTTATACTGTAACCTATAAGGTTGATGGAGAACTTTACGGAAGCGTAGAGACCTATGAATACAATTCTCCAGTAACCGTAAAAGTTGATCCGACAAAATCTGGTTACACCTTTAGCGGTTGGGATAAAACAGGCACATTCAGGATGCCGGCTCAGGATATTGAAATAACCGGTACATTTAGTAGAAATTCTAATAATAATGGTGGAAACGGTGGTGGAAGCACCCCGGACAACAACAAACCATACGTCCCGAATGGTCCTGGAACTGATGATGGCCCTACCGTAACAATCGATCCGGATGCAGTACCATTAGCAAATGCACCGGTTGACGGTAACCCGACAGACAACTTAATCCTGATTGATGATGGCAATGTGCCGTTAGCGGGTCTTCCAAAGACTGGCGATCGCGCAGGAGCTCAGGCAGGATTAGCAGCAATACTTTCCGGATTCCTGTTAGCAGCGTTTACAATGCTGAACAACAAGAAGAAAGAAGAAAACAAGTAATTCAGGGATCATTTAACAAACAACAAAGAAACAAGCAACAGACGAAGACCGCCCGGCAGAATGTACACTCTGCCGGGCGGTTTCTCTCTATTTTTGTTCATTCCCCCGTTTCTGAAGAAACCACTGGTAATCGTGGAAGAGTTGTGATAGATTATATACTTGATAAAATTGACTCGTGATTTGCGTCAAAACAGGGAGCATGTAAAAATGACAAAGGATATGACACAGGGAAAGCCGCTGAAGCTGATTCTGGCGTTTTCCATTCCGCTGCTGATCGGAAATATTTTTCAGCAGTTTTACAATATGGTGGATTCCATTATTGTAGGACAGTTTATTGGAGAGGAGGCACTGGCGGCCGTGGGTTCCACCGGTTCCATGGTGTTCCTCGTAATTGGTTTCTGTAATGGAATCGCCAGCGGATTTGGGGTTATGATATCTCAGGCCTTTGGAGCGGGTGACAAGAAACGGCTGCGGAATTATGTCGCTGTGGCGCTGATGCTCAGCGCAGCGGTTATGGTGGTTTTAACTGCGGTAACCATGGTAACGACGGAACCGCTTTTAAGGCTTATGAGAACGCCTGACAATATTATGGAAGGCGCCTCCTCATATCTGATGATGATTTATGGCGGTCTGGGGGCAACGCTCTATTATAATGTGCTTTCCTGCATTCTCAGAGGTGTCGGGGACAGCCGTACGCCGCTCTATTTCCTGATTGTGTCATCTCTTTTAAATGTGGTGCTGGATCTTTTATTTGTCATAACATTCCATATGGGAGTGGCCGGCGCCGGACTGGCTACGGTAATCGCTCAGGGAGTTTCCGCGGTGCTGTGTCTTGTCTATATGTTTAAAAAGTTTCCGATGCTGCGGCTGGAAAAGTCGGATTTCCGGTGCCGGTGGTATACGGTGGTTCAGATGTTCAGTGTGGGACTTCCGATGGCGCTTCAATTTTCGATTACTGCGGTTGGCGTTATGATCCTTCAGAGCGCCATCAATGACTTTGGGTCCACTGTGGTGGCTTCCTATACGGCCGCGTCAAAAGTCGAGAATTTATCTACGCAGATTATGATTACACTGGGGGCAGCCATGGCGACGTATTGCGGACAGAATATGGGCGCTGGCCGGTTCGACCGGGTAAAGGAAGGTGTGCGCCAGTCTTACATAATCGTACTGGGGGCAGTGGTGGTCGCGGTATTCATATCGGCTGTGTGCGGTGAAAGCATTGTTCGGTGGTTCATATCCAATCCATCGGAAGAGGTGTTAGGATATGCGATTACTTATCTGCACACCATATCGTGGTATTTTGTATTTCTGGCATTTTTGTTTCTGTACCGCAACGTCCTTCAGGGGCTGGGGAATGGAATTCTTCCCATGCTGTGCGGTGTGGCGGAGATGGTTGTAAGAACCATTATCGCCTTTACGCTCACAGGCCAATGGGGATATATGGCGATCTGTATGGCGAGCCCGCTGGCATGGATCGCGGCGTGTATTCCGTTATGGCTGTGCTATCAGATTCAGATTCGTGATCCACAGAGATGGTTTTTGAGAAAACGTATCTACCCCGGGAAGAATTGACTTCCCGGGGTTTCCTTTTAATTTGATAGGATAAAATGCGTTTGCTGAAGCATCGGACAGAATAATTTAGTAATATTTAAGAAATTTGAAGGAATAGCGGGGCTTCCACGAACCCTTTGTTTATGGTATACTGTAAAGGAAAATTATTAAATTTTACATAAAATAATAACATAAATGGAGGAGAGAAACATGAGTGAAGAAAAAAATGTAACTCTGGAGCAGGACGTGCTCGTAGAGAAAGAGGTGGTAAACGCACCGGCTGAACCAGTAACAGAAGCGGAGTCATCAGAAGCAGCGCCAACAGAAGTAGCGCCAACAGAAGTAGCGCCAGCAGAATCAGCACCAGCAGAAGCAGAGGCAGCACAACCACAACCGGAAGCCCGCGTAGAAACCATGGAAGACTATGCCAAAGAGCTGGAAGCTTCCTTTAAGCGCGTAAAAGAAGGCGATGTCCTGACTGGAACTGTAGCAGGCGTGACGGAAGACCAGGTTTTGGTTGACTTAAAATACTACGCAGGCGGCGTGATCAATAAGGAGAATATCAACGGTGATCCGGATTTCCAGCTTCAGGCGGAGATTCATCCTGGCGATGAGATTACAGCCACGGTCATCAGCACTGACGACGGGGAAGGTAATATCGAGCTTTCCATGAAGGAAGCCAACGAGAATCGGTTATGGGATAAGTTTGCCGCGATGCTGGCCGACCGTACCATCGTAAATGTTAAGATTGCAGAGATCGTAAAGGGCGGAGCCGTTGCGTATCTGGAGGGCGTCAGAGCATTTATTCCGGCTTCCAAGCTGGCGGCGGAATATGTTGAGGACTTAGAGGAATATAATGGAAAGACCATAGAAGCCACCGTTATTACCGCTGATCCGGAAGCAAAGAAACTGGTGCTTTCTGGTAAGGAGCCTGCGCGTGCGAAGCTTCAGGAAGAAAAGAATAAGAAGATCGCCAAGTGTGAAGTGGGAGCCGTCATGGAAGGAACCGTGGATACACTAAAAGAGTATGGCGCATTTGTAAACCTGGAGAACGGCTTATCCGGACTTCTGCATATTTCACAGATCAGCAACCAGAGAATCAAACATCCGGGCGCTGTCTTAAAGGAAGGCCAGACGGTAAAAGTAAAAATTATCTCCATTAAAGACAATAAGATCAGCTTAAGCATGAAGGCCCTCGAGCCGGAAGAGGAAATCGATTTAGAAGGATTCGATTTCAAGGGCGACGGAGAAGTGACTACGGGCCTGGGCGCGCTGCTAAAAGGATTAAAATTTTAGAAAGTCAGGAAAAAGAATATAAAATGCCGGGTTTCTATGGTATACTAATTCTAACGGGCAGAGGCGTTTTGCCGCGGCTCTGCCCGGACTGACTAGAATGCGGACACGTGGTGAGGAAGGGAGGAATGAAGATGAATATTCCCAATTCATTTAACCAGGTTGACCAGTGGAAATCTGTGATGTTTTTGTATGACTCGGCATTAAAGGAAATCAATACAAAGATTGAGATACTCAATAATGAGTTTGTGCACATCTACAATTACAATCCGATTGAGCACATCAAGTCCCGTCTTAAGACGCCGGACAGTATCGTTAAGAAGCTGAAGCGCTACGGATTTGAAGTGACGATCGACAACATGGTGGAAAAGTTAAGCGATATCGCGGGAATAAGGATTATCTGTTCCTTTACATCAGATATCTATCAGATCGCTGAGATGATAACGAAACAGAGCGATGTTACGGTGCTCTACGTAAAAGATTACATTAAGAATCCAAAGCCAAATGGCTATAAGAGCTATCATATGGTTGTGACGATTCCGATTTATCTGACTGACGGACCTGTCGATACGAAGGTGGAGATTCAGATCAGAACGATTGCCATGGACTTCTGGGCAAGTCTGGAACATAAGATCTATTACAAATTTGAAGGAAATGCCCCGGCGTATTTACAGCAGGAATTAAAGGCCTGTGCAGATGTGGTCAATATGCTGGATGTAAAGATGTTTTCCTTAAATCAGGCGATTTTGGAACTTGCAGAGGCACAGCGGGAGCAGGATCAGGAGATGCCCGATGATGAGGAAGTGGCAGAGGAAGAATTACCGTAGAATGTGGGCAGCCAGAGCGGATTCCATCCGTTCGGGCTGCTTTTTAGCAAATCAGGCGAGGACTGAAACAACGGGATATGATTGGAATGACAGGCTATGGATTGAAAATAATAACCCTGTAGAAGAAGGTTGTATATGAGGACATTGACGAAGGAAACATGCCAGATTCTTAAATTTAATCAGAAGAATGCATTGCTTTTTGAAGTCCTGTACCGCCTGCTTACCGGGCCGCTTTATCTCTTCCTGCTTAATAAGGGATTAAAGTGGTCTTTAAAGATGGCCGGATACAGCTATTTAACTGCGGGCAATATCGGTTATTTTTTTCTGAAGCCGGGGACGATCGTCATGATTCTTGTGATCGGTATCATCGGTATCCTCTTTCTCGCGCTTGAGACCGGATGTCTCCTGACCCTGTTTCAGGGGGCGGCGTATTTCCGGAAGCTCAGTGTGGGAGAGATCTTTTTAGGCGGATTATCGAAGCTGTCTGATGAGATTAAGAAGAAAAACTGGCGGCTGGGGCTTCTGATTCTGGCTGATTATGGGATTTCCAACCTCTATCTAATCTACCGGGTGCTGACCCATGTCAAGCCGCTGAATTTTGTCATGTCGGAGCTGATGAAGCAGAATGCCGGCCGCCTGGCGGTCTGCGCAGCGGTGGTGCTGGTCATCCTGGTTGTTGTACCGGGGCTGTATACTTTTTACACCTGTATGATCGAACAGAAGAGCTTCCGGGACGGCTACAGACGAAGCCGGAGGCTGATAAAAGGCCATTTGGCGAATACCGTGTTTTTACTGGGCGGATATTATGCGGGACTGATCGTTTTGCTTCATGTGATCTATATTTTCTGTATCCTGGTGGCGGCGGTCGGTATGAGCCTGTTTACGGATAATCGCCTGGCGCTGGCGATTCTGCCGGCGGTCGGGGACCGGATCGAGCTGGTGCTTATCTTCCTGGCCAGCATGGCCCTGGCACTGGGGAATTTTGCAGCGCTCAGCGTCCAGTATTATCAGTACAGCAACCGTCTGAGCCGGGAACCCCGGTGGGATTTCTCCTATCCTTCCAGAAAATCGTTCCGCGGGCGGATACTGGGAGCGGGCGTGGCTGTGGCGGCGGCGCTCAGTCTCTTTTTCCTCTTCAACCTCGTGAGAAATGGTTCGGCCATCACCGACGATATCCTGACGGAGATCCAGATCACGGCGCACCGCGGAAGCTCCAAATCAGCACCGGAGAACACCATGGTTGCGATGGAACTGGCAGTGGAGAATCTGGCCGATTTTGTGGAGATCGATGTGCAGGAGCCGGCCGACGGCGT
>ENA-OXEB01000422-OXEB01000422.1-human-gut-metagenome-genome-assembly--contig:-NODE-422-length-15221-cov-4.77641_pt1 | contig 15221 bp, 10 predicted proteins | sample MGYA00249353_ERZ652239 | MGnify/ENA primary metagenome ERZ652239 (study PRJEB26925, sample SAMN05826586) | human gut metagenome | biome: ENVO:2100002; feature: ENVO:00000062; material: ENVO:00002003... | reverse complement strand
AGCAGGTGCAGTTCGCCATCAAGGCATCCAAGTCTGGCGACTGGAGCGTCAACGCTTCCGGCGCTCCGGTGGTTTCCACGCCGTCCGGCGATTTGGAACTGGTCGAAGGCGAGTACGAGCTCATCAACCGTGTGGAGGAGGAGAACGCCGCCGAGGCCGCCGCTTCGGTGTCCGCCGCTCTGCCGACTGGTGGCTTCGTGATTCTCGACACCGCTCTGGATGACGACCTGCTGGCCGAGGGCTACGCCCGCGACGCCATCCGCGCCGTGCAGGATGCCCGCAAGGCCGCCGATCTGGACATCGCCGATCGTATCGCGCTGACGCTGACCGTTCCGGCCGCCGATGTGGCCAAGGTCGAGCAGTTCAAGGATCTGATCGCCCACGAGACGCTGGCTACCTCCTTCGAGGTGAAGGAAGGCGCCGAGCTGGGTGTGGAGGTCGCCAAGGCGTGATGCCGTGGCGGACCGACCGCGCCTGATGCGTGATGCACTGGCGCGTGGAATGCACGAAGCGGTCCCGCCGCTTGGCGGCGGGACCACTTTTTGTTCCGTGGTATGCCATAAAGTTTACGTCAGGTATTCGTTCAACTGTTCAATGCGGTCGGCATGCAGATTTTGAATATGGCGTTTCTTCGCTCTCACATGATTAAAGATGCATTATCGTCATCCGTCATTCCGGTTATCGCGCAAATCCATCGCATGTTTTAACTTCATGCTTGGAGGCGAACATGATGTAATGTCGGAACTTGCAGGGCCTCACTTTCGAGTGCTCGTACAAAGACGAATAATCCACTGCGCATTTCAAGTTCTCAACACATGAAACCGGATTCATTACTGGTTCACATGCTTGTTACCCACTATTAGCGATATGCGTTTGGAATTCATGTCAAAGCCAGATTCGTGCCATCTAGGTCATCTACCATCACTCAATGAGATGTCGGCGACAGCCGCTTTTCCAGTGTGAATGAATAGTAATTCTTTATGAAGAGGATGGTTATGACGAATATATGGCGCAAGGGTGTCACCGGATTATTGGTGGCGTTGCTGGGAATCACGATGTCAGCTTGCGGTACGTCTTCTGCACAAAGTGAGTCCGACACGAAGGTCGGTTCGAATCTTGAGGAAATCACCAAGCTTGCTAAGCAAGAGGGTAAGCTGGAGTTGATTGGTTATCCGGAAACGTGGGCCGGTTATGGCGATTCGTTCAAGGCATTCACCAAGAAGTATGGCATCAAGATTCATGTTTCTAGCCCGGATGCTTCCAGCGCGGAAGAAATCCAAAGCATACAGACCCTCAAAGGACAGCCTTCTCAGCCCGATGTTCCCGATTTGGGTTATTCGTTCACCGATCCGGCTAAGCAGAAGAACTTGCTGAGTTCTTATACGCCGTCGGTGGCCAATGAATTGCCTGCCAATCTCAAAGATCCAGATGGAAAATGGGTTGGCGCATACTATGGCGTATTGAGCATTGGCGTGGACGAAAGCAAAGTACCTGCAGTAACCAGTTGGAAAGATCTGCTCAAGCCTGTGTACAAAGGTAAGATCTATATAGGAAATCCTCGAGAGGGGGCCAGCCAGCTCGCTGCAGTCGCATCGGCTGCGCTTGCGAATGGGGGTTCGTTGGACAACATCCAGCCGGGTATTGATTTCTTCTCTAAACTCGCTAAGGATGGGTATCTCGCCAAGGCTAGTGGCACGGCGCAGGCTTTGACCACCGGACAGGCTGCTGTGGTGCTTGATTGGAATTATAATTTCAACGGTATCCGTGACGAAGTTGAGAAGGCCGGCGTCAAGCTTACGGTCAATGTGCCGACGGATGGTGTATTTGGCAATTATTATGCTCAATCCGCGTTGGTGGATGCCCCGCATCCAAACGCTGCAAGGTTGTGGCTTGAGTGGTTGCTGAGCGATGATGGTGCCAATATTTATGCTGAGCACGGCGCTATCCCTGCGCGCTTCCAGGAGATGAAGAAGGTCGGTACTCTGACCAAGGAAGCTGAAGCCGGATTGCCTGATGCCGACACGCTTAAACGGATCAGCTTCCCGAATATCGAGCAAGGCAACAAGATGTCGCAGTTGGTGGTCAAGAATTGGGGCAGTCAAGTCGCCAATTTCGAATAAGGCTCATGAGATGCAGAGTGGAGTGGCGCAATTATCATGATGAACGCTACCGGGGATGCCCCCTCTAAGCGGCAACGGACTAAACGAGGCGTGTCGCGTACGAAACTCATTGGATGGCTTGGACTGCTGCCATTCGCAGTATTCATGACTTTGTTTCTGGTCATCCCAGTGTTGTTTAATTTCTGGCGAAGTCTACATGATAGTTCCGGAGCATGGTCGTTGCAGCCGTTGCGAGGCATTTTTGCTCCTGAATACCTTAATGCCTACGTGAATACTATCAAATTATCTTTGGTCACTGCTTTATTGGGTGGCCTGTTGGGTCTACTGCTGGCATGGGCGCTTTGCACGGCTACCAAGCCGCGATGGCTGGCCAAAATCATGCTCTCATTTTCAGCTGTAGCCTCCCAACTAGGTGGCGTTCCGCTGGCCTTCGCCTTTATTGCATTGATGGGTACTGAGGGAGTGTTGACCGTGGCTATTCGGAATGTCAGCGGTGTCGATATCTCGAAGTTCCTTGATCTGTCCTCCTTCTGGGGATTGACCGTGGTTTATTTGTACTTTCAGATTCCTTTGATGGCTGTACTGATTATGCCTTCTATCCTAGGTTTAAAGAAAGAGTGGTCGGAATCCTCCGCCGCATTGGGTGCCAGTCCTTTGCAGACGCTGATGCGTGTGACCATTCCAGTTCTGGCACCCGCGATAATTGGCACTATGTTGCTTCTGTTTGCCAATGCCTTTGCTGCCTATGCAACTGCCTATGCGCTCAGCGGAGGGTCGGCGAATCTTATCGCCATTATGGTGGGCGTCTTCTTGACGGGCAACGTATTCGTGGATGAGAATTTTGGTGCTGCGCTCATTGTCGGAATGATTGCCATCATCCTCGTGGCCTTCATCATGCGTTCCGTACTTGAAAGGAGAACTGCGAAATGGCTGCAGTGACTACTGATTCGAAGGCCGTCTCGTCAGTAAAGTCGGAATCGCGGATCGGTGCCGAAACGAACCACGATGCTGCTAGTGGTGCCAGATGTTTTGCGGGAAATGCATTTTCCGACGTTCGACGGAACTATCCGAGGCATGTGGGACAGACAATAGTATTAGGCGTTTGCGCGGTGTTTTTCCTGTTACCGCTTCTCGCTTCGCTCTGGTTCGGAATCCATTTGCCCGGCACCTTCATCACTTTTGATCCATTGATGGAGATTGTTCACATGCCTGGCATTGGTGAGTCGATTGCTCTCAGCATTGGACTGGCCTTAATGACGTGTCTGTTTTCTTTGGTGCTTATGTTGCCAACTTTGTTAATTTTACATTTAAAAGCACCGCAGATGTTGCCTGTGGCTGAGGGCTTCTCCGTGTTGCCATACGTAGTGCCTGCCATTGCCTTAGTCAGTGCTGTGGGGCCTTTGTATCGCATCATCCTGCCTCAGGCGTTGAATAGTCCGCTGGGCTTAGTTCCTCTCTATATGGTGGTGATAATGCCATTCGTGTACCGTTCCCTTGATGCGGGCATTCGGGTTGTTGATGTGCGCACGCTTTGGGATGCGAGTTCATCATTGGGAGCAGGTGCGGTTACCACGTTGGTGCGTGCCATCTTGCCTAACCTTCGCAGTGCCATCATGTCGGCATCGTTGTTGGGATGCGCAATTGTTTTAGGTGAATTTGCTATTGCTCAGCTTTTGCTCAAAACTACTTTTCCTGTGATTCTTTCGCAGATTGGTACTTCACATCCGCATTCGGCTGCGGCGTTGGCCTTCATCACGATTATGGTCACATGGATACTGCTTGGACTGTTGTCAATGGTTGGAGGAACCGACAAACATAGAACTGCACAATACGGTAGTAAGGAAAACAAATGACGACAGTTGCTGTGAGTTCTTTACCACAGGGGACATCCGTCACGTTGCGTAATGTGACTAAATCCTTCGGGACTACGAAGGTGCTCAATGGACTTGACCTCAATATTCATTCCGGTGAGTTAGTCGCATTGCTGGGACCTTCGGGCTGCGGCAAGAGTACGTTGCTGCGCATAATCGCTGGTTTTGAAGCCGCAGATCAGGGTTCAGTGTTACTGGATGATGTTGATGTGAGCGGTGTGCCGACAAATCGTCGTGACATCGGACTGGTGTTTCAAGCCTATTCGCTGTTCCCCCATTTGAACGCGGTCGAAAACGTCATGTATGGGCTCAGCATACGACATGTGGCCAAGACAGAGGCGAGAAGCCGCGCCGTTGAGCTATTGGCTAGTGTGGGGTTGGCTGATTACGCAGATCGTTATCCAGCGCAGCTATCAGGCGGTCAGCAACAGCGCGTGGCGTTGGCTCGTGCTTTGGCCACTAAACCGCGAGTCTTATTGCTCGACGAGCCCTTGTCGGCTCTTGATGCCAAGGTGCGTGTGCAGTTGCGGGACGAAATCCGTGCTTTGCAATTAGAAACTCATACCACGACCATAATGGTCACGCATGATCAAGAGGAAGCTCTTGTGATGGCCGACCGGATTGCTGTTATGTACAACGGACGCTTCGAACAAGTTGGAACGCCTGCAGAAATCTATCATTCGCCTGCCACTGCGTTTGTAGCAGGGTTTGTTGGATCTATGAATGTGTTGCCTGGCGTGTTGTCGACCGATGGAACGGCACAGACGATTGGTTGTCGCGTGCCTGTACGTGCAGCAACCAGTGCGGCGACGTTGGACCCCGGTCCTGTTGATGTGTTCGTCAGACCGGAGGAGTTGCGTTTGCAAATCTCCAATGATGATCTCAATAATCGCGATGCTGTATTGGGAATAGTTACATCAACTGTATTGCGTGGTGCATTCACCAGTGTAATGGTTGCCATGGGTGACGGATTGCATCTTCGTGTGGATTTGCCTTCGAAGGACGCGCAGCTGTTCGCTCCGGGATGCTCGGTAATGGTGAGGATTGCCGACGAACCTATGTTATGCACAGCACGAAGAGTCGAGTGTGTTGCTTAATTCCGCCTCTACCGATAAAAATCGTCACAACGAATTACGGAATCCACAGGATTCTGCGAAAGGACTTTCTATGCAACAAAAACTTCTCCTTATTGGTGTGGACGGAGTACGCCTTGACATTGTGCGTAAAGAGAATCACGCACCGAATATCAATCGGATCCTCAATAATGGATCTTCGGCTGAAATGACAATGGAAGTGCCTACTATATCAGGGCCGGGATGGTCATCGATACTTACGGGCACCACTCATGCTCAGCATGGGGTGCAGGACAACACCTTCCGTGGAAATCGTTTATACGAGTGCCCCGATTTTCTGACACGTGCGGCTGTTGCTCATCCGATGATGAAAACGGTTGCCGCTTCAAGTTGGCCTCCATTGGTGGATCCTGCAGGCCCTGGTCCGGTTATCGCAACACGCAACGATCAGATCATCTCTTGTCATCACCGTTTGGTGGTACGCGATGGTGAGACATATGGGTACCGTCTGGCCGACAGTGAAATCGCACGGTTTGCGGTGATATCGATATCTAACGATCCTGCAGATGCCTCCTTCATCTATCTTGGTGAGGTGGATGAGGTTGGCCATCTGTATGGTGGTATTAGCGAGGAATACGAATCTGCGCTATCCCGTGTGGATGAGCATGTCGGTGAGATCCTTGATGCAGTCGAACGTCGTTCGTCCAATCATCCGGATGAGGATTGGCTGGTGTGCATTACGACTGATCATGGACATCTTGACGAAGGTGGGCACGGCGGTGCCGATCCGGTGTTACGACGTTCCTTCTTCGGTGCATTGCGATTAGGAGCTCGCTCAAGTGATCAGTACTCATTTGAGTCTATGCGTCCTGAACAGATTGCCGGATGGATGCTGCGACACCTTGATACGCCGATTCAATGAAAGACGGTATCGGTGACCTGACTCATCCACGGGCATCTCATGCCTGATAATTTGCCAACAGGGCGAGCACTCTCCACTCGAACCTTGAGGGCTTCATGTCGGGCTTTCGTGGGAGGTGAGCGCGAGGTACTTGCAGTTGTATCTTGATTGGTTCGAGTGGCGACGCATGTCCTGTTCGACAGCAATCCATCCGGCGTAAGATACGATTTCAACGCCATCTCCCAGAAATCCTTCGAAGAGACGTTCTCGTAGTGCGCGCCGCACAAGTGCATGAAGTTGTCGGCCTTGTACAGCGTCTCCATGGAGACGGAACCGTCGCCTGGAACGAAAAGCGCATGCCTGCCCAGCAACCGTTCCAGATAGACGGGCGCGCACACATGTATGGCCCTGATCGAATCCTCGGGATCGAAACGGTTCTCTTTCAACGGCTGTCTCCCGGACTCGGCGCGGATTCAGGAAATAGTAATTGACGCCGGTGCCCTTGGGTTTGCCGACGTCAATAGGTCTTTTCTGTCGCTCGCGGATGACGATTACGATTACGGGCGTGCTCCCAGCCGGACGCTTATTGTCCACCGGCTTGATGGACTAGACGTGTTCCGCCTTGCGGCGATGCGAAAATCTTAAAAGGAAGCCGGAAAATAGCCATGGACAACCATGTTGATTACACCCGAACGATAGGCTGGTTGATAGACTAACCGAAAAGTGGTTTGCTTGAGAATCCATATGTTTGTGGGGTAAGCAATGGCTGTTTCCAAAGTCGAATCTCGTACGGTCTCGGAGTGTTCTCTGAACAACATCACGTCCATGGATCCACTGAACGAGGAATGGTACGAAAATCTGATCGTCGAACATCTAACGGAGAAACTCGGATATGAGCACCTGTACGGGCCCGATGTTCGCCGCGCCGACGACTCGTATCGCGACGTATTCCTTCCTGATATTCTCCCGGATGCGTTGCGACGAATCAACAGAAATCTGCCGGAAGCAGCCGTCGAGGAGGCCATCCGGAAGATTCAGAATGTCGAGATCGGCAGCTTGGAGCAGCGCAACGAGATATTCAATGACTACCTGCAATCAGGAGTCGAAGTGCACTTCTTTGACGGCAAGGAAGAGCGTGATGACATCGTCCGGCTGCTTGATTTCGACGATCCCGAGAACAACGATTTCCATGTCGTGAACCAGTGGACGTTCGTGGAGTATTCCGAGAAACGTCCCGATGTCATCATTTTCGTGAACGGCATGCCGTTGGTGTTGTTCGAGCTGAAGTCCCCGTCGAGAGAGGAGACGGACGCTTCACACGCGTACCTGCAATTGCGCCAGTACATGAAGCAGATACCGAGCATGTTCGTGCCCAACGTGTTCTGCGTGATGAGCGATATGACCCAGACCAGGGTCGGCACGATCACATCCGACGAGGACCGTTACGTGGCTTGGAAGTCGGCGGACGGCGACTATTCCGGAACGAAAGCCGCGGCATGGAGCACCATGATTGACGGCATGCTCCCGAAGGAACGGCTGCTCGACATCATCCAAAACTTCGTATGCTTCAACGATTCCTCCGAGAAGGTCGTGAAGATCATCGCCGCATACCACCAGTATTTCGCGGTGCGGAAAGCCATCGTCAGAGCGGAAGAGGCCGTCAATGGGGATGGCAGGATCGGCGTGTTCTGGCACACCCAGGGAAGCGGAAAATCGCTTTCGATGGTGTTCTTCGCACATCTGCTGCAGCGTTATCTTGAAAGCCCGACCATCGTGGTCATCACCGACCGCAACGATCTCGACGACCAGCTTTTCGGACAATTCAGCCGCTGCGCCAGGTTCCTGCGCCAGAAGGCGGTCCAGGCCGAGAGCCGCAGGAATCTTCAGGAACTGCTTGAGGGTCGTGAGGCGAACGGCATCATCTTCACGACCATGCAGAAGTTCTCGGACGGCGACGAGCCGTTGTGCGACCGGAGCAACGTTGTGGTGATGGTGGACGAGGCTCACCGCGGCCAGTACGGCCTGACCGAACGGATCAACGCGGACGGTCATGTGTCGGTCGGCGCGGCCCGTGTCGTGCGCAAGGCACTGCCGAACGCGTCCTATATCGGTTTCACCGGAACGCCGATCTCCACGGATGACCGCAACACCCGCGAGATCTTCGGCGACTACATCGACGTGTACGACATGACCCAGTCCGTCGAGGACGAGTCCACCAAGCCGGTCTACTACGAAAGCCGTGTGGTCTCGCTCCATCTTGACGAGAACGCGCTGGGCCGCATCGACGCGGTCTACAAGGAGTTCGCGGACCAGGCCGACGAGGCGAGCGTGGAGAAGTCCAAGCATGACCTCGGCGGCCTCGATGCCATCTTCGACACTCCTGAAACCATCGACGCATTGTGCCGCGACATCGTGGACCATTACGAGAACAACCGCGCCGACGTCCTGGCCGGCAAGGCCCTGATCGTGGCGTACAGCCGGCCGATTGCGATGAAGATCTACTACAGGATCATGGAGCTGCGCCCCGAATGGAAAGACAAGGTCGGCGTGGTGATGACCATGTCGAACCAGGATCCGGAGGAATGGTTCGACGTGTGCGGCGGCACCACGCACAAGAAGGAGATGGAACGCAGGTTCAAGGACGATTCCGATTCCCTCAAGATCGCCATCGTCGTGGACATGTGGCTCACCGGCTTCGACGTGCCCAGCCTGTCCACCATGTACGTGTTCAAGCCGATGAAGGGCCATAACCTCATGCAGGCCATCGCCCGCGTCAACCGCGTGTGCAAGGGCAAGGAGGGCGGTCTGGTCGTGGATTACATCGGCATCGCAGGCGCGCTCAAGCGGGCGATGAAGGACTATACCAGCCGTGACCAGCACAATTACGGCGACATGAACATCGCCGAGACCGCCTATCCGAAATTCCTCGAAAAGCTCGACGTGTGCCGTGATCTCATGTACGGCTTCAACTACCGCAAACTCATCTTCCAGAACAGCAGGGAGGCGCTTGCCGACGCCATCGCGGAGGGAACCGACTGGCTGCTCGATCTGGAACGGCACGAAGACACGGAATCGTTCCTCAAGCAATGCCAGCTCATGAACCAGGCGCTGAGCCTGTGCAAAAGCATGGTAAGCGAAGAGGACGCGCATGAGGCGGCTTACCTATCCGTATTGCGCGTGCAGGTCCTTCGCCTGACCGGACGTGGCTCCGGCGGGGGCAGCGGCATGACGTACACGGAGTTCAACAAGCAGGTGAGCGAGATCCTCCAGCAGAGCGTGCATGCGGACGGCGTGCTCAACCTGTTCGAGAAGGACAGCGTGGAGATCTCCCTGTTCGATGAGGCGTTCCTCCAGGAGGTCGCCGGCATGAAGGAGAAGAACATCGCGATCGAGAGCCTGAAACGCCTCATCAAGGAGAAAGTGCGGGCGTACGGGCGCACCAGTGTGGTCAAATCCCAGAAGTTCAGCGAGATGCTCCAGAACACGTTGAACGCGTATCTCAACGGCATGCTCACGAACGCGCAGGTCATCGAAGAGCTCGTCAACATGGCCAAGGAGATCATGAAGGACCGCGACGACGCGCAGAAGCTCGGCTTGAGCGACGAGGAGATGGCGTTCTACGACGCGATCACCCAGCCGCAGGCGGTCAAGGACTTCTACGACAACGACCAGCTCGTCTCGATAGCCCGCGAGTTGACCGATGCGATGCGGAGCAACGCCACGATCGACTGGCAGAAGAAGGAAAGCGCCAGGGCCGGCATGCGGCGTGCCATCAAACGTTTGCTGCGCAAATACAAGTATCCGCCCGAAGGCGTCGAGGACGCCATGAAGACCGTCATGGAACAGTGCGAGCTGTGGGCCGACACCAAGATCAGCGAATAGGACGAGCAGGAGGATAATACAAGACATGGCAAAGAAGAAGGACAATACCGCCGAGATCGGCTTCGAGGAACAGATCTGGAGCGCTGCCGACAAGCTGCGCGGCAACATCGACGCTTCCGAATACAAGAACGTCGTGCTCGGCCTCATCTTCCTGAAGTACATCTCCGACAAGTTCGACCAGAAATACCAGGAACTCGTTGAGGAGGGAGAGGGCTTCGAGGAGGACCGCGACGAATACGCGAGTGAGAACATCTTCTTCGTTCCCGAGAGCGCCCGCTGGAAGACCATCGCAGCGGCCGCGCACACGCCCGAGATCGGCAAGGCCATCGACGAGGCCATGCGCCAGATCGAGGCCGAGAACAACAAGCTCAAGGGCATCCTGCCGAAGAACTTCGCACGCCAGGAGCTCGACAAGCGACGTCTGGGCGAAGTCGTGGACCTGTTCGCCAACGTGAAGATGGCCGAAAAGGGCGATAGCCGCGACATCCTCGGACGCACCTACGAATATTGCCTGGCCAAATTCGCCGAAGCGGAGGGCAAGAACGCCGGCGAGTTCTACACACCCGCGTGCGTCGTGAAGACGCTGGTCGAAGTCATCGAACCCTACCACGGGCGAGTGTACGATCCGTGCTGTGGCAGCGGCGGCATGTTCGTACAGTCCGCGGACTTCGTCAAACGCCATCAGGGCAACATTAACGACATCTCCGTGTACGGCCAGGAGTCCAATCCGACCACGTGGAAAATGGCGACCATGAACCTCGCGATCCGTGGCATCGACGCGGATCTGGGCGATCATAATGCTGACACGTTCTTCGAGGACCTGCACAAGACCGAGAAATTCGATTTCATCCTCGCTAACCCGCCCTTCAACCTGAAGGACTGGGGAGGAAAGAAACTCGAGAACGACGTACGCTGGCAGTACGGCACCCCACCGGAGGGCAACGCCAACTTCGCATGGGTCCAGCACATGATCCACCATCTCAACCGTTCCGGCCGCATGGGCATGGTTCTGGCGAACGGCGCGTTGTCCAGCCAGACGAACAACGAGGGCGAGATCCGCGCCAAGATCGTGGATGCCGATCTGGTCGAGGGCATCATCGCAATGCCGGACAAGCTTTTCTACAGCACCGGTATACCTGTGAGCTTGTGGATCATCACCAAGAACAAGAAGCAGTCCGGCAAGACGTTGTTCATCGACGCGCGCGATATGGGAACCATGGTGTCCCGCAGGCTCCGCGAGTTTACCGATGAGGACATCGCCAAGGTATCGACTGCGTTCGACGCGTTCCATGACGGCACTCTGGAAACGGAGAAGGGCTTCTCCGCCATCGCCACGACGGAAGATATCAAGGCGCAGGATTACATCCTGACTCCAGGCCGTTACGTCGGTGTCGCCGAAGTGGAAGAAGACGATGAGCCATTCGAGGAGAAGATGACCCGTCTGACCGGCGAGATCGCCAAATGCTTCGAGGAATCCAACCGTCTGCAAGAGCAGATCAAGAAGAATCTGGAGGCCATCGGCTATGGCATGTGAGCAGCTGACGCGTCTAGGTGATGTTATCGAGCTTGAAGATGTCAAGAGAGAGCCGATATCTTCTAGGGACAGAAAGGACAGAAAAGGTTCCTATCCTTATTACGGAGCTCAAGGTATTGTCGATTATCTAGATGATTACACCTATGAGGGAGATTACCTACTGGTTGCTGAAGATGGGGAAAATCTTAGGAGTCGCAAGAATCCTATTGCGAATGCGGCTTCTGGAAAATTCAGAGTGAATAATCATGCGCATGTTATTGCTGAGTCCGAAAAGTGTAATCTCGTTTTTCTGAGACATCTTCTTAATATGACTGATATTTCTGCCTACGTAACAGGATCTACGCAGCCAAAGCTGAGCCAGAGTAATCTTTGTGCCATGAAATTGCCTCTTCCTTCGATGGCGGAACAAAATGCTATTGCAAATGTTCTTAGTTTGTTTGATAGGAAAATCGAGCTTAACAACCAGCTAAATGATTATTTAGCCAACTTGTGTGAAACGATTGCCAGTAGATACTGTAATGACAGAAATTCACGTCTTCGAGATATCTGCTATCAGGTTGCTGACCACGTCGATTATGACAACGCGAATCAGGAGACTTACGTTTCGACTGAGTCACTAATGCAGAACAAGGGCGGACGGCAACTGGCGTCTTCGCTCCCAACAACGGGCAAGATTACACGGTATAAAGCCGGCGACACTCTGATTTCTAATATTCGGCCCTATTTTAAGAAGATATGGTACGCCCCGTTTGAAGGTACATGTTCGGGTGATGTCATCGTTTTTAGAGCGAATGATCCCAGCAACGCGCCATATCTGCATGCATGCCTACGGCAAGACTCATTCTTTGACTACGTCATGCAAGGTGCGAAGGGAACAAAGATGCCCCGTGGTGATAAAAAACAAATGATGGAGTTCAAGGTTGCCAGTTCATGCAGTACGAAAGATTTGATCCTATTAGATTCCGCAATAAAGCAAAGATCTGATAACGATTCAGAGACAGTAAAGCTCCAAGCACTGCGCGATACGCTCCTTCCCAAGCTCATGTCCGGCGAAATCGACGTTTCGAAGGTTGACCTCACGCAGCTAACAAATAATCATTTAGCCGATTATTAAGGGCAATTTTGTCGACAATGGAATCAAGCACTTCTACGATTGCATCTTGCGTTGCCCTGTCAGGTATCTTGACAGGGCAGAGATTCACGTGATTTCGATTGACGCCTGGCACAGCACTAGCTGTTGTGTATCCCTGCCAAGGAATTGTCTGCAAAAGATAATAAATAAATCGAGGATTGTTGCCGTTGAATTCGGTAGAATACAAAGCTGTGTTGAGAGGCCAACATGGACCACCCGAAAAGAAAACTTCTCCGATAGTGCCGTATCGCCCTGTGATTACACAGGGCCCCTCTACTGCTGCAGTACTATTAGATCCGGTAATTCCCGATGATGAATAAACCGGCACATCCCCTTGCAAACGCTGGCTTTTCGGCAAATCAAATCCTCTTTTTAAGTCGGTAATCTCACCAAGGGTCGTCTCTCGCCAGCTCATTCCAAATACCTTCTGTGTGAAGCTTTCACGTTGTTCTGGTTGACCATGACGTAGTGCATGGTCGTGTCTATTCTCGCATGCCCGAGCAGTTTTTGCACCTGTTCGATCGGCATGCCTTTGTCGATGGCGTGCGTGGCCAGAGTACGACGGAACTTATGCGGATGAACTCGATGAATGCCGGCATCTTTGCCGAGCTGTCTGAGGCGGCTTTCGATGCCGCCGATGCTGATACGGTCACCATCGCCATTCAAAGCAACGAATAGCGCTGGATTGCTGTCGTTACGTGATTGCAGGTATGCGGTGAGATGAAGCTTCGTTCTGGCGTCGAAATAAACGGGACGCTGCTTGTTTCCCTTGCCTGTGACCAAGCATTCCCGCTCCTGAAGATTCACGTCGGCTATGTTCAAGCCGACCAGTTCACCCACTCGCATACCCGTGGATGCGAGAATGTCCACGATGGCAAGATCCCGCAAGGTGCCGCATCGGTCCCGCAGAGTTTCCAGATTTTCGTCGCTCAGGACTTCCTTAGCCATTACAGCGGTCTTCACACGGTGGATGCGCCTTACAGGGCTTTTGACGATATAATCCTCGTCCTCAAGCCACGCGAAGAAGCTTGACATGATACGCCGAATGTTGTCGATGGTGACCTTGCCCGCATGACGTTCGTTCTCGTATCTGTTGAGGTACTCGCGCAAGTCATCGCTGTTTATCCGCGTACAAGGCTTGGCGAGGGCCTGGGTCATGTGCTGGAGTGTGCTCTCATAGTAAGCGATGGTTTTCGGCGAGCAGCCTTCGACCTCTTTTGCCGTGAGGAATAGCGTCAGCAGATTCTGCGGCGCTGATGTTTCCTGAGTTGGCAGCAGCGTGACTCTGAGTACTTCGGCCAGATGTTTGAGCTGTGACGGATCAAGCATGTTCTGCATCTGCGACAGAACACTATTAATGATGGTTTCCATAGGGGTTCCTTCCAATAACAGTTAGGAACATTGTGCCCACGCGCTGGCAAATGATTATTTGTTAGCTGCGTGAGGTCAACCTTCGAAACGTCGATTTCGCCGGACATGAGTTTGGGAAGAAGATAATTCCTTAGGTTATTTAATTTCCGTGTTTCGTTTTCATTACTCCTAATTAGTGCATCTATCGGTGCCGCAAATGACTCGAATTGCATCACTTCGTTATGAGATGGAAGCGCAACTTCTAAGCTTTTGAGAGCCTTACCGTTGATTGAGCCGAATACAGTACCCTCTCCGTTGTAAGCCTCAAGTTGAGGCTTAAGGAATCGCATTAAGTACAGAGCAAATGACGGGGTTTCGCTATGGATAGCTGCCAGACCACGTCCGATACAGCAATTTTCAAAGGCAACGTTGAGGTCCCCGACAGGCGCACGAACGCTCATTAGGACGTCACCCTCGCAGGCTAAACGTTTTGGCTCAGTGGTATAGAGACGACGCTTTGGGAAACGCCATCCAAATTCACCCCTTCCTTGATAGAAGATTATGCCAGCACCTTCTTCGTTATACGAACTTCCTGCTGGTGATTGCCCCATCGTTATTTCGGCAACATCAGAGAGCGTAGCGTTGAAATTAAGACCACCAAACAACTCTTGAAACTTACCGTCTACAAGCTGCTCTAAATAATCATTTAGCCGGACGGATGCATTGGAGCAATGTGATCAGAGTAAGAGCTATTCACGCTGTGCACAGTCAGCAAAGCCAGATTCCTGCTTACGAATCTGTGCCTAAAGTGTCCCATTCTCCATGTCGCACCGCCTTGACGCTCGGCGGAATCGCGCCGCTGTTGAGCTGGCTGGCGGTGAGTCAGTTCACGGCACAGTCGTTCGCGATGCTCGTTGTATTCTGTCAAGTTGTCTTGTGCGGTGTGAGCTCTGAGCTCTCATGAAGCACTGGGTCGTTTGCGCCGCAGATTATGGTTTTTGGGGACGGTGTGTGTTCTTCTTGTTGTTTGATAACTCAAGAGTGAGTGATCTGCTGGCATGTCGCTTCAGCGGTTGCGTATCGGGGAAGATACGGATGGATTGTACCGTGCAATCGATGCCGTGGGACGGGCGGAGTATTCGTATTTTGGGACATGGAGTCCATTCTTGCGTCGCACCCCGCACGGGGTGCGACGCAAGAATGCGCCAACGTCTACTGCGCGCCGATCGCGGCCTTGAGCTCCTCGACCTTGTCGGTCTTCTCCCACGGGAACTCAACGTCCGTGCGGCCGAAGTGACCATACGCGGCGGTCTTCAGATAAATCGGACGTTTCAGATCCAGCTCGTCGATGATGGCGG
>ENA-OXEB01000416-OXEB01000416.1-human-gut-metagenome-genome-assembly--contig:-NODE-416-length-15429-cov-9.89443_pt1 | contig 15429 bp, 15 predicted proteins | sample MGYA00249353_ERZ652239 | MGnify/ENA primary metagenome ERZ652239 (study PRJEB26925, sample SAMN05826586) | human gut metagenome | biome: ENVO:2100002; feature: ENVO:00000062; material: ENVO:00002003... | reverse complement strand
TGATGAACTCCATCGTAGACTGCGGCCACATCGCCAAGCTTACGCTGTTCCCAAGGGTCAGTGAAACCAGCGAAACGAATCTCCGGATACAGGGAACCCCCTTTAGGGAACATCTTGTCGAGCATGGATTTTTTCAGTACGCAGAGCTTGTCATACTTACGCTGATGAAGGGTGATGAGCGAGTCCAGACGGTCGAAGAACGCGCCGATTGAAGCCTGCTCAGCAACGGAAGGAACAGACATTGTCATATCCTCTATGGCCGAACGCGAAACAGAAATCACTTTGATTCCCTGCATTAGCGGAAGCAACTGATCATGAAATGCAGGACTGTTCAGGTAGTGCCCAAGATACCCACTAGCGTACTTTCTCATTGGCCGCAAAGGCATCGTATGCAATCCGGAAAATACCTTCTTTCCCGCAGAATTACATAGTTCTGTACATTTTCCAACGGCTGAGTCTTCGGCTGTATCGGCGATGATAACATCACCGTCCTGTAAGCAATCGCAGGTCTGCCTATTTGCAACGGCATCGTTCGCAATTCTCGGAACATCTGCCTTTTCGGCATCGAGGACAGAGCCGTATTTTATTAGGACATCACCATAATGAATGTCAAACACCGTACCCTCACTGTCGCTCAATTCAGCTCGGGACAAAGTATTGTTTCGGAGAAATCCAAGCTCTTCCCCCAGCTTACGCTGTTCCCAAGGGTCAGTGAAACCAGCGAAACGAATCTGCGGAACCAACGCTTTTCCATGCTGTTCGGCCATATCATTCACCCCCGAGCAGTGCTTTGAGCTCTTCCAAGCCCGCCAGATCGCGGGCATTACCGGTCAAATCGCCAAGCATTCCGGCCAATTCCTTCTCCGCTTCATCGATTTGGCCGCATACATCGGCATACGTGGTGGCGTACTTGTTCTTCAACGCGTTCACTTTGCCAATGAGCTCGTCGATCACGGCATTCGGCAGTTCTTCCAGCTGCTTCTGCAGCGGCGTAATCCACTTGGCTTCCAGCAACCTTCTGGCTTCGTCATCACTCAACGCCTTAATCGTGTCGCGGGTCTTCTCCTCCAACGCGTTTCGCTTGGTCTTGATACCAGATTTCAGCTTCTTCGTCTCATCGAATAGCTTCTGAGCCTGCACCAAGCCACGCTCGAAATCGGAAGCCGGATTCTTGCCGATCGCCTTGACCGCCTTCTTCAGCTCGGCGGCAACGAAGGCGTCACCGTCCTGATTGATCGCATCGCTGTTCTGCTTGTCATCCTCATCGAAACCCTCCAAAATGGTTTCAATCTCGGAATCGATGTCCTGCACACGGCGTTCATCCGCCTCAATCGCAGTCAAATCATCGTGCAGCAGCTCGCGCTGAACCAGGTCGAACGGCAGAACGCGGCCAATCCAGCCGTCCTGCACTTCCACATCCTTGCCGCCTTTTTTCTTGACGACCATGTTCGGATCCACGGCTCTTACCGCATCGAAGCCCTCGGACCCCAACACTTCCAAATCAATGGAAATGCCGCCCCATGCGTCATCAAGCTTCTGATAGGCGTCATACGGGTCAACCAGTGGGGTTCCGGCAATCATCGCATCCAGTTCCTTACCGATGGCCGTTTCCTGACCGAGCGCATCCACCTGTTCGGGATGCTCCACCAAGCGGGAGCGCAAATCGACAGGCAATCCGGAAATGGCCTGACCATACGAGGCGATGAACGCCTGTACGTCGGCATTGTTGCGCACCACGGTAGCGATGTCGTCATGGTCGCAGGCGTAGCAGACACCGTTATCACGGAACAGCTCGGCCTTCAGACTCGGCCAGGCGTTCCAATATTCCTCAAGCTGCTCGACCTCACTCTTCGGAACGCCACCGAACATCGAAGCGTACACATCCCACGTCTCCGCATCCTCGGATGAATCGACATAACGGGGAATGTTGAGGTTGTAATCATTGGCACGAATCTCATCGATGGACACCAGACGGCTGAACTTGGGTACCGTGCGATTGTTCGACACCACATCGACAATGCGTTTGATATCAGAAGCCTGTAGCTTATTGTTCTTGCCGTCCTTGATGAAATGTTTGGACGCATCAACGATGAGCACCTTGTCGTCGTCACGTTTTTTGCGCAACACCATCACGATGGTGGGGATACCCGTACCGAAGAAAATATTCGCCGGTAGACCAATAATCGCCTGAATATGACGGTTCTCAATCAGATTCTTACGAATCTGACCTTCCTCGCCGCCGCGGAACAGCACGCCATGCGGCAGAACGATGGTCATAATGCCATCGGCACGCAGATGGTACAAGTCGTGGAGCAGGAACGCATAATCCGCCTTGGATTTCGGAGCTATGCCATAACTGAAGCGCGGATCGATCTCCTTATCAGTGGGATCCCAATTCTGCGAGTAGGGCGGATTGGAAACCACCGCATCCACGAACAACGGATTGTAGGTCTCCTCCTTGTTCTCCAACGTGTCGAACCACGGCCAGTCGTCCTCCAGGGTGTCGCCGTTGCTGGCAACGATGTTATCGGGAAGAATGCCACGCATCACCAGATTCATACGCGTGAGGTTATAGGTGTTCTCCTTAAGCTCCTGCGCGTAATACATGATGGAATCCGGATTGCCGTTGCGCCGAGCCACAGCCTGGCCGATATGAATCAGCAAGGAACCGGAGCCGGATGTCGGATCGTAGATCTTGATCTGCTCGCGCCCCTGCAAATGCCAGGCGACGATTTCGCTCATCAGCTGAGAGACTTCGGAAGGCGTGTAGAACTCGCCGGCCTTCTTGCCTGCATTGGCGGCGAAATTGCTGATGAGGTACTCGTAGATGAAACCAAGCACGTCATAATCCTGACGCCCATCCATCGGAATGTCTTTAATGAGATAAATCAAATCTCGCGCGGCCTTGGACTGGCTTCTCGCGTCGGTGCCAAGTTTGGAAAGCCCAGTCTGCAACGTGTCGAAAATACCGTCGAACACTTTCCTATGCGCAGGATTGATATTGCGGGAGAACGCCGAAAGCGCATCACGCACATTGGAAATCTCGAAATCGTTGCCCTGCTTGACCCATGTGGAAAACAGGTTGTCATAGGCGATGAAGTAGCCGCACTCACCCTGCACGAATTCCACAATGTCCGGATTATCCTCCGTAAGCTGCGGCAGCTGCTCGTCAGTAAAATCACTGGCTTTCAAGCGCATCAGCTCGGTTTCGGAAAGGAACTTATAAAAGATGAAGCCAAGAATGTAATCCTTGTATTCGTTCGCCTCGATCTTGGAACGCATCTTATTGGCGGATTCCCAAATCTTCGAAGCGAGCTGCTGCTTGTTCATCTATCCCTCCTCATTGCGACACCGGCAAAAAGCTCGGTTCCACGAGCGACTGCACATCTTTCACAAGAATACCGCACCCCCGCTTGGGAACAGCGTAAGCTCTCTGAACTGGTTGAAATTGAGAGAGGAGGTTCGCCACGACCGATTGAGCGATACATTACAGATGATCCTTGTGGACTTAATTGGGTGAAAATTGGCGACGCTCCAGAACTTGGCCGATATATAACCCAAACTACCGAGAAAATAAAACCTGAAGGTCTCGCAAAAACCCGCCAGGTGTATCCGGGGGATCTAGTTTTATCGAACTCTATGAGCTTTGGACGACCATACATCATGGCCATTAAAGGCTGTATTCATGACGGCTGGCTGCTGATCCGCGATGCCCAGAAACACTTCGATCCTATTTTCCTCTGCCATATGTTGGGTGCTCCACAGATGCTTAATCAATATCGCATGTTCGCAGCAGGAAGCACGGTTAATAATCTCAACAAAGAACTTGTTGGGAAAGCCATCGTTTCATTGCCAAGTAAAGATGAACAACGTGAAATTGGTATTGTCTTGGACCGTCTGGACTCCCTCATCACCCTTCATCAGCGTAAGTATGATGGCTGCGCTTATCCCCTATTTTTCTTGAGAAAGGTGCATGCCATGCAGGAAACCATCACTTCTGAATCGCTGTTCTGCGACTACTACACCCAATGGGTGAAAACGTACAAGGAAGGTGCCATCCGAGACGTGACCATGGGCAAATATCGACTTGCGCAATCCTGGCTCGGAAAGCTTATTCCCGAGCTGAAGCTTGCTGATATGGATCGGACCGCTTATCAACGGCTTATCAACGGTTACGCGCAGCATCATGAGCGACAGACCACCATGGATTTTCATCACCAGATCAAAGGCGCCATCCTCGATGCCGTTGACGAAGGGCTCATTCCCCGCGATCCGACACGCAAGGTCATCATCAAAGGCAAGCAGCCGCGTATCAAGAAAATGAAGTATCTCAACCAATTTGAGCTGCACGCTATGCTCGCCGATCTTGATCTTGGCGCTGAGGCAAGTTGGGATTGGCTCATCCTCCTCATCGCGAAAACCGGACTCCGATTCTCCGAAGCGCTTGGGCTCACGCCCGACGACTTCGATTTCGCCCACCAAACGCTTTCCGTCAGCAAAACCTGGGATTACAAAAACGGCGGCGGTTTTGTACCCACGAAAAACGAATCGTCCGTGCGTAAAGTGCAACTCGACTGGCAACTCATCATGCAAATGTCTGGATTACTCAAGGATCTTCCGCATGATAAACCTATTTTCGTGCACGGCAAGGTCTACAACTCAACAGCCAACGACGTGCTTGCAAAACATTGCAGAAACGTGGACGTGCCAGTCATTTCCATCCACGGATTGCGGCATACGCACGCATCACTGCTGCTGTTCGCCGGCGTATCGATCGCCAGCGTGTCACGCCGTCTAGGCCATGCCAGCATGACTACAACTCAGGAAACCTATCTGCACGTCATTCGCGAGCTGGAAAACAAGGATGTAGATATCGTCATGCGGGCACTATCGACACTTATCTAATGGGGGGTTCCTACTCTTTTCAGATATTCGAAATAATCGAGCCACTCGAAGCGGCATATACCGTTTTTCACCATCTTCAGTAAAAGCGCCAAACACCGTTGCCAGACTCAATTCCGTAGGTGGTTTTGTGGTTCCGTAGGTGGTTGGTTCTGGTATTGGTGTCTGAGAATGGCTTAATTTAAGCCGTTTCTCAAACGCCTTTCCTCCGGCAACCACCTACGGAAGCGAAAAACCACCTACGGAACACCCGCTTGGGAACAAACCCGCCGCAAGTCACCAGGCCAAGACGAATCTCGGCACACGAGGAACCGGAAATTGTCGTTCCGGAGCGCAGCCGCACGGTCACACGCCACACTCCGGAACCAAAGGCTTTTAGAAATAGGTGCTACAGCCAAGCTTGACGGCGAGGACGATGCCGGTGAGCACGGCGGCGGCGCGCATGATGTTCTCGGGGATATGGCGTGTGACCGGAGGGGCGATGGAACTGCCGATGATGCAGCCCAGGCACATGGCGATGGCGAACGGCCAGTAGACGGAGCCACGGCAGATGAACATGATCGCGGCGGAGATGTTCGCGCCGAAGCCGACCACGGTCTTCAGCGCGTTGATCTGGTGGAACGGGCCGATCTTGCCGAGGTCGAGGATCGCCAGGGCGAGGGTACCGGCGGCGGCACCGAAATATCCCGAATAGATGCCGACGAAGCTCACGCCAACCCACAGCCACCACGGGTCGTTGCGCAGACTGCCATTGGCCGTCCTACTGGCGATCAGCGCCGCGCGCTCGCCTTGCTGCGATTGGGGCAACGCCTGCGCGACAGCGTCGCGTGCGGCCGCTTTCTTCCGCGGGTTCAGCGCGATGATCAACGCGCTGAACAGAATGAGCGGCGGCACAGCGAATTCGAAGACCTTCGCGGGCAATTCCAACAGCAGCAAGCCGCCGATGATGCCTCCGACCAAGCCGATGCAAGCGTAGACAGCCACACGGCGTCCCTGGCCCTTGAGCTCCTTGCGCGCGGACAGCAGCCCGCCGATGCCGGTGCCGCACACGCCCACCGTGTTCGTGGTGTTGGACAGCACGGGCGGAATGCCGAACGCCAGCAACGCAGGATAGGAGATCAGCGAGGACGCGCCGACCGCGTATCCGACGAATCCCGCGCCGATTCCGGCGACAAGCACCAGCAGCAAAGTGGTGATGGACACTCCTGCGATCATGACCGCTTCCCCTTCGTAAAACTCCTACGTAGTCCTCCTATAAGTAACGGGAGCCGAGCTTAACGGCTCGGCTCCCGCATATCACGCGTTTGCCCAGAACGTGGCCGGGCAAACGTCATATCAGTGGTTGCGCTTGGCGATCAGCGACTCGGTCCAGTAGGCGGCAAGCGGAATCAGCGCCCACTGCAGCGCGAGACCGGGCAGGCCGGCGGCCAGGTCGCTCGTCCATGTGGCGGCGATGGCCTTGCTGGAACCGAACGCGAACACGGCGATCGCGGTGGCTGCGGTCAGCACCACACGTCCGGCGAGCTGTGCGATGACCACCTTCGCCAGGCTCGGCAGCTTGATGCCGCGCAGCAGACCGGCTACCAGGCCGTATGCGCACAGTTCGACCATCATGAGCGGCAGCATCGCCAGCATCGGCATGCCGGACAGCAGGAAGCTCACGAGCGGAGCGGCGGCGCCGGCGATCGCGCCGACGGCGGGGCCCGCGATCAGGCCGACGAAGATGATCGGCAGATGCATCGGCAGGAACGCGACGCCCAGCATGGTGCCCTGTCCGGAGACGGCGCCGATGACGTGGAACAGTTGCGGCAGCACGACCGCTGCGACGATGGCGAGCAGGGTGGCTGCTGTCTTGGTGCCGAGACTCAGTTTCGGCAGGTCGGTGCGGCGCAGGGCGGCCGCGGGCATGGTTGCGGAATCAGACATTTGTTTTCTCCTTAATGTTTCCTTCTCTTCGGATATGCGTATACGTCATACCGGCTCGACGACCGACCCACCGTCCGGCAGCGCGGTGTCGACCAGCAAATCGGCGACGGCTTGGATATTGGTCGCTTCGAAATAGCGGTTTTCCAGCGGAATCCACTCGTCGACGAATCGTTGCAACATGCGTGGATTGCGTCGTTCGAGCCGACGCAACTGTTCGGCAGGATCGACCGCAAGACAGATCATGCAATCGTAATACCTCCGCAAGGCGGGGTGCATGCTGTAGCTGCCTTCCACAATGGTCAGCTGGGCCGGTTCGACGGCGTACGCGACGGCGAAATCGCCTGTATGGCAATCCCATGGCCGGTATTGCGCGGCTTGTCCGGCGGCGAGCGGTGTCAACACTTCCGTTTCGAACCGTTCACGGTCCACGTTGCCGCCGGGTTCGGCGAAACGTTCCGGCGTGCGCTGTTCGGAACGGAGGAAGAAATCGTCCATGTGCAGCACGTTGCCGCCGAAACGCCTGTTGAGCATCGCGGCAAACGTGGTTTTGCCAGACGTGCATGGCCCGTCGATTGCGACGAACACACAATCGCGTTCGGCAAGCAACGTTTCGATACGTGCGATTGCGATGCTGGCTTCCGTAGGCTTCGCGGGTTTCGTGACCATTGCGTTCGCCGTCAGTCGAGTACGGTCAGACGGTACGCGCGCGAACCGATGCCAAGTTCCTCGGCGTATTCGAGGATGTGTTCGCCGTGGAGCGAGGCGATGCGTTCGGTGACGGACGCTCCGTCGGGGGCGGTGTGGATGAGGTCGACGCATGCCTGGTCGAGTGCCACCGGGTCGAGCGAGGACAGCACGCCGATGTCATGCATGTCCGGTTCCGTCGGGGAGGGCAGGCAGTCGCAATCCACCGACAGGCGGTTCATGACGTTCAGATACATCATCTTGCCATGCATGTGGCTGATCACGGCCTCATCGGCTTCGGCCATCGATTCGAGGAATGCATCCTGAGGAGTTTCCACCCACTTGTCCTTGGTGACGCCGGCGGAATGGATCCAGCGTTTGCCGTTCGACGAGGCTATGCCGATGGACACGTTCTTGAGCGCGCCGCCGAAGCCTCCCATCGGATGGCCTTTGAAATGCGACAGCACGAAAATGGAATCGTAGTCGTCGATATGCTTGCCGACGATGTCGTAGGCGATGTGGCGGTGCTTGGCCACCGGGATCTCGATTTCGCCGCCCATGTCCATGATCTGGATTGGCGCAAGATCGGCGTATCCGTGCTTTTTGAACGTGGCAAGGCTTTTTTCGGGGGTTTCACGATTGCCGTCGTATGCGGTAGAGCATTCCACGAGCGTGCCGCCGATCTCCTGCACGAGGTCCTTGACGAGCGAAGGATTGAGATTATTGGATTTTTCCGATTCGCCGGAATGGACTTTGATGGCCGTTTTGCCTTCCGGCTTGCGTCCGAGCGCATGGTAGGCGGCGACGAGGCTTTCCGGTGTGATGATCGGCGTGAAGAACACTTCCGGTGCGGACTGCGCGTCGGTGCGGTGTTCCAGTCCTTCCAGTCGCGAGGCTTCGAATTGCATCTTGACCCTCCTTGATTCTGCCTGTGTTTTTGGCTTGCATCTCCAGCGTACCAACTTAAACCCGACTTGAAGCAAACAGACCTCAAACCCGTTCGAGATATGTTGCAAAATATGGATTCCCGCGCGTGTCTCCCCATCCGGCCGGCTTGTCCGCATGAACCGGAACACTTGACGCTCGTGATTGATTTTTGCAAGAAATGGTGGACTCGCATAGCCACCAAGGAAATGGCGTTCATTGGCATCGTCACGTTGGCGGCCTCTCTGGTGGCTTCGTGGCTCAAGCAGTTTCCGGGATTCAGCCTGTTCGGCGCGTTGATCATCGCTCTGCTCATCGGCATGGTCGCGCAGTTCCCGATCCGCAAATGGTATTCGAGCCGTTCCGCCGAACATAAGGCCGGTGTGAAGGATGCGGCCGGGCTCATTTCGAACAAGCTGCTTCGCCTGGGCATCATCCTGCTTGGTTTCAAGCTCAATCTGACGGTGCTGTTCACGCAGGGTATCAAGTGTCTGCCGATCGCGGCAGTGGTGGTGACGCTCACCATCGTGGTGTGCTACAACATCGCACGCAAGCTTGGCGTCGATCCGCAGCTCGCCATTCTCGTGGCGGGCGGTACCGGCATCTGTGGCGCGGCAGCCGTCATGGGATTGTCCGGCTCCATCAAGGTGCCGCCGGAAAAAGAGGCTGAGAAGGCCAACAATGAGGTGATGGCCGTGGCCATCATCGCCATCATGGGCACCATCTTCGCATTGCTGGAAATCGCCCTTGGGCCGTTGACGGGCCTGAGCAAGACGCAGTTGGGCATCACCGCTGGCGCGTCCCTGCACGAAATCGCCCATGCCGTGGCCGCCGGCGACGCGTTCGGCGCGGTGGGCATCGCCACCATCATGAAGCTTTCCCGCGTGCTGATGCTGGTGTTCGCGGCCATCATCATCGCCATCTGGTGGGACAGAAACCATTCCGAAATGCCGACCGACGGCAAACGCAAAGTGTCGTTCCCGTGGTTCATGCTCGGTTTCATCGGCGCTTCCATCATCGGCACGTTCGTGCCGTTCATCGACGCCATCGCACCGAATCTGGTGGACTTCGCCTACATCGTGCTCGGCATGGCCATGGCGGCGCTCGGCATCAATGTGAATTTCAGCGCCATCGCGAAGAAGGGACAGAAGGCGTTCCTGGCGAGCTTCCTCACGTCCGTGCTGCTCATGTGCTTCGCGGCGGGAATCGCGGCGCTGTTCTTCTAATCGCCTTCCGTTGTGCCACGCTGTCGTTTTGCGGAGGGCAGTTGGATTTCGGACAGCAGAATCGCACCGAAAATCAGCGCGAAACCGCATAACGACGGCACGGTCAGCGTTTCGCCGGTGAAAATCACGGATACCAGCATGGCGAAGATGCATTCCGTGCTTAAGATCACGGACGCCTCGGAAGTGGGCAGATTCTGTATGGCGATGGTTTGAAACACTTGGGCGATCACCGTGGAGCCGACCACCAGGTAGGCGATGCACAGCACGATGTCCCACCGCGCCCAAGCCATGGACGGTCCGCCTTCGGTAAGCACCGCGCCAGCGCCGAACAGCAGGGCGCACCACACGAATTCGGCAAGCATCAGCGCGATCGCGTCGAAATCCTTGCCGATGAAACCAACCAAAACCAGATTCAACGCGAAGAAAAACGCGCCGATGATAGTCATGGCGTCACCGAAGCTCATATGCATGAGTTCCGCGCCACCGCCGCCGCTCAGCGACACCAGACCAATGGAACGCGCAGACGAACGCGGCCACCAGATGCTGCCAGCTGGGGCGTTTGCGCGTGAACGCCCACACCACGAACGGCACCATCACGCAATAGGTGTCGGTGAAGAAGCTGTTGCGTCCGGGAGACGTGGTTTCAAGTCCTTTGAGCTGGAAGATGAATCCCAGCCAGTAAGTCAACGCGAGTATCAGACCGGGAACGATATAGCGGCGCAGGCGAATCCTGCGAAGACGTGGGAAAAACACGATGGCCATAAGCAGTACCGCCGAAGCCATGCGGAAGAACATCATCCACTGTGTCGGCATGTTCTCCTGCACATGCTTGAGCATGGTGTAGCCGGACCCCCATACCGTCGCGTTGACCAGCATCATCACGCGGGCGACCGGCTTCGATACGCTAATGCCTTCCGATGATTCCTGCCCCGCGTCTGCCATCCGCCCCCCCCTACACGCTTCCACACATCCGACGTCGTATTCACGTCATGCTTTCCGAAGGAAACTTTAGACGTGGCTGCGGAAGCAACACGCGGGAGCATGCTACTGCGCTTTGGCCGCCTGGCTGTTCACCCAGTTGTCAGCCATGTCAATGGCTTCGTCAAGCGTGACCTTGGCCGCCTTGTAATACTTGGAATCCTTGATGTTGCCGCTTTCGACGAGCTTCTGTCCGGAGTCCGCGGCCTTGGACAGCGCGGACAGCAGTTTGCGCCCGGTCAGGGTCAGGGAATCGTCCTTGCTGAGTTTGTCGACCAGTTTGTCTGCCTTGTCGATCGACTGTTGCAGTTCCTTTTTGGATTCATCCGACGATTTCGCGTCGGAGGTGCCGTTCGAAGAAGTGCTGTTCGAAGAAGTGCTGTTCGATTGCCCGGATGGGTTATTGGACGATTGTCCGGCTGCCGCGCCATCCGAATCGGCCTTCGGATCCTGCAACGCGGTTTCGGCGTTTTTCTCTTGGATGCTTTTCAGACTGGCGTTCAGGGAATCGGTGGCGCCGTCCAACGTTTTGGCTACGAGATTGAGCTGCGTGATGGTGGCTTCCGCCTTGCAGCCTTCCGTATCGACTGTGTTCTCGGCGCTGGTGGCCGCGTCCGCGAACGCGTCGATGATGTCGTTCACGCCGAGCGCGCCTCGAATCAGCTTCTGCAGTTCGCTGCCGTTTTCGGAAGTGTCGAGCACGGCTTTGCGGGCCGAGCTGAATTCCGCGAGCGATTGCCGGCATGTGGCCAATGCTTCCTGCTGCTTGTTGCGGTAAACGCACACGCCGGCACCGCATGCCACGATGAGGGCCACGACCACGGCAAGGACGATCGGCCATGCCTTGCGGGGGCTGGAAGGCTGTTCAGTGGTCTGGTACTGATAATCCATACGTGTCACCCCTTGCGAACCGATAGCTGTCATCGTTCTTCGTCTTGTTAACCTTGCCTATTGTACGGGCTTGAAGATGGGAATATCCTGAATGGGCATCCTGCGCACACCAATGACGCAGGATCGGGCTGGCATATCGTCTCTCCGCAGGCGTGCCGCATGTCCATCACGGCCAGCAGCCCCCGTTTGTCCGCTCGTTCGACAGCCATGTCCACGAAATCGACCGGCAGATGCCGTTTGTCGGCGATTTGCCGCACCGTCAATCCTGCGGCGATGTCGCCGGCGATGCGTGCGACGATATCGTTCCGGCCGTCGCCGTATGTATCAGTCGTACGTGGCGTACGCCGCCATCCGTGCGCGGAAGCGCCGGACCGTTCCATATCGCTCACCATATCAACCGCAATGTTTGGAAGGCGATGATGGCGATGACGTATGCCACGGCCAAGCTCAGCAGGACGGATCGCGCCGCGACTTTCGTGCCGAACTGCCGTCGCATTTCGGCGACCGTCGCAAGACATGGCGTGTAGGCGAGCGTGAACAGCAGGAAGGCGATGGCCGCCGCCTTGCCGTGGCCATGCGATGACTGGTCGAACGAGGCGCGCAGCTTCTGTCCCAGCGTTCCCTCCCCGGCTCGTTGGGACGTCGCATCATCCGGTTCGTCCGCATGGTATGACTGCGACATCGAACCGACCACGACCTCTTTGGCCACGAATCCCGTGATCAGCGCGGCCGAGGCATGCCAGTCGTCGAAACCGGCCGGCGCGAACACGGGAGCGACCGCGTCGGCGAGCACGCCATACGCGGAATCATGCACGTCGTCGACATGAGCGAAACCGCCTGCGTTGGCGGTTACCGGAATGCCCTGCAGCAGCCACAGCGCCGTGATCATTGAAATGATGATCACGCTGGCTCCACGGATGAAGCCCCATAGACGCAGCAGCACCGAACGTGCCAGCTGCAACGCGCGCGGGCATTGGTATGCGGGAAGCGCCAGCATCAACGGTTCGGGTTCGAGGCCGCGGAACATGGTGTGGCGCAGCAGCACGCCGACCAGCAGGATGACCATGACCGAAGCCACGTACATGAGGAAGACCACGAGACCGGCGTATTTCGGGAAGAACGCGTGGGCGAGCACCAAAAACACCGATAGTCGCGCGGAACATGCCGCGAACGGCACCAGCATGCCGGTAAGCACCCGTTGCCGGGAATCGGATAGGGTTCGTGTGGCGGCCAAAGCCGGCAGATTGCAGCCGAAGCCGACGATGATCGGCAGGAACGCGCGACCGTCCAATCCCAAGGCGCGCATGGCACGGTCCATCACGAACGCGGCGCGGGCCATGTAGCCGGAATCCTCCAAGATTGACAGCAGCAGGAACATGATGCCCATCACCGGAATGAACGTCAGCACGGTGACCACGCCGTCAAGCAGACCGTCCACCAGCAGCGAACGCAGCCAGCCGCCGCTCACGGATGGTCCGAACAGGCCGAGCAGCAGGTCGAGTCCATCTGTGCACCATCCGCGGAAGGTCACGTCGATCCAATCCTGCATGGGGCTGGCGAGCGTGGTGGTGGCCTGGAACACGACGAACAGCACCGCGAGGAAGACGAGGACGCCAATCACGGGGTGCAGCAGCACGCGGTCGATACGGTCGGACAAGGTGACGTGGTCGACCGCATGCATGTCGAGGCCGCGCAATATGCCGGCGATCCAATCGAGTCGTGCGTCGGCCCGCGATTCAGCCCAGACGCTCAGGCCGTCGGCGGTTTTCATGTCGGCGTCGGCTGTCGCGGTTGGCAGTGCGGTCAGCCCGTGCGGAACGGGCGTTCCCTCGAAACTTGCGGCGATCGCGTCGGTCAAAGCCTTGCCGCCGTCTCCGGTACGTCCGTCAATCGCGACGACCGGCATGCCGTCCAGCAAATGGGACAGTCGTTCCGCATCGACGCCGCAGCCGTTGCGGACGGCGAGGTCGTTCATGGTGAGTGCCACGACGGTGGGCAGCCCGAGCTCCACCACCATCGACAGCAGGTACAGCGATCGGGACAGCGCGGTGGCGTCCAGCACCACGACGGCAAGGTCGGGAACGGGCATGCCTGACATGCCGGTCAGCGCGTTGACGGCGACCTGCTCATCGGGACTCATCGGCGCCAGAGAATATGTGCCGGGGGTGTCCACGAACTGCCAGTTTTGCGCGTTTCCCGCTGTTTTCGGTTTTTCGTAATGGTATTGCCCGCAGGTGATGGACACCGTGGTGCCGGGCGCGTTCATCGTGCGGGTTCTCGCGCCGAGCAGCGCGTTGAACATGGAGGATTTGCCAACGTTCGGATTGCCTACAAACACGACGCGTTTTACATTTTCGACGTTTCCCATATTGCCGGAGTCGCCGCCCATGCCGTCATTCGCGGGTCTGTTGACACGACAAGCGCGATGCCGGCAACAGCCATTCTGCGAACGGCAGCAGTCGCCGCCCCTCAGGTTCCGTAGATTCAACATTCGCGCATATTCCCGTTCTCTTCGCGTTACGCAACGTCGTCTTGCGCATGTTCATCCCGCGCGAACCGTACCCGGACGGCACGCGCGGTGCCGCCGTCCACCGCGACACGTTCGTTTCCGAATGCGACGACCCTTCCGCCGAAAGCGCTCCGCTGCATGACCCGTAAACCCGCGCCCGGAGCCAATCCTATCTCACATAGGCGGAACCGGTGCCGGTCATCCAGGTCGATGCCGTCCACGACAACGCGCATGGCGCGCGGACAGTCGCGCAGCGTCATGATGGCGCCGCGCTCCCCCGCCCGACGCCGCACCGTGTCATCGAAGCGGCGAGCATGCGTATTATCCATGTTTTCACACATAGCAGGAAACGAAGCAAAGCACAAGAGTGTTTTTCACGGAACTGAACCGCACCCCCAATTGTTGGACGTCGGTAAGTGGGATGCAGTCTGAGACCGCGATCTGGCACGCATCATCCAGACTTTGGTCGACGATCCCATTGAGCAACGCATTCGCGAACGGCGCGTCCAAGAGCAGGACGGCGAGGCCGTTGCCGACAATGCCCCGGTCAATACAGGCTGTGGCAACGCTGCCGACAATGCCACTGCCGAAAAACGCAAGCCCAGTGCCGCCACATTGGCGGCAATAACAGTACCGGCACAAGCGGCACCGACGCGGTTGCCGACAATCCGCTGGAGCTGGTGGAATCCGGTTGGTCTGTAAGCCAACAGGGGTACGTTAGCTACGCATTCGCCCTGCGCAACACCAGCACAACCCTGCAGGTACAGTATCCAGAAGTCGCCATCACCGGCGAACCAAAGACGGCTCCATCGTGTTCTCGCAGACGCAAACGCTGAATATGGCGTTCCCGAATCAGACTATATATAACGCCGGGCAAGCGGGTCAAGGTACCGCACCGGCCACCGTGGACTTCGTTGCGCTCAGTCCGAATGAGTACAACGTCACGGAAGCACAAGGCACTGCCACTTTCCCCATCAGCGGAATCTCCAAAGTGCGCAACAACGACGGCGGCACGACCTTCAATGGCGAAGTCCGCGCCGTGACCGATGGTTTCAAGCCTTCAGATGGACAGCAAATCAAGGTTTCCCTAGTGTTGCGGGATAAGCAAGGTGCCATCATCTATGGAGAAATGGCATTTGTGGATTGGCCGGACAATGGCCAATCCATGCCTTTCTCGATACTGGTGTACGATTTGCCGGACTACACGTCCTACGAGTCGTACGCACAAATTTGGTAGTTCGGCTTAATCGCCATCAGGCCGCGTTACGCGCCGCATCGACACTAGTGTTGCGCCGTGCCTGGCCGAATACACGGCCAGCCATCTTCTCATCGGTCTCGGTCTGGATGATGGTGCGCATCGGGCCCATGCAGATGGCCGAAGCCAAACCG
>ENA-OXEB01000413-OXEB01000413.1-human-gut-metagenome-genome-assembly--contig:-NODE-413-length-15563-cov-8.3446_pt1 | contig 15563 bp, 14 predicted proteins | sample MGYA00249353_ERZ652239 | MGnify/ENA primary metagenome ERZ652239 (study PRJEB26925, sample SAMN05826586) | human gut metagenome | biome: ENVO:2100002; feature: ENVO:00000062; material: ENVO:00002003... | reverse complement strand
GACAGATGTGATATACTGTACGTCAAATACATATAATCTATATTTTTTATGCAGTAAAGCTATAATTTCCCATTGATCCATTTTCTTTCACCCAGGAGGAGCCCGCCATGGAATTAAAAGAAGCCCGCTACATTCTCGCCATCGCCCGCCACAAGAGCATCAGCAAGGCGGCCGAGGCCCTGTTCATCTCCCAGCCTTCCTTAAGTAAATATTTAAAAAATTTGGAGCAGCAGCTTGGAACCCGCCTGTTCGACCGGATTGGAAACGGCTACTTCCCTACCTATGTGGGCGAGCGCTATCTCCATTACGCGGAGAAAATCGTGGAATACGGCCTGGAATGGGATACAGAGCTTGATGATATTATGCACCAAAACCACGGCCGTTTAAACATTGCGATTCCGATCATGCTTGGCAACAGCATAATCGGCCCCACTCTGCCGCGTTTTCACAAACAATTTCCCCACGTAACAGTAAATATGATGGAAGAAGTCAATTTCGTCGCGGAGCACACCTTAAACGACCATACTGTGGATTTAACCTTCTATAATGTTCACGAATATCCCAGGGATTTAGATTATCAGATTCTCGGAAAGGAAGAGATGGTCCTGGTACTCTCCGCTTCCAGCCCCGCGGCCTCAAAGGCTGTGGAGAGAGAAGGCTTCAAATACCCATGGCTGGATTTACGGCTGCTTGCGGAAGAAGACTTCATCCTCCTCTATCCCGACCAGAATACCGGAGGCATTGCCCTGAAACTGTTTTCCGAATATGGAATGGAACCTCATATCCTGATGCACACCCGCAACAGCGAGATGTCCATCCGCCTGGCCATGGAAGGCATGGGCGCGGCCTTCGCACCAGAGAGCTATTACCATTATTTAAAGAAACAGTCCAGTTCTCCCGGTGCATGCTTTTCTATAGGAAATAAAAAAATCGAAAACACCCTGATCGCCGCTTATCAGAAAAACCGGTATCTGCCCCAGTATGCGAGGGTTTACCTGGATATGATACGGGAGTATTGTAAGGGAAATATTGTAAGATAAAAAGAGAGAGCGATTTGTCGAAAATCAAAAGGGGCTGCAATAAAAACTGCCATTGATTTTACCTTGTTTTTATGTTAAAATAACTTTGTATAATTGTGCAATGGTCAGAGGATAGTCTGATGGTTTCCTTCGGAAATATGCGAAGGAGGATATGTGGTATGAATACACTTGAAGTGTTGACACTGGTGCTGGTTATCTTCACAGCACTGGCCTACATAGATAATCGTCAGAATAGAAAATAGCTATCCTCTATTACCAGTAGAGGATAGCTTGTAACTATAAATTACTCAGTTATCCGAAGTTTTGATCATCAGACAACGCAAATCTTTTGATCACTTCTAAGTACATTATACCCGAGGTACTTGTATTTTACAAGTACCTTTTTGGATTTTATCCATATTTTTACCGTTTCTGTTTTACTTATGATACCTCCAGTGGTATGATAAATAAAATCGCTGTAAGGGAGGCAAATCATGAAAGAAATACAGACCACCGCCATCGTCGGCATGGGCGCGCTAGGCTTATTATACGGAAATCAGATAGCAGCAGAGCTCGGGACATCTGCCGTCCGTTTCATTGCAGACAAAGACCGGATTAAAAAATACAGGGAAATGAATTTTACTGTCAACGGGGAGCGCCGTTCCTTTCCGGTTGAGGACTGTGAAACGGCTGCCCCTGCTGATTTTATAATCGTTGCAGTCAAATACAACGCGCTTCCTGCTGCTTTGGATACCATGAAACACTGTGTAGGGCCGGATACCACCATCATCTCTGTCATGAATGGGATCAGCAGCGAGCAGATAATCGGAGAACGATACGGTCACGAAAAAGTACTCTACACCATCGCCCAGGGCATGGATGCCATGAAATTCGGAGCCGCCCTGACCTACACAAAATTCGGGGAACTGAGAATTGGTGTCCAGACACCGGACCAGGCTGACCGCTTAAAAGCCATGACTGACTTCCTGGACAGGGCGAAGATCGCCTATGTGGCTGAAGACGATATCCTGCATCGCCTGTGGGGGAAATTCATGCTGAATGTCGGTGTAAACCAGACATGCATGGCGTACGAAACCACCTACTCCGGCACCCTGACGCCAGGCGAAGCACACGATACCATGGTAGGCGCCATGCGTGAGGTCATTGCCCTTGCTAAAGCGGAGCATGTCAATCTGACAGAACAGGATTTAGAGGATTACATCAGACTGCTGGAGACACTTTCCCCCGACGGTATGCCGTCCATGCGGCAGGATGGGCTTTCGCACCGCCCATCGGAGGTGGAAATGTTTGCCGGAACGGTTAGGGATATGGCGAGAAGACATGAAATCCAGGTACCAGTCAATGACAGACTATACAAAAAAATCAAAATGATGGAGTCAAGGTACCAGTAATTACAAAGGCTCATATCAGCTGAAAGAAAAGCCGGGGAGCTTACCATATGCTCACCCGGCACTTCATTTGTTACTTAATGCAGCACTTTTCTTTTTACCTCAGCACTTTCTGTCCGCTCGCCGTATAAATGCGATACCAGTCCATATGCTCCAGCCGAGTTTCCACCCCCTCCAGAGCCTCTTCAAGACGATCAATCCGGTTGCTTCCGCAGACAGGGAGAGCCTTGACGGGATGGGAGGCCAGCCACGCATAGACAACGGCGGATTCCGTTGTCCCATACTTTTCCGCCAGTTCCGAGAGCACAAACCGTACCCTTAAGATTTCATCGTCCGTACCGGTAAACAGCTTTCCGCCAGCCAGAGGCGACCAGATCATTGGATGAATTCCATAATCAGCCAGCAAATCCATCATACCAGATTCAAAGTGTTCAAAACACACAGGATTTAACTCGATCTGATTGGTAACCAGTTCTCCCTCCACCGCGTGATACAGGGCATTAAACTTCCATGGGTCAAAATTGGATACCCCATACGCACGGATCAGGCCTTCAGTCTTCAACGCTTTCAGTGCCCGTCCGCATTCACGCGGGTCCATACATGGATCTTCCCGATGAATCAAAAGCAGATCCGCATATTCCGTCCCCAGCCTTTTCAGGCACTCCTTACATGCGTTGATTACATGATGATACGTCGTGTTGTAATGGGAATAGGACGTAACTCCGTCTCCCGGCACGATCCCTACTTTTGTCACAAGCTGGATCCTGCCGCGCAGAGAAGGATCCAGTGCCAGCGCCTTCCCAATCTGCCGTTCACATTCACCACCGCCGTATACTGCGGCAGTATCGAATGTCGTGACTCCCCGCTTCAGGCATTCATTCATATGGTGCAAGAGTTCATCCGGACTCCAGCCCCAGGAAGTCAGCCTCCAGTAGCCCTGTACGACGCGGGACAATGTAATATCCCCCATTTTTATTCTTTCCAGATCAATCACCTCCACTATAAGTTTTCTCCGTTGCAGAGTATCGTATTCCTGTACCATTCAAACGAATCCTTCGGAATCCGTTCCTGCGTTTCATAATCCACATAAATCAATCCAAATCTATCGTTATATCCCCTTGCCCACTCGAAATTATCCATAAGAGACCATTGGAAATATCCAGCTACAGACGCGCCTTCCTCCGACGCCTTTCTAAGCCCCAGTAAATGGCGGTGCAGGTAATCAATTCTTGCCGGATCATGGACAGCTCCATCCAGTGATGGCCAGTCGTGGCTCGACATTCCGTTTTCCGTAATCATAACCGGGGTTCCATAGCGCTCATACAAAAACTTGACGCCCCAGTACAGACAATCAAAATCAACATGCCAGTTAATCGCAGTTTTCGGTGATCCTGGCTTGTGTAAAACCTCTTTCCAGCCATGGCCATCTGCCTTGACCGGGATGCCTCTGTAAATATTCTGACCGTAAAAGTCAGGCTTTTGATGGATGATCTTCATATCCTCCTGACCGATTTGCGGCAAATTCTTTTCCAGAATTCGCAGGCCGTCCTCCGGATACTGGCCAATCATCACCGGATCACTCCACCAGCTCACGTTCCATGACCAATCGCCATTTTCCGGCATTGTGAAATATGCTTTCCGGGCAGCTTCCACATCCTCTGTTTTTCGTGTCACCGGTACTGGAACATTGGATGTCGGTGCGTAGCCTATCTTAACGTCAGGGATGAGACTGCGAAGCTCCATGGAAGCCATACCATGCGCCAGCATGACATGATGAGCCATTGTCAGCGTTTCATTTACAGGCAGGCGTAAGCCGGGTGCGTGGACCCCTTCCACAAAAGCCAGACCGATAAAGACCTGCGGCTCATTAAATGTGATAAAATGCTTCACCCTGTCTCCCAGCGCCCGGGCAACTGCGGCAGCGTAATCCGCAAACCACTTCGGACTGTCCGGATTCAGCCAGCCGCCCCGTTTATACAATTCGTAAGGCTGATCCCAGTGATACAGCGTCGCATACGGCGTAATCCCGTGTGCCAGTAAGTCGTCCACCAGCCTTGAGTAAAAATCCAGCCCCTTCTGATTAACATTCCCCGTTCCCATGGGCATCACACGCGGCCAGGAGATCGAGAAGCGGTACGCCTTGATCCCCAGCCGCGCCATAAGCAGGACATCCTCGTGAAACCGATGATAATGATCGCAGGCAACATCCCCGTGATGCCCCTCAAACACCTTTCCGGGCAGATGGGAGTAAACATCCCATATAGATGCCCCCTTTCCATCCTCAAACGGAGCACCCTCAATCTGGTAGGAACTGGTTGCAGCTCCCCATACAAACTCTTTTTCAAATGACATGGCTTTCTCCCTTCCTTTGTTTCCTCAGGCATGGTATTTAATTGACATACCCGCTTTCTTTCATGCGCAGATACGATGCCGTCAATGTCTCTACCCGATTCAGATTGCGCAGAACATCCTGCTCCACACATGCGTAAGACAGTCCCTGCCGCTCCATCTCAGCCAGAATCTCATCCACCGGTAAATAACCGCTGCCCAGACTGGTAAAACCAACCTTTGTAGACGGATCACTGTTCAAGATATGTTTCGGCGCCTCTAAATCGTAGAAATCCTTTAAATGCACGTTGGCAATTCTGCCCTCCAGTCGCTTCATCAACTGTACCGGATCAAGTCCGGCAACCATCACCCAGCCTGTGTCCAGATTGAATTTCAGTCTGGAATCCACATTCAGCAGCATCAGATCAAATCCTGAAATACCGCGATAATAAGTTGTAAACTCTTGATAATGGTTATGATAACAGAAATGTATTCCTTCCTTCTCGAAAAATTCAATTGCTCTGTTCATGAATTCGAAATCCCGCATCACCTCGTCATATTCCGCATTGTTTCCATATCCCCTGCGGAAACTGGCAATCATACTGGAGGAATACATGCATACATCTCCAATCTCCTGAATATGCAGCGCCTCGATTTTGGAAACCGGATCGTCAAACACCTCTGGAGACGCCCCCGACATAACCGGTTTTATGCCTATACTGCGAAGCCTTTGATACTTCTCCCTCAAATTTCCTCCGGGGACTGCATAGTTTAAATCCATATCCATAGCACTGTACCCAATTTTAGCGTACTGCTCCAGCAGCCTCCACGTTTCTTCCGTCTTATTTCTGTCATCAGGCAGAAATCCCACAATACCAGCCTTTAGCATGTTCCAGCCCTCCCTGCCCATTTTATCACATCTTCGTGGTACTCTGCCAGAGCCGCCTCATGGCATTTTCCTATCATGCCCGCCTTCAGGGCTGCAGGTCTTGCCGGATGCGTTTCCATGGCATAAACGCTTCCCTCTTTCGTGCAGACCTCCAGTCCATGAATCAGCTCCAGCGCATGTAAATGGATTCCCACATCACAGCGGTGCGGCCTTTCCTGACGGATTGCCCAGGCCATTTCGGCAACTCCCATACCGCGTCTGCTGTCTCCCCACGTTCCAGGAGCGCCTTCGAACTTATTCGTCGTCACATGGTCATGGGTAAGCGGAATCTCCATAAACCGGCTTCCGCCCTTCCTCATCAGCATGACCGGTCCGCCATAGTAATTGGGATCAGGGCATATGAGCGTTCCTTCGCTTCCATATACCTCGACACGCGGCGTCTCCATAAAGCTCTCTCCCGTCACGGTTATCGTTCCGTGGACGCCGCTTTCAAAGCATAACGCGCCGTATAAGCTGGTGATTCCCTCCGCGTCTGCACACTTTCCCTGACACGGATTATATGGATTGCGCAATTCAAACGGATAATGGTCGGCAAATCCCGCCACGCTTTTCACCGGTCCGAACAAATGGACACACGCATGTATATAATAAGCCGCCATGTCAAAGGGCAGTGTTCCTCCGTTCTCCAGCTTCACATTCCCTTTCGCTCCATCCGGCCAGACATTGCGCGCTAAAAAAATTTCCACGCAGATGGGCTTACCGATATAACCGTCATCAATCAGCTTTCTGCAAGTCTGGTAGCCTCCTCCCAGAAACGTATCAGGGGCGCAGCCTATCCGAACTCCCTTTTCCGCCGCCAGCGCGGCAATCTCACATGCCTCCTCATACGTCGGCGCAAGACTCTTTTCCGTATAGACATGCTTTCCTGCTAAAATCGCCTCCCGTATTACCTGAGTATGGCTGCCCCAGTTTGTCGTGTTCACCACGATCCCGATTTCCGGATCGTCATATATTTCCTGATTTGTCATCTGGCGGATGCCAAATTCCTCCGCCCGGGCGGCGCTCCGCTCCGGGATTAAATCGCTGCACCCCACCACTTCGACAGAGTCGAAACGATTAACCATATTATCAAGATAAGTCCAGCTGATAATTCCGCTGCCTATCAGTCCCACTTTTACCGGTTTCATCTGATCTCCTTTCCTATACAACGAAGCCGCTTTCTTTCATTGCAAGATACGACATGGTAAGCGCCTCCCTCGGATTTAAATTACGCATGATATCCTGTTCCACACATGCGTACTCCACACCCTGACGATCCAGCTCCTTCAAAACACCTGGAATATCCACCACTCCCGTTCCCACAGCGGTAAAGCCTTCCTTGGACGCCGGATCCTTCTCCACCATCTTCCATGGTTTCTTAAGATCGTAAAAATCCTTTACGTGAACACATGCAATGCGTCCTTCCAGCCTTTTCAACACCTCCACCGGATTGAATCCGCCGGATGTAACCCAGCCCACGTCAAGATCAAACTTCAGCCGGGGATCCACGTGATACAACATGTGATCGAAGGCTGTGACCCCATGATAGAGAGTAATAAACTCATGGTAATGATTGTGATAACAGAAGGTAAGCCCCTCCTGTGAAAAAAGCTCAATCAGACGATTCATATTCTCAAAATCCCGCATCATCTCGTCGTACGTCCCCCGTACGCCATATCCCTCATGAATACTTTTTGATATGCTGGAGCTATAGGCCGTGACCCTCTTTATTCCCTGGGCATGGGCCTTCTTAACGATATCCGCCACCTGCTTCTCAGCCAGAAAAAAATCACCCGGACACCCCATCGTCAGAGGCTCCAGACCGAGATTTCTCAGTCTGGAGGCACTCTGTGTCAAGTCTGTTCCAGGTGCGGCGTAGGACAAATCCATATCAATTGCCTGATACCCCAAACCGGCGCACCACTCAAAGAAATCCCATACCTCCGATTTGTCTTCAGGCAAAAATCCCACAATACCCGCTTTCACCATATGTTCTCCTCCTATAACAGCCTCTTAAAGATACTTTTTCAGATTCTCTATGCTTAACTCGGCGTTCTTTAAGCTGTCAGGCTCATTCCACAACTCCGTCATCAGCCATTTCGTACCGCACGCTTTAGCCGCCGGAACAATCACTCCCAGCTCCTGAATCCCTCCATCGCCCACCGCGCAGCCTCTGTGATGGTCACAAACCTCATTGTGGCGGACCAGGACGTAGTCACTGTCCTCCATAGGCGGCTGGAAATCCTTAAAGTGAAGAATATCCACATATCCCTTATACTTGTTTAAATAGACCTCCGGAATCACGCCTCCGACAATCATCCATGCGGTGTCAAACTCCGGCTGAAGCAGATCCAGCCCGCATTCCTCCAGCATGCCGTCAATGGTACGGCGTCCTCTGTAATCTCTTAAGTAACCAAACGCGGAACAATGTACCTGGAACTGAATTCCCGCATCCTTAAACAACCGCGCAAATCTCTTTGTATTCTCGTAACACTGCTTCTGATCTTCGAAGGGAGTTCTGTCGCCATAAAAGCAAGGTCCAACTGCCGCATAAGAAAGCCCCAGTTCCTTACACTCCGCAATTACCGGATCCGGATCCTCCAGGAGCCGTTCTGTAGACACATGACAGCCAAGCAGTTCAATTCCGTTTTCAGCGGCCGCCTGTTTAACCTCCTGCAAATCAATCTTTCGCTCCATCCGATCCGAAAGCGTGGCACTGGAACCCAGTGCAAATTCCCAGCCCTCATATCCCATTTTGGAAACCAGTTCAAATGCCTTTGCAAATCCCTGTTCCTTACATACATCGTGAATACTCCACATCTGAAGACCTATCTTTAAATCATTCTCTTTCATCGTCTAATCCTCCATCTTTTTCTCATCCATTACTTTTGTTCCCTTTTTCTTGCGATAGCCTACCGGCGTATCGCCGTATTTCTTCTTAAACAGGCGGTAAAAATAATTAATACTTCCAACTCCCACCCTATCGCTGATCTCCTGCACTGGAAGCGCAGTCTCCCGAAGCAGACATGCGGCATTCTCCAGTCGGACATCCGTGATATAGTCACTGCATGATATATTCAATATATTAGAAAACTGCTTTCCAAAGTAGGCCGGGGATAAGTTAACCATTCCGGCCAGAAACTCCACCGACAAATCCGGTTCCGAATAGTGTTCTTTCACATAATTCTGAGCCACCAGAACGGGATTTTCCTCTCCCGCCTTATCCTTTTTGAGTTCTTCCCGGCATCTTGTTAACATGATCCGGCCCCAGCGCAGGAATACGCCTTCCAGCTCCTCCATGGTCTCTGCCATGTATACTTCCGAGTGAATGTCGTTATGCTCTACCAGTACCGAACGCGACGCCAGCCCGGTAATCAGACTGTTAATGCATCGTTCCGTATACCCCTTTGTCCGGGATTCCTCCTGTTTATCCAAATCCTTTAAAAAACGCATCTGCATTCTGTAAAGCGCATTCTCATCCTGGGTGAGCGCCGCCTCCAGAATCTCCCGTTCTTCCTTTACCGGATACCCGAGTCTGCGGTTTTCCTGCCTGATCTCATATAGATTTAAGCTTCCTGTCCCTTTATAAAATCTGGATTGAAGCGCCATACATGCCTGCTGATAGCTCTTCGCGGCGTCTTTCCCCAGACCGGCAGGAGCACTCAGTCCGATCGACACAGTCTGTTTAAAATAAGCGGAAAAATTTTTCTGAAACTCTCTCAATGACTCCAGAACTTCGGGCGCTATGACTCCACTCTGACAGGAAAGAATACAGGCCAGCTTCTGTTCATCCATACGGACCAACGCCCCCATGATATGACTACCCAGCAGCTCGTTTAAAATATTTGATATCGCAAAATCGTGAAGTCCTCGCTCTCCTGCATCCACAGAGCTGTTATACTGACGGTAATGGTCAACAGCCAGCACTGCCACATACCGGTAAGGACTGTTGGGAGGAAGCCCCCCCCTGCTCCCGCGCCAGCTTCTCTATTTTTTTTGAAGTCTCCACATCACCCAGCAGCTGGCTCTTCACCCAGCTTCCGTTAAATATTGTCTGAGAATGAGAAAGACGCTGCGTCAGCTTTCTGATCTCACTGCTTCTCTTCATAAGTTCGTCATAGATCAGGCTGATTTCATCTACCGTACCGTTCTGACCGCCTTCCACCTGCTCTTCCACCATAGTCTCTACCGGAGTATAGATCCGCCTGATCATCTGCCGTACACCAGCCAGCACTGCCGCAAGAAATATCACCAGTACGACCATAATCTGAACTGACAACTGCTTCGTCAGAATACCGCTCCCAACCATAGGCATAACCCTGACAAGTTTCCAGCCAGGAATACAGGCATACCGTGCCGTAACTGCACATCTGACATCACCGATATCCATAATATGGAAAGCATCCTCCGCCAACTCATTAAAATACGCCGGCCAATCAAGTTCTTCAACAATCTCTCTCCCGATCAGCACCTCTTCATCAGTGATCAGGAATATCTGATCCATCGGATGGATATCCGCGGGATTCAGCAAATCAATCAGGTACTCATCCCGCAGATCCAGCACGATTGCACTGTTCACATACTGTCCTGCGGGAAAAAAAGCAAATGTATTCACCTCAAAAGCCGGGCTCTGATCGAACCGGATACTCTCCGGGATCATCCTTCTAAATGACACCATTCCGCCTGCATGGCTCTGTTCGTATGCATCTACGAGGCGCGGATCAACTGCGTCGGCCGCTCCATCGGTTCCTAAATATCTCCCGCTGGAGAAATTGACCAGTGAAATCTTTTCTATGTAAGGATATAAATTCTTCATCCGCCTGAGCTCCGAGAAAATATATGCCTCATTCACTCTGTCTGCCTGATTATTCAAGAAAAACACAGATAAATTTGGCAGGCTTAAAACCTCGTTAAACACATCGGAAAGCTTGTCGCTAGCATTCTGAAGCACACTGTCTGCCGATACCAGGCTGTTCTGAGCCATATACTTATACTCCTGGTGCATCACATGCGTAAACAGCGTATACAGCAGCGCCGCAATTACTAAAGAAAATATTGCTAAAAGCGCCATAAACGATAAAACCAGTTTCCGATACAGCGTAAATCTTCTCAATCGGCGAAAGAACCCCCGGACCAGTGTTTTCATGCAAACTACCTCCCCCTTTTTCTGCCTTTATTATATCAGAAAGTAAGCTGTCTGCATATGTGGCTGTTCCGATTCCCCTTACAGGCTCTCAATCTCGCCGGCTGTCACCTCACGCTTCAGCTCTGCCGAACGGTAGAATGCCTGGATAATTGTTACCACATTCAGTGCCTCTTCCTTCGTAACGATCGGCTCTGCCTTCCCCTCAAGGACATCGATGAAATGTTCCACTATCAGATAAATCCCTGGATTCTGGATATGCTCAAACTTGTGATGAACATTCATATTGAGAATGGTATCCGTCATAGTCTCTCCTCTGGAGCTGTAAAGGACGTACGGATTTTCTGCATATTTATTAAATACAAGCCCTCCCTTAGTACCATTTAAGCGAATTCCGTCAAACGGCGGGGAATTGAGCGCCCATGAGAATTTAAAGTTAATCAGAATATCCTCCCCCAGACGGAGTGTACCGGCCGAGTGGTCCTCCACTGTAAATTCACTGCTGGAGTAGGGGCGCGGAATAAAATTCCTGGATTTACTGACAGTCCCCAGATTTGGACGGTCCGTCTCGTAGGGTGCAATCTTGCTCCATGTATTACCGCTGACAGACTGAAATTTTGGATTGCCCAGCATAAACAGGATAGAATCGATAAAATGTACGCCTACATCGCAGAAGGGACCTCCAAAATTATCCTTTTTGATATGAAAACTTCCCCAGTTCGGTATACCCCTGCGTCGGATATTCTCACATTCTCCGAAATAGACATCGCCCAGAGCACCTTCCCGGATCATATCGCGCAGTACGGTTCTGGCTCCCATGCGGTCATTCTGGACCGGCATAAAGATTCTGCCCGCCCGTTCAGCCGCCGCATAGATTTCCTTTGCATCCGCAAGGGTAACGCTGATCGGTTTTTCACACAGTACATTGGCTCCCGCTTCCAGAGCGGCAATGCTCCACTGCTTATGGTACTGATTCGGTACGCAGATCGAGACGACATCCGGTCTGCACTCTTCCAGCATCTGCTGCGGGTCCTCATAAAACTTTTCTACACCGTAATTCTTTGCGACGTATTCGGCCGCGCCCGGTTTCACGTCTGCTACTGCCACCAGTTCACATCTCTCATCCGTCTGATAAGCCGGTACGTGGCTTCCTGCGCCGATAAAGCCAACGCCAATGACTGCTGCCTTAAATTTCTTTCCCATTGCTTAAATTCTCCTTTATTTTTGAAATACTCCTACAAGGTCTTTATTGGCCTCATAGTGCTCTTTATACTGCTTAGAATACTCTTCCAGGACTTTATCCAGTCCTGCTGCCTTCAGGCGCTGAATAGCCTGATCGATATTGGCATCGTAATCGACAACGCCAAATTTAATCGGGTAGATTGAGGTAATGATCTCGTTCGTCAGATTGGCCACCTCATTCGACACATTGATTGGATCAAAGTTAAAGCCAACCAACGGTGTGCGAACGTTTGTCCCTGTCACGGGAGTCGTATACATCTTCATCAGGGTCTCTGTAGCCGTAGCATCATAAAGCCGGTAATCCGCATTTCCCATCTGCCAGTCATCGTACTTATAGAGAGGTTTTCCATCGGCTCCGAAGATGGTCTCCATCATATTATCGTCAACCTTCTTATACGTCTCGCCTTCCACGCCATACATGAACAGTTGGTAATTCTCAGCGTCACCATAAAGCCAGTTTAAGAAGGAGAGCGGTACATTCGGGTCCTTACAGGATACAGGAACCGCGTTGCCGTTGTAAATACCAAAGTATTCCACATTACCCAACTCTGGATTCAGCCAGAAATCACCCAGATAGGCCCCCACATTCTTTGTCATAGTTGATTCACTCTGATAATCGATCGTTTCAAAGCCAAAGATGAACTTACCGTAATCGGCGGCATTGCTCCGGTCCTCGCTGTCTGTGGTCAGAATATCGGGATCGATCAGCCCAAGTTCATACATCTTCTGGTACGTTTCACAGTCTCTCTTAAAAATATCACTTTCATAGAAGCTGTCCACAGTACCATCCATGTTGCACTTGGCAATCCCCATCGTATTATCTACAATAAACGGCGCCTCCTCATAGGAACGGTGCAGCCACGTCGCCGGTCTGGAAAGCGTATGCAGCCATGTGTAGCATTTTTCGCCTGTGTCCTCCATCAGAATATCCTGCATCTTCTGCGCCAGTGCAATTACCTCATCGACTGTCTCCGGCACCTTACCGCCTGCTTTCTCAAAGATATCCTGACGGTAGAAGATACGTCCATAATCACGGCTGATATAGTAGTTTGGCTTTACCGGCACGGCCAGTATCTCACCGTTAACGGTAAACTCCGGCCAACGTTCAGAGAGTGTCTCTTTTAAATCTGGGAAATTGTCAAGATAATCATTTAATGGCTGGATTGCATTCTGGGACCGGAGCACTGTTGCACTCTTTCTGTCCTGCATTACATGAAGCAGTTCAAACTCTTCTCCTGTGGACAGCATCAGGTTCACCTTCTGATCCCATGCATCCCATGGAATCCGTACCAGCTCCACTTCGATATTAACGCCCTCCCTTTGCAGCTTTTCATTTACCAGACCGATGATCTCGTCTTCCTTTTCCCAGTCGCTGCCAGGAGCTACATAACGCATCTTCTTTGGCGCCTCTGCACTGCCCGTACCTTCCGTACTGCCCGCGCTGCTCTTTCCGGTTGTTTCCGGAGCCCCCGCTGACCCTGCCGTTTTTGTTCCGCATGCAGTCGCAGAACATACTATAGCGGTAAGGACGGCGATCGCACCAATTCGTCTGACTACTCTTTTCCTCATTTCATTTCCTCCTCAATTTTTCTATTGATTCTCCGTTTCTATTCCAAAACGGTTCAATCCATTTTGATCGGTTCACGTAGTTTAGTAAATCCACACCTCGCGATGTGAACTCCTTTGCAGAACCGTACGTGCGGCTTTCCCGCATACGGCTCTTCATAATAACTTTCACAGTCGTTGTTACTCATAGAGGTTCACATATCTTTTCGGATATGCCAGCGGATAGTATTTTAACATCTCCCGGAATCCCTCCCAGTTGTAACTTCTCTTTTGGCTTCTTCGGTTCATCATTCCATACAACAGCTTGGTTGCATGGTAATGATACTTTATCAGCATTGGTATGTTGTACGTCACTCCATAATATCGATAATGTCCGCTCAGTTTTCGATTCAGTATTTCCATGGTTTCTCTTATCGGCTTCATCAGACGCCCTTTTAACCACTTCTTTAACTCTTTTATCTTCATTCGATACTTCTTCCCGCTCGTCTTTGCTTTTACCACGAACGTTCCTTTACGGCTTTCTCCACAATAGAATGTAAATCCCAGAAAATCAAAGGTTTCCGGTTTCCCCTTCCCTTTTCTCTTCCTTCTTTCCTTCGCATACCTTCCAAACTCTATCACCCTGCTTTTGCTCGTCTCGATTTCCAGTCCAAACTTTCCCAGTCTCTCCTGCATCTGCTCATAATACTTCTCCGCTTCCCACTTATTTTCGAATCCCGCTATGTAATCATCTGCATAATTCTCCAGAAAATTATCTCCGCTTCCTCTTTTTGTCCAGTACTCACGAAACCACAGGATCAGTACATGGTGCATATAGATATTTGCCAGCCGCGGACTAATGATATTTCCCTGGCTTGATCCCTCTTCGGCTGCGTGGTATTCCCCCGCCTCCAGCACCCCTGCTTTTAAATACTTTTCTACCAGTCTGAGTATGTTTGGGTCTTGTATGTAATATCCCACGAACTTTAACACCCACTCGTGGTTCATATGGTCGAAGAACCCTTTGATGTCCGCATCTACGATATAGTTGATTCTTTTCCTCGTGATTTGGCCTATCATTTCTTTTACCGCCATATGGCAGCTCTTTTCCGGACGGAATCCATACATGTTCCCGCGAAACTTTGGCTCATATACTGCCTCGATGATTTTCTTCAATCCCAGCTGGACGATTTTGTCTTCGTACACTGTGATTCCCAGCGGACGCATCGTTCCATTTCCTTTCGGTATGTAGACGCGCAGAGAGGGAGCTGGCTTATATGCTTTGTTCTTCAGCCGTTCCACCAGGTTTCTAATGTTCTCTTTCAGGTTTTGACTGTATTCTTCTTTTGTTACTCCATCAACACCCACTGCCTTCCTGCCGTCCAGTTCCTTATGACACTGGGTCAGCAGTTCTTCATTCAGCAAATGATAAAGTGACGTAAACTTTGGTCTGATTTCATGCGATGCTTTGTCTGCTATTCTTTCTAATTTCGTTTCCATTTATCCTCCGTCCCTGAGTACGGTAAATGTGTCCTCAGAAAGAGCGTTATTATGTACCCGCCTTCCCTCCGCCGGCATTACCCGGTTTCTTTGGTACTATGCGTGATATCCGACTGCCTGCCGTCCATTTGATTTCCTTCTTTTTATCGTTGTACGTCATACTTGCATGATTACAAGAGACAACAGGCTCTCCCCAGTTGACTGGATAGTCATAGTGAAACATGATTGGCCCTCTGACCCCGCCAGAGCCACAACACACTCGCGCTATCGCATGTCATGATACTGCCTTCCGCATGGTTAGACTGCGTCGGCCTCTGAGACTTTGTAAAATTTCGGGGCTCTATAGCATTGCAACCCTGCTTCCTTGCTGTCTACGCTTAGCCCTGCCTGTTACCAGACAACACCCAAGACTCGCTAACGGCGGCTCGCTACGCTTTGCCGTGCGGGTG
>ENA-OXEB01000402-OXEB01000402.1-human-gut-metagenome-genome-assembly--contig:-NODE-402-length-16177-cov-5.30666_pt1 | contig 16177 bp, 12 predicted proteins | sample MGYA00249353_ERZ652239 | MGnify/ENA primary metagenome ERZ652239 (study PRJEB26925, sample SAMN05826586) | human gut metagenome | biome: ENVO:2100002; feature: ENVO:00000062; material: ENVO:00002003... | reverse complement strand
TTTCTGAAAGGTGTATTCGACCCCGTGCAGAGAGAGAAACGTCCGCTCCCCGGAAGCCTCCACGAGGCAGTAACAGCAGCCATTTTCTTTTTCGGGGAGATAAACCGGGAGGGGAAAACCATGAGCAGTCAGCGCATCCTTGACGAAGCTGCCGTATATTCCGCCGCCGACCGGGGAGAGGAAGGTGAATTGTGAGCCGGAGTACAGCAGCACGTGCGCCACATTGCAGGCACAGCCCCCAAGTGCCATGGTCTGACTCTTTGGATGGAGATCTTCTCCGGTTACGGGAAGATGATCCAGCTTCAGGATGATGTCCACGCAGGTGGAACCGACAACCAGTATTTTTTTCATAAGCGCCTCCGGTATCCTAATTTTTTCGTTATAAAAACTTAAGATTATTATACGCGGAACTGGAAGTTCCTTCAATTGCTTTTCCATGTTTCCTATGTTAAACTTTTAGGGAACTGCTAAATACGAAAGAAGAGAGATGAAGATAGATGTACGATCAGATCACAGTTATGGCAAAGGAACTTTATGAGAAAAGCGTGGCGCTAAGAAGAGACCTGCACCGGCACCCGGAGACGGGCTGGCAGGAGATGCGCACCTCTGCCGTCATCGCCGGGATTTTAACGAATCTGGGCTATGAAGTGCTGACTGGCCGCCAGGTGGTGGATGACGGAGCCAGAATGGGCCTTCCATCCGAAGAGGCACGGCGGGAACACGCAAAGCTGGTCAGGGAAGGCTGGGATACGCCCCTTACATACCTGACAGAGGAGATGGAGGCGGGATACACCGGGGTAATCGGAATCCTGCGCTGCGGGCAGGGCCCCGTATGCGCCCTCCGTTTTGATATCGACGCCCTCGGCGTCCTGGAGGATGAAAACACCTGCCACAGACCGGCGCGGGAGGGCTTTGCATCGCAGTGCCCCGGCGTCATGCACGCCTGCGGCCACGACGGCCATACCGCCATCGGCCTCGGCGTGGCGGAAGTGCTCATGAATCTACGGGCACAGCTGCACGGAACGGTAAAACTGATCTTTCAGCCCGCCGAAGAAGGCGTGCGGGGAGCCAGAGCCATCGTTTCCAAAGGCCATTTGGACGATGTGGATTATTTCGTCGGAACGCATCTTGCGCCTTTGGACGGCCCCGATGACGGAGCGGTGACTCCGGCGACCTATGGCTCCCTTGCGACCACCAAGTACGACGTCCTCTACCGCGGTGCACCGGCCCATGCGGGCGGCTTCCCTGAAAAGGGACGAAACGCCCTTCTTGCGGCGGCCTGCGCGGCGATGGGATTAGCGGCGATACCGCGTCACAGCGAAGGCGCCAGCCGGGTCAATGTGGGGACGCTTCACGCAGGCACCGGAAGAAATGTCATCCCCGATTACGCAAAAATGGAGATAGAGCTGCGAGGGGAGACGACTGAGATCAACGAGTATATGGCAGAGAACGCCAGACGCGTCTGTGAGGCGGCTGCGGCCATGTACGGCTGTACCTGTGAGATGATCTGCATGGGCGCCGCCGATTCCCACCACAGCGATTTGACGCTGGCAGACAGGGCCGCTGCGGTTATTGAGCGGGAGCTTCCCGATATCCGGGTCAGCAGTGTGCGCTGCGCCAGAAACTGGGGCAGCGAGGACATTTCCCTGATGATGAACCGTGTTCAGTCTCATGGCGGCCAGGCCATCTGCATGCGCAATATAACGGCCATGGAAGCGCCGCAGCATACGGCAGATTTCGATTTCGACGAAAAGGTGCTGGAAGAAGGAATACGGATCTTTTCCGCCATTACTTACGATTTACTGCGGGATGAGCCGCTGCGAGGCTGAACAGTTACTACTATACAACAAGGAGAATACGAATGAAAATTATCATATCCCCGGCCAAGAAGATGCGGGTACAGACAGACATCATGGAGGAGACGGGCATGCCTGTTTTTTTGGAGGATGCGAAACGGCTTCATGATATTTTAAAGGCGTATTCCATGGAGCAGCTGAAGAAGCTGTTCGGCGCCAATGACGCGATTACAAGGCAGAACTACGAGCGTTACCAGACAATGGATTTAGAGAGGAGCCTGACACCGGCCGTACTGGCTTATGTCGGCCTCCAGTACCAGTCCATGGCTCCCGATATTTTCACCGCCTCCCAGTGGGAATATGTGAAGGAACATTTACGGATACTCAGCGGATTTTATGGCGTTTTAAAGGCATGTGACGGCGTTGTTCCATACAGGCTGGAGATGCAGGCCAGACTCCCGGTCGATGGAAAGAAAGATTTGTATGGTTTCTGGGGAAACCGGATCTATGAGGAGCTGACGGCAGACGGGGATGGCGTAATTGTCAATCTCGCATCGAAAGAGTACAGCCGCGCGGTGGAACCGTGGCTTACAGCTTCCGACACCTTCATCACCTGTATCTTCGGCACAGAGCAGGAGGGAAAGGTCCGTGTGAGAGCGACCGCCGCGAAGATGGCGAGGGGTGAGATGGTGCGTTTCATGGCCGCAAACGGCGTAAAGACCGCCGAAGAGCTAAAGGAATTTCATGCATTAGGATACCGTTACCGGGAAGAATATTCCTTTGAAAATGAATATGTTTATGTTCAGGAGACTTGATTATGCGGCATAAAAAGAATATTTGGAATTATTTTGTACTCTGTCTGGCAGTGGTATTTGCGAGCCTCATGCCCACGACAGCGTACGGGGCGGCAGACTGGCCGTCCGAAGTGGCCATCGAGGCGGATGGCGGAATCCTGATGGACGCGGAGACCGGAACGATCCTTTATGGGAAGAATATCAACGAGGCGTATTATCCGGCCAGCATCACGAAGCTTCTGACGGCCCAGGTAGTGCTGGACCGCTGTAAACTGGATGAAACGGTGGAATTCTCACAAAATGCGGTCTACAACGTGGAACAGGGAAGCAAGAGCTTGAGCATGGATACGGGAGACCGGATGTCGGTGAAGGACAGCCTGTACGGCCTGATCCTGCATTCTGCCAATGAGGTGGCCAATGCACTTGCGGAGCATGCGGCCGGAAGCACGGAAGAATTTGCAAGGCTGATGAATCAAAAGGCAGAGGAGCTTGGCTGTACCGGGTCTAATTTCGTCAATCCCAGCGGTTTAAACGATCCGGAGCATTACACGACGGCCTACGATATGGCATTGATCGCCCGGGCGGCGATGAATTATCCTGAGATCGTTGAAATCATGGGTACGAGAGTCTATAAGATTCCGCCCTCCCAGAAGGCTCCCGAGGGACAGACGATCTCGCCGGGTCACAAGATGCTTAAGAAGAACGATGCCGCCTATGATTCCAGGGTTTTCGGCGGGAAAACCGGATTTACTTCACTGGCCGGCAACACGCTGGTGACGTATGCAAAGAAAGACGATATGACGCTGATCGCTGTCATTTTAAACGGCCATCAGACACATTATACCGATACGAAAAAGCTGCTGGATTTCGGTTTCAGCCGCTTTCAGTCCATGAAGCTTACCGACTATGAAGGCAGTCTCGTACCGGAGAATCATCTGACCTACTCGGATTCCAATACGGATCAGTCACTTCTTCTGCTGAACCAGAACAGCCGGATCGTGCTGCCGAAGGAGGCGGATCTGTCTGCCGTCGTTCCCATTGTGAGCTATGACGAGACGTCCCTGACTCCGTCCGGAACCGTGGTCACGGTCAATTACTTATACGGAGAGCGTACGGTCGGCCACGCCTGGATCACCCCCAATCCCGCGGTCAGGAGCCGTCTCACCAGATCCGCCGTTCCTGAAGGCCTGTCAGACCAGGCCGCCCCCGGCGGGCGCTTCCGGATGAATTTTTCCCGCGGCTGGCTCCTGGCTGCCGGAGCTTCCGCCGCACTGGCCGCCGTCGCATGTGGGATTCTCTTCTTCTTAAAGAGGCAGAAAATCAGGGAGGCGAGAGCCGCGGCCGTGAGAAAACACCGCCGAGAGCAGTGGATGCAGGAATCCGGCTGTTCGGCGGAAGAATTCGAAGCCCTGCTTGCCAAACGTAAGGGATCTTCCGGGAAGAAGCGCAGGCATTAGTCTTGCCCGCCAGGAAGGGCAGTGATATAATAAAAAAAGAATGACAAAACAAGGAGGGCAATATGGATTACAGAAAAGCGGCGGAAGCCAGAAAATCAATCAGAGAATTTACGGACAAACCAGTATCCGGGGAAGTGAAAGCAGCACTCACAAAGTGTTTTGCAGAATGCAGGCGTCTTGTACCAGATATCAAAACAGACATTGTTATACTCGATGGATCAGAATGCGGCCAGCTTCAGGGGAATGCCGGATACGAAGGCCTTACGTTCGAGGCGCCGGCCTACCTGCTTCTCCTGTCGGAAGTGAAGCCGGGATATCTTGAAAACGCCGGCTATATGAATGAAGATATGATACTTCACATGACCGACCTGGGACTCGACAGCTGCTGGCTGACGGTTGACGACGATCCGGCGCTTCGGGCGGCGTTAAAGATTGGGGATGGTAAAAAGGTAGCCTCCGTCACAGCCTTTGGCTATGGAAAAAAAGAGCGAAGCTTAACGAGACTGCATATCAGAAGTATTTCCGATGTGGATGTCATCACGAGAGAGGGCCATCTTGCTCCGAAGATTTCCCTTGCGGAGATGGTATACGGCGATGCGTGGGGAAAAGAAGCCGATTTAGATGAGATGTATATCGATGACGGCCTCAGAGAAGCCTTATATGCGGCAAGCTACGCGCCTACCTTTTTAAACCGCCAGTCCTTCCGCCTCCTTCTGGCAGACGGAAAAGCTATCCTGGTGAAGATGATGGACTCCATGACCGGAGAACTCGACGCCAGACTAAACTGCGGGGCTGTCATGCTGAATTTTGCGGCGGTTCTCGACGAGCGCCGTCCATTCCCGACAGAGTGGACCATTGGCAGTCTGAACGGGTATGAACTGCCGGCAGACTGTGAGATCGTCGGATACTGCAGCCTGTAACAGAAACCATATTTTCTCTGAACCATATCAGTGATATCAGCAGGCCGGGACGACTTTTGTGCGCCCCGGCCTTTTGTGCATCCGGCCATTATTTTCCACAATGGTGTTGACATTAATGACTACATGATGTAATATCAGCATATGACTACATTATGTAATAAAAAGAGGTGCGATTATGGAAGAGATACAGGGAATGTCTGATGCGGAAAAAGAAATTATGGAAATTATCTGGAATAGCGGCGGATCCATCTATATCGCCGAGCTGTTAGAAAAAGCAGAAGAGAACGGGCGGGGCTGGAAGCGGACCACGATTCGCACCTTTATTACCCGTCTGATGGAAAAGGGATTCATCATTTCCACCCGCCGCGGCAGAATGAGCGAATATACGGCCGCGGTGACGAGAGAAGAGTATCTGTCAGGGCAGGCCCACACGTTTGTACGGGAATATTTCGACGGCAGTGTCAAGCATCTGCTCACCTCCCTGTTTGGTCAGGAGCAGCTGGACTCCGAAGCGGCGGATGAGCTGCAGCGGTTTTGGGAGAAGTGTAAGGAGGAGTCGTGATGCAGAAGCTTTTTTACCTCTACTTATCCGTTTCTTTATCGGCCTCTGTCATTATCGCCGTCCTGTTCCTGTGCCGGCCGCTGTGGAAACGCCGGTTCAGTAAGTCATGGCAGTACTATATCTGGCTGCTGGCCGTGGTGAGACTGCTGATTCCACTGTCCCCGTCTCCCGGCATGATCGGCCGCGCCGCCGATTGAGGCACGGAGCGTCTGGCCGCAGGCGTCTCTGCCGCCATGGCTTCCGAAGATCAGTATTCTCCGGTTCCGGTTTCTCCAGTTCCGGTTTCTCCAGTTCCCGTTTTCCCGATGGATGATGGATACACACAGCCAAAAGACGAAATGTCTGACCCGGAAGAACCGTTCACGGCAGGCGATTCCGGACCGCAGAAGCCTTTCAGTAATCCTGTTGCAATGGCCGCCGTCGGCTCACAGGCGTTTTCCTTCCTGTGGGTTATCTGGTTTATCCCCGCGCTGCTGATTTTCTGCCGCCAGATCTTCGCTTACCGCAGATGTTTAAAGCTTCTCCGGTCGGTCACGGTGTCCGCAGAAGACACCGCGGCCGCCGGAATCTGCCGCAGTGTGGCGCTGGAACTGAAGATCCGGCGCAGGATCCCGGTGTATTACTGCAAAGAAACGTTTTCTCCCATGCTGGCGGGGATTTTAAAGCCCTGTATTCTGCTTCCGGAGATCGACCTTATGCCGTCTGAGCTATACGATATCTTCCGCCACGAGCTGATTCACTACAGGCGGAAGGATATTCTTTATAAATGGATGATCCAGCTTGCTGTCTCCATCCACTGGTTTAACCCGCTCGTCTATTTTATGCGCCGGGAATGCGATCACGCGTGTGAGCTTTCCTGCGACGAGAAAGCGATTTCCGGCCTGTCCGCGGAACAGCGAATGGCTTACGGGGATACGCTCCTTTTCTCCCTGAAGGGAACAAACGGAACAGCCGGACACGCGGTTTCCATGCCGCTCTGTGAAAATACCCATATGCTTAAAGAAAGACTGGAGGCTGTTATGAAGACAAGAAAGACCACAAGAATTCAAAAGATGGCATCACTCATGATAACCGCACTTTTAACCGGTTCCCTTCTGGCCCTCGGCGGTTTTTCAGCAGGAGCGCAGGAGACGGGCCTGCAGGTACAAAAAAGTTCAGAGAGGAAGGATGCCTGGCTCAACGATTCTGCGAATCCCGAAAGCAAAAAATGGCGGCACAGCTTTAAAGTCACAGGTTTCTTCGTAAACAAGTACGGAATCCGTCTGGCGTGGAACAATGATTCCTCCCTGTATCAGACGACCCGCCAGATCACGGCCGGAGACGTATATACGGTGTCCTTTATCGAGGAGATGAAACAGTATGCGGATGATCCGGAGGTTCTGGAAGCCATTCGTCTGGCCATTCTGGAGGAACGCAAGACAGAAGAGAATTCCACCAATCAGTGGGTCACAAACTTTATCATGACGAATCCGGTCGTGGTGGGAGTGGACGGTCCCTATCGGGAGACATACGATGAGCTGGCCGTTAAATTTTATGAAGGAAATAAGTTAGACTACTATTCTGCTGTGCTGGAAAAAGCATCGAAGAAGACGCAGAACACGATGATCGACCGGGCTTATCAGGAGAAGAATATCCCCTGCTTCAGCCTGTCAGATGAGCTTCTGACGACAGAGGAGAGGCATCGGTATCTGAAAAAAGCCTATCAGGATGACCAGGTCCCATTTTTCAGTATTCTCATGGATGAAACAGACGGGGATCTCTTAAAAGAGACAGGAGAGCAGGCGTATCAAGATGAAAAAATCGCTTTCTTTTCCATCCTGTTTTCAGATCTCCCTGAGGAAGACCAGATAAAATATGCATACCGGGCCTACGAAGACGGACGGGAGCAGGTTTTCGCGATCGCCGCTAAAGCCTTAAACTCCTATCAGTGTGAGGAATTGGCCAAACGGGCCTACAAGGAAGGGAAGAAGAGTTTCCTGTTCCTGATCCCAGGCGCTGACGACGACCTGGATTTCTAGTTTTCAACGGAATGTTTTCGGGCGAAGGGGGCAAGTGAAACAAGAGTATCTGGAAAATTGTACAGAAGCTATCGAAAATATTATGAATAAACTATAATTTGTATTTGATTACAAAATGAGGTGGAGTATGTCAGGAGATAATACTATTTTAATCTATCAGGATGAAAATGAAATTACAAAAATATCCGTTCGATTTACAGACGAGGATTTGTGGCTCACGCAAAATCAACTGGCTGATATATATGATACAACACAGCAGAATATCAGCCAGCACATAGAAGGAATTTATCAAGACAAAGAATTGGACAGGGAGGCAACTAACAAGAAATTCTTGTTAGTTCGAAATGAGGGAAGCAGACAGGTCAAAAGAAATATAGACCACTATAATTTGGATATGGTAATTGCGGTTGGATACCGCATTCAGTCACAGGTAGCCACACGATTTAGGCGTTGGGCGACAATAAGGCTTCACGAATATATTCAAAAAGGCTTTGCTCTGGATGATGAGAGACTGAAGCAAGGTGGATCTCGTTATTTCAGGGAACTTTTACAGAGAATTAGAGATATTCGCTCTTCTGAACGCAATTTTTATCAACAGGTGACAGATATTTATGCAACTGCTACAGATTATGATCCTCGTTCAGATTTGACGAAACAATTTTTTGCTACAGTGCAGAACAAGCTGCACTATGCAGTACACGAACATACTGCTGCAGAGGTAATATATGATAGAGTGGATAATGAAAAGCCTCTGGTAGGGATGACGAATTTTAAAGGTAATTATATTACGAAAGATGATGTGAAAATAGCAAAGAATTATCTATCGGAGATTGAACTGCAAAGATTAAATCTTCTGGTATCACAGTTCCTTGATTTTGCTGAATTTCAAGCGTTGGAACAGAGGCCGATGCAGATGAAGGACTGGATTGCCGCACTTGATAATCAGATTATTTCTCTGCAAAGAAAACTTTTAGCCGGAAAAGGAAAAGTATCACATAGACAGGCAATAGAAAAAGCGGAAAAGGAATTTGAAATCTACAGGGCGAGAGAAATGCGTCAGATGGAAAGTGATTTTGACAGAGTCGTCAAGCAGATCATGGATAAAGAACAGTCGAATTGATAAAACCGAATTTTTTTTATTCCTAACTTGGCAGGAGCGGAGTTCATCCAATACTAACTGCAAAATCCCGGAAAAAGCGGGGGCGTCTCCAGCCCATACTGCAAACGTATGGTACCGGAGACGCCCCCGCCGTTTTATGAGACAGGTTATATGAGACAGGTTTTACGAGCCTGTTTTCACGAGGCAGGCGTCCTGTTTTCATGTTCTCTTGGCGAGATTCCCGTCACCTTCTTAAAGACCTTGCTGAAATAATAGGGGTTGTCGAACCCCAGCATATCTGAAATCTCGTACATCAGATACTGGTGGGTATCGATCAGTTCCTTGGCATGTTCGATTTTCACTGTGGCGATATAATCGGACAAGGTGCTGCCGGTCAGCTTTTTGAAGGTATTACTCAAATGGCCGGCGCTGATATTCAGACTGTCCGCGATATCGGCCAGGGTCAGCTTTTCCATATAATGCTCGTCCACATAGGCCCTGGCCTGCTCCACCAGCTTGTCGGAACGGGTGGATTTGCGGTCATTCAACAGGCGGCAGAGCTTGCTGCAAAAGCTTTGAAGCCATGTCAGTATATCGGCCAGGCTGTTAAACTGATAGAGCCGCCCCGCCACATTGATGGCGTAAGGGAAGATATCGCCGTAGCTGTTGTCCGCGCTCTCGAAATAGGAATACAGATACGTATAGAGATTGATGCATGCGCTGGCCGCCTGCTCCTTGCCCGGCTGGTTTTCCTTAAACAGGGTGATGATCTGTTCAAAGACGGCCGCCAGCTTATCACTGTCATTCTGCGCGATCGCGGCGGATAAATCTTTTTTGAAAATATTGATATTGAAATCCTTTGCCCGGCTCATATGATACCTCTGTCCCTGGTAGAAGACCACCGGAGAGCTGGACTCGAAATAGTAGACCTCCAGCGCGGTCTGCGCCTCTGCCAGCGCGTCTGTGAGAAGCGGGATCTCCGTTTTCCTTGTACTCACACCGAATACGGCGCTGAACTCGAAATACGTCTTTAGAGCCACCGCCATCTTCTGACAGAACTCCGATACAACCGTCTCAAACACATCGCCGTCCTTTAAGGAAGCGGCCAGTAAGTACGTATCCGTCCGGAACTCCAGAAGCGTGTGGCGCAGGAAGGTTCTGGTGGCGATTCCGCCCAGGATATCCATCAGCTGTTTGCTGATCTGATGGAAATCGTAAGGATCGTCATCTGTCTCAAAAGCAATATTGATGGGACTTACGGAGAAGAGAAGAAGAAATGGTTCCGGGTACTCCTCCTTCACCTTATCCGGCACTTCCGGGGCGTTCCCGGACAGCAGAAGCTGGCTTAAATAGTTCTTTGACAAATTCTCATGATTGTCCTTTATCAGATCATTCAGCAGCTGGTGCTGCTTCTGGCTTACAAGCAGTTCGCAGGCGTCTTTGGCCCGCGCCAGGGAGGCGGCGAGCGCTTCCTCATTCAAATCCAGCTTGACGAGATAGTCGGAGGCGCCCAGGGAGAGCGCCTTCCGAACGAGATGAAACTCCTCTAAATTCGTCAGCACGATGAAGGCGAAGGTACAGCCTTCGTCCTTGCATTTCTCCACCAGCTCCAGTCCGTTTAACACCGGCATCCGTATGTCGGTGATGACAATATCCGGCTTCAGTTCCATGATCATATCGAAAGCAGACGGGCCGTTGGTGGCCTTGCCGATGATGGTACAGTCATACTCCTCCCAGGTGATAAGAGATGCAATACCAGCCAGGATAAGCGGTTCATCGTCCACGATAATAACTCTGTACATATTTTACTTTCCTCCCTGCGGCCAGCCTCTAAAATTCCAGCGGCAGCGTTATGGTAATAGTGGTATACTGATCAACTACACTTTCAATCGTAAGGCCGTAATCCTCGCCATAGACCAGTTTAAACCTGCGGTCTACATTGGGAAGACCGATACCGCTCATGTTGCTGCGGGTGATTCTGGATGTATCGGTCAGCAGTTTTTCAATGTTTTCCGGAGAAATGCCGATGCCGTTGTCCGTGACAGATATGTGCAGGACTCCGGCCTTGACCCAGACGCGGATCGTGATGAGACCAGTGCGCCCGCTGGGCTCAATGCCGCTGAAGATGGCATTTTCCACGATGGGCTGCAGCGTCAGCTTGATGATCCTTGCGTCGTAGAGCTCCTCCTGATCGACAATAATATCGATATCAAACAGTTCAATATACCGAATCTTTTCAATAATAACATAATTCTGAAGAAAATCCAACTCCTGGCGAAGCGTGACCTTCTCGTTGAAGCCCTTCGCCATGTTTTTTAACAGCGAGGAGAGGGCCGTGACTACGGACACGATTCCGCTGTTTTTCTGCATGGTGGCGATCCATTTGATGGAATCCAGTGTATTATAGAGGAAATGGGGATTGATCTGCGCCTGCAGCATCTTGATTTCCAGATCCTTTTTTTCTTTTTCACTTTCCACCCTGGTCTCTAAAAGGTTGGAGATGCGTCCCGACATCTGATTGATCTGCCGCCCGATCATACCGATCTCATCGTCCGTCTCAATGGAGTGATCCGGTTCGAAATCTCCCTTTGATATCAGCTCCAGGCGCTTCGTCAGACGGCTGATGGGCGCGCCTAACTGGCGGGAGATCAGAAGTGAGAGAGTGAGCCCGATGGCAATGCAGAAGAAAAATATGATCAGAACGGTTCTCCTGATGACGCCGTGATCCAGCTGCATCCGGCTCTCTGGCCGGATTTCAAAGAAAAGCAGGCCGCTGACCGGCTGCTTCGTATAGGTGATCACACAGTTTTCGTGATGGAGCTTCATCTGGTAATTGCCTTCCTGCTCTTTGGTCGCCAGGAGACTGGTAATAATAGGGGAAGTATCAAATTCCTGTTCTCTGTCGGTGGAGGCGATGATATCCCCGCCCTCGGTGACCGCGTATACGAGGACATCCGAAGGCAGACTTTTTAACGTGTCGGAGAACAGGGTGGGCGTGATCCCTAAAAAGACCCAGGATTCCTCCGGCTTGTTGCGTGCGCTGTACTGGAGGGGCCGGAGAAGCGGAAGAAGCTTCGGTACCGTGGGCCGGCCTTTGCCGGACTTGAACGGATTGTCCTCCAGCGAGAGGGTATATTGAGCGTTCTCTCTGTATAAAAGGGAGGAAAACCATGGGGCTTTCATAATGTTTTCCACATCCATGGATGCGCCGAAGGAATTCCCGGCCTGAAGGACGAGACCGTTATGGTAGAGAACGATTTTATTGATGTACCTGCTGTAACCGGAGATGGCACAGAAATCCCGGAGCACATCGGAGGCGTAGACGGCCATGGACGTATTATAAGGCTTGTTCGGGCTGTCCAGCGTGGTGGCGAAGAACAGCGACTTGCGCTCCGCGCAGTTTAATACGATATTCACCATCTCATCGTATGCAACCTGCAGTCGTTCAGACAGGGTGCGGACACGGTTTGCAGAGTTATTAGTCTCGCTGATGATGACATCCTGGCAATAGGAGCGATAGTTATAGAAGCTTACCGCACTCGCGATACAGATGATGACCAGCATATTATATAAGATCAGTTTTTTCTGAAATGTCTTCGGCATTTTCCCGTTTTTCTGTCTCTCTTCTTTATTCATATTCCATCCCTTTCTCCACATTCTTATGGATATCATACTAATAAAACAGCAGGATTTCAATTGCCAGAAAGGCCTGATATGAAAAAAATACAAGAATCTGTAAATATTATATTTTTTCTCTTTTTCATTTTCCCAAATCAGAAAAATAGTAACAGAATTATAAAAATCGTTAATTTAACGGAAGGGAAAAATCTGGTATTCTTATGTCATCAAAGGAACACAAACAATTGTGATTCAAGAATAGGGAGGTTTTAACATGAAGTTAAAGAGAGTTGCAGCATTGACACTTGCAGCCGGTATGGTATGCACATCACTCGCAGCATGCGGAAGCAAGGACACAGCAACAAAGGCACCTGAGACGACAGCGAAGGAAGAGGGCACAACAGCGGCAGGAGCTGAGAGCAAGGAAGAGACTACAGCGGCCGCAAGCGGTGAGAAGCAGGTTCTTTCTGTAACCACATGGGATTACGATACAACCCCGCAGTTCTCCGCAGTAGTAAAAGCATATGAAGCAAAGAATCCAAACGTAGAGATCAAGGTAATCGACACTTCCGCAGACGAGTACAACAACTCCCTGGGAATCAGCTTATCCGCTGCTCAGGCCGATCCGGACGTTATCTGGGTAAAGGACATGGGCTCCATGCTTCAGATGGCAGACAAGGGCCAGCTGCTTCCGTTAGATGAGATGATCAAGGCGGACAATCTGGACTTATCCGTATACAGCGGTGCGGCAGAGCAGTTAATGTACAACGACACTACATACGGACTTCCATACCGTTCAGACTGGTACGTATTATATTATAACAAAGATTTATTCGATGCAGCCGGTGTAGAATATCCTTCCAACGACATGACATGGAAAGAGTACGACGAACTGGCAGCAAAGATGACCTCTGGCGAGGGAAGCGCAAAGGTATACGGAACACATGACCATACATGGCAGGCGCTCGTTACCAACTGGGCTGTACAGGACGGAAAGCACACCGTTGTTGAGAAAGATTACTCCTTCTTAAAGCCATATTATGAGGAAGCACTTGCATTACAGGAAAATGGTTATATGCAGGACTACTCCACATTAAAGACAGCCAACATTCATTATTCATCTGTATTTAAAAATCAGCAGTGTGCCATGATGCCGATGGGCAGCTGGTTCATCGCAACCATGATGCAGGCTCAGGCAGAAGGCGAGACAGACTTCAACTGGGGCGTAGCAAGAATTCCTCATCCGGAAGATACAGAATCCGGCTACACCGTAGGTGCTTTAACACCAATCGGAATCAGCGCTTACACAGATCAGAAAGATTTAGCATGGGATTTCGTAAAGTTTGCATCCTCTGAAGAAGCAGCCAACATTCTTGCTGAGCAGGGCGTATTCACAGGCATCCAGACAGACGAATCCATCAACACCATCGCATCCGCAGAGTATTTCCCGGAAGGCGACAGCAACAAGGAAGCTTTAACCTATACACATTACGCATTTGACCGTCCTCTTGATCCGCAGATCGAAGAGATCCGTAAGCCATTAGACGAAGTACATGAGATGATCATGATCAAGGCTTACTCCATCGATGATGGTATTGCAGAACTGAACAAACGTGTAGCAGAAATAAAGGGCTGGAACTAATTATTAACAGGTTCCCATGACAGAAAGAGCGCCTCTGTAAACTTATTATAGTGAGCGCTCTTTCTTATGGGAAAAAGTGCAGAAGCCAGGAGGTATAATAAATGGAAGAGAAAAAAAAGAAAGGTTTTTCCTCGCGTCAGAAACGAGTAATCCGCGACAATATGGTCGGTTACGCGTTCATACTGCCGAATCTGATCGGTTACGCGATTTTCATCTTCATTCCCGTATGTTTTTCTTTTGTATTAAGTGTTATGAAATGGGATGCCTCCCAGGCTCCCATGGAGTTTGTCGGACTTGCCAATTTCGCACAGATTTTTAAAGACGAAATATTCATGAAGTCCTTCTGGAACACCATCGAGTACGCACTCATGACGGTCCTTCCGACCCTGGTGCTTTCTCTGCTTTTGGCCGTTCTTTTAAACAATAAGCTGAAAGGAATCGCCATTTTCCGTACAGCAATCTATTTCCCATATATCGCCTCCATCGTGGCGGTGGGAGCTGTCTGGAACATGCTGTTTCAGCCGGATTTCGGACCGGTCAATGAATTCCTGAAATTCATAGGAATTGCCAATCCGCCCCGCTGGGTGGTCGATGTGAATTGGGCTATGGTGGCCATTTCCATCGTCAGCATCTGGAAATACATGGGGTATTACATGATCGTTTACTTAGCAGCCCTTCAGGGAATCTCAAGCTCCCTCTACGAAGCGGCCAGCATCGATGGGGCCAACGGCTGGCAGAAGCTTCGCTACATTACGATTCCGATGCTGACACCTACCACCTTCTTCGTCCTGATCATGCTGACGATCCAGTGCTTCAAGGTATTCGACTTAGTATACGTTATGACCGGCGGCGGCCCTGGCAATGCGACCAAGACCCTGGTCAACTACATCTATGAAAAAGCATTTACCAGCTGGCAGCTGGGGCCGGCAAGCGCAGGCGCGATCATTCTCTTCGCCGTTGTACTTGTCATCACGCTCGTACAGTTCGCCGGTGAGAAAAAATGGTCTCAGGACTTAATGTAAAGGAGGGAAACGGTATGCAGACAAAACAGAAATCATACAAAGGTTTGATCTATATTTTATTAGTTTTACTGTCCTTATTCATGCTGGTTCCTTTCTACTGGATGGTGATTTCCTCCTTAAAGCTTAACAAGGACGTATTCTCCATTCCCATGAAATGGTGGCCGGATTCCATACACTGGAACAATTACCAGATTATCTGGAAAAAGCTTCCGCTTACGACCTTCTTCTTAAATACTGCGAAGCTGACAATCTGTACCACCGTAATCCAGCTGTTCACCAGCTGTCTTGCGGCTTACGGCTTCACAAAGACGAAATTCAAGGGAAGAGACTTGATTTTCCTGATGTATGTTACCACTATTGCAGTTCCGTGGCAGGTATACATGATTCCTCAGTTCATTCTGATCTCCAAGATGGGCTTAAATGATACTCATATCGGACTGATCCTGATGCAGGCATTTTCCGCATTCGGTGTATTCTTAATCCGTCAGTTCTATATCAGCATCCCGGATGAGCTCTGCGAGGCCGCCAGAATCGATGGTTTAAATGAGTTCGGCATCTTCTCAAGAATCGTTCTTCCGCTGGGAAAACCGGCCATGGCGACCTTGACGATCTTCACCTTCACCAATGTGTGGAACGACTTCATGGGTCCCCTCATTTACTTAAAGACAAAGGAATTAAAGACGATTCAGTTAGGTATCCGTATGTTTATATCCCAGTATGGCGCCGACTACGCATGGATCATGGCGGCTTCCGTCTGTTCCCTGATCCCGGTTGTCATCGTATTCTTAAGCTGTCAGAAGTTCTTCGTGGAAGGCGTTGCAGCCAGCGGAATTAAGGGGTAAAATGAAAGGAAAAGAATAAGGAGAATTGATTATGGCACAGACCCTTAACACAATCCGGAATTATCCGGGCATGGAAGAGGGGATGACAACTACGGCGCTTAACGGCGCCGTAGCTGTTATCCGGGAAAACCTTCCTGTATTTACAGAGAAATTTCAGTCCTCCAACAGCTTCGGCGGCTTCTATGAGCCGACGGAAAATGTGGAATGGACCACCGGATTCTGGACCGGCTCGATCTGGCTGGCCTATGAGCATACCGGGGACGAGGCATTTAAAAAGGCCGCCGACATTCAGGTGGAAAGCTTTTTAGAGCGGATCGAGAAGAAAATAGACGTAAACCACCACGACATGGGCTTCTTATACAGCCTGTCCTGTGTGGCGGCTTACAAGCTGACCGGCAATGAGCACG
>ENA-OXEB01000392-OXEB01000392.1-human-gut-metagenome-genome-assembly--contig:-NODE-392-length-16409-cov-5.75951_pt1 | contig 16409 bp, 16 predicted proteins | sample MGYA00249353_ERZ652239 | MGnify/ENA primary metagenome ERZ652239 (study PRJEB26925, sample SAMN05826586) | human gut metagenome | biome: ENVO:2100002; feature: ENVO:00000062; material: ENVO:00002003... | reverse complement strand
GTCATATACTGCATCTGTCCAGATAAAACTCTCCTGAAAATCTTCCGGTTTATCCGGATAGACACATGCCGGTATATAACGGAACACCTCGCCCGTCTCCACACAGAAAATACTGTATCCATATAAATCCTCCCGAAATATCAGATACCGCTTCCCATTCCGGTGGTGAATCAGCCGGCAGAAATCCCCGTCATCATCCAGATTCCTCCAGCTTAACAGAACGGTTCCGTCCTCTCCCACAAGATCATGGATCACAGCATGGATATTCCCCTTTAACGTTCCTGTGTAATAGCGGGAGCACAAAGAGTAACCATCGTCTAAAGCCGCTGTTTCCGGTATCCCCTTCTGCTCTTCTCTGTGTTCCTCATTGAATATGGAAGAGAAAGATTCCCGATAGTGAAGGTAGGCTTCGTTGTAAGCTACGTTCATCTGCCTCACCTCCTTTTCTGATTAGCTGTCTTGTATTTTTTTCTATGTATTTTTATTTCTATGTATTTTTATATTCTATCATAAACACGAAATTCGCGAAAGTCCTCATAAAAGGTTTCGATCTGTATCTGTTCCGGCATGCATGTCCGGCATACCTGAAATGCGTGTTGCATCAAGGCCACTCCAGATTGACAAGCTTCGTGTAATATTATACACCGTCCATAACATCATGCTTTCATATCAGGCAAATAAAGTCTTGGCAGAACGGATTCAGAAGGGAATGGCAATGGACAAAAACAATATTCCGGTTATTACGTGTCTGTGTTCCGGTATGACAATCGGCTTGCCATCGGTGGTGCAGTTGGCCTGTCACAGGAAAGAGCAGGCATAACAATGTGTTATAGCTTATTATTTGGAATGATTATTGGAGTGATAATAGGAACTGTCATTAAGAAAGTCAAAGAAAAAGAATAACATAACCGGAAAAAGCAGCGGCTAATAAATGGATCATTATGCCTGGAGGTATACGATGAAGCATGAAAAAGAGGATCTGCATGAACAAAAAGGCAGAACAGGGCAAGTCTCCCAATTTCAGAGAGCATGCAGTCAGATCTGTACCTGCTGACAGCTCCCTTCCAGCGGACATTTTACAGTTGGAAAGATTTATGCAGTGAACATACTCATGTATAAATACACGAGCTTCCTGTTTCAGCGCCAATTGCCCTTCTATCTAACAGGTCTTATGCCAGCTCCACAGGCGTTGATTATTCTGTTCGGACCGTCCCGGCCCTACAGGTTATGATTACTTCTATGCTGCCTTTAGATATATCTCATACCCTCTGTTTCTGATATTGATCGCAGCATTTAAATCTCTGTCCATGCTCATTCCACAGTTGCACTCATAACGGCGGACCGATAACGGCATCATCTTGACCGCACCGCAACGGCTACAGGTCTTCGAGGATGCATACCACTTTTCGATGCGGATCAGACGCTTTCCTCTCTCCTCCAGTTTGTACTTTAGCATCGTAAGAAATGATCCATACCCGTTATCCATAGTCGCTTTTCCGTTCCCGAACCCTCTGTTTGCCAGCGCCCTCAAGCTTAGGTCTTCCACACACACTAAATCGTACCGATTGGCTATCTCAGTTGATTTTTTGTGCAGATAATCTTTTCTCTGATTGGCTGCCTTTTTTGCAATACGGGCAATTTTCTTCTGCTGTTTCCGGTAATTTACTGACTGCAGCTGCTTCGCTTTCAGCTTCCTCTGCGCCTTTGTCAGCTTCTTCTGGTTCTTTCTATAATAATGAGGCATGCCACAGCACCTGCCTTCTGAGTCCATATACAATCCGTCCGATTTATAGTCCAGTCCAATCACCTGCTCTGGATTAACTGCCTGCGGCATAATCGCTGCCTCATACTCGTAAAGGACTGACACATAATAACTGCCGTCACTTTCCCTTGATACCGTGGCCTGTTTCAGACGCCAGTCTTCCGGTGCCCTTCTGTGCACAACTGCCCCCACCTTCCCAAGCTTTGGCAGCTTGATCTCACCAGCCAGTACGGCAATATTTCCATTCGTATAGTTCGTAGTGTAGGACATACGGCTGTGATGCCTGCTCTTGAATCTGGGATAACCGCCCTGTCTCCTGAAAAATCTCCGGTACGCCGAATCCAGCGCATAGATGGCATTCGTCAGGGCAAATTTATCCACTTGTTTTAGCCATGGCTGCTCCTGTTTGAGAATTCGGTTGCAGTCGTTATTGCAGGCAGTCTTATTCCTGTATGCCTTGCCCTGCTGACAGTTCTCCGACTGCAGGGCCAGATAATGATTATAAACAAACCGGCAGCTTCCAAATGTATCCGTCAAAAGCTGTTCCTGCTCTGCAGTCGGATAGACACGATACTTATAAGCCCTGTTCATCCTCTTTCCCCCTGTTACCGTTCTTTTTGGGAATCAATATAGTGTTTCACCTGTTCATGGCTTCTGTCACTGACAGTCACTGCGCAGTAAGATGGATTCCAGAGATGGCCTCCCCACAACTGTTTCTTTAATTCCGGATGGTCTAAGAACAGCCTTCTGGCCAGGTTTCCCTTCATGATTTTGACCATGTCTGATATCATGAACTGTGGGCGGCAGTCCAGGAGCAGATGAATGTGATCCGGCATAACCTCCATCGCCAGGATCTGAAAAGAATACTGGTCCGCCAGTTCTGTCAGCATCTCCTTACATTGAATATCGATTCCATCTGTTAATACCTTCTTCCGATATTTGGTACACCAGATAAGATGGTACTGTAAAGAATATACATATCCACGACCATATGTTAATTTTGTTTTCTCTGATATTTCATATACTTTTTCCATAAATCAATTATACCATATGTGCATGAATTGTGCAATAGAATTCTCGAATGTATGTTCTGTTTTTATATGGAAAAATGTCTGACTATTTCAAGTACTGTTTAAGATGATTTACTATGTTACAGTCAGGAAACTGACAATGGATTTTTTCAGAGCCGTGCCGACAGACACCTATATTTACATGCTGCAAAAGCGAATCCGGAACAAACCCTGCCGGTTAACTCACGATTTAAATCACGAGAATGCACCGGCAAAATTTTCAAATATATCATTGATGCACAGCAAGTCATGGATGAGAAGGAGGAATGGATTACTCTGTGTGATCAAACATTCCATTCTTGTTTTGAAGATATTACGGAAGTGACTACTTCTTTCTGCCCAATGTCTTTTGACAAAACGATATACCATATATATCTGATTTTGGACGAAGACAGCAATAATCGCAAGGAGATAAAAGCCTGCGCCAAAGTCCTGAATATCAACTATCTTAAGGCAAAAGAAAAATTGAATCACAAACGGTGTTTGCTTACAAGCGGGGAAGCCGGTATGATACAGGGAGTGCTGGAGAAATTATCTGCTTTTGATGTACACTATGAAATCGAACCTCCTTATCCTTATTAACAAACACCCCGATAAAGCCCCCATGCCCTTGCCCTCTTTCCTCACTCAAACAGCGACATCTGAACCCCCGCCTGTTTATCCTCAAAGGTATGCATATACTCAAACAGCCGATTGCTGCTGCAGACCATTCCCGTATTACGGCATTCTTCTTTTACCAAAGCGAGCAGACGCCTGGTATCCGGCGACGGGATCTCGTAGCTGTTTCCATATGTACGGATATAGCGCTCCTTCATCCCCGGAAAATGCTGATCCAGCTGCGCATAGAAATACTGCCTGTCCCCATCCCGCAGCGTCACGCCGATGCCAAAGAGCATCAGCCCGTATACCGACGCGTCACGGCAGTATGACAGAATGCCGCGTATGTTCTCCTCTGTATCGTTTATAAATGGAAGAATCGGAGACAGCCAGACGATAGTTGGAATCCCCTCCTCCTTAAGAATCCGCAGCACCTCCGCTCTGCGTCCGGTTGTGCAGACATTCGGCTCGATGATCCGGCAAAGTGCCTCATCATACGTCGTAAGCGTCATGGAAACCACACACTTCGTCTTCCGGTTGATGCTTTTTAATAAATCCAGGTCGCGCAGGATTAAATCCGATTTCGTCTGGATGGACAGACCAAATCCATAGTAATCAATCAGTTCCAGACTCTGCCTGGTAAGACAGAGCCGCTTTTCCAGATGTAAATAGGGGTCGCTCATGGCGCCTGTTCCGATCATACATTTCTTTCGTTTGCTCTTAAGCGCCTTCTCCAACAGTTCTACAGCGTTGGACTTTACTTCAATATCTTCAAACGCATGATCCATCTGATAACAGGTGCTTCTGGCGTCGCAGTAAATGCATCCGTGCGTGCAGCCTCTGTAAAGATTCATGCCGTTCTGTGCAGACAGAATCGACTTTACCTGTTTTTCATGCATACAGTTTCCTCCTAATTTCCATTTCCATTTCCATTTCCATTTCAAAATCGAATGTAATCGAACTGTAACTACAATACCACACTATTCACGTCATCTGTATGTCATGTTTATTCATTTCTCCGCTGTCCGCAGGCAATTATTTTTATACAAAAAACGGCATCGAAGCAGGAAGCAGCAGAGGATATCATATCTCTCTGCTGTGTGTCCTGCTCCGATGCCGTGAGGGGTAAATGCCCCGCAGGCAGAGCCAGCCCCGCTTGGTCGGGTACAGTACCTGCCTCACCGCTCTCTGGAATAAACGGTCGCTATCCATCCACTCCTCAGCCAATATGGTTTGCCACCTCAAACGCATCCCATATCGCATACATTATATTGGAAACCTTCCTTGCGTCTCCCAACAGATACAGTTCCGGTACGTCAAATTCCAGCTGGCGGTACAGAGAGTCCTCCTCCTGATACCCCACTGCAAGAATTACGCTGTCACAGGCGATTTCCCACTCTTCTCCGCCGCAGGAAGCATGCAGAATTCCGTCGCGATACCCGGTCACTCTGGCGGAGGTTATGGTCTTCACCCCGTGATAGGGAATCAGGCGTTCCAGCATGTCCTTGTTGGCATGACACAAGGGACCGTTGACCGCCATCAGCCGGTCGAGAGCTTCCACGATCGTCACGTTCTTCCCCTGTTCTGCCAGCCAGAGCGCAGTTTCACAGCCGACCAGGCCTCCGCCTATAACCACGGTGGTATCTCCGCAGTCCTTTTCCCCGGTCAGAACCTGAGCCGCAGGATATACCCGCTCGTCATCTCCCAGAGAAAACACCTTTGGCCTGGAGCCGGTGGCAATAATAACCGCATCATAATTTCCCGCCAGAACCATCTCCCGGTCCACACAGGCATGGAAATGTACCGGAACTTTGAGGGTCTGAAGCTGAACCTCGTACCAGTGCGCAAGAGCAAGATCATCCTCCTTGAAGTCAGGAGCTCCTCCTGGAATCAAATTGCCGCCCAGCCTGTCGCCCTTTTCGAACAGCTCCGGCTTATGGCCTCTCACCGCCAGCACCCTGGCGGCCTCACAGCCTGCCGCGCCGCCGCCCACGACCATCACCCGTCTGCTCTTTAAGATGGGTTCATAGGCGGTCACCCGCTCCCTGGCAGCCTGTGGGTTCACCGCGCAGTTAATCATGGAAAATTCCTGAACACGGCCCATACAGCCTTCCTGACAGGAGATACACGGACGGATCTGTTCCCATTTTCCAGCTCTCAGCTTATTCACATAGTCAGGATCGGCCAAAAGCGGGCGGCCAAGGCTGACGATGTCGCACTCGCCGGCCTCCACAGCCTCGGAGGCCATCTCCGGATTGTCCATACGGCCTGCGCACAGCACCGGGACATCCACAGCCTCTTTCACCATCTTGCAGTACGGACGGAAAAGCCCCTTTTTCTGATACATCGGCGGATGGTTCCACCACCATGCGTCATACGTTCCCACATCGGTGTCCAGCGCATCATAGCCGTACTGCACCAGCAGCTTCGCAGTCTCCAGGCCCTCCTCGATATCGCGGCCCTTCTCCTCAAACGTTTCTCCCGGCAGAGCGCCTTCCCGCCAGTCCTTAATCATACTCTTTAAGCTGAAACGCAGCACCACGGGAAAATCCTGTCCGCACCGGGACTTGATCTCTTCCACCACTTCCCGGGCGAACCGCAGCCTGTTTTCCAGTGATCCCCCATACTCGTCCGTCCTCTGGTTGAACATGGAAATGGCAAACTGGTCCAGCAGATAGCCCTCGTGAACCGCATGAATCTCCACGCCGTCAAAACCGCCCCTTTTCGCATGATACGCCCCGTCGCCGAATGACTTTACAATGCTGTGGATTTCCTCCTTCGTAAGCGGCCTGCAGATTTTATCCAGCCACCGGTGCGGAATCGCAGACGGAGCGACCGGCGGAAACTCTCCGAGATTCGTCGGTATTGTCACCCTTCCGAAGCCGGCCGACATCATGAGAAATATCTTGCTTCCGTAGGCATGAACCCGCTCCGTCATCTCCTTCGACGTCCGGATAAAATGAACCGGATTGTACGTGGAATTGGGGCAGTTTGGCATACTCTGGGTCTCAACCTCACAGTCCGAAAAGGTTACTCCCGTGATGATCAGACCTGTGCCGCCCTTGGCGCGTTCCGTGTAATAGTCGATTCCCCTCTGATTAAAGCCGCCCTCAGCGTCAGCCAGTCCCAGCGGACCCATGGGGGCCAGGGCAAAACGGTTTTTCAATGTGACCGATCCTATTTTGACCGGTGTAAACAGATTCTTGTACTTCATGGCACCCTCCTGTTATTTTTATAACGATATTATACCGTTTCATACAGGACAGGCGCTATCAACAATTGCTTGATGGCTGTCAATACTTTTTTTATTCCTCCGGGAAATCCGCAGACTGGCTCCGCAGAAAATCCTCCAGCGCCCGGATCACCGAATAGCAGCCGTTATTCTCCTTATAAACGCCGTACACTTCCCATCTCAGCCTCTCCCGGAAGGGAATGGCCCTCATATGGTCCATGCGGAAATGCTCCGCGGCAAAATCAGGCACCACCGCAAGCCCCGTCTTCTGCCTGCACAGCTGGTACTGAAAGTTTGCATCTGCAGTTTTGGCAGCAATAAGCGGCTTAAATCCCCTGACCTCGCAGGCCTCCAGAAAATCGTGGTACATATGAAAGTACTCGTTCATCAGGATCAGCTTTTCACCACGGACCATATCAATGGTGACCTCTTCCAGATCATAGAAGGGGTGGCCTTCGTAAACCAGAAGACAGACTCTGCATCCGGCCAGACGCCTGTTTTTTACGCCGTCTTCCTTCCACGCTCCAACGACGAAACCGTATTCGATGGTGGAATCCTTCAGCCGCTCCTTCACCTCCTGATTCGAGTACTCACACCATTCCACGGAAATCTCAGGATTCTCATCGATAAATTTCTGAATTACCGGGAAAGAAAGTACGTTAAATACTCCGCAGGCACAGCCAATGCGGAGCAGTCGTTTTTCATTTTTCAGCTGCTGGATACCGTTGCGGATTTCCTCAAACTCCCGAATCAGGATACCTGCCCTCTCATGGAGCAGTTCTGCGCTCTCCGTCGGCCTCACACCCTGTTTCGTCCGTTCAAAGAGCACCGTATCCAGCTCGCTCTCCAGCATTTTTATATTGCGGCTCAGGCCCTGAGGCGTGATAAACAGCTTCTGTGCCGCCTGGTTGATGCCGCGTTCCTCATAGACCGCCTCAAAGCTTTTTAAATCCTTGACATTCATACCATTCTCCCGGGAGCCGTAATCCCTATACCCCGTTTCGGGCGCAGATATCCTTCAGGCAGCATTTTTCACAGAATGGCTTCGTTCTGGCTGTACAGACATCTCTGCCATGGAATACGAGGCGGTGGCAGAAATCACTGCCCTCCTCCGGCGGAATCAGCTTCCACAAAGCCATCTCTACCTTTTTCGGGTCCTTTAAATCCTCCACCAGTCCCATACGGTTTACCAGACGGATACAGTGGGTATCAGTGACGATGGCCGGTTTGCCGAACACATCGCCCATAATCAGGTTCGCGCTCTTTCTCCCCACTCCGGGAAGCTTTAAGAGTGCATCGAAATCGTCGGGAACTCTGCCGTCATACTGTTCCTTCAGGATCTTCATGCACGCGCTGATATCCTTTGCTTTGCTGTGCCCCAGACCGCAGGGCTTCACGATCTTTTCGATGTCTTCCACTTCGGCCCCTGCCAGCGCCTCCACGTCCGGATACTCTGCATATAAATCCTGTACAACCACATTTACCCTGGCATCGGTACACTGGGCCGCCAGGCGCACGCTCACAAGGAGCTTCCAGGCCTCATCGTAATCCAGTGTACAACCGACGTCAGGGTATTCTTCTTTTAGGCGCCTGATGATTTCAAGCGCAAGCTTTTCTTTTGTCATAGCCGTCTCCTCCAATCCTGTAATCATATTATCATTGATTGGGGAAGACGGCAAGTGGCAGTGCATCGTTTACAGCATCTGGCTGAACTCAACCTTTTCCCGGTTCGGTCCCAGAATGGTGAAAAAGCGGACGCCATTTGCCCAGAAGGGCAGAAACTGGATCTCCTCGTCAAGCATGGTGTATCCCGCTTCTTTCATCTCTGCAAATACTGCTTCAATATCCGTCACATCGAGAGCCACGTGATCCACCGCTCCGTTCCTCTCCGCCGCCTGATGGTTCTCATACGTCTCGATCACAAGACTGCCGCATTTCAAAAAAGCAACTCTCTCCCCAGCCGCTTCATTTACCGTTTCAAATGCAGTCTCAAACCCCAGTTCATGGTAAAATGCCACCGTCTTCTCTATATCATTCGTCGGGATGCCAATATGCTGGAGTCCCGTTATGTACTGTGCTGCCATTTATCTTCCTCTCCCCTCTATCATGATCCGCAGCTCCGTCTATTCTTCCGCGTTACGATTCTGCCACATTGATAATCACCTTCATGGTGCTCTCCCGGTTCTCATCGATATACCGGTATGCCTCCAGATAGTCCCTGAATGCGAAATGTTTGGAAATCAGCGGCGCCAGCACCACCTTTTTTTCCTTTACCAGACGGATCGCATCGAGATAGTCCTCATTTCGGTACATCATACTGGTATTCAAGTCCAGCTCATGGTCATTTAAGACAGCCAGATCAATCTGGGCGGTTCCCGCAAATACTGCCACCAGGATGATGGTGCTTCCCTTGCGCGCATATTGAATGGCCTGTCCCATCGTAATATTATTGCCCGCGCAGTCGTAGATGACGTCAGCCTTATCCGGCCCGAAATTCTCCACCATGGCCTCACCGAAATTCTTCGTCTTCGTATTGATGCAGAAATCCGCGCCGCATTCCTTCGCCTTTTCCAGCCTCAAATCGCTGACATCCGTAATCATGACGCTCTCCGCCCCCAGCCCCTTCGCCGTCTGAGCCACCAGGATTCCGATCGGTCCCGCTCCCAGGACTGCGATCTTAGCGCCTTCCACATTTCCGGCACGCTTCACCGCGTGAACCGCCACCGCCAATGGTTCAATCATGGCGCCCTCGTCAAAGCTCATCTCCTCCGGAAGCGGCGTCACCTTGGCCGCGTCGACAGCGAAGTAATCGGATGCCACACCGGTCGTCTGAAATCCCATTACCTTCAGTTCTTCGCAGAGATTGTATTTGCCATGACGGCACGGATAACATTTTCCGCAGACCACCTGCGGCTGGATCGTCACCTTCTGCCCTGCCTTCCATCCTTTTACACCGCTTCCGAGCTTCTCGATCTCCCCCGATACTTCGTGTCCCTGAGTGACCGGATAGCTGGTAAACGGATGCTCGCCATGGTAGACATGGATGTCCGATCCGCACACGCCGATCTTTCTGATCTTAACCAGTACCTGATTCTCTTCCGGCTCCGGAACCGGCACCTCCCGAAACTCAATTTCCCCCGGAGCAGTCATTACCTGCTGCAGCATCATACATGTACCCTCTTTCTACATTTTGGTTTGTGCAATAATATAAATACTTTTATATATCTTTTTATCAAAGTATTTATATTATTGCACAAACCGGGGAACTTGTCAATCCTGTATGTCACCTTAAATCTGCTATTTGTTTATAAACATAATCCGGTTCACCGGACAGAAAGCAGTCCAGACCCAATTCTTCTTTTGCCAGGATGCGGATATTCATAGTCTAAACGATTACTTACAGACGCAAAAATCCCCTGTGCCATTACCATTTAGTAAAGTCACAGGGGATTTGATTTCCACTTATACAGGATTCGATACTCCGTCCTTTTTCAACAGCCTGTCCGTAAAATGTTTCAATCCACACTCGATAATTTCACAGAGTGCGACTACATCTTGTAGATGCACGACCTGACTTCATGTCAGTGGGGGATACCGATTTCTCTCCGCCCACCACTGACGTTAAGCTTGTTTTTGGCGTTTCATCCCTCCACCTGTAGAGGTGAGGAAATTCTTGCTTGTTTTGTTAAAGAACTGCACAAAAGGCCCAAGTCCCAAAGCGGATACCAGCGTTCCCAGGCCGACAATTCCACCTGCCGCGAAGCACACCACCGCGCAGAACGCGTCACAGGCCATACGGCACCAGAAGTAGGAGATCTTTTTCTGCTTTCTGCACATAATCAGCGCAAGGCTGTCATACGGCGCCACACCCACATCGGAGGTCTGGTATAAAGAGAGCCCGAAACTGCAGACCACCACTCCGATGAATACGGTCAATAGCTTCTGCCACAGCATCGAAGGCATTCCAAGAGTCACCTCCCATATTCCGAAAAAGAAGGTAACGATGTATCCCAGAAGCAGCGCGTTCACCGCAGTGCCCAGGCCGATCAGCTCCCGGCCCATGGTAATCTCAGCAATGAAAATCACAAGATTCACCAGGATAAGGAAAAACGCATACTGAATGCCGGTGCAGTCCGACAGGGCCATTACCATGCCGCTGAAGGGGTCGTTGCCCAGTCCTGAAAGTTTAAAAATGCTGATTCCCATTCCCGTAAAAATATTACCGATGATCATGATGACGGCCCGCCTGCGGTCCAGTTTCTTAAAGTAATCTCTTATCATTTTATGAAGGGGTCCTTTCTCCTCAGTTTGCGCGTTTCGCGGCTGGTTTTTCATGCCTGCACCACCAAAAACTGCGCTCCTGCCCCATCATACCATCCTTTTACAGAACATGCCATAACAACCGTAAAAATTTATAGCGTTCTCACTCAATTGCCTGGCCGCAGCGGCAGCATCTTACACCGCCTGCGGAGTCTCATCCTCCAGAATCTTAGAAAGCGCTGTCCCGCTGCTGGTATGGCAGCGGACCACGCGGGTGGAACCGTCGTCGATGCCGTCCAGGGCACATTTTACCATCTTGTGGGAAACCGTGTTGGTAAACAGAACCAGCAGGTCCGGACATCCGATCTTCTTATCCATGTTGGTGCTCATCTGGGTAAAGACCTTTGCCTTGCATTTGAATTCCCTGCATATCTTTTTGTACTGGCTCACCATACGGTCGTGGCCGCCGATAATTACTACGCTCATTTATGATACCTCCAGTTCTCTATTGCGCTGTCTGCAATTTACAGCCTGCCGGGTTTTACACCATTACTGTTTCCTCCGGCTCTTTAGTTTATATAGTTAGTTATGACTAACTATATTTTACCAGCTATTACAACATTTGTCCATAGCCGTTCTTGAGAACATTTCTTAATAGATAGGAAATGGACGAACCAGTGTGATCCGGTAAACAGCGTATCCCGCATCCTTGACAGTCTCCTTTTGCACGGCGTCGCTGAGTTCCTGCATTAGTTTTACTTAATCCCGAATTAGTATCTGCTGACTAAACGGTCAATATTTTTTCATATTCTTATTTTGACCTTTTTCCCCGGCTATGATAAACTATTTGTATCACGCATTCTGATACTTTAACCGCAGGGAGGTAAACTAACATTGAAGATGAACGAATCATCCGAAAACTATCTTGAAACCATACTGATTCTTAGCAATAAAAAACCGCACGTCCGTTCCATCGATATCGCCAATGAACTGGATTTCTCCAAGCCGAGTGTCAGCGTCGCCATGCGCAACCTCCGCGAAAATGGTTATATTCTGGTGGATCAGGATGGCTATATCACCTTGACCGATTCTGGGAAACAGGTTGCTGAGACCATGTATGAACGCCATACAATGCTTTCCAACTGGCTGATGTATCTGGGAGTCGATGAAAAAACCGCGGCGGAAGACGCCTGCCGGATTGAGCATGTGGTGAGCGCAAAAAGCTTTCAGGCTATCAAGGAACATGTGACAAAAGGAAATGAATTGTTGGAAAAATAGGAAAACAGGCGGTCCAGGGAGAAACCATTTCTCTGCAGACCGCCTGTTTTGCTTTATATATATTTGTATTCTGTTCCGCTTCCAGCCAAAACAGCTCACACTGGAATCCATGGAGCGCTGAACATCCATTTGATCGTATAGTCGTCTCCCCATCCGTAGGAGCCGAAGAGCGCAGTCTTCTTCCCTCCCAGCTTCACCTCGCAGCTCAGGAACATCGGCTCAAATTCGTCCATTTTGTCCGTCCCGAATTCTGCAGCCGTAAACAGCGAGACCTCCGCTCCTGCCGCCTGCGCACCTGACAAAGGGTCTCTGCGGCAGCCGTCAGGCTTAAGAATCTCGATTGCCATGTACTTTTCTGTAATATTATGGTATTATTTTATATATTTTCACTGTTTTTTCCCTTACCAAAACACGGTAATAAAAAGCAAAAATACAATCAGGAAGGTTCCATCATATGTTAAATACTATCGAATCCATCAACAATGCCGTGAACAATTTTATCTGGGGCGTCCCAGCCATGGTCTGCATCATCGGCGTGGGCCTCTATCTGAGTATCCGCACCAATTTTCTGCAGATCCGCAAGTTCTCCTATTCGATCCGGGTTACCCTGGGCCGGATGTTCCGCAAGCGCGACGCGTCCGATGGTACGATGACGCCGTTTCAGGCGGTCTGCACCGCTCTGGCCGCCACGGTCGGCACCGGCAATATCGCCGGAGTGGCCGGAGCCATCGCCATCGGTGGCCCTGGCTCCGTATTCTGGATGTGGGTTTCTGCGATTCTGGGTATGTGCACAAAGTTTTCCGAGGTAACTCTGGCCGTGCATTTCCGTGAAGTGAATGAGAAGGGCGACTTAGTAGGCGGCCCCATGTACTACATAAAGAACGGTCTCGGGAAAAACTGGCGCTGGCTGGCCACTCTGTTTTCGGCCTTCGGCGTCCTCACCGTGTTCGGAACGGGCAATGCCACTCAGGTAAACACCATCACAACAGCAATCAACTCTGCGCTGCTCAATTACCATTTGATCGAGGAAGGTTCTGCGCACACCACCAGTCTTATCATAGGAATCATTCTGGCGGCTCTGGTAGCCCTGGTCCTTCTCGGCGGAATCAAAAGAATCGGAAGCGTGACGGAGAAACTGGTTCCCTTTATGGCGCTGTTCTATATCGTGCTCGCCTTCGGCGTGATTCTTCTCAATATTAACCGGGTTCCCGCTGTATTTTCGTCGATTGTTTACGGGGCATTTAACCCGGCGGCCGTCACAGGCGGCGTGGTCGGAACCTTCTTTATGAGCATGAAGAAAGGCGTCTCCCGCGGCATCTTCTCCAACGAAGCAGGCCTTGGAACGGGATCCATCGCCCACGCCTGCGCCGACACGAAAAAACCGGTGAAACAGGGCTTTTTCGGGATTTTCGAAGTGTTTGCCGACACCATCGTCATCTGTACGCTGACCGCATTTGTCATCCTCTGCAGCGGTGTTCCGGTTCCTTACGGGGAAGCGGCCGGCGCGGAATTAACCATTCTCGGGTTTACTTCCACCTATGGCAGCTGGGTCTCCATTTTTACAGCCGTTGCCATGTGCTGTTTCGCATTTTCCACCATCATCGGCTGGGGATTATACGGTGCCAGATGTATCGAGTTCCTGTTCTCCTCGCGCATTATCAAAGCGTTCATGATCGTCTACTCTCTGGTCGCAATCCTGGGCGCCACCATGGATTTAGGGATGCTCTGGAGTATCGCAGAAACCTTTAACGGCCTGATGGCAATTCCCAACCTGATCGCGGTGTTCCTGCTGTCCGGCACTGTAGTCAGGCTGGTTAAAGAATACTTTGACGGGGAAGGAAAAGAGTAATCCGCGAATTTTAAGAATTATTATTTGCTTCTTGACATACCTCGAGTTTCTATGTATGATAGGATTACGATACATAGAAACTCGAGGTATTTTTTTAGGGAAATATTTCTGAAACGGAGGCAAATATGGACAAAAAATATATGGCCGTAGGCTCTTCCATGCTGATCCTGAAGCTATTGGAACAGCAGGACATGTACGGCTATCAGATCATCAAAGAGCTGGAAATAAGAAGTGAACGCGTTTTCACGCTGAAGGAGGGGACGCTTTATCCCCTGCTGCACGCGCTCGAACAGGATGGGGCGGTGATCTGCGAACAGAGAACTGCGGAAAATGGCCGTGAACGTAAGTATTACATCATAACCGAAAGCGGCCGGAAGCTTTTACAGGATAAGCTGAAGGAATGGGATTCGTTTCAGACGGCAGTGAATCAGGTGATCGGGGGTGTTTTGTTTGGATAAACCCTTCCAGAAGAATCACAATCAGCATACAGATTATGAAGAAGCATTTTTAGAGGATGTGGCGGATCAGATCGCCTATAAGCCTCTGCGCCCGGCAGTGGTAAAAGAATTAAAGGACCATATCGATGACAGGACGGAAGAGTATCTCTCAGAAGGGATGAGTCCCGAAGATGCGGTTAAAAAAGCGGTGGATGCCATGGGGGACGGTGTCGCGATCGGCACCGGGATCAACGCGGTCCGTCACGTCCAGTCCAGCCGCCTTCTGATGGTTCTGACCGTGATTCTTCTTCTCATCGGTCTCGCTGCGGAAACCTGCACGGCCGTGATTCCGGAACTGACGTTCCGCGGGCTTTCTATCTATCTGACTGGCGCTGTCCTTCTGGTGGTCATGGCGCTGAAAGGATATCCTCTGCTGATCCGGTACCAGAAGCGGCTGCTCATTCTGGCGGCAGCCATATTTACCGCGGAAGCCATATTTCTTTCCATGATCAAATTCGATTGGATAGCGGATGTAATCTGGGACACGGCATACATCATTCCATGGCATATGATTGATTACTATGCGCTTCTGCTGACCGGACCGGTTGTTGTCATCCTTCTCTACCGGATGCGGAAGCAGACACAGAAAGCCATGGCAGCCGCTTTTCTTCTCACTGCCGGGGCAGTCCTTATCCATTACTTTACATACAACAGCTTTACGCTGGCCGAGACCGTGACTTTCCTCTTCTCCATGATCGGAACCGTGTTGTATATGATCTGTCGGGGGATGTTCGCCGGAAATAAAAGAAGGCTCCTGATCCAGGCCGCCGCCGGGGGCGTGGTACTCCTTCTTTTTTATGGGATGCTTCCCGGCCAGTCCCGGTATTTTCAGGCATTTGTAAATCCGGAGGCGAACGCATACGACACCTTAAGCGACTCCTATAACGGGGTTCTGATTCAGGAGCTGCTCTCCAAATCACCGCTGGCCGGCCGGATTTCGCTTACGCCGGAGGAGCTGATGGAGTATGGAACCGGCGAATGGTATTTCAGCTACGGAGATGCCAGAGAGGCTGCCGCGGAAGGGAAAAAGCCGTTTTCAGAACATCACCGCTCCATCTTCCGCTCCGATCCGTCAGATGTCACTTTATGGAACATTCTGCCCCAGCATTACGCGAACAACTATCTTCTGGCCGTATTCATACTACAGTTCGGCTGGCTGGCCGGAATTCTGTTTCTTACAGTTATGGCCGCCTTCTACGCAGTCCTCTTCTCCTGCATCCGAAGGATACACGGCGCGCTCGCCGGAGCGGTGTCCTTTCACTGCGGCCTGTGCCTGCTGTTTCAGAGCGTGCTCTATATACTTGGGAACTTTGGTTTCCAGTATGGCAGCTTTACTAATCTTCCCATGGTTTCGGAGGGCAGTATCAGCATCCTCGTAAATATGCTACTGCTGGGATTTATCTTCTCGGCCTACCGGTATGACCGGGTCATCGATGCGCCGGCCTGCGGGCAGCGAAGCAGTGCGGTCTGAATTGCAAAGCGGCCTTAGCTGGCCGCCTGCAACTCCAGGCCATAGATAAACATATTCAGGCGGTAGTCTGTATGTGGGCTGAATTCCACCGTCTTCTCTCCCAGCCGCTGCATTCCCCGCTTCTCGTAAAACTGGTAAGTACAGCTGGAATCCGTGAAGAGGTACAGGGTCTTTGTCCCTTCCTGTTCCAGATAATCAAGGGCCTTGGCAAAAAGCATTTTTCCGATGCCGGTTCCCCTTGTACTCTCATCCACGGCAAAGAAACAGATTTCCGCGTCAAAAGCATTTCCTGCATTTTTCAGCAGTTCTTCGTCCGTCTGGTCGAAGGTACTGAAAAATTTACCGATTCCTCTTCCGGTTTTCGTTGTAAACAGCAGCGCAATGGACCAGAGC
>ENA-OXEB01000391-OXEB01000391.1-human-gut-metagenome-genome-assembly--contig:-NODE-391-length-16410-cov-37.2601_pt1 | contig 16410 bp, 27 predicted proteins | sample MGYA00249353_ERZ652239 | MGnify/ENA primary metagenome ERZ652239 (study PRJEB26925, sample SAMN05826586) | human gut metagenome | biome: ENVO:2100002; feature: ENVO:00000062; material: ENVO:00002003... | reverse complement strand
ATATTTACACCGTGACCGCGCCGTTCGGGCCTTATGTTATGAAACACCACAACTACAAACAAGGAGGGTTTTAAAATGATAAATTTCAAAGTAACCGGCGTCGATATTCAAGCCGACGTAAACCAGGACGACTTCACAAGCGTCATACTTCACACCTTAGTCACAAGCGACAAGAAACGGGGGTCCGCCGAGGAATTAGAGCAGATCGCTAGGGCAGTCGGTACGCTATGCCATACTGACCTGGAACCCGGGTACGAGGTAAACCGGGCGCCTTTGGGTCACACGGTCGAAGAGGTCAACAGTACGATAAGCTACGCTGAAAGCGCAGTGTATGACAGTGTTATGTTAGAACTTAAAAATGCAGCCCTTAAAGGTGTAGCGCCTATCCAAGCCATTAAGAACTTAGGCGGCATTGAGAGCGAGGGCGTTCTGCTGGCGGTACGTGACTGGCTTAACGAGGTGACGCAATGATAATCGCAACCTTTAAACCAGACGGCTTTTGGGTCAAGGGTCATGCAGAATACGCAGAGATCGGTAGCGATATCGTTTGCGCTGCCGTGTCGTCCCTGGTTACTCACACCGTTCGGCTCATGGCGCAACAAGGGTACCAATACGAACTCACAGAGGACGTCACAGGCCTTGCAGCCGTTAAGGTATTAGTTACACCGTTTGGGGCTTTAAACGTCATGAGCGCGCTCATGGATAGCCTAAACGACATTGCAGCTCAGTACCCGGAAAATATCGAGGTCCACGACTTTACGAGAAAAGAGGAAGACAATGAATAAGATCACGTATGCCACTTGCCAGAAGTGTGGCAAAGCTGCAGAATTTGAGGTAAGCCGCGGCCACGCCGTCGTCAAAGCGACGAACGAACCGGCAGACTATCAAAGTACCGAGTGCCCAGAGTGTGGCTATATAACTGTATTCACTGCCACCACTGCCCGGCTTAAACATCAGCTGGCGAAGCAAGGCGCGGCGCGGAAACAAAGCCGCGGTAAGCGTAGACTAGCTGATACGATACTCGCAGAGTTGACCGTCGTTTCGTCGTTATTAGAGGATCAACTAAACAAAGAAAAGAGGGAAAACAATGATTTATAGATTTATGTATCAAAACCCACCTAAAGCCACACGCCATGCTAGTATGGCCGTTGCGGTAACGCCTAAAGACCTATCGATCACCGCGAGAGCTGCTTATCGGGCGAAGTACGGTACGGACATGGTAGCCGACGGCTATAGTTTCTTTGCTCATAGCGCTGAATCGGGCGACGTATACGCTGGCGATCCGGGTACCGACGCAGACGGTGGGGTCAAAGGTCCGAAGCCGTCGATCCTAGACCTTATAGCGCCGGCATACAGCAAAAAAGTTGATTATGACCCAAAGAGTGATACAGTTACTTTTCACGGTGGCAGTGATGAAGAAAGTAGGGCTAAGGAAATCATAAGCGAAGTGTTTGAGGATATCGACAGACCGGATCGCTACCTACAGGGTGAGATCGACTTGATCGACGCTGCTTACTTGCTTTTTCCCTGGGATCAGTTTAAAGGGTTTATGAAAATAACGATCATGAGATATACGCTACGGTACGAGCACAAGGGCTGGCTTAAGGACCTGGACAAGATCACGGTCTACACGCGACGGCTCAAAGAACTGGAAGTTAAGAACAAAGAACGGGAGGATCGCAATAATGAAAAGTAAACCAATGATTTTAGCAGCTGCAGCTTTGAAGACCGTCGTACTATTTACGATCGGCGCTGGGACGGTGGGCATGTATGAAATGGTACAGCACAGGGACGTCTTGGTTATCTTACTAACGATCGGCGTGGTGGCAACGGGCCTTATTTACCTGGTGGAAGTATCCGGGGCGATCGACAAGTCCAAGCCTATCCGGCAGCTTTACGACGTCTACGATCGGGACGGCCGAAAATATACGTACCTGGCCAGCAGCAAAGAGGAAGCAGCCGACGAGTTCCTAAAAAAGAACCCTTGGGCTGGGATCACTAAGGTCGAGCGAGGTGTCGAAGTATGAACCAGTACAAAGTAAACTACGTAGACTGGAAAGGCCGCGTTACTTGCATGTACGTCTTTGCTGATACTGAAATGGAAGCACGGGCGCAAGGAATGGTAGGGCAAGGCGTGTTTAAAATAATCAATGTGGAGGTAGTGAAATGAGAACCTGGGACTATTGTGTTACCTATATCGACATGCTAGGCGAACGGACCAAGGCGATCGTAGCGGCCAGCAGTGCCAGAGAAGCAGAACTAGAAATCATTACGGAATGTTACCCACAAGAAATCATACACACGGAGGTAGTGAAATGATTAAAGTAGTTTTCAACATGGCCAGCGGTCAGAAATTAACCGGAGATATGGACGAAGAACAGTATCAAGCACTTATTCAGGCAGCCATAGAGGAACCCGTTATCGAGATCAGGGGCGACGGTAAGCGTGTCGTCATATTTACAAAATACATCGAAAGCATTACAAGGGGGTAGTGAAATGAGCACACTGTTAAGTCACGCAAAAGAAGAATTGAAACGATACAACAATGGCCTATACGGCGACATGTTAAGCGAAGCAATTTACGAGATCGTCGAGGTATTCGCAAAGCAAGGTCATAGCGGTTTTAGCGCAGCAATGGCAGCCGAAGCAGCTGGGCGCTTGATGAACTTTAAACCTTTGACACCATTGACCGGGGAAGACGACGAGTGGAAAGAGCTGGACTACCTAGGCGGCCATGCACGCTGGCAGAACAAGCGCCACACTTCACTATTCAAGGACGAAGATGGTTTTTGCTACGACCTTGACGCCGTAACCTTTGAAGACGTAGACGAGCCTGGTAACTTCTTCACTAATGGCGACCTGGTACGTCGTTACCACCGAGGTATTCCGCGGATCAAGTTCCCTTACATGCCAGCAGATAAGCCCGTAGTGTGCAAGATCAAAGAACTTAACGACGGTACGCGTGTGATCGTCGACTATGGGGCTGGGCGCAGATGAAGTTCGTCCCACACGACTACCAACAGACCGCGCTTGACTTCATGATGAGCCACAACCGGGCGCTCATTATCCAAGACATGGGACTAGGTAAAACTGTGACCAGCCTTACCGCTATCAAGAAATCAATGTTTCCCACAGACGGCAGTGAGCCACGCTATCGTCGTCCGCTTATCATTGCGCCTAAGATCGTATCGGAAAACACCTGGGCTAACGAGTTAGCGAAATGGGATCACTTGAAGACGCTCAAATATATTGAACTGGACGCCACACGGGTCGACCAGCGGATAGAACAATTTGACAGAATCGACGACGGCGTCCTAACGATCATGAGCGAAAGCAAAATACAGTGGCTTATTGACACGCTTAACGACGTGACCCAAGACCGTGAATGGCCTTGGGATTGCGTCTATATCGACGAGATCAGTATTTTCAAAAGCCCAAAGAGCCAGCGCTTTAAGAACCTTAAGAAGAAGCTGCAGAACCGTTGCGACTACGTCTATGGTTTAACTGGTACGCCAGCGCCGAATGACCTGGCCGACCTTTGGGCGATCATGCTACTAATTGACCGCGGCGCCAGACTAGGTGATACCCGTAAGTATTTCAACAAGACTTACTGCAAAGGGATCACGGTGAAAGTCAACGGTGGGGACCAGGAGATCACGAACTACAAAGTGGCCGACGAAGCCTACGACCGGGTACTAGAAGATATCAGCGACATATGTATAGCCATGAGCGCCAAGGATCACCTGGACGATAACCCAGAGATCGAACTACACAAGCACGAAGTCAAGCTGCCTAAGAAGACGCTGGACTTGATCGACGAGCTGACGGTTAAGCGTGTCCTGGAACTCGCTGGACGAGAAAGCAGCCACAAGGTCGAACGTATTGAGCGACGGATCGAAAAGTACCAGGCAAGCGGATCGTTAGCAAAGCAGCGACGTATTCCTAAGCTTAGACAAAAGGCCCAACGGATCAAAGACGCCGAGGGCAGCGGTGATATTGTGTTACGTGCCAGCCATGTATTTAGTCTGATATCCATAGGCCGCCAGATTGCCGGGGGCGCCGTTTACGAGGGCGTACCGGAAACCGACGACGAGGACCTTATCGCAGAGTTTTACAAGAACCGACGTGTCATAGAAGACAATGATACAAAGCTTGCTAAAGTCCAGGAGATCGTCGACGGGGTCAATGACAACGTACTTATCTTTTATCACTATAAACACGAAGCAGATCGGATCAAGTCGCTTTACCCAGACGCTAAGGTCCTTAACACAGCGAACGCTAGACGAGTGATACCAGAGTGGAACCGAAAGAGGATACGCGTGTTACTGGCGAACCCGGCGAGTACAAAGTTTGGCTTGAATATGCAAGACGGCGGCCACACGATCATATGGTACGGCTTAGACTATTCATTTGAGAAGTACGTCCAATCGAACGCCAGACTGGCACGTCAAGGACAGAAGAACAAGGTCGACGTCCACTTGCTACTCGCAGCCGACACGATCGACAGAGATATCGAAGCGGCCATAGTTTCTAAGTCGTCGATAAACGATTTTGTATACGATAGCCTAAGCGCCAGCAAAGAAGCACGGGCAGAAGTCCAGCGCGCAGCTACGGATCGGATCGGCAAGGCAACCCAGCGTGCTACGGGTCGTCGTGTTATCGTGCAATAACCCAGAAAGTCAGTAATGGTCAAGAAAGCTAGTAACCTACCTAGTATACCACCTAGTACACCGCAAAACGTTATCGTACCAGTGCTTTTAACTAGGTACTACTAGGTCATACTAGCTTTATATAACTTTTAAATTAGGGGTATAGTATGCTATTAGGCATAACAGTATATTAGAATTACAGAATAGTTTAAAAAACCTCGTAATACCTAGTAACCTCGTAACCAGCCCGGTATGACAACGTTTCGGCGGTATACGAGCCTGAAACGACCTCGTAACCTCGTATACCTTTTTAGCGTAATGTTCGTGTTTTGCCGTGTTTGCCGTGTTAAAAAAATTAATGTTCGTGTTACCCGGGTTACAACACGGCAAGTAACGCTAAAAACGCGCGTCGACCCGGGTTAAGATCAAGGAGGACAAAGTCAGTGGCATTCAGTGAACAATTTGTTTTATCAGACGAGTATATCAACGGGCTACGCGTCCGTGTTACCGTGCAAGACACGGACACCGACACGCTTAGTTTTGTGTTTGACGGCGGCGAGTTTAATATCAAGCGCGTCGTAATTACGGATCAGTGGGTCAAAATTGAAACAGTTGACCGCGGTACCTATCGGTACGCGACCGACAGCGTCCGGGAACTATGGACCCACGACATTATAGAAGTAGAGGAGATCGAAAACAATGAGAATTAATATCAACGCAGATCATGAACCGGCAGCGCCAGCAACCAGAGATCAGAAGATCGAAAAGATTTTCATGGTACGAAAAGGCATAATAGCGTATAATGTTAGACACCTAAGATATAGCTATCGTATGAGCCGTGACGACGTTGCGGCAAGGTGTGGGTTATCGGCCCACTCAATCGTCCAGGCAGAGCGTGAGGACGTCGACGTTAAGCTTACGACGCTGATTAGGATAGCCGAGGGTTTTGGTATTACATTAGAGAAATTAATAGGGGGACGGATAAAATGAACGACAACGATTTAAGACGCCTAGCTGCCTTGATTGCAAAGCCAGTCAAGGAACAAGGTGCAACGCCAGCGAACGCGGCCTATATTGTACGGCCAGCCATGACTAAGTTCGACGTAGCATTCCGAGCGATCGGAATTGCCATGACACCACAAGAGAAAGAACGGGTCGTCGAACTCGTAATTAATAAGCTGGGCTAGCGCCTGGCTTTTTTTGTGGTATTATAGAGCCATACAGAAACGAAAGGAGAACAGGCTCATGAGCAGCGAGAAATTAAACCACTTAGACCGCGACGCTTTCTATGCCGAGCGGATACAGCCAAAGCTTGCCAAGATCGAACGACTGGCACGTCGCGGCAAAAGTAAACAAGAGATCGCAGCCCGGATCGGGGTAGGCTATGGGACACTAATGGCCCACGCCAGAGATCGGACCGAGTTAAACGAAGCACTAATCAGTGGCTACCGGGCAGCCGGGGACAAGGTAGTCAAGTCACTACTGCAGACAGCCATAGGCTACACAGTCAAAGAGCAAACGACGATATACGACGACGAGAATAACGTGGTAGAAACACGGGTCAAAGAAAGATACATACCGCCGCTACACGGGGCACAGGTCCGCTTCTTGAAAATGATCGGTGAGTTTGACACGGTCGACGAAAAGCTCAAAGCAGCACAGATCAGAAACACAACGGCCGAAGCACGGATCAAAGAAGACGTATTGAATGGCGGCGGCAAAGACCTACCACCTATTATGCAATGGCTAGGAAAACGTACACTGGGGGTCGAAGACAATGACGGCGACGAGTGACGAAAAGGTCCTAAGCCCAAAGCAGCTGGAAAACATTTACCAACCCTTAGACAAGATACGCTTTGAGTTAAACGAGGGGACGCCGAGATCGGGCAAGACCAGCAGCGACACGATCAAAATGAGCCTTTTCTATTTGCAGACCCAGGACCCTAGCCACCTGGTACTGGCATACTCACAAGAACAGGCCTACCGTATGTTTTTCGACGACGGTGAGGGTTTCGGCTTGGTCCATTTACTAGGTCCCGATATTTGTCAGATGAAACATGACGACCACGGGGATCATTTGCAGATCACGCAGCCAGACACCGGTCGTAAGATCAAGGTCTATTACAAAGGCGGCGGCAAGGTCAACGCAGTTGGCGCGATCACAGGTTTAACCCTGGGCAGCGTCGTATTCCTTGAATACAACCTATTGCACAAAGACGTCATTGCCGAATGTTTCCGACGGACGTCGATTGCAAAGAACCGCTACCACCTGGCCGAACAGAACCCACCAGCGCCGAACCACCCGAACCTTAAGCTATTCAAACAGTTTGAGGACAACGGCAGCTTTTTATTTAGACACTGGCGGCCACACGATAACCCAGGGTTCACACAAGAACGCCTGGACGAACTTTACAACGAACGCAAAAACATACCGTACTTGCTGAACCGTGACTGGTACGGCAACCGAGTGCTACCAGAGGGCGTAATCTATGGCCAGCTGGACGTAACCGGGGACGAACCAGCCCACCGTATCGACAAGATACCAGCGACCCAGAAATACGTCGAAACGATCATCACAGCCGACGGTGGTACCAGTGACGCGACGACCGCGTCGATCAATCAGATATGGTTTGAGAGCGGCCAGTTTTACTACTATCGGATCGCAAACTACTATCACAGTAACGCCGACACGGGCGACAGTAAGGCCATGAGTGACTATGCCAAAGAGATACAGCAGTTCATTTATGACGTGGCCACCGTCGACCCGAGGGTATTGCATTACAACCATTTCTATATCGACCCGGCTTGTAAGGCGTTGCGCCTGGAACTGCAGAAGCTAGGTGTCGAACGTATTTCACGGGCCGACAATAACGGCAAGGACAAAGCCAAGGGTAGCACAGGACAAAATAGCAAGGTCAAGGTCGGGATCGAGTACGGCCAGGTCATTCTTGCAAATAAACGCTTTGCCCTTGTAGACGAAATGCCCGACAAGCTGCTAAAATACGGGCATGGGCCATTCTTACAAGAAGCCGGCCTTTACGTGTACAATGACAAGACAGGCGACCCAGCAGACAAGAACAACCATGCCATGGACGAGTTTCGTTACATGAACAACTATTTCTACAAGCAGTACCTACGCCTGGAACTAGGGCTATAAAGGGGGTTTATTATGTTCGACAAGATCAAGGGCGCCATTGGACGCGCCAAAAACTATATAGGGGGTATTTTCGGAATGAAAGAGCCATTAAATTTAACAACGGTCACGGACCACCCAAAAATCAAGCTGGCGCCGAGTGAACTAATTCGGGTCAGTGAAAACAAAGAGTTTTTTAAAAATATCCATGACGACGTCGTTTACTACGACAGCAATAACGACATGTGTACGCGGCCATACAACGCCGTTAACCTAAGTAAGACCGTGAGCCGTAAGCTGGCCAAGCTGGTATTTAACGAGGGTTTCAACGCCGAACTAAGTACTGAAGACGCGCAAGAGTTTATCGACAGTATCCTCGAAGCCAACCGGTTTAACCAGGTATTCGGCGAGGAATTAGAGGGCGGCTATGCAATCAGTGGCCTGGCGATCGTGCCCGTCTTTGACGACATGGCCCGGACAATCAAGTTCGTATACTGCAGCGCGGACAACTTTATACCATTGGACGGCAATACGAACCTGGTACGATCAGCAGCGATCCTTAACCACTACAGGGACGTCAAAGACGGCGAGATCGTCTACTATACCCTCTTTGCTTTCCATGAGCCGTATGGCGTCGTAGGGTCCTTAAACCAGCAAGGCGAACCGGAATATGGTTACGCGATCCACCATGAGCTATATGAATCTAAGGACCCAAACACCGTCGGCAAACAAGTCAGTCTTAAGGCTTGTGAAGAAACAGCCCACCTACAGGACCAGGTTCTTATGCCAGGTCGTGGTAAGCCGCTATTCGTTTATATTAAGCTTGCCGGTAAGAACAACGTTAACTATGGCAGCCCGTTAGGCCTTGGGGTCATTGACAACGCCAAGCGCCAGCTTATTAATTTTAACGACAAGTACGACTTGTATATGAACGAGATCGACACGGCAACCCGGCAGCTAGTGGCGTCCAGCGAATTTTTTGAAACTCGCTACGACCCGAACGGCCAGCCGCGCCGAGTGTTTAACCCAAGAACGCAGATATGGCAAAGGCTACAAACAGAGGACCCAATTATCCAGGACTTCACGCCAGCGATCCGGGCAACCGAGTATATCGAGAGCCTTAACTTTATCCTACGGATCATTGAGCAAAGCACAGGCTTTTCTAGTGGGACATTCAGCTTTGACGGCCAGAGCGTTAAGACAGCGACCGAGGTTATCAGCGAGAACACGGACACGTATCAAACACGGGCGGACAACGTGCTTATCGTGGCGACAGCCTTGGGCGACCTATTGGAAAACTGCCTATACCTGGGCCAATACTACGACGTCTATAATGGACGGATCGACGTAGATATCGTGATCGACTTTGACGACGGTGTATTCACGTCCAAAGCAGAGCGCCAAAACTACGCCGTAGCTGGGAAGTCTGCTGGCCTACTATCGGTACGGACCGCCATGAAACGCGCATTCGGCTGGGACGACGACCAAGCACAAGCCGAGTACGACAAGATACAAGAGGAGAAGACGGCCAGCACGCCGTCAGCATTCCAGCAGTACAGCGAGCAGCTACAGTACGGGCCTAGTGAAATACCAGGGGCCAGTGACGACGAAGACCTGGAAGACGAAGACGCTGGCAACGCGATCATAACCGAAGAAACTCGACGGGGCAACCGGGCAGCAGCGCGGAACCAATAGCAAAGTAGGGAGTGTTTCACGTGGAACAATTAGACTTTTATGGCGCCAAGGTACAAGAGTTATACCAGTACCTTGAAGCGTCACTGTTTGAAATAATCTGCCGCAATCTACGACGGCAGCTGGAAAAGCTAGGACCCGATAGCGAGTTATCCATACCAGCGTGGCAGATCGACGCGCTGGCAGATATCGGTCAGTTAAACGAGGACGCAATCGCTAAGATTGCCGAGGTATCCGGACTAACGCCGGACGTCGTACGCCAGGCGGTCTACAGCGTCGGGTATGACACGATCAAAGAGGTCGACGACCGACTAACCTACCGAGAGCGTCCACCAATACCAGCGGCCCTACAGCAGCGCCTAGACGCCTTAGTAAACCAGGCAGTCCTTAACCTTGATAACTTGATTAATCAAACGCTGCTAACGTCTAACGGCGTCGTCGGGGTTTACCAGGATATCATAAGCCGCGCTGCTGCCGAAGCGTCAATAGGTTTAACCACGTTAGACCAGGCGGTCAGTCGGACCGTAAACGAATGGCTAGAAAAAGGCATTCAGTCGGGCTTTGTCGATAAGGGCGGCCGTACGTGGTCGATTGAGAACTACGCCAAGACGGCCATTAATTCAACGATCAACAACGCGTACCGGCAAGGGACCCAGGACCGTATGGCCGACTATGGGCTTTATACCATATTAATCGGCTCACACCCACAAGCCCGGCCAGCGTGTTCGTTGATCCAGGGCCACGTTGTCGACCTAAGACCTATGGCAGCACTGCCACCTGGCTGGAAGTACAAGTCAATCTATGACCCGGTGTGGAACGCTCACTACAAGGAACCAGGGGGCCACGCTGGCGTTAACTGCCACCACCCACACCTTGTTTTCGATCCGGAATACATGACCAATAACATGACCCAATACAACCCGGAAGAAGCCCGGAGAGCCGACGAGATCGAAGCCGGACGCAAGGCCATTGCTAACCGTATCCGGAAGTCCAAAAAGAAACTAATGGCCTACGAAGCGCTGGGCGATCCAGCAAAAACGGGCTATTATAAGAAATTGCTTAACAAACAGCGTAATGCTATGGTACAATACGTTAAGGACAACGATTTAAAACGTGAGTACTCACTAGAACGGGTAATCACGCCAGAATCAGACGTCTAACTCTAACGGCGGTCGTAACGTCGATAGGCTATAAGCCAATAACGACAGGAGGAAGAAAATGAACAGAGAAGCACTGAAAGCACTTGGTTTGAATGATGAACAGGTCGACGCAGTCATGGCAGCACACGGACAGGCAACCGGTACTTTGACCCAGCAAGTCGCAGAATTAACCACGGAACGCGACAACTTGCAGACCCAGGTTACTAACTACGGCACGCAGATCGAAGAACTGAAAACAACGTCCGGCGAAGAACTGACCAGCAAGATCGAAGAGATCAAACAAGCCCAAGCTGCAAAGTTGGCAGAAAACGAGCAAGCTATGGCAGAGTTGAAAAAAGGCTACGAGGTACGCCTTGCTTTACAAGCGGCCGGCGCGCGTAACGCTAAGGCAGTCGAAGCTTTACTGGACCGCTCGATCATTAAGGTCGAAGACGGTAAAGTAGTCGGGATCAACGAGCAGATCGAAAACTTGAAAAACGGTGAGGACACCAGTTTTCTATTTCAAGAAGCCCAAGCGACCCAACCAGCTAAGCCAGCTATTACGTTTTCTAGCAACTCTAGTGACCCGGCGGTAGTCACAGAAACTGACCCGTTCGAGGCCATGTTTAAAAGCATAGAAAATGGAGAGTGAAAAAGATGAAAAATGTTTCTAAAGCCAACATGCAGCGCGGTATGGCAATGCAGTTGCAACGATTTGCGACGTACACAACGCCTACCACGCCAGGTAGTAACAAAGCTAGCAACACTACAGGGGTCGTAGGATCGATCGGCGTTTATCGTCCGCAATTTGTCCGCGCCTTGTCGTTATTATTCCAAAAACGTTCTTACTTTGCTAACTTCTTTGACGGAGGGATCGCAACCCAGGACGATATCGCGGAAAACGACACAGTCTTTACGTTGAAGATTAACCAGCAGCCAGTGGTAGCTAAACGCTACGACGTGGACCCTAACGTAGCCTTTGGCACAGGGACCGCTAATTCTACTCGTTTTGGCGAACGTATGGAAATTGTCTACAAAAATGTAGCCGTACCGTACACTTGGGACTATGGCTGGCATGAGGGTATCGACCGTGCTACTGTTAACATGGACGAAGCTACAGCGATCGCAGATCGTATCAAGGCACAAGCAGAATTTAAAATGAGCGAATTTAACAAAGCTCACGGAAAATTCATTTCTGACAATGCTACAGCGTTGACTAACTCGACCGTGGCTGGGGCTAACCCAACGCAAGCCGAAGTTGTCGCAGCGTTTAACGAAGCCTTTGAGTTATTCACTAACTTAGAAGCGATCGGAACTAAACGCGCTTATGTAACGCCGGAAGTTTGGAACTTGATTGTAGACAGTGGCCTAGCAGTTAACGACGCGAAAGCAGCTGGCGTGAACGTGGCAACTAACTATATTTACTCTTTCAAAGAGTTCATTTTAGAGTTGACACCTAAGTCTGCAATGGGCGGCGCTAACGACTTAGTTTACTTCACGATTGACCGCGCGGCTTTGGCCTTTACAGGCGTCGCTACAGCGCGTACGATCGAATCGGAAGACTTTGACGGTAAAGCATTCCAAGGCCGTGGCCGTGCCGGTGAGTACATTCTTGACGATAACAAACAAGTCGTTAAGAAATTAGTGGCTACACCCTAATGTGCCCGTACAAAGCGTTACACCTAGCCAGCAAACGTTGACCATGAAAGTAGGCGACGCTGCCAAAGCCGTGAGCTTCACGGTAGCGCCGTCGACGGCAACGAACAAAGGGCTAGACTATACTATCGACACCGCGATCGCAACGTACGTCGACGGTAAGGTAACGCCAGTCGCAGAGGGTACTACGGACTTAGTAGCAACCGCTAAAGACGGATCGGGCAAAACTGGAAAAATTGCGATTACAATTAACCCGGCGGACGCTGGATAATTAACAACCTTAAGGGCTGGGGCTTAGGTCCTAGCCCTTAATTTTTTAGAAAGGCGGCGAGTATATGGCTTACTTAACGTTTCAAGAGTACCAGAGTTACGGCGGATCACTTGAAGAAGCCGAGTTTCAAAAATTGCTACCAAAGGCTGCCGACGCGATCAATAACCTAACACTGGACTTTTATGAGGACCCGTTAGTATTGGAAGCCGACATTTTGACGCCACAGTATGGCCGCAGAGCCGTTCGGTTTAAAAAGGCGATAACTTACCAGATCGAGTACTACAGCTTCTTAGGCACGACGTCAGTGGCCCAGATGAACGCTACGCCGTCGTCGCAGAGTATCGGCGGCACAAGCGTAAGCTATGGCGATCAAGTACGCGACGCGTCCGGGAACGTTTCACGGTACGCGGCCGAGGTTATCGAAGTCTTAGAGCCGACCGGTTTACTGTATCGGGGGGTAGGCCTATGCAGACGCTACAGGTAGACCCACGCTGGCTTGTCGATAGTTTTATCTTTGAGAAATACGCTGGGGCCGACGGATATGGTGGCGTCAAGTTTGAGAACCCTATTACAGTTGATAATTGTCGTATCGACTACAAGAAAAGTTATGAACGAAACTCGAACGAAGTTGTAAAGATCGGCGACGGTACTATCTTCTGTTATGGCAAGTACACGACAGGCGCAGCCTTGACGGACCTGGTAGAAAAATCAAAGGTCACAATCGACGGAAAACCTTACACCATTAAACAGGTGGCCATTTTCAAGGAAGTCATGAGCAGCGATATTTTCAGCGTTGAGTTGGTGATCCTATGAAAAGCTATATCACTATTAAGTCAGACCTTAGTGGCATTAAGAAGAAATATTCAGCGGCTAACCTTAAGCGAGTTCAAGACGCTTTTGGCGAACAGGTCGCGAACGATATGTTCCCTTTTGTCCCAAAGGCACAGACGAAAAACCTAAGCAAGGGGCGTTACAACCCAGGTACCGGATCAGTCGACTATAATGTACCGTATGCCCGTAGACAGTTCCGCGGCGGCAATGGCTGGCACTACACGACGCCAGGCACAGGACCACGCTGGGACCTTAAGGCAAAAGCACGGCACGGTAAGTCGTGGCGAAAATTTGTAGCTGGGAAACTAACCTAGCTAGGGGGTAAGAAAATGCTAGACTTATTGGAACGATTGAAAGATAATATAAGAGGGTTAGGCCTTGAAATCGTGCAAAACATAAACACAGAGGACGACAGTATAGCCATTGCGGCATTGCCAGGTGGCCGAGTTATCCAAGAATACTATGGCGGCATGAAAGACAAGGAACTAAACTACGAAATCAGGGGCAAGACCAAAGACCCTAAGAAGACAGAGGAAGAACTAACGCAGATCAGCGATCACCTAACGGACTTACAAGCCTTACCGTCATTGAACGGCAGCTACGAGTTTATCGGTGTAACGGTCAGCGACGAGCCTTACTTTATCGAAGCAGACGACCAGGCATTTTTCCACTTTGCGCTTGGGTTTTCGGTCCGTGTCACTGTATTTTAATTTAGGAGAGTGAAAAACGTGAAAGACATCAAACTTTTTTCTATGAACTTGCAGCGCTTTGCACGTGCTAAGAACGCTTTGCGTGGTCACTTTATCGCAGAGTATACGCCGGGCGAAGACATGCCAGACGTAGCAGACGGTACGAAGTGGCTAGAGCTTGCAAAATGGATCAGCAACATTGACGACGATACAGACGAAGAAACTGACGACACCGGTTTCTATGACGGCGACGGTACACCAGAAACGACAGTCGTATCCGTAGCGATCGGCTATTCAGTCGAGGGGTTCTATGATAGCCAAGACCCAGCGCAGCAACTCATTAAGAGCAAAAAGCGCAAAGTCGGCGACGGCCGTAAAGTCTGGCATATGGTAGTGGACGCAGATCAAGTCAATATGTGGATCGGTCGCGCTACAGTAACCGATATCGTAGCCGGTGGCGGCGACGCTACAGAATTTGAAGCATTTAGCTGCAGTATTCGCTTTGATAGCATTCCAAGCGAACTAGCGGCCGCTGGGGTAGGCGTACCGGCTAACATTAACGGCAGCACGGACGTAGTACCTACAGCCGTTACCATTTCTGGGGCAGCACCTACAATCAAAGTAGGGGCTACAGTAGAGTTAGGCACACGCTTAGGCTTTACACCGACTACAGCTACGGTACGTACCGGGTCATGGGCTACCACTGATAAAACAGTGGCTACTGTGAACCAGGCCGGACTTGTAACTGGCTTGAAAGTCGGAACAGCGACGATCGTATTCGTAACAACGAACGGCCTAGTGGCCCAAGTTGTCGTAACCGTCGAAGCAGCATAAAAAACGAATTAACGGGCTGGGGCTTTGGCCCTGGTCCGTTTTTTGTAAAGCTAGTATGCCGGCTCGTCTACCACCTAGTACACCGTGAAACGTTGACAGACCGGGCTTGTTACTAGGTGTTACTAGGTCATACTAGCTTTATATAAGATTTAATTTAGGTATAGTGGTCCTAGGGGTACCCTACACTATATTAGTATTGTATAATAGTTTAAAAGCGCTCGTAGTACCTAGTAACCTCGTAACTAGACCGGTACGACAGCCTTTTGAGGTATACGAGCCAAAAATGGACCTCGTACCTCGTACACCATAAGGAGGAATTTAACATGAGTAACCGTAAAAACCGTAGAAAATTTAACACAGTACAAGGCAACCAAAAACCAAGAACGACTGACCTAGGGCTTGAAGATATCAAGATCGAACGATCCGGCTTTGATATCAGTATCGGCGGAGTTATGTTTTTCTTTGACACCAGCGAGGGCCATATCCGCGAATACATGGAACTACAAGAAGACCCAGACGCGTTCGTACAAAAGGTACTAGACAAGTCACAAAGCACGCAGTTCGACCCGGAAAACCTAGACCTTGAAACGTTCGATACTGTTATCGACGATCAAAAAGAAGCGCTAAAAATTGCGATCGACACGATCCTAGGCGCTGGATCATTCGATCGACTATACAGCAAGTGGCCAGACGTTTTGGCAATTTCTAAGATCATGACGACCGTAACTGAAACAGCGAACCGAGGGCTAGAAGCATGGTCTGCTAAACAACAGAAAGAAGCAGACAAAATGGCAGCCGAAGCCTTGATAGCTAAGAAGAAAAACCGGGGCGAGTAGGCCATGGCATTTTCTATCTATAAGAAATGCAGCAGCTACGTTCACTACCAAGGCGAAGAAATACGGATCGATATGGCGTTCGATAACGTCCTATCGGTCCGGGACATTTTGGCCGACACTTCCTGGACTGAGCGGCAGCAGATAACTATGGCATTCGCGTACCTGGTGGCCGACGAAAAACTGGCAACGGCCGAACTATCATACGAGTACAAGCAAGGGCTTGTCGACGTAGTGGTTAAGGACTTGATCGGTGAGGAGGTCAACGAGAAAGTCATAGAGTACGACCGAGCCGGTAACCCAATGCCTGGCCAGTTGTCGGACCTGGAAGACGATAGCGACGCGATCCAGCAAGGGTCGTATAGTATTGACCTGGACGCGACCTATATTTATACGGGTTTCAGACAGGCCTACGGGATCGACCTACACCAAGAACTGGGCAAGCTACACTGGCAAGAGTTTCAAGCGCTGCTAAGGGACCTACCAGAAAATACTATGTTCGGCGAGATCGTTAAAATACGCGGTACGGACCTAAGCAAGATCAAGGACCCGGATGAGCGGAAACGACTAACGTCGCTTAAGAACAAGTACCGGCTGCCTAACACTCAAAATAAACCGAAAGAATAGGGCGTGATTAAATGGCCGCGGACGGAAAAGTAAGTATCGAGGTAGTACTCGAAGAC
>ENA-OXEB01000363-OXEB01000363.1-human-gut-metagenome-genome-assembly--contig:-NODE-363-length-17445-cov-18.5026_pt1 | contig 17445 bp, 10 predicted proteins | sample MGYA00249353_ERZ652239 | MGnify/ENA primary metagenome ERZ652239 (study PRJEB26925, sample SAMN05826586) | human gut metagenome | biome: ENVO:2100002; feature: ENVO:00000062; material: ENVO:00002003... | reverse complement strand
TGTATATACAGACTAGAATAGAAAAGCTTTTACGTATAAATCTATAGAATAATCCATACAATTATGTTACAATACATTTTATTATAAGATAAAATTTAATGCAGTCTGCGAAGTGTGATTCGCAGGCTTTTATTTTTCCCATTTTAAGATAGGAGGGTTTTATGAATCAAGAAAATTCTGTTAAGGTTTCTTTTATCTTGGTAGTATTCCTTGGCATGTTAACAGCCATAACACCGCTCGCAACAGATCTTTATTTACCAGCATTACCAATTATGCCTAACGAGCTGAATACAACCGCCTCTAATATTCAAATGACCATAGGCATCATGACCTTTGGTGTCGCACTAGGTCAACTATTTGGTGGCCCCATTAGTGATACAATGGGGCGTAAACTACCTCTTATCGTAGGTAATTTACTGTGTGTCATCTCTGGCATCATCTGTGCCTACGCACCTAGTATTGAAATACTGTTACTAGGTCGATTCTTACAAGGCTTAACAGGATCTGTTGGCGTTGTTATCGCGAAAGCTATCGCTCGAGATTTTGCATCTGGTCAGGAATTAACCAAACTCTTTGCATTACTTATGATGGTTAATGGGCTAGCACCAGTACTTGCTCCATTAGTAGGTGGCCAGTTACTACTCTTTACTACATGGCGCGTTATTTTTATTATCCTTGCTGTATTCTCAGCCATTCTATTAGTAGGTTCTCTTCTCTTCCGTGAAAGTTTACCCAAAGAAAAACGTATTACAGGTGGTATCACTACATCTGTAAAAAATTATCTTACTCTGATGAAAGATAACCCATTCCTTGGACAAACATTAATCCAGTTCTTTGCCTTTGGTGCATTCTTCTCATATATCTCAGGCTCATCCTTTGTATACCAAAATATCTTCCAACTATCCGCCCAAGAATTCAGCTATCTCTTTGGTGTTAATAGCTGTGGTATCATTTTAGCCAGTGCCATTAGTGGCCGAGTAAGTAATGTTGTAACAAGCCGTCAATTACTTACATTTAGCCTATGGCAACTTACAATCGGTTCTTTACTATTCTTAGTAGCTATGATTCTAGAATGGTCCCTTATTCCTGTAACAATTATTCTATTCTTTACCGTATGTACAGTATCTCTATTCGGCTCCGCTTCCTTCTCTATGGCTATGACTAAATACGGTAAAATGGCGGGGAGTGCTTCAGCAATACTTGGATTTGCCAACATGTTCTCTGCAGGCATCGTATCTCCACTCGTTGGTATTGGTGGAGAATATACGGGTATTCCCATGGGGATTACAATGCTAGTATGTGCAGCGCTTTCCTTATTGTGCCTATATAGTTTGGTAGAGAAAGAATAATCTCTTTTAAGCATTTGTGTGAGCCCTACAATGGGGCCCCTTTACAACAGCATATTTTAGTATATAAATAAGATACCCCTTTCCTTGCTCAGTACGGCGCTACGCTTCGTAAAATCTCTTTGGAAAGGGGTATCTTATTTATATTAACACTACCCGTAGAGACGTCCCATTGTAGGGCTAACAAACTATATCTAAAATATATTAATTCTTTCTTCCTACAACATTCTAAGCACAATAAAGGAACTCTCCTGTCCAACGGATTATGAGAAAAAGAGATGTGCCATAGGCACATCTCCTCTCCCTATCCACTGTACTAGTTATATATTTTCAATGGGACATCTTCATAACGGTTGTATATAGAAAAAAACACAGCCCTCTCCCCCCATCTCCGTTAGGTGTATTACTAATTTTTTGTAACTAATAAGATAACAAACTCGATGGAGCTATTAAAGATATAGTAGATTGGATTACTTACATTTTATAATGGGACGTCTTCATATCCAGGTGTATATAGAAAAGAATACAACCCTCTCTGCAGCGATTTTACGAAACGTAGTGACGTACTGAGCCAAGAGAGGGCTGTATTTTTTCTATACTAATAATATGCAATTGTCATCGAGTCCCATTATGAAATGTGATTACCCCTACCGCTTATTTGCAATAGCTCCTTTCCCTTCTACCATCCACACTAGTTATATTTTCAATGGGACATCTTCATAACGGTTGTATATAGAAAAAAACACAGCCCTCTCCCCCCATCTCCGTTAGGTGTATTACTAATTTTTTGTAACTAATAAGATAACAAACTCGATGGAGCTATTAAAGATATAGTAGATTGGATTACTTACATTTTATAATGGGACGTCTTCATATCCAGGTGTATATAGAAAAGAATACAACCCTCTCTGCAGCGATTTTACGAAACGTAGTGACGTACTGAGCCAAGAGAGGGCTGTATTTTTTCTATACTAATAATATGCAATTGTCATCGAGTCCCATTATGAAATGTGATTACCCCTACCGCTTATTTGCAATAGCTCCTTTCCCTTCTACCATCCACACTAGTTATATTTTCAATGGGACATCTTCATAACGGTTGTATATAGAAAAGAACACAGCCCTCTCTGCAGCGATTTTACGAAGCGTAGCGCCGTACTGAGCCAAGAGAGGGCTGTGTTTTTTCTATACTAGTAATATGCAGTTGTAACGGGGCCCCATTGAAAATATAACGGAGCACACCTTTATTCAAACATTGTCGATAGTAGTAGTTTCAATCGGTTTGCTTGGTTAACCGCACTGGATCCTGGATCGTAGTCGATAGCTGCGATTCGCACGTCTGGGTAGGCAGCGGATAGTGTTTTCACCATGCCTTTACCTGTTACGTGGTTTGGTAAACATCCAAATGGTTGTAAACATACGATTTGTTTGGCCCCTTTTTCGATAAGGTCAATCATATCACCTGTGAGGAACCAACCTTCACCACATTGGTTACCAAGTCCGATGAATTGAGCTGCTTCTTTTGCTACTTCTGTCATACGTTGTAGCGGGTCAAAGTGTTTTGACGCTGCTACGGCTTTTGCATATGGTAAGCGGTAGAGCTCAAGGGCTTCACGAACCAATGTACCGAAGAAGCCAGATAGCCATGTACCATCAAGGTGCTTAGCACGGTATGTGCTATCCATTGCACAATACAAGAAGAAATCTAGCAAGCCAGATGTAACGACTTCGCCGCCTTCCTTTTCGATAAGCTCATTAATATGATTGTTAGCACTTGGATGGAATTTAACGTAAATTTCCCCTACGACACCAACACGAGGTTTTTGTACATCTTTATTAATTGGCAAGTTATCAAAATCATGGATGATTTCTTTGATGTACTTATTATATTGTCGAAGACTGGCAGATGTAATATTATCACGTAATTTTTTAATCCAGTAATCACATAGTGCATCGGTAGAACCAGGGTTAGTCTCGTATGGACGTGTGGCAAGAACACATTGCATGAGCGCATCACCGTATACAACGGCTTGAATCATGCGATGCAAGAAGCCTTTTGTCAACTTAAAGCCTGGTTGACGTTCCATATCACTCGCATTGAGAGATAGGATTGGTACTTGTTTCATACCCGCATCAATTAATGCTTTACGTAAGTAACCGATGTAGTTGGTAGCACGACACCCACCACCAGTTTGAGAGATGATAACAGCCGTCTTATCCACATCATATTTACCGGATAACAGTGCGGACATGAGCTGCCCTACAACGATAATTGCTGGGTAACATGCATCATTATTTATATATTTCAAGCCCACTTCAATATCGTCACGTGTTGGAGCTGGCAACATTTCAAAATTGTAACCTTCATGTTGAAGAACAGGCTCCAAAAGGCTGAAATGCAATGGTGACATTTGTGGCACCAAGATTTTATAAGTCTTACGCATTTCTTCTGTGAAGACAACGCGATTGTAATCGTAAGTTGGTAATTTCTCTACCACTACTTCTTCCGGCGCCTCAGGATTATGATGACGACGCAAGCTACGTTCCATTACAGATTGCAAGGAACGCAAACGGATTGTCACGGCTCCAAGGTTTGTACCTTCATCGATTTTGAGCAAGGTATGGATTTTGTGATTTGCTGAAAGTATATCTTTTACCTGATCTGCTACGATGGAATCGAGGCCACAACCAAAGGAGTTAAGCTCTACAATTTGGAATCCTTCAGTTCTACTTACAAATTCAGCGGCACGATATAGGCGACTATGGTAGGACCATTGGTCTACAACGCGTAAATGCTTGATTTCATTCCCTAATGGTGCAACGCCATCTTCTGTAAGAACAGCCATGCCAAGAGATGTGATAAGTTCAGGAATACCGTGGTTAATACCGGAGTCCAAATGATATGGACGGCCAGCCAATACGATTGTCGGAATTTGTTCTGCCACGAGGCGAGACACAGTTTTCTTTGTCGTTTCACGGTAAGACGCTTTACAGTTTTCCTGCTCTTCCCAAGCGAGGTCTACAGCCTTAGCAATATCCTTCTTCTTTAAGCCTAAGAAATCCAATGCTTTCACAAGGGCCGGAACAAGGGATTTTTTATCAGCTAGTGGCAAGAATGGTGCATGGAACGGAGTATCGCCCAAAACCTCTTGCATATTATTTTTGATAAGTTCTGGATAGGAAATAACCATTGGACAATGGTAATTATTGTCGCGGCTAAATTCCTTAGGGCCATGTTGAATACAAGGGTACCAAATAAAGTCTACCTGTGCATTCGCTAAATCGCGAATGTGACCATGAACAGCTTTTGCTGGATAGCAAGCCGTATCGGATGGGATCGTATCGATAGCCTTATTGTATTGATCCTTAGTCGTATAATCTGAAAGGATTACTTCATAACCCAAGCTATTGAAGAATGTGAACCAGAATGGGAAGTCCTCATACATGTTGAGAACGCGAGGAATCCCTACACGCATTTTACCTTCAAACTCTGGAATGTTTTTCTTCAAGTAGTAATCAAAGTAACGACGTAATTTTACATCTACCAGGTTAGGAACGGGTTTACGTTTCTCTTGGATCATATCGCCAGCACCGCGATCACAACGGTTGCCCGTTACGTACGTACGACCATCGGAGAAGGCGTTAATAGTAAGCATGCAGTTATTTGGGCAAAGGCCACAATTGCGCATTGTCGTAGATACTTGTAAAGAATTAAGGCCTTCACTATCTAGCAATGTACTTTCACCCTTTTGCAACTCTTCCGCCGTTTCCGCTGCAAGAAGAGCCATACCGTATGCCCCCATCAAGCCAGATACATCAGGGCGAATCACCTCTACGCCCATCAATTTCTCAAAGGCACGCAAAACGGATTCGTTATAGAACGTACCGCCTTGTACAACGATATGATCGCCTAATTCTTTAGGGTCTTTCACCTTAAGAACCTTATAAAGGGCATTTTTAATTACAGAATAAGCAAGACCTGCCGCGATATCTTGTACCGTAGCACCTTCTTTTTGAGCCTGCTTAACCTTAGAGTTCATAAATACGGTACAACGAGAGCCTAAGTCGATTGGCATAGGTGCCAATAACCCTTCTTTTGCGAATTGATCGATTGGAATTCGTAGACCAGATGCAAATGTATCAATGAAAGAGCCGCAACCAGATGAGCAAGCTTCGTTCAACACGATATCTTCGATATACCCATCACGAACCTTACAGCATTTCATATCTTGACCGCCAATATCCAAAATAAAGGATACATCAGGACAGAAGAATCGAGCCGCACGATAATGAGCCATCGTTTCTACTTCGCCTATATCGATGCCGAGGGCGCGTTTAAGAAAGGCCTCACCGTAGCCGGTTACGCCAGAGTGTGCAATATAAGCACCTTTAGGCAATAATGTATAAATCTGCTCGATAATTTCACGAGATTTTTCTAATGGTTTACCATGATTAGGACCATAGTGGGAGAAGATAATTTCCTTATTACTATTAATGAGTACTACCTTTAGCGTAGTAGAACCAGCATCAATCCCAAGATAACAAGGACCTTGAGCATCCTCAATATTCGCTTTTGGCGTTACCGCCTTAGCGTGACGAGCACGAAATTCTTCTAATTCTTGTTCATTCTTAAATAGCGGATCGACACGGTCTGTAGCTTCCATAGGAATACCGATAAGTGCACCGATTTCCTTTGTCAATTGACCGACAGTGATCTCACGGCACTCATCTTTCATCAATGCCGCCCCTAAAGCAATGAACAACTCACCATTCTCAGGGATAATGCGATGCGCTTCATCCAACTCTAAAGTATCGCAGAAGCATTGGCGCAACTCGGATAAGAATGTCAATGGACCGCCAAGGAATGCTACATTACCTTCGATTTTATGTCCGCATGCAAGGCCAGCAATCGTTTGGTTTACAATTGCTTGGAATACGGATTTTGCAATATTTTCATGAGATGCGCCTTGATTTAACAAAGCTTGTACATCTGTTTTAGCAAATACGCCACAACGTGCCGCAATTGGATAAATCGTATCAGCATTCATGGCTAATTGATTAAGACCAGATGCATCTGTCTGCAATAAGGTCGCCATTTGGTCGATAAAAGCACCCGTACCACCAGCACAGGAACCATTCATACGGTGTTCCGCAGTTTGACCTAAATACGTAACCTTCGCATCTTCACCACCAAGTTCGATGATAACGTCTGTTTCTGGATAGAGGGCTTTTACAGCTCGCGTTTCAGCAATCACCTCTTGTACGAATGGGATGCGCACCTTTTCGGCCATAGCCATCCCACCAGAACCAGTAATACATACATGAACAAGAGCGTCTTCATGACCAACTTGAGCCTCTTGTAGCAAGGTATATACTGTGTCCAATATGTTTGCATAATGGCGTATGTACTTTTTATACAAATAATTATCGTGTTCGTCCAATAATACAACTTTAACCGTTGTAGACCCCACGTCAATCCCCATGCGTAGCATGTGCTGCATAAATACCTCTCTTTTTAACGACCGTATGACCACCTAAGTGACCATACTTATTTTTGTGAAAGTCTCACATGTAATATGTACAACATATATACTGTACTAAGCATCTAAAATAAAAATTAAATTAGATAAGGATATAATACTTTCACCAAAATATCTAAATTTTTAAATATCCTATCTTTATTATACAACAATAGCAGTTAAAATCTAAGTTATTTCTATATCTAAAATGTTATAGAAAATATGTTAAGATTTAAATTACAAAGTCATATATATAATAGGATGTAAAAAATATTATACCATTTTACAATGAAAAATAACGTAACTTTTGCAACATAACAGGACAAATCAAATATATTAACTGCATTAGACAATATGCAATAGATAAAAACTAACCCCCAAAATGGATTCCAATTTGGGGGTTAGTTCATAAGACAGTATATCTTATTCGTATCTATAAAGTTATGTCATGAGAGAGTATTGTATTAAATACATATATGTTATTAACGATCATTGATTAAAACGCTGGAATAATAGCCCCTTTGTAATGATCTTCGATGAACTTCTTAACTTCTGGAGATTGTAATGCTTTAGCTAATTTTTGAATAGCTGGTTTATTTTCATCACCAGGGTTTACGGAAAGAAGATTTGCATATGGAGAATCCGCTTTTTCTACGAATAAACCATCTTTTGTAGGATTAAGACCTGCTGGCAATGCATAGTTAGCATTAATTACAGCTGCGTCTAAATCTTGAATGGAACGAGGAATTTGAGCTGCCTCTAACTCTGTAATTTGGATGTTTTTAGGGTTGCTAGTCACATCAAATGGTGTGTTAGTCAAACCAGTTGGGTCTTTCAAAGTTACAAGACCTGCACTTTGCAACAAGAGAAGTGCACGAGCACTGTTTGTTGGATCAGATGGAATCGCTACTTTTGCGCCATTTGGCAAATCTTTTAAATCTTTAATTTTTTGAGAGTAAATAGCTAATGGTTCGATGTGAACTGGTGCAAAGCTTACGAAGTTTGTGCCATGATCTCTGTTAAAGTTATTTTGGTAAGGCACGTTAGCAAAGAAGTTTGCATCTACTTCATGGCTAGATAATGCCATGTTTGGTTGAATGTAGTCTGTAAATTCAATGATTTGAAGATCTACACCTTCCTTAGCCAATAAAGGTTTAATTTGATTTAAGATTTCAGCATGAGGTACAGGGTTTGCTGCCACTTTTAACACCTCTGCTTTAGAACTACCAGCACTGCTGGAACTTGCGTCATTTGTGGAAGAACCACAACCACTAATCAATAAGGACGCGCCTAGTACGGCCGTCGCTGCTAATGCTAACCATTTTTTCATGTAATCCTCCTATCTACGATGAACACCTACATCTATTGACGAGGACTCATGCGTATACAACACACGTAGATATGTTAATAAATCTATATATTCTTACACTGTATCTACATTTAATTATTTAATAATTTCGATGTGGTTAGTATAGCAATTTAAATCCTACTCGTATAATAGTTTTTATATATCCATGGATATAACTTTAAACTATAGCAAGATAAGAGTAATTACATTTAGCTATGCCAAGTACATAAAAACGGTACTAAGATGATTCCCCTAACTACTAGGTAATATACCTAATAGGTACAATCAAACTTAGTACCGTTATAAATATCGCTCTATATAATAAACAATCTAATCAAAATCAAAAGATTCAATTATAAAGTTGACGTTGTTTGCTCCACAGAAATAGTTACAGGTGCTGATAATTTAGCCTCTAACCAAGCTTTTATTCGTTCCGAATCTGCATCAGATACAATGGACGCGGTATGGATAATCACCATATAGCGATTCGCTTTAGGCTGTTCTAAATTATCTATCAAAGGCATGCCTTCCACTCTACTTACAAACGGGAATAACGCCTTTGCTTCAGCTTCTGTCGTTTTCATAGTGTTTATAGTTTCACTTACTAGTTGATAAGTCGGCTGGTACAGATTACTCAAGTTTGTATATTTTTCATGATCCTCCGAGGCTTTATTCAAGCTCGTCTTATCCACAGCAGATTTTTTCTCATCTACACTATTAACAAATCGCACTGCATAAGACTGCAAATATTCGTCTTTCTGTAATTTATCATCCAACTGGGATCGTTCCTCTGAAGTCACAGGAGCTCCTACAACTACTATATCTACTAGCTTATTCACTCGGTCCAATGAATAATCAATCACTAGTCGACGCCCATCTTGATTAATATTGGTCTTAATAAACTGCTCTATATGATTTGACTCAGAATACTTGATGGTCATATCATAGCCTGCATAAATGCTTGGTATAGCCATAATAAGACCAATCACAAGAAATATTAGCTGATTACGACGATTAATCTCTTCTGCTTGCTTATGGGATGGCAAACTATATACACCTTTTAAAACAATAAAAGATGCAAAGAAGATGAAAAATGCATTTATAAAGAATAGATACCCAGCCCCAAAGAAATAATGCCAATTTCCATTAGCCAGTCCATATCCTGCCGTACACAGTGGTGGCATAAGTGCAGTCGCAATCGCTACCCCTGGTATGACATTATCTAAGGTCTTACGCGTTTGACCAATAATCCCAGCTAACCCACCAAATATAGCAATGAATACATCAAAAATATTCGGTTCTGTACGCGCTAATAGTTCAGATGTAACTGTCTGAACGGGGGAAATATAAAAATATAAAGCAGATGCCAAAACAGCAATCGTAATCTGTAAGGACAATCTTAAAATAGCACTTTTCACAACTGTAAAATTAAGCGTAGCGAAGCCAAAGCCAGTTGCTAGAATCGGTCCCATCAACGGCGATATAAGCATAGCACCAATAATAACGGCTGTACTATTCATATTCAACCCAATAGAGGCAATAAACATGGAGAGGATCAGGATAACCAAAGCAGGTCCCTTAACCTTAGCCCCACCTATCAACCTTTTAGCAATAGTTGCATCATCGGCTCGTTCAAAATGTATATCAAAGTATTTATTTAGTTCCATTCTTCTACCTCATAATTTCATCAAATCTGCAAAGGTCCCCACATTTACAAACATGTATTGTGTGGTTTTTAACATTTGAACCATCAAGATGGCACCTGTACCTTCTCCCATCGACATTTGAGCTTGGATAGGCACCATATCTTGTGTAATACCTACCTCGGCCAAGGCCAACTCTGTACCTTTTTCACGCGAGTGATGTGATGGCAATGCATAGTCCGTAATGCGATCATTCATGTGTACCGCGCAGGCAGCAGCTACAGCGGTAATAAAGCCATCAATGACAAAGGGCTTTTTAAAATCAACACAAGCTAGCATGGCTCCAAGAATAGCCACAATATCAAAACCACCTACATGAGCTACGATTTCACGAACTCGGTCTGATTCACTTTCAGAACCAATATTAGCCTTGTGCTTGTCTAATACAGAACGTACAAAGTCAATTTTTCGTTTCATCAAATCTGGTTTATCTGGCCAGGAACCAGGGCCCACGGTTTCCGTCGGATCAGCCCCTATCAATGCAGACAACACGCACGCAGAGGTCGTCGTATTCCCTAACCCCATTTCACCAAAGGAGAACAGATTGATTCCTTGTTCTACATAATGCTGAACCCGTTCATAACCAGCTTGAAAGGCTCTATTAAATTCATCGTCAGTCATGGCCGGATGGTGCAAAATATTCTTTGTACCCTTAGCTACTTTGCGATTAACGCCGATACCATCATCTGAGGCAATGCCTACATCCACGACCTCATAAGGAATATTATTAAAGTTGCAAAATTGTGTGGCTGACGAGCGACCGAGTAACATATTACGGGATTGCTTTTGTGTCACCTCATAGTTATAGCCCACATAGCCTTCTATATTGCAACCATTATCGGCAGAAAATATGATATGCTGTGGTCGAATTTCACCATTAATCTCGCCCCATGCCGTACAAATCTTACGGAAATATATTTCCCATAAACCAAGACCACCTGGGATAAGGCATTTTGGTTGGAGAAATTTATTTAATTGTTTCTCTATCGGTAATACTGACTTATCTTTCATTTTATTCTCTAATCCGCACCTAATATGCCAACTAGCCTTCTATTAATTCGATATTATTCTATCTGAAAGTATAACATAAAATGCATATCTAGTAATGTGACTATTATTAGTTTTTAGAAGTATAATTTAGTTTTGAAATATAGTATTCTAACGGCATTATTTCTAATCGAAATTATCATTACACAATTACAACCACTCTAGTAGATAAAAAAGGTTATCCCTTTACAGGATAACCTTTTATTTGAGTTATATAATTAAGTATTTTCTTAAGTTTATCTAACCTACGAATTTAAGCACCTTGGAATTGAGGCATATCGTCGCCACTAGAGTCGTCCAATTTACCTTGAAGGTCATGGTCAACCATGGCACATACAGATGCATCAGACCATACGTTTTCAGCGGTTTCAATCATATCGATAATCGTATAGATTGGCAAGATGATACCAAGCAAACCAATTGGTGCACCGATGGAACTCATCAAGGATAAGGTTAAGAAATAACAACCCATTGGAACGCCCGCATTACCAATCGCAGCGAGAACAGCAATAAATAACCAGGCCACCATTGTGCCCACAGTCAATTCCATTCCCGCATTTTGCATTACGAATAAGGATGTGACAAGAATGAAAGCTGCGCAACCATTCATATTAATAGTTGTACAAATTGGCAATACGAAACGAGCTACTGCAGGATGAGCTTTCAAATTATCCTCAGCAGATGCCAATGTAACAGGCAAAGTTGCAGCAGAAGATTTTGTGAACAACGCAACAGCTACGGCTGGAGACATTTTGCGGAATACATCCACAGGGTTCAAACCGCGGAATAACAAGAACAATGGAATTACGATAAAGAATTGGATCAAGTTACCACCGATAACAACAGCCGTATATTTACCTAAAGCACCAACAATTACGCCCGCTTCGATTTGCGCAGATAATTGACCTGCAAAGGCGAGGATACCGATTGGCAATACATAAAGTAATGCTTTAATCAATGTAAATAGTAATTCTTGTAAACCAAATAAGACTTTCAACACCGCTTCGCGATTTTCAGTGCGTGGCATGAACGCAAGGGCTAAACCAACGGAAGCAGAAATAAACATTACAGACAATACATTGGCTTGTAAGTATGGTTGCAAGATATTGTTTGGAATAACAGATAAGAAATGATCATAATACGTAACATTGCCAAGTTTTTCAGGCACTTGAGCTGCACCGGCACCGATTACATCAAGCGGTAAGTTACCTGGTGCAATCCATAGGAATAAGCCAAGTCCTACAGCTGCCGCACAGATTGTAGTTAGCAAGGTATACACTACAGCGTGTCCAAAGATACGACCTGTATCCTTTTTAGCACCTAGCATGGATAATGTTGTAATTACCGCTAAGGATACGGTTGGAATTGCGATAAATTGGAACAAACGGGTAAAGACCGCTGCAATAAAGTTAAAGAGCTCATTTAAAGCCGGAATATGTTGCCATCCTAAGATAGCACCAATGATGAGTGCCCCCATCCATAAAATGAACTGACGCAATTTACCTTGGCCACGACTTTTTAAGGTAATCTCTTGCGCTAAGGCATCCACATTTTTGTTGTTTTGATCTGCCATAATAACACCTCTCTACAAACTAAACTATATAGACTATAAAAAGAAACCCCAGCCCTTAGGGCTGGGACAGTAGTTATATCCTAGTCTCTTGTTAAAACATATTATAAAGATATGTTTTAACACTGTCAAACCAAAATAATTTGATATTATAGATTAATATATTCAATTAATGCGTCACTATAAAATCATAGAAGACAACACGAGTACGATCAGGACTAAACAAAAAATAAATCACATACGGATCAATTCCACTCTCTCGGTGTAGAACATAAACCGTATAGCCATAGGTAGGAACTCGTTCAAGTTGATAATATCCACCTGCTAGTTGACGACCATATAGAAGCCACACAAATAAGTTCCACTTTGTATAATCTTCTGTTAAAAAATCATAGGTACTTTGTATATCCCCTTTTAAAAATATAGAGTTGGCCTCATACGAATAAACTCTATTCTTAAACAACTCTGGCGTAATAATTAAACCCGGTGCCGAAGATTCAGCAACAAGGTGTTCAAATGCTCTTACATCTTCGGGACTACCTTCAAAGACAATAGTAGTTGTAAAGTCATAAAAACTTTCTATTGTCCCCCTTGAAGATATAGGATGCAATCCTTTCGGAACTATATCAGGATTTCTAAAATGTTCTGGTAATACTGTTGCTTTTACTGGCCATCTTTGTTTCCATCGTGATATATCATTAACTTCACTTCCAAAAAGGAGCTCATATATAAACATAGACATTAGCAATAAAGGTACTGCTACAACTAATGTGCACCAAGCATATAAAATGTGTTTCTTCGGTAATATTAAATGATAGAAGTAGTAATAAAACTGTATTCTTATTGATAATAATAAGATTACACCTACAATTACAAACCATAATCCTGGCAATTGAATATGTGCATTTCCCCAAAGAAAAAAGGCAAAGAATAAGATTGATAGAATGATATGTTTACCACAAGGAGGGCCTATTAGCATTTGTAATAGTTTAATAAAGCGATTCACAATATAATCCTTACTTAGACTGATAAAACACAGCTCGAGTCCTATCATTACTAATCAAAAGTTCCACAAAATGAGGTCTCTTTGTATTACCATCATCAACAAATACATATAATCTATGATTCCGCGTAGAATTATATGTATCCTTGACTACTGTTTTTGTTTCTTTTCGGGGTGCAAAGCGTAGCCACTCTATAAAATTTCGTTGTGGTAAGTTTAGAGGTTCTTCATCAATGCTATCTATAATGCGATAGCTGGTAGGATGAGATATAAACCGCTTCAATTCCCCACTTTCTAAATCGAGTAATCTATTATATTTGTCAATTTGAGCTGTATAGGCTGCATGTTGTTTTGCAATCGCCTCATATTGAGCAATTACTTTAGGGTCTCCCTCTAAAACTACATAACGATAAGGGTACGCAGTAGCCCAAGCAACATCTATTCGCACCATAGATACCTTATCAATACTTTCTGGAAGCTGCTCAGGAGATTTAAGACCTTCTGGTAATTCGCTATTATTAGGCCATCCTCGTTTCCAATCAGTTGTGCTGTACTCAAAATCCTCAAACTGTTCAACGCTTGTATTAATATCATACTTAAGCCAATCAGCTACAAGCCAAGATATACTAAGGGTTATGACAATAAATAAACCGCAAGCTAGTCGGCTATGGGCTTTTTCAGATATGGTTCGTTTCTTAAAGCGACCATATTGCAGTAACACACTCAATACTATGGCTATACCAAAAACCATGTATGTAATAGGTGCTATGTTAAATAGCGCTACCACAATTGCAAACAACACGCATAGCATAACCGTTAATAGGCCATAAAATCCTTGAAACAAAACTCTCTCCTATCATGACAATACTTAGAACATTTTCTTATACAACATTTCTATATCTTCCCGACTCACATTGGCCATTGTATTAGCAATATTGCCGGTTGCTACGACATACACGTTATCGACAAGCCAAGGAATGTCTTCTTTTGTAAAACCAAGTTCTGTAAGGTTTGTAGTAAGGTCTAGGTCATGTACAATCAAGCGTAATGCTTCACCTAGTTCGGATCCATCTCCGTGGTTGAATATGCGAGCTAAGGCACCAAACTTATCAGGGTTTGCACTCCATGTATATTCCACCGCAACAGGTTCAATAACGGCAAGGCCTACACCGTGAGTAATATCCTTAAGCCCACTGGCAGGATGTTCCATGCCATGAGCAAGTGTTACACCGGCAGTATTAATAACCATGCCTCCAATTGTGCTAGCCAATGTAACGGACTCCCAAGCTTTTGTAAGTTGAGTTTCGTTGAGAACAGATGATTTACCTTCAGCCATTGCTTTCACATGTTTATATAGTGGCACAAGATATTGTGCTAATAAGGTTACCGCATAATGAGCTAATGCATCCGTAAAAGGTTGTGCCGTTTTAGAGGTATACGCCTCGATATTATGACAGAGTGCATCAAAGCCCACAGATGCCAATACATGGGGCGGCATTGTGCCCATCACTGCCGGATCTACGATGGATACTTTTGGTACGATGGCATTACATCGCAAGGATTTCTTGTCTCCCGTTTCAGGATTGGTAAGCACCCCGAAACCATTGCCTTCAGAGCCGGTGCCACAGGTTGTAGGAATTACAATAAGAGGCAACGCCTTATCACTGATTTTACGGTTAAAGATATAGTCATTAATATCACCTTCGTTAACGGCCATAAATGCAATGCCTTTTGCACAGTCCATGATAGAGCCGCCACCAATGGCAACGACCATATCACAGCTTTCAGATTTAGCTAAAGCAGCGCCGTCCAATGCAGTCGTCGTTAAAGGATTGGCATCCACTTGATCAAACAACACATGTTCAATATGTGCCGCATCAAGTTTTGCTGTCACACGGTCATATAGTCCAGATTTTTTGGCACTTGTCCGCCCTGTTACGATTAGCGCTTTATTGCCATAAGGCTTAGCAAAACTAGCAACACTATCGACTTTATCCCAACCAAATTGGATATGTACTGGTAAAAAATAAGAGAACTCCATGTGAACGACCTCTTTTCTATAAATACTAGCTCTTAATGTTATTGTAATGTAAATTCAGACGCCTGTAAAACCTCATAGGACTTTCACTAGAAAACATGTATACTACAGATAAGAGGGGGGCATTTATTTTTATAAAGGGAGAGAATCTATGAAATCTGCAATTACACATTTATGGTCTTCGCTGCGTGACCTAGCAACGCAGTCACCTATATTACTGGCATTAATTGCCGTATTTTCATGTACACCGTTTTATCTAGAGCAAGATTGGTTTGCCGATATAGACCTTTGGTTCTATGGGCTGTATTTCTTCATCGTCATACTACAATCATATATAACACGAGATCGAAAGTTCTCCATAGTATATACATTATTAAGCATAGGTATCAGCGTTGGTCTATATACGATTCATGAAACGTACCATCACATACGAGGCATCGAGCTAGCCACAGAAAATATATCATATCTATGGCTGTACTCTATGATTGCTCTATATTTTACATCCCCTGGAGAATACTACATCGGCGAAATCATCAATCGCCTGAAACGGATTGGTATTACCATTGTTACATCAACACTGTACAATGTCGTCATAATCATGACTCTATGGTTTTTCTTCATCATTCTGAACAAACCATTTACCTTTGATGATCTAATCTTTAAAGTACTAGCCGCTATTAATATTTTTATCTGTATGTCCATGCTGTGCACTTATAAAGAGGAGCTTGATGGACCGCCAGAACCAAATACATTCTATAATGTTGTTTTTGGAATCATACTACCAAAAGCTTCCATCATTACAGGTATTCTAGCTAATATCTACTTGGTATTGATCCTCTTAGGCCTCCGTGAAGATGCACGGTTCCTTTACACATATTATCCGTATGTAGCCATTTTCTATCTATTTTACTTGGCTAGTTTCAGGTCTAGTGAAAGCAGCAAGACACAAAGGATCCTATGTTTCTTATTTATTACGATTACAATATTGTGTTTAATCCTGATTGGCAAGCGCGTAATAAATGAGCCCGTACTCTGGCTCAATACGATTTACGTAGCCGCATTCAATCTAATCTTCTTAGCACATAATGTATACTCCTTTGTAAAGCGTTTGACTCCATCGATCCATACAACGATTATGGCGCTCGCCCTAGGTGCAGTCCTTTTAATGCCTTTTATCGGTTACACATCCCATCGAGAGTTTACAAACTATACGAAAATTGACGGTCAATGGCACGTATACTTGCCTATTACAGAAACATTTAACCCTGATTTTACAGACTATGGCAGGACGATTATACAGGGGGATTCTTCAAAACTAGGAGCAACGGAAATATATAAGGAACGAAATATTCAGTTTATCAGCTTTACGGCCGTTGAAGAACCTCATGTTATTTCGCTTGTAGGATATAATAAATTCATTTCTAACATCGAATTAGAAGTACGTGAGCCTGCTGATAGTACAGCTGACATACCAACAGCATCCTATGAATCTATCAATTTTAGATTCATCAATGAAGGTCTTGATTTAGAGGTATCTCTACCCAATGGTGTGACCGAAGTTCATCATATATATGAAAAATTCCTCACTGTTCCAAAAACGGCTTCAGATTCAGTCATTATAGAAGGCACGAGATACAAACTCTTAATCCACTCCTACTACGCATATCAAGACAGCGCACGAAGAATTATTTTTAGCGTATTATATAATTAATTATGAAAGCTAGTAATTTAAGGCATCTTCAGCCATATCGACATTTTTTGTAAAACTATATTAAAAAATTTCCAAATGTCAATATTGAATATATAGATTTTTTTCGCTATAATCGTAACATAATGTATAAGCCAAATAAGAAAACTACCATATATAGTAG
>ENA-OXEB01000360-OXEB01000360.1-human-gut-metagenome-genome-assembly--contig:-NODE-360-length-18006-cov-7.07977_pt1 | contig 18006 bp, 16 predicted proteins | sample MGYA00249353_ERZ652239 | MGnify/ENA primary metagenome ERZ652239 (study PRJEB26925, sample SAMN05826586) | human gut metagenome | biome: ENVO:2100002; feature: ENVO:00000062; material: ENVO:00002003... | reverse complement strand
CAGCCACCAGATGCTTTCCATCCGGTGTAGCCAGATATGACAAGGAGCCAATCTTCCAGAATAATCTTCTTGTTTACAATGGCATGTATTACCAGATCGGAGAGGAACACAAGGAGTTCTGTGCAGAGAAAACGCAGGACGAGGACTATTATGTGCTGACACTGGCGGCTATCGCAAGGGAACTGGATGGGAAAGGTATGAACCGGGCAAAGGTACACATTGCAGCCGGACTTCCACTTACCTGGGTAGCTACACAGAAAGAAGATTTCCAGAAATATCTTCTCCAGAATGAATGTGTAGATTTTACATTCCGCAATAAAGAATATCATGTGGAGTTTGCAGGAGCAGACATTTACCCACAGGGATTTGCAGCAGCCTTTTACCGCTTACAGGATTTTAAAGGCATCAATATGCTGGCAGATATTGGAAATGGAACTATGAATATCATGTATATCAATAATTCCCGTCCATTAGAGAAGAAATGCTTTACAGAGAAATATGGAACACACCAGTGTGTGCTTGCAGTCAGGGAATCCTTGCTGAAAGAACTGGGAACAGTGGTGGACGATTTGGTGATTGAGCAGGTGATCCGTACTGGGACAGCAGATATTGGAGAGAAATATCTGACAGTCATTCGTAAAGCTGCCGGAGATTATACGAAAGAAATTTTCCATAAGCTGAGAGAACGGGAATATAATCCAGAACTGATGCGTCTGTATGTGGTCGGCGGTGGCGGTTGTATGATCCAGAATTTTGGAGAATATGACAAGAGCCGGGTGACAATTGTACGGGACATCTGTGCCACAGCGAAAGGCTATGAAGCAATGACCGTAAGGAAAATCCAGAGAAACGGAGGGATGCTTGTATGAGAAAAGAACGGAAAATCATCAATACAAATATCCGTTTGAACCTTTGTGATGAACAGGACAGGCAGGCATGGGAATATTTGCAGACGATGGACAGGAAAAAATATAAATCGTACACCAGAGCAGTTGTAGTTGCTTTAAACGATTATTTTTCCAGAGAGTACAGGAATGAAGCAGATCCGTATCTGGAAACCAGAGAAAAGGAAGATGCATTTCTGGAAAGAGTGGAAACAGCTGTCCGGGATGGGGTGAAAGAATCTGTCCCGATGGCTATAGCGAAGAATCTGATGGAAATGCTTGTACCGTTTGTAAAAGAATCGGTAGGAGAAAGTAATCTGCCGGACAGAACACTGACAATGGAGAAAACGGATGGAGAGATTGCAGAAGATAATCTGGACTGGGAGAAAGAAGCTGATATGGATGCAGCATTGGATTTTGCGGACAGTTTTTAACTGTCTATAAAATAGCAGTAACAGGAAAACAAACTGACAGTAAGGAAAAGCTTTACAAAAGCAGAATAGCAGAAAAAGGTAATGGCAGTGATGGCATTTCTATTGGTGAAAATCAGCAGAATGTTTATGACTGCTATTTTTATGCCTTTCAGCAGAAATGGAAAGAGGTTCAGAAAAAGAAAGGCAGAAATAACGGGGAGATATGGCAGAAAAGCGTTTGCAGATGGGAAACGTTGTATAAGCAAGGCAAAGAAGAAATATAGAGTGCCGGATACGGCACATGATTGTCCGATACTTCGCATCGGAGTGATGCATGAACAGCCTGTTTCAGAAAGAGAAAATCTATCGAAATGGGAGCTTTTCTATTTCTTCCACAGTCTGTCCCTGCACCACAAAACCACCGTCATCTCCATTTAGATTTGATAATGCAGTGGGGAAAATGTTGCTTGGCTAGTGTTGCTTCAGTAGTGGGGAGATGACAGGCAAGTTTCGCAAAGTGGCAAGCCACTCTGCACCGGAGCCAGCCTTTGGGCTGTTCCTAAACTTGCCAGAGGGCTCTGCCCCTTGGAACCCCGGCACGTCAATGGCGTAAGTATTCCTGCGAAATGTCCACCGGACATTTCTACAGAACACTTACTGATTGACTAGGGTTTCACCCTGCACCCACCAAAGGGGCGTTGCCCCTTATGGAATCCCGTTGTTAATTTATCGGTCAGAATGATTTGTCTGTTAATAAAGAATAAAAATCAAGCAAAGAAAGGAGACGAAAGCCTATGAGAAAACGAAATTATACAGTAACCATACGGATGAATAAAGAGGAATACGATCTGTTTCAGAGCAAGGTTAAAGAATCAGGAAGAACACAGCAGGAAGTTGTAATAAAAGCAATCGCAGATTTGAAGATAGCTTCTACAGAGGAAGTGGAAGAATTAAAAAGATTGAACCAGATGTTTGCAGATATTCTCAGTCAGCTTCGGGGAGCTACTACAAATATCAATCAGATTGCAAGAAAGCTGCATACAGATGGAGAAGTTCCAAATGACAGTATGTTGTATTTCCTCAACAAAAATATTCTCAAGTATCGGAAGGAGAGTGAGAGGATATGGCAGTTAATAAGACGATTAATAAGCGGACAAATACACATGGAGCAATGAGAAACTGCATCGAATATGTATTGCGACAGGACAAGACCAGCGAACTGCTTACCTATGTAACAGGCCCGTATCGCCATGATGAGATTGACTATGATCTGGTGTACAGAACCTTTCTGGAAGAAAAGAAGATGTGGAATAAAGATACCGGGAGAATGTATGCCCACAACATTATTTCCTGGCATAAAGATGAGCAGATCACCCCGGAGCAGGCGTTTGAATTTGGAAAAGAGTTTGCAGAAAAATGGTTCAGTGGATTCCAGACCTTAGTGGCTGTGCATAAGGATAAAAACCATATCCACTGCCATCTGGTTACCAATTCAGTAAGTTATGAAGATGGGAGAAAGCTGCATAACACCAAAAAGGATCTGGAATGTATGAAACAGCTTACCAATCAAATGTGCCGGGAACGTGGATTGACCATTGCAGAAAAAGGAAAACACTTTGACGGCAGTGAAATCGAAAAAGGCGAAGTTATTGCATGGAACAAGGATAAATATAACCTGTTCCGGCAACAGGTAAGGGACAGCTTTGTAGCGGATTGTGCAATGGCAGTGTTAAAGGCACTGGAAAATTGTATCAGCAAAGAAAAGTTTATAGAAAAAATGAAGCAGTTCGGGTGGAACGTAAATTGGACAGAGAAACGGAAGCACATCACATTCCAGAATCAGGATGGAAAGAAAGTGCGTGACAGCAATCTATCCAAAACATTCCATCTGGACATCAGCAAGGAGGGCTTGGAGAATGAATTTAATGGAAATAGGGAAAAATCCAGAGTTGCAGCCGACAGAGACAGCAGAGCAAACGAAGAACTCAGCAACTATTACAGAGAGCTTGACGCAGCCATCACAGACACCAGAGGAATCACCGATCAAGCTCAAAGTGGAGAGGGATATTTTCGTACAAAGTTTCGAAAAAGCGAAAGAGTTCATGCGAACACAGAAAAAGCAGATACAGACACTGGAAGAAGAGAAACAGACAATCTTATCCGACAGGCAGAGATTGCGAGAAGAAATTCGGAAATCAACCGTAGAAATTCAGCGTCTGACAACCGAACTGTCCGAAACGCAGAAGCTGAATCAGTCGCTTCAGCAGAGCAACGACGATCTGAGAAACAGAAATGGCTTAATGAGCAGGAACGAGCAAGAGCAGCTCGAAGAAGAAATAAAAGACGTTCGGGACCAGAACTCTAAATTACAGACACAGGTGAACCAATCGTCGGTGAAAGCGGTTGAACAGGCACAGCAAAAACAGGAAGAAGCAGAAAAACAGGCAAGACAGGCAGAGTATCAGGCTGAAAGGGAAAAGAAACGGGCAGATATGGAGATACAAAAAGCCAGGAGAAAAGCAAAATCGGAAATGGAGGATATGAAAGAAATACAGTTTTTCTGGGCTTGGGGATATCTTTGTGTCATATTCTTTTCACTTATTCAGAATGGAGCATTTCAAAGGGATTTAATGCAACTGATTATGTTGCCAGTTAATTGGTGCAGAAAGTATGCGATATGGTTTGAACAGCTGGATTATATGGGATATTCTACGGGAGAGGTAGTTTTTGAACGAATATTTTCAAGTGCTGTGATTATGGCGGGAATTGTCGGGGGTGTATTTCTTGTATGGGGCGGAATTGAACGGTATCGAAAGATATGGGATGATATTTATAAAATGGTTTTGATAGCCAGCTTTTCCTTTATTGCGGTATTAGGAAACTTGATACGGGAATATTTGCCATTTAATCTGCTGTTTGTGATTTTTGTCATAAATGTAGGGGCTGTTCTGATTAGAATATATTTGAATAATAAGAATGTTGGCTATTGAACAATAAATCGAATTTATTTGCTATAATGAATTTCTATATTTTCTTGTCAGTCAGTCCTAACGGTGTTACACTGAAAGAGTATAGAAACTCAAACGATGTTACCTATTGTAGGGACTGGAGCTTTATAAGGTAACATTTTTTTATATGAGAAAGTTAGATAAAACTAATTGCTGAAGGAGATAAGCTATGATGTTTTATGAAAGAGGAGACAAAAGTAAAAAAAGCAGCGGAAGAAAGTGGACAGGTGTAATATGAGAACAGTAACAACAGAGGACAATCCATATAAGGTTGCTGGAGATATACTTTTTGCGTCTTCGGAAGTGGAATCGGATTTCAGAAGTGTTGATTTATATGGATCTTCTGTCCGGAGAAAAAAAGAAGATGCTATATGTTCAAGATTTCATCTTGAGAATGAAAGTGGTACAGGAGATATCGCCGTATATCAGACATTTCCAGGAATGGAGCTGGTCTATAATGATATGCATATGGAATATTGTAATAAGATGCAGAGTCCACGTCCTGGATTTATTGAAATTAATTATTGTCGGGAGGGGCGGTGTGAGTGTGCGTTTGGAGAGCGTAGTTATTGCTATATGGCAGCGGGAAATTTATCCATTTGTACCTTGCATAAGAAATCACATACATCAACATTTCCTACTTCCCATTATCATGGGATAACGATAACGATTGAGTTGGAAGAAATTACAGATGAGATGAGAAGAATCTTGAAACTTCTTTCTATTAATCTTACTCGAATTTCAGAGTTTGCAGGAAAACAGGATTTTTATATGGTTCGTGCAAATGAAACTGTCCAACATATATTTTCGGAATTATATACTGTTCAGGAACATATAAAGCCTAGTTATATCAGAATAAAGCTTCTGGAGCTTTTATTGATACTAACAGAAATGGATTTTGACAGGATTAAGAACGACTATGTTTATTTCTCAAAATCGCAAAGGAACTGTACCAGACAGATTCATGATTTTATTGTAGGACATATCAAAGAACATTATACAATTGAGGAGTTGGCAGAGCGTTTTGAAATATCACCTACGGCAATGAAACGTTGTTTTAAGGGAATGTATGGTGCACCTGTTTATGCGTATCTCCGGACTTATCGTTTACAAATTGCTGAAAAATTATTACGGGAGGGGAATTTATCTGTAGGTGAAATCGCAACAGAAATCGGATATACAAATCCCAATAAATTTACTTCGGCATTTCGAGGTGAATATGGAATGACACCAACGGAGTATAAAAAGAATGTCTGATTGGATAGAAACTAGTCTGCCAGGTCATTGAGTTTCATATTAGTACCAGATAAAATATGTATTGGTTAGATAATACTAACTAATGCATATTTTTTATTTAGGAGGATTATAATGAAACAGAGAAAATTATTAACAAGTTTGTTTTTAGCAGCAACTTTGTCTATTTCTTTATTGACGGGATGTGGAAATACAAGCAGTAGCACATCTGAAACAAAGCAAACAGAAAACAGTGCTACAGAAGAACAGACTACAAGCGTACAGAAGGAAAGTGAAACTGATGAGAATCAGGATGCAGCAGATCAGCTTTTATGCGATCTGAAAGGTACTTATCAGGAACTGTGGCCGGTTATTCTGGCAGATGAATACGATCAGCTGTGGCTCGATGACAGTGCTGCAATTGTAGGAGAGGATAATGCTCAGGCGGCTGTTGAAAAAATGTCTTCTATGGTAACTGGAACAGTCACCGGTGAAGAAGCAGTGGAAACCTACAAGGATGGAAATATGGCATACGACTGTGAATTTTTACAGAATATAGATCAGTTCACGTTTGACGGAACAACAATATCTGGTGTGGATGAAGAGGGGAATGATGTATTCAGTCATTCTTATCATTACGTAGGTATGGAAGAAACGCGTGGTCTGTACATCTACGAAAGTGATGATGCTGATTCCGGCGAGTTTACCTATTTCTGTATCGCTCCGGATACGATGAAAACTACATGGCACATTGAGTTCAGATATGGAAGTGACCTGGATGCATTGGAAAAATATGATGCAGGTGAATATGCTTATTGGCTGGCAGCAGGAATTTCTGTTGACTATACGAAAGCCGATGTTGAGAACTGTATACAGTTATTCTGTAAAGAGAATCTGTCTGAATAGTGAAAATAAATTTGAGTCGGTGGAAATCGGAGAGATTCTGATGCCACCGGCTTTTTGAGGAGGATATAAGGTCATGAGCAAAAAGAAAAATGCCGAGTTATCCCGGATGTGGGGATTTGCAGGGAAACGTCATTGGTTGACTATTGCCAGCTGCATTCTGGCAGGAATATCCACGGTGCTTTCTATTATTCCATTTGTCTGTATCTGGTTTGTGATTCGGGATATCTTGTATGCGATGAAAAAGGGAGATTTGTCACTGGCAGCTTCCAGTGGGCATTATGCGTGGCTTGCAGTAGCATTTTCGTTACTTAGTATTTTATTATATTTTGTAGCATTATGTTGTTCGCATCTGGCAGCATTTCGTACAGCTACCAATATGAAAAAAGAGGCAATGCACCATATTGTCACGTTACCGCTTGGATATTTCAGTCAGAATGCCAGTGGCAGACTTCGGAAAATTATTGATGACAATGCTGGACTGACCGAAGGGTTTCTGGCACATCAGTTGCCGGATCTGACCGGTGCAGTTGTTATGCCGGTTGCAGTCATCAGTTTGTTGTTTGTCTTTGACTGGAGACTTGGAATCTGTTGTTTGATTCCACTGGCAATCAGTGTATTTTTCTTAAAGAAAATGATGGGTGGAGATAATGCCGATTTTATGTCGGGATACATGACCGCACTGGAAAATATGAATAAAGAAGCGGTAGAATTCGTTCGTGGAATCCCGGTTGTAAAGGTATTCCAGCAAACCATTTACTCATTCAAAAACTTTCATGCAGCGATTGAAGAATACAAAAAATATGCCAGTGGATATGCAATCTGCTGTCGTATCCCATTGACGGGATTTAACATTACTTTAAATGGAACTTTTATTTTGTTGATCCCGACTGCACTGATGCTTTTTTCGGCAGCAAGTGGACAGGCGGATCGTCAGAAACTGTTTTTAGATTTCCTGTTTTACAGTCTGTTTACGCCAGTTTGTACAACAATGATGAATCGAATCATGTTTGCAAGCGAACAGTTAATGGCGGCAAAAAGTGCAGTAAGCAGAATAGAAGCAATTTTGCAGGAAAAACCGCTTAAAGAATCAAATACACAAAAACAGCCAAAGGATGCTTCTGTTGTATTCGAGGATGTTTCTTTTACTTATCCAGGTGCTAAGAAAAAAGCATTGTATCATGTAAGCTTCGAAGTCCCTGATGGTAAGAAAATTGCATTAGTCGGAGCTTCCGGTAGTGGCAAATCTACAGCGGCCAGTCTGATTCCACGTTTTTATGATGTGCAGGAAGGAGACGTCTTAGTGGGTGGTGTGGATGTTCGTGAGATTGCTAAAAATGACCTCATGGATCAGATTGCATTTGTGTTCCAGAACACCCGTCTTTTCAATGATACCTTACTTGAAAATATTAGAGCTTCCAGGCCAGATGCCACACGTGAAGAAGTGATGAGAGCGGCAGAAGCAGCACAATGTCAGGATATCATAGAGAGACTTCCAAATGGTTTGGATACTATAGTTGGAAGTGGAGGAACCTATCTGTCGGGTGGTGAAAATCAGCGGATTGCATTAGCACGTGCAATTCTGAAAGATGCACCAATTATTATACTTGATGAAGCGACAGCTTTTGCAGATGCGGAAAATGAGCATCAGATCCAGCTTGCCTTTGAAGGACTGACCAGCGGAAAAACAGTACTTATGATTGCACATCGTCTGTCCACGATTCAGGATGCAGATATGATTCTGGTCTTTGGTGATGGAAAAATAATAGAACGAGGCAATCATGATGAATTGCTGAAACAGAATGGTGTCTACGCATCCATGTGGAAAGAATATCAGACACAGATTATCTGGAAGGTTGGAACGACTGTGAGAAAGGAGGAAAATCATGATTAACAGATTACAGAAAAAATACGCTCTGAGTGTCCAGGGTGCAAAGGATCTTTTTAAAGCAATTGTTTATTCTGTACTGGCAAATATCAGTCTGATGCTCCCGGTTGCCCTACTTGCAATAGTATTAAATACGATGCTTCCTATGGCTCTTGGAATGGAAGAAAAAGTGGCAGGATTTGCAGGATATACAGTTGTTGGAATTATCATTTTAGTGATTATTTTTGTCCTTCATTATCTGCAGTATACAAAAGCCTATATTGGTACCTATGAGGAAAGTGAACGTAGACGCATTACACTTGCAGAAAAGCTCAGGACGTTACCGCTTGGATTTTTCCATGAACGTGACCTTGCTGATCTGACAAGTACAATTATGGGCGACTGTGCCAGTTTTGAGCATGCGTTTTCCCATACAGTTCCGCAATTTTTTGGAGCACTTATTTCTACAAGTATTGTGTGTCTGGTACTTCTTGTTATGAACTGGAAAATGGGAATTGCTCTTTTGTGGGTTGCACCGGTGGCATTTGCAATTGTTCTTCTTTCACGCAAGTGGCAGGAACTGCTTGCAAAGAAATATATGACAACAAGAATTGATTTGTCAGAAGGAATACAGGAATGTCTGGAAACGGTACAGGATATTAAGGCATGTAATCAGGAGAAAACTTATCTGGAGAAACTGGATGCGAAATTGGATGCAGCAGAAAAAGCGCAGATTTCCAGTGAAATGGTCAGTGCGAGTCTTCTTACAACCGGTCAGATGGTCTTACGGCTTGGACTGGCAACGGTTATTGTTGTGGGAAGTTCGCTGATTTTAAAGGAAAAAATTGATCTGTTTACTTATATTCTATATTTGATCGCAGCCTCCCGTCTGTATGATCCACTTTCTGGAGCTATGGCGAATATGGCAGAACTTTTTGGTGTGAATTTACAGGTAAAACGCTTGAAAGAAATCCAGGAATATCCGTTAGAAAACGGGCAGACAGAGTATCACACCAAAGGATATGATGTGATTTTTGACCATGTGAAGTTTTCTTATGAAACAGGAAAAACAGTTTTAAAAGATGTATCTTTTACTGCAAAACAGGGACAGGTGACTGCATTAGTAGGACCATCCGGCGGTGGTAAGAGCACCATAGCAAAACTGGCAGCTAAATTCTATGACGTGGATGGTGGGAAAATTACACTTGGTGGTGCAGATATCGCAAAAATTGATCCGGTCGCATTGATGAAAGATTTTTCGATTGTTTTTCAGGATGTTGTTCTTTTCAATAATACAATTATGGAAAATATCCGTGTCGGACGAAAAGGTGCAAGTGATGAGGATGTTATTGCTGCAGCAAAGGCTGCAAAATGTCATGATTTTATCGAAAAATTGCCGCAGGGTTATCAGACGGTAATCGGAGAAAATGGTTCTACGCTTTCTGGCGGGGAGTGCCAACGTCTTTCCATTGCCCGTGCACTTTTAAAAGATGCACCTGTTATTTTACTGGATGAAGCAACTGCTTCTTTAGATGTGGACAGTGAAACACAGATACAGGAAGCGATATCTGAACTAGTCAGTGGGAAGACAGTTCTGGTAATCGCTCATAGGATGAGAACGATTGAAGCAGCGGATCAGATCGTTGTTCTGGATAAAGGTGTTGTGGCAGAAAAAGGAAACCATGATACGCTTATGAAGAAAAATGGTCTATATCGTAAGCTGGTTGATCTGCAGACGGAAGCAGCAAATTGGAAACTTAGTGTATAGAACAAAAGGCACTGAAAACCATAGAATTATTGGTTTGCAGTGCCTTTTTTGAGCAAAGAGAAAAAATACAGTGAATTTAAGTTTTGCTAAGTTTCACTAAATTCTATTCGTTTGATTTCCGCCACTGTTTTGAGGGTTTCCGTTTTCCACAATCATCACAGGTATACGGCCAGTTGATTTTCCATTCAAAATATTCATCTCTGGTAATCACACCGGATTTCAGTTCATCCATTCGAACCACCCATTCTTTCAGAAAATCATTCAGAACTCCATAGTCAAACCACATACAGACAGGTGCATGAGCAGGCCAACTATCGTTGTCATGGTAGTAAACGGAAGTGTCAGCTACTTCATTGCATTTTTCACCAGGAAATTTCCGAGGTAGAAACAGATGCAGGGCAGATGGGTTAAATTCATCCAGCCAGAAAAGCAGTTCCATCATTTCGGAAGCGTCACGTCCAGCGGTATCATAGAGGGTATAAGGATTAACATCAAGAGCCTTAGCCATTTTATCAACCAGATCTTTTTTTGGAACACGAACACCTTTTTCATATTGTACAATTCTATGCTGATCGGTCAGTCCGATCTTCTCTGACAGTTCTTTTTGTGTCATTTTCCGGAATGTCCGGATTTTTTTTAGTTTCAGATTAAAATTCATAAAGTCACCTCTGCATTAGTCCTGATAAACATCCGTTAAAGATAGTGAAATCAAGAAATGAATAACTATTTGTCCATATTATAACACAAGCTGGCAGAAAATCAATGAAAAAGAGTACAAAAAAGAACCTAAAACACATGAAGTGCTATTGACATTAGCAGTAACTGGGGATATAATGGCATTAAATCGAAATAGGTACAAAAATGTATACCTACAAAACTTTTGATTGTTGAACATTGAAAATTGAATGAGCTGTATGGGTGCCTTTCGGGGCTTAAAGGTAACACAGGATTCCATCGCTGTATCAGAGAGTAGTATGTGGAAACCGAAGATACTCCGGCAACGGCTGGTATGCTTGAGAAGAAGCTGCCAGTATTCAGAAAGATTTCTGATAGAGGTCAATTGTAACGTTGACACCGCCATATACAAATGGAAGCCAACACGTCGAACGGAATGGAAAATCATTGTAAGAAGTCTAAACAAAAAGTAGAGTGTACTGACAACGGGCATAACCGCTGTCTGGGAGGTGATGCAGAAGAATACGGAGGAAAGGAGGTATGTGCATCATGAGAAAAACAACAGAGTATAAGGCTGAAAACCGTCTGACGGTAGATATTGAAGGATTAATGGCAATGTTATCCTGCGGAGAAGTAACTGCAAAGAAAATTGCAGACTATGCAGAAGCAAGAGTGATTGTTGGAAGACGTGTTCTTTATAACGTGGATAAGATAAAAAAATATATTGATGCAATGGCAGTGTAATGAAAGATGAGAGGATAAAATACAACAACTTTCCTTCGGAATGAAAAGTGAAAAATATTCCTATAAAAAAGGCAAATAAAAATTAGCATTTTGCAGGAATTTACCCTTGGAAATCATAAAATATTATGTTAATCTGTGAGCAGATATCAGGCAGTAAATGACTGATACCGACAGGACAAAAATCATTCCGAATAACGAAAAATGAAGTGAAAGGAATGATTGATATGGCAAGAAAAGATAATAAAGGCAGAAATTTAAAAACAGGTGAATACCAGCGCCCGGATGGACGTTATGAGTATCGTTACAAGGATGAAATTACCGGAAAGCGTAATTCGGTTTATGCAGCTGATCTGGTGAGTCTGCGAGAAATGGAAAAGAAGATCAATAAGGATATGGATGATCTGCTTATTACAGACGCATCAGTCAAGAAGCTGACTGTAAATACGTTGTTTGAGCGATACATGGCAACAAAGAATATCAAGGAAAGAACGAAAAAGAATTATATCCGTATGTGGGACTACCGGATACGAAATACTTTAGGAAATATTCGTGTTGTAGATTTTAAGACATCTCACGTAAGGACGTTCTTTTCCTCATTGTCAGATGAAGGACTGGCACACAGTACGATCAAAGGTCTTTATGGTTTATTGAATCCCAGTTTTGAACTGGCAGTGGAAGACGGGATTATCCGTAAGAATCCGGTAACTGGAACACTTGGAGATTATGGGGCTCCGGCAAAGGAGAAAGAAGCACTGACACTGGAACAGCAGGAAAAACTCCTGAAGTTTGTTGAACAGAGTAATGTGTATAAGCCTCATCTTCCAATGATGCAGGTTATGTTTGGAGCTTGCCTGAGAGTGAGTGAGACTATCGGCTTAACCTGGTCAGATGTGGATATGAAGAACAGGGAGATTCATGTAGGTGGACAGCTTGTGTATTATGAAGGTGATGAAGGATATTGTTTCCATGATTCAGAAACCAAAACGGATGCAGGAATCAGAGACATTCCTATGACACAGATGGTATATGATGCGTTCCGTAAGCAGAGAGAACTGAATCTGATGCTTGGTTTGCAGAGTAATGTGGAGATCGGTGGACGTAGTGGATTCATCTTCAATACAAAGCATGGGCGTCCGATCATGCCGGCGGGAGTGAACAGCTTTCTGAAAAATATTGTCAATGCCTATAATAAGAAAGAAAGCAAACTGGCAGAAGAAGAGAAGAGAGAGCCGGAGCTGATGCCTCCTATTTCATCGCATACCCTTCGTCATACGGGATGTACCAGACTGGGTGAGAATAACGTCAATCCCAAAGTTATGCAGTATGTGATGGGCCATTCAGATGCACAGATTACAATGAATGTCTATAATCATATTGCAGAAAAGTCTCATGTGGAGAACGAGATGTCCAAAATGAACCTGCCAGAAACCGTACCTGCTGTGGTATAAACCATAAGTCGTTGTCGTAAAATGTGGTAAGAAAATCAGACGAATATATTTTTCCAAGAATTTGTCGTAAAAATGTGGTCAAATCAAGAAAATCGAGTGCGAAAGCAAGTGAAAAATCCCTGTGAAGCCCGTAAAATCAAGGCTTCACAAAATCTTCACAAAATAATTAGCACTCACCTCTTGACTTGGCTAAAAACTGCGTGCTATATAATAAGTAGAACAAAGGAAGACAGAGAAAAAGAAAAGAAATGAACTTCTGAATCCTCCAAATGTTCTGACAACAACTGCGAAAGCAGCTTATATAAATTGTGAGATCTTCTCACAAAAGGCAACAAAGTTAGTTAGCATTGAAAGGAGAAATGACTTATGATGATGCCTAGTATTTTTGGAGAAAACTTATTTGATGATGATTGGATGAACTTCCCATTTGAGCAGGATTTTTTGGGAAAGAAGAATCCGTTATACGGTAAACACGCTAAGAACTTGATGAAGACAGATATCCGTGAGCATGACGCAGGATATGAAGTAGATATCGATCTTCCTGGATTCAAGAAAGATGAGATCAGCATTGAGCTTGAGAATGGTTATTTGACCGTATCAGCTGCTAAGGGTCTTGATAAGGATGAGGAAGACAAGAAAGGTAAATACATCCGTAAGGAGCGTTATGCCGGAGCAATGCAGAGAAGCTTCTATGTAGGTGAGAACCTTACACAGGAAGATATCAAAGCAAAATACGAGAATGGTATTCTGAGACTGTCAGTGCCGAAGAAAGAGGCAAAACCAGTTGAGACAAAGAAAACAATCGCAATTGAAGGATGATTTGAACACTGATGTGAGTCAGGTGTCAAATGTCGAAGGGGCTTATGTAAGCCCCTTCTTTTTGTATATAAATAAGATAAATATGAATCATAAACGCACAAAAAATCAGCCGTAAATATTTACGACTGATTTTTTGACTTTATAATACATTTGTAATTTATTCAGTTTCCGCTTGGATTCCCTGATCGAAGATTTCAACAGCTTTTTTATTTGGTTCAGCAGTAAGCTTTGCTACAATAACAGCAATCAGAAAACTTGCAAAGAATCCAGGGACAATCTCGAAGATACCTGTGGCATCTGTCATTCCTGTGAGCAGCCATCCGAGATCTACAACGAATCCGGAGATTACACCTGCTACAGCACCCTGGTAATTAAAGCGTTTCCAGAACAGTGACAGCAGGATTGTAGGTCCGAAAGAAGCACCGAAAGCGCCCCATGCATTTTCAACCATATCCATGATAGCCTGAGCACCGCTTCCCTTGGAGTTTGCGATACCAAAAGCAATCAGGGAGAGAATCAGTACGAGGATACGTCCAACCATTAGTGTCTCTTTCTCAGAAGCTTCTTTTCTGAAGAAAGGTTTGTACAGATCTGCTGTGAAGGAGCTGGATGCTACCAACAGCTGGGAATCTGCAGTGGAAATCGAAGCGGCGATAATCGCTGCAAGCAGAAGTCCACAGATGCCTGCCGGGAAGAATCTTCGCGCCATAGCAATGAATACAAGTTTCTGATTTCCCTGAGTGAGCAGTTCAGCGCCCATAACCATTCTGCCTAAGTAAGCAATCAGGACAGCAGAGAACAGTGAGATGATTACCCATACAATTGCTACGATAGAAGATTTCTTGATCATGGATGGTTTCTCGATAGACATAAAACGCACCAGAATATGTGGCATACCGAAGTATCCTAATCCCCAGCCAAGTCCGCTGACGATATCCTGCCAGCTGGCATCAAAGATACCGCCTCCGAAAGCACACTGTGTTACAGCGCCTGTAGCAGCATCAGTATACTCATATACTGTAGTAAGAGCAGCAGGATCCAACAGATCACTGTGACCGATGCAGACTACGAGAGGTACAAGCATCAGTGCAAGCATCATCAGTAATCCCTGGAAAAAGTCTGTCCAGCAAACTGCCGCAAAGCCACCAAAGAATGTGTAGGCAACAATGATCAGCAAGAATGCGAACATAGCAATCTTAGGAGAAACTGTCGGGAACAGTGTTGTGAATACAGAAGTACCGGCTACCAGTGCAGATGCTACATAAATTGTATAAGCAAACAGGAAGATCAGTGCACATGTCAACTGCAGTGATCTGGAGTCTGTTGCAAAACGATTTGTCAGATACTGTGGTAATGTGATTGCATCATCTGCAGCTTTAGAGAATGTACGCAGACGTTTTGCGCACAGAATCCAGTTAGCAGCTGTTCCTAATGCAAGACCGATACCAATCCACATCTGTCCGAAACCGAAAGCTAAGATCGATCCCGGAAGTCCCATCAGCAGCCACGCAGACATATCGGACGCCTGTGCGGACAGTGCTGTTACCCATGGTCCCATAGATCTTCCACCAAGGAAGAAGTCCTCGGAGTTCTTATTGGTACCGTTAAAGTAAAATACTAATGCTACGCCAAGCAAAATGACGAAATACGCAATAAAAGTAATGATTTCCCAATTCATATTCTTTTATCCTTTCCTTATATTATTTTATATGATGATATCAGGCAGGATTGTAAGAAGGCATAGCATTTGTACAATCCATAGGTATCAAAATCATAATTGAAGGCATTTTTAACCCACAATAACATTTAATTTACCGCAATTAGGCGGATATTGTCAATAGTTTGGGGGAAACTACTATTGTTTCAGGTGTTTCTTATAGTTCTGCGGTTAGTAGAAACGGACAGAGATTTTTTCATAAATTATGAAATATTGATGGAATCTTACCTTGTATTGTGAGATAATAGAAAAGTAAGAGTTCTATTGCTGCTCGCAGGCAACTGCGAACAGTAATATATCCGTATCTGTTCAGTATCTTCACAGATACCAGTATTCTAAAAAGTAGAAAACGAGGTAGAACAACATGAAACTGATCAAGGAGAAGAAGATTTATACTGGGGACGGTGTAATCGAAAATGGCTATATCCGCTTTGATGAGAAGATTGAAGAAGTCGGTGATATGGCGGGGTTCGAGCCGAAAGAAGGGGATCTTGAGGTAAGTTGTGCAGGAACAATGGTTGTTCCTGGATTTATTGACATTCATAGTCATGGTGGTTATGGGAAAGATAACATGGATGCTACACCGGATGAGATTGATGAGATGGTTAAGCAGATGACAAAGCAGGAGGGAATCACAACTTATTTCTGTACAACTATGACTCAGACCTATGAGAACATCGAGAAAGCAATGCAGAATATTCATGATGCGGCACAGAAGAACCCGGTGATCAAAGGAATTCACTTAGAGGGACCATTTATTTCAACGGTGTTCAAGGGGGCACAAGATCCTTCTTATATTAAGAAGCCAGATGAAAAAACACTGGCAAAATGGAATGAGATCAGCGGCGGTCTCCTGCGCATTGTTACTTATGCGCCGGAAGAGGCAGATCCATCATTTGAGACATGGTGCAAGGAAAATGGAGTTGTCTTAAGTGCAGGACATTCGAATGCATTATACGGGGAATTGAATGCAAGCGGAGCAACACATGTGACTCATCTTTACAATGCACAGAGAGGACTGAACCACAGAGAGCCTGGTGTGACAGGATATGGTATGTTGGCAGAAGGGGTACATGCAGAGCTAATCTGTGATGGAAAGCATATCGTACCGGATATGGTGAAACTCGCATGCAAAGTAAGAGGGTATGATGGAATCGAGCTGATCACAGATTCCATGCGTGCGAAAGGAATGCCGGAAGGAAAGAGCGAACTGGGCGGACAGGTCGTAATCGTAAAAGATGGTATGGCAAAACTGGAAGACGGAACGATCGCAGGAAGTATCCTTACATACATTCAGGCATTTAAAAATGTTATGGAATTTACAGGTGCTACAGTTGAAGATGCAGTAAAGATGACCTCTGGAAATCAGGCGAAAGAGTTCGGACTTGATTCTAAGGGGGCTATTGCAGCAGGAAAAGATGCAGACATGGTTGTATTAAATGATGCGTTTGATTTAGTACAGACGATTAGCTACGGTAAACTCGCATAAGGAATAAGAAGTTATAAAATATATCTACAGAAGCAGGAAGCAAATAGATTTGATCTATGAAAATATGGGGTGGCTTCCAAAGCACTCGATATAAATATAATGAAATGAGAGGGTATTAAACATGGAAGTAATTGTAAAGAAGAATTATGAAGAGATGAGCAAGGCAGCAGCAACACTGTTTGCAGCAGAGATTATGGAGAATCCGAAAACAATCCTTGGTATGGCAACAGGATCTACACCGGTTGGTCTGTACAAAGAGCTTGTTAAAATGTATGAGGCTGGAGATCTTGATTTCTCTCAGGTTACTACATTCAACCTTGACGAGTATATTGGACTGGCACCGGAGCATGATCAGAGCTATCATTATTTCATGAATGACAATCTTTTCAATCATGTAAATATCAACAAAGAGAATGTACATGTACCGGATGGGGTTGGATTTGAAGTTGGAGAGGCAGGAAAAGCTTACGAAGAACTGATGGCAAAGACAGGACAGGTAGAAATCCAGCTGCTTGGACTTGGATGCAATGGACATATCGGATTCAACGAGCCGGCAGATGAGTTTACAAAAGTAACAGGTGAGATCGACCTGACAGACAGCACAATTGAAGCGAATAAGCGTTTCTTTGAGAAGAAAGAAGATGTGCCGAGAAAAGCTGTTTCTATGGGAATCGGAACAATTATGCGTGCAAAGAAGATCGTACTTCTTGTAAACGGAGAGAATAAAGCAGAGATCCTGAAAGAAGTAGTAAACGGACCGGTTACACCAAAGGTACCTGGAAGTATCTTACAGTTCCATCCACATGTAACAGTGATCTGTGATGAAGAGGCAGCAAAGTATCTGTAAAATGCCTGCAAGAGGTCATCAACTGACATACGGTTAAAGCTTATAGTAGCTTGTGTTCAGAGAGACTTCTTAGTAAACGATAAGAACCATGAAGAAGCTGCCAACGGCAGCTTCTTCTAATATATAAAATTCTTGTAACTATTCAGAGCCAACCTCCAAAATGCTATGCATTTCGGAGGTGTGGCGTATCC
>ENA-OXEB01000356-OXEB01000356.1-human-gut-metagenome-genome-assembly--contig:-NODE-356-length-18194-cov-6.62947_pt1 | contig 18194 bp, 20 predicted proteins | sample MGYA00249353_ERZ652239 | MGnify/ENA primary metagenome ERZ652239 (study PRJEB26925, sample SAMN05826586) | human gut metagenome | biome: ENVO:2100002; feature: ENVO:00000062; material: ENVO:00002003... | reverse complement strand
TCTCACCTGTCTTTTCTCCATGAATCATATCGTCCTTACCATCATATCTTAAAAGATAAAAGATTTCAACAAATATACTTTTCAAATCGCAAACTTTCTGCTATAATACCATAGTGACCAGAAACGGAGTATGGCGTAGCTTGGTAGCGCGCTCGGCTGGGGGCCGAGAGGTCGCAGGTTCAAATCCTGTTACTCCGATTCTTCGCAAAATGCCGGAAGGCCTTTTTTATAAAGGCTCCCGGCATTTTTAATGCGGAAATACAGATCTGATCACTTCTCTATTTTCACATCATAACTTCCGACAAAATCCTTATAGGTCACGACCACAGAGTAGATATCATCATTCTTCATAAAGGTTTCCCTGTTAGAAGAAATACCGGTTTCAAAAGTCTGCAGCACATTTCCCCCTTTATCAGTCAGAAGCATCTCCAACGTACCTTCCTTAACAGCGGATGAGTAACTGAATCTAAAACGCTCCTCCTTCTTTCCCTGAAAAGAAATCTCACTGCTTCCGCTCTGTGCCGTATCCACAGTCTTCTCCATCGTTCCAACAGCACCCTGCAATCCTGCGGCACGTACCAGTACAATCACAACGAGGGAAATTAGCAAAAATATGATTTTTCTCATCATACCACACTTTCTTCCGCGCTCCATCCTGTCTTTTTAGTCTATCATCACTCCGCATAAAGCACCCTGCACGCGTTTTATTTCCCGCTAAGCTCCCTGATCAAATCATTCAGGGTACATACCCGTCCATTTTGATCCTCCAGCGAATACGTCTCCTGGTTGGCCTTCTTCGAGAAAAATTTAATCAGCTCTTCGAGGCTGTTCAGCAGAACGCCTTCCACCTCACACTTATGCCAGAATACGCCGGACTTGTTCACTGTAAGAAACGCCTCCTCGTATAAGGTATCGCTCAACGGCGTGCAGGATAACCCGCACATTTTATCTTCTGTGATGCTCTCTGCCAGATCTTTATTTACGATCTCACCGTTTGTCCCAGTACAGAATTGGTAAAGCTTATCTATAATCTCCGGAAACCATTCTTCTTCCCAAAATTTCTTAAACTCCTCGCACTCTTTTTTTCTCTTTCTGTTTGCTATATAATATGTAGTTGACATTGGTTTCCTCCCACATTTTATTTCACTGCATATGACAATCCATTAACCAGCTTATAGATTGAAAAACTGCCTGGTATTTCTAAGCGCTGCCTGCTCCACGGCTTCAACGTCTGTATTTTTGACTGCGGCGATCTTTTCTGCCACATACTTTATATTTACCGGAACATTTCGCCGCGGCAGCCCCTTGATATTCAGCGGCGTCAAATAGGGCGCGTCCGTTTCGATCATCAGCCTGTCGAGGGGGATGCTTTTGACGGCCTCCACTACCTCCCTGTTCCTCCTGTCATCACAGATCCAGCCTGTGATTCCGATATAACATCCCAGCTGTAAATACCGGTATGCCGTTCCCCTTGAACCGGTAAAACAATGCACAACGCTTCTCCGGCACAGCTCCTGATGCTGTTTCATCAATTTTATAAAGTCCTGTTCCGCGCTCCTCTCATGAAGAAAAAGCGGCAGTTCCAGGCTCTCGGCAATGTCGAGAATATCCGAAAAACACCGTTTCTGATTTTCCTTAGTGGAGAACATTCTGTCGTAATCCAGACCAGCCGCCCCCACAGCAGCCACAATTCCGCGGTTGCGCTGAATCAGCTCCAACAGCTGTCTCTTATAATTCTCGTCCCATCTGTCGGCATTGTGCGGGTGAATCCCGCAGGTGCACCATGCATGCTCAAATCTGCTTTTTTTCAGATAATCGACCGCTGCCCGATCTGATTTTAGATCCGTTCCCGTCACGATAAAGCCGACACCGGCTGCAAACGAATCCGCTGCAACAGTTTCCCGGTCTGAATCGAACTGCTTTCCCATCAAATTTAATCCTATATCAATATATTTTAACTCCATGTCGTTCCTTTCGGGAATGATGCTATATCATTCCAATCCTTATCATTTCGTTAAACCGGCGCGGTCATTTCGATATGATTCCCCTCGCTGTCCACAAATTCCGCAACCCAGTTGTCCTTAATTTTCGTCAAAGGAAAGCAAAGTTCCAGGCCCGCCAGCTTCTGATTCAGCAGCTCCAGACTTTCCACGTCGAGACCCGGCAGGCAGTTACTTCCATATGTATGTTCCTCCCCCATCATTTTATACGCAAATAATCCCAGCCGGAATCCTCGTAAAACTTCAAAAAGCCCGTTCCATCTCATCCACACACAAATATAGTGAACGTAAATTATATTTCATAAAATTTTCACCTCATATTGTTAAATGGTTCATCACTACCGCATTCCTGGCTCAGCGGAAACAGTTCCTGTTCAATCATCTCTTTAAATGAGACATAATAATTTTCAAAGCACTCAAAACACGCCGCATTCTTCGTGCAGTAAAGGCAATCAAAGGATTTCAGGGAGCCATATTTGTTCAATATAAAGCAGCACAGCTGATGGTATGCGCCGCCTAACAGCCAGGTATTGACCCGGAGCAAATCACGCAGGATCTCCTCCTTTGCCTCAATGTCCGCAGGCGTATAAAGGGGGATAAAGATGCTCGGATGAATATAACTGTTGGATCCGCTCTCAACCTGGTCGATTTTAGCCATCTTCTCATCATCAGTAATCCGGCCTAAGCCATGATCTTTTGCGATATCCCTCTTGCTGATGATCGTAAAATCACCTTTAAACGCATATTTCTTATAAAGATCGTCGTATCGGTTATTCTTTTTATCATTCATATACAGCAGAACAGATATATAATTCTCAGCGTTAATCAAATTAAACATGTCAAAAAACGCTTCCACGGAGTTCCTGGTATTTCTCCTGACCGGCAGGAAGCCGAAGCAATCCACATCTACATTGTTCTCTCTCAGATATTTCATATTGGCCTGGAAATTATCTTTTATTAAATAAAACAGCAGATAAATCTCCTCCCGCAGCACTTCCGGATACAGCTTCGCCGTCTTCATAACGGCAAAATCCAGATAGTTCATCAGGTTATATTCATCATAAAATACCGGATTAAAAACGTGCATGGAATCCTCCTGTTGTGGACGATATGGTTAATTATACCATAAATATCCATTTTATGGTTACAAATATGTGCGGTAATGTATAAAAGCGTGCACAAATGTTATTTTTACGCCCCCAATCTGTTCCCTCACCCTATATTATCTGCCGCCTGTACGAAAATATAGCGACAAATTATGTAAAATAGGAATCGACAATTCAAACAGAAATGCATATACTGTACTAACTAACGTTCATGAGGTGCCCCATGCCAGGCGGATGGTCTTATCAGTCATATCTTACGCCATATGACTCCTTCATATTTTTTAACGCAATCGGAAGACATAACGATTTCTTCTATACTCCCATAGCCGTAGCAACGCAGGTAGTAAATGGAACCAATTACAAATTCATGACAATCGCAGAACCGCAGACGGAAGATTTAAACCCACAGTTTGCTGTCGTAGATATTTATCAGCCACTAAACGGTGAAGCGTATGTGACCAGTATAACCATGCTCTAGTTTTTCATAACTGGAGCATTCCTCTTATCCTGAATGGTATACTCAGAACTACCAAAATAAAAAATGCCGGAGTCCTCTAAAAAAAGGATTTCCGGTATTTTTTACATTGTAATTTCAGTCAAATTCTCTTCCACAATCCGTATATCTTATCCTCTCACTACACATCCTAACCAGGAGGTGATGAACATGTCCTATATTGCTCCCGCCGTCCAGGCCAAATTCGAGACGCTTTCCATCGATTTGAAAAATGAAATCCTGGAACGGAACGTGCAGATTAACACGATCTACGATCTTATCAACGTTCTGCAGGAAATCGCGAACGAAGGTCAGTAATCATATGATCCGCACCCAGAATCCGGACCGGAACCCCGATAAGCAGTTATCGGCTCCGGTCCGGATTTTTTTATACATCTGTTCTGTCAAATCTCTCTCAAAAAAGCACAAAACAGGAGGCAAATAAGATTTATAAATCCATCTTGACATTACACAATATGTAACGTTATAATAAAAATAACACATAGTACAAAAAACATCTCTACAAAAGGAAAAACGACACCGTCACGCTCCATCGGAAGATTCTGTTCTTTCGGTCTGCAAAAAGCGGTCTGCCGTAAAGGAGGATCTTATGTCAGAACGGAAAATGATAACACTCGCCACCCGGAAACAAATGGATATCTATATGAACCCGCAGCGTCAGCGCCTTCTAAAGGCCCTGGAAGTAAGCGGTAAGCCCATGACCCCCAAGCAGCTGTCGAATGTCTTAAAGATATCGGCCTCTTCCGTCTCGCTCCATATCAGGAAGCTGGAGGAACTGGGCCTGCTGGAGCTGGACCACACGGAATCCATCCATGGAATCCAGGCGAAATACTATAAAAAGCTTCCGGTCTCCGTCTCCATAGGCGGAAATCTGGATGATGATTTAAGGGAAGAGCGCTTCTATCTGTCGGATTATATCATGACGGAACTCTGGAATGGTTTTAAAGACCGCCTAAAGCGGGCGAAAGATAAGTCTGATGTGATGACAACCGGAGATTTTACCAACGGAGTCGTCCATTTATCGAAAAAAGATGCGGAGGAGCTGTACCACTTAATCCTGGATTTCACCGATGCACACTCGGTTCCGGGCGAAAACACGATTCCCTGGGAATTTGGTCTGGTGGCATATCCCCACAGTCCGCTTTCGGAAGAAAAGGAGGAGCAGCCATCATGAAACGAAGCCACCTCCTGTTATTTGGGGCCAATGCCTTCGGTACCGGACTTCTCGCGCCGGTACTCTCCCTCGTGCTCTTAAGCCACGGCGCCACCCTGGAAAACCTGTCGCTGTGCATCGGAATTTTTGCCGTCATGGTCGTCGTGCTGGAACTCCCCAGCGGAATTATGGCGGATTTGATCGGAAGGAAACGAATCTTCTTACTGTCTGCCTGTTTCATGATGGCAAACTACGTCCTCCTTATGTTCAGCAGCCATTTCCTCATGCTGGCCGCCGCGTGCGCCATGCAGGGTATCGGCCGTGCCTTCAGCTCCGGCTCCATCGAGGCTCTGGAGATCGAGACGTATCTCCGGGAGCAGGAGGGCCGGAATCTGGAAAAGATCAACAGCACCATGGCTGTCACTGACAGCGTCGGCCTGGCTCTCGGGTCCATTACCGGCGGTGTCCTGGGATTTCTGGACGGCTCCTATAGTCTTCTCCTGATCCTGGCTCTGGCCATACAGGCGCTCATCCTGTTTCTGGCCGCCTGCTTTGTGAAGGAGCCTGCCCGCGAAAGGAGCCCCCTTTCCCCCGCCCTCCAGTTTAAGGAGCAGCTCCGGGGCCTGTATCACTCCCTCCGAAACAGCCTTTCGGTCATCACCATTGTTCTGATGTCTGCCGCCTACGGGCTGCTTCTCTGTACCGTCGAAGTCTACTGGCAGCCGACGCTCAAGACATTTCTCCCCGAGCAGCTGGGATGGATCTTCGGTGTGGTCACCTGCCTGGGCTACTTAGGTGTCACCATCGGCAGTAAAGCGGCCGAGGCAGCCATGCAGTCCAAAAAAGCAGTGCTCACACCGGAAAAGAGCTGGCGTACATACTGGATCCTGCGTTTCCTTCTCGTGTTAAGCGTCGCCGCCCTGGGATTTACCCACCGGGTCTGGCTGTTTCTGGCCCTCTTCGTCCTGGTCTACATTGTGTTGGGCGCCGGGAATCTGATTGAAAATACAGTCTTCCACGAGGCCGTCGGCAATGACCAGCGCGCAAGCATGATGTCGGTTCTCTCCCTTTCCCTGCGGGCTGGAGGGCTGGCCGCCTCCGTACTGGGAAGTCTGATCGTAAGCGGTCTTTCCCTGTCGTACGTCTGGCTTCTGTTCCCTCTGTTTTCAGCACTCACCATTGGCGGAATCATGATTTTCCACTACCGGGCCGGAACGCGCCGCCACGCCGCCGAAGCTGGCTGTTAAACCTACATCACCCCGGTTTCCTCCAGCTTGCGCTCGAAGAAATCGTTCATCCTGATCACCTGTTTTCGCAGAACCACGCCCACAAACAGGGAGATGGGCAGATATAAGAGGACCTTTGCCATATCCTCGCGGTATGCATTTCCGTAGATACCGCCGACGCACTCCCTCATGGCGTTAATGGCGTGTGTAAACGGCAGCATCGGATTGACCATGCGGAAGAAATGCGGCGTCACCTCGATCGGGAAGGTTCCCCCTGCCCCAGCCACCTGAATAACGAGCAGAACGACCGCCAGGGCCTTCCCCACATCGCCGAAGGAGATGGTGAGCGTGTAGATGATATTGACAAACACCACGCTCGCCAGAACCGCCGCCAGCACGAATTTCGCCGGCTCCAGGCACTGGATCTTCAGCAGGTAAAGGTCTCCCAGCGACACGATTAGCGCCTGCGCCACACCGAACACCATAAAGATGAAGTACCTACCAAAGTATTTTTCATACGCCTTACCGCCATGAATTTTCTCGTCCTCCACGACGCGGCACTTCAAAACAGCCACCAGGACCAGACCGCCCACCCATATGGCGAGAATCGTGTAAAACGGAGTCATGGCCGAACCGTAATTTTCAATGGGATAAATCTGATTCTCCTCCAGATTCACCGGAGATGACAGGAAATCCCCCATGGTCTCCGGATCATTTTTCATGATCTCCACAATCTTGGCCAGCCGCTCGCTCTCCTCCACGGATTCCACCTCATCGATGATGCGGTCCAGTTTTTCCTCACCGGCCGCGATCATGGACGCAGTCTGGTCCAGCGTCTCGATCAGACTGTCAAAGGAACCCGTGGTCTGAGTCAGGGTGCCGTCAATCTGCGGCAGAAGCCCGTTGATACCGACTGCGTAATCGGACGCGGCGGAAATGCTGTCATAAAGACTGTCCAGTCCTGCCGTCAGGGCCGGTTTCACCTGGCTGTGATACTGATCCGTAATCCGCGCCCCCTGATCCATCATCTCATCCAGTGATTTCCTGATCTCCTGTCTGGCGTCCTCCGGAAGCTTCCCCGTCCTTAAGACCGTGTCCTCTGCCGTCTCTATCATATGTATCATATTTTTCTGCCTGTCGATCTGGCTGGTAATCATATCGGACAGCACTCCCAGAACCTTTCCCGGTCCGGGAATCTTTTCCTTTAAATTGTTCACCAGATCGAAAAGCTTCTGGTTCACATTCAGCATTGTATTTAAAACGTCAGAGGCCTTGTCTAATTCCCCTGCCGCCGCGTTCGCATCACGGTCCCAACGGTCAATGGCATCGCGGACCGAGCGGTCCACAGAGTCCATCAGGCCATCTTCGATGTCCAGCACATTTCCCACGCTGTCTGTCATGGTGTCGGACAAATCCTCTGAGGTGCGGATGAGACGGCTGGCCTCCGCTCCCGTGTCCTGCCCCGACTTAAGCAGCTCCCTGGAATCCGGAAGCATTGCCTGAACACTGCTTAAAAGACCTTTTCCCGCGGTCAGAGACGATTTTAATGCGCCGACCGAGCTGCCCATTAAAACCAGGTCATTTCTGGCATCCTTCATGGAGGACACCATCTCATCCGCCAGATCCTCCTTCTTCCCTTCCACCGTACCGTAGGTGACGTGAAATGCCTTTCCCAGTGCCTCTGAAGAAGCGCTGATCAGGGATTCATTCACCTGCTGCTGGATGGTGCTGACGCCCTTATCCGTTATTTTCGTGGCGATTGCATTTTTCTTTTCATTCACATAGTACTGAAGCGTCGGCTTCTGAACGTTCGACGTAAAGATGCTGGCCGTCTTCTCGCTGAAGTCCTCCGGAATGATGACACAGGCGTAATAACGGCCCGCCTTCACGCCCTCCACCGCCTGTTCCTCATCCACAAACTGCCATCCAATCTGATCATTTTCATGGAGATTGGAAATAATCATGTCACCGATGTTTACGGTGGTGTCCAGCTGTTCGATCCGTGTCCCCTGATCCAGACTGGCCACAGCCACCCGGAGCCCCTTCGTATTGCCGTAAGGATCCCAGTTCGCCGCGATGTTGAACCACGCATACAGCGACGGCAGTATCATGATTCCCAGCGCTACGATAACCGCCACCGGATTTTTTCCTATGTTCTTTATATCTCTGAGAAATATGGCCCATATCTGCTTCATCTTTCCAAGCCTCCTTGTTTTGCCCTGAAGTGTGTTTAGAAGTGTGTTTATCTTTTTAAACGTAATGGATTATAGCGGTGTGGAAATTAAAAGTCAATAGGCAGATTGGGGGATGTGTCGTATTCCTGTTTCAGAAGAAAATCGCAGGAGAAAAAAAAGAATCCCCGCCGCGCATTCCGATCTGCGCAGCGGAGATTCTTTTCTCTGCTTTTTTATCTGCTTTTTATTTCTGTTTATGTATCATTTTTCTTTTTATTCTATTCGTTCTAACGCTGTTTTTCTTCCGTAGTCGCACCGTGAATCAGAGCGTGTTTGAAAAGTGCTCTAACGCATCATCATGAAAGGAATATTCTGTCCGTTCATGCCGCTGTTCTGATTTCCGCCGCAGCTCTGACCGTTGGTGCAGTTCTGGTTGCCGGAGCAGCTCTGACCGAAGCCGCAGGATCCGTTATCTGCACAACCCTGACCGTAGCCGCAGGATCCGTTGTCCGCACAGCCCTGGCCGTAACCGCAGGATCCGTTACCCGCTAAGTTCTGACCGAGACCGCAGCCCAAGCTGCCTCTGCTGCCCGTACCCGCGCCCAGCTGATTTAACATATTTGCCAAATTGCCGGTCTGTCCGCTGCAGTTAGTCATATAACCATTCATACCATTGCCGCCTCCAACTACCTGAAAGGTCGCTGCGTGAGCCGTCATCGGTACACTCGCGATGCTCAGTGCGGTTGCTGCTGCCAGAACAAATAATGGTAACTTTCTCATGATAAAGTCCTCCTTGTATATTACAAAATTGTTACATTTCTGTTACAAAACGTATCATAACATACCGGAACCGCTTTATCACTAGGAGAAAAATGGCAATTTCCCGCTTACTCTGCCAGCTCCAGTTCATCCATGGCTAGCTTTAAGGCTCCCATGATTCCCTGATTGTCATTCAGGCTTGGAAGAACGATATAGCTGTCCAAATCCTCCAGCTCCTTTGTCCGGATATAGCCGTTTAGCTGGCGCTTCACTTCTTCTCTCACCAACGGCATCATGTGCTCCTGATGCATAACGCCTCCGCCCAGAATGATTCTCTGAGGAGACAGGATCACGATGTAATCCACGATGGCCTGACCGATGTAGAAGGCCTCCATCTCCCATACTTCCTTCCTGTCTGCAAGCTCGATTCCTTTCTTGCCCCAGCGCTCTTCAATGGCTGGTCCCGCAGCCAGACCTTCCAGACAGTTTCTGTGATACGGGCATTTTCCCGCATACGTGTCGTCCGGATGCTTCGCTAAAAGCACATGGCCGCCTTCCGGATGAAGCATGCCGTGGAGCAGCTTTCCGTTGGAAATGATTCCGGCGCCCACTCCGGTTCCGATGGTAAAGTACACGCTGTTTTCCAGCCCCTTTGTGATGCCCCAGGTCGCCTCACCCAGCGCAGAGCCGTTCACATCCGTGTCGAAGCCAACCGGAACACCCAGCGCCTCTTGGAACGCGCCTACTATATTATAATTGGCCCATTTCAGCTTCGGTGTCGTGGTAATGTATCCGTAGGTCTCTGACTTTCTGTTTAAATCGATCGGACCGAAACAGCCGATTCCCAGCGCTTCGATCTCCTTGTCCTTAAAATATGCAATCAGCTTCGGCATCGTAATCTCCGGTGTCTCCGTCGGAATCGAAACCCGCTCAAATATCTCACCCTGTTCGTTGCCGATGGCACAAACCATCTTTGTTCCGCCTGCCTCTAATGCTCCAAGTCTCATCTCATTACTCCTCCTGTCTGTATTCTTCCTTTATCTGAATCCCGATGTGCCGCAGCTTCCTACAGAGTCCCTGACTCCGGATTGGAACAGATCACCGACATCTTTCCTTCAAATCTCAATTCTCCCGCTCCTGCCGGAACGATAAAATGCTGTCCCGTTTCCAGCGGAATTCCGTTTACATAGCCTTTGCCGCTGATCACGCTGACATTGGCAAAAAACCGGCTGAATTCCCTGGTAAACACGCCGTCGATCTCATACTTGTCCACAGAATAGAACGGACACGTAATGAGGTGCGTGTGCACAGCCCCCGGTATCTTTTCCGTAAAGGTGTCACAGGAGGCCTCTTTAAACGGCGCCTCGATGGTCGCAATACTCTGTTCCACGTGCAGCTGCCTCGGTTTTCCATCGGACAGTCTGTCATAGTCGTAGACACGGTATGTAATATCACTGCTCTGCTGGGTCTCCAGAATCAGAGTCCCGCCCTTGATGGCATGGACGCATCCCGGATTAATCTGGAAGAAGTCGCCCTTCTTTACCGGGACCTTGCGGATAAATTCGTCCCACTGATGGCCGCGGATCATGGCTTCCATCTCCTCATGGCTCCCTGCATGGTGGCCGATGACAATCTCCGTCCCCGGGTCACAGTCCAGAATATACCAGCATTCTGTCTTTCCCAGTGATCCGTCCTCATGAACCTTCGCATACTCGTCATCCGGATGGACCTGAATGCTTAAATCCGCCTTTGCATCAATAATCTTGACGAGAAGAGGGAACTGATCTCCCGGATAATTCCCGAAAAGCTCCGGCTTCTCTTCCCACAGGCTGCTCAGCAGCCGTCCGTCATACATACCGCCGGCGATCCGGCAGTCTCCATTCTTATGGGCGCTCACAGCCCAGCATTCGCCTGTCGTATCACTCGGAATCTCATAGCCGAACACGTCGCGAAGCTTCGTGCCTCCCCATATTGCTTCCTTGAACACAGGTTCCATAAACAGCAGTTCCATATGTTTTCCTCCTTATTATGACTCATTATACCACCCCTCAATGGTGTCTGTCATAGTACCATTTTACTCGAATAAAGGAAAAAGGGAAAGAGGAAATTTCAAATATCGTGAAGAAATTGACAAATAAGGTACGCAGACCCCGGCGGGGCTGCGTACCTTATATTTGTACTTCATTTTCTCCTGCTTCCTGCAGTCTCTTACTTCCCGTAAACTTCAATCTGCGTCAGCGCCGGGAACGGAGACGGATCATCTGCCTTGATCAAATTGCTGAGCTTCAACCAGGTGATTCCCTTTTTCTCAATTCTGAACTCATGAGGCTTCACGCTCTTTTCCATATCCACCACTTCCGTGGTGCCGTCAGAAAAGGTAAATGTCGCCTTTACCCACCAGTTATCATGAGGGAAATCGCCTCTCGTAACGAGAACAATCCTGTCAAAATCCACGGGACGGCCGAATTCCAGGGTCATCTCCGCATCATCCTGACGGTTAATTCCCCAGGACTCATACGGCCATTCACCGTGAGATTCGTTGGAAACCACGCCGTCAATGGCATTGCGCGCTGCGAACACCGCTTCGCCGCGTGTCTCCACATTCGCATACACATGGGGATAACATCCCGGATCGCCGTGCTGGTCCATCACGTTCTTTGCAAGATTGCGGTAAGCCGCGGTCTCATACGCCTCCGCTGTTCTCATGGTCAGATAGTGTTTCTCCCCGGCAAATGACTTGGGATTATAGGAAACCTTCTTCTCATCAAATGGGATCCCATAAACCACTTCGGGCTTCGTGATATAAACAAGCGCCTCGTCCATGGTGTCATCCACACGAACCACGTAGTGCTGATTCACTGCGTCTGTCGTAAATGTGATGGTATCTCCTTCGCAGTACGTGCCCTCGTAAACGAGAACGGCCCGTTCCTCACCGCAGACAGAGCTTTTTACCGCGCCATTTTCATTTTTTATGGTAATCGATACTTTCGCCATCGTCTATTCCTCCTGTTCAAAATAATCTTTATATTCCACATCGATCTGGTGTTTCATGCGTTTCATGCTGTAATAGAGATGTTCCTTCAGGGAACGCTCCAGCCCGGCAATATCCTTTTTCTCCAGCAGTTCAAAGAGCTCCGTATGCTCCCGTATGATCCTGGTAAAATCCGTCTCTGTAACGAAATCCAGCATACGGAACCGGGTATAGTGAAGCTGCTGCGCCTGAATCATATCCCAGAGCTTCATCTTGTCCGTGGCCCGGAACCAGATAGCGTGCATCTCCGCATCCATGCGGTAGAACTGTTCCGGCTCGAATCCCTTCTCATGAATGAGGGCCTGCTGCTTTCTGATCATGTAGCGGACCTCCTCCATCCACAGCGGAGTCGCAATGTCCACAAAATCCCGCATGACCATGGTCTCCACCGCCACGCGCATATAGATCATCTGCTTGATATTGCTCAAATTTAAAAGCGTTACCTGAGTGCCGGAATAGGGCACGGAAATGACGAACCCCTGCTCCTGCAGTCTTCTGACCGCTTCTCTCACAGGCGTCCTCGAAACGCCGAAACGCTCGCAGATCTCATTCTCACTGATCATCTGCCCCGGTTTCAGCTCCAGGTCCAGTATCTCCCGCTTTAACGTCTCAAAAACGAGCTCCCCGCGGTTTTTATAGGCTTTCGTCTTCTCTTCCATGGCACCTCTCCGTCATCATTTCTAAAAAACATGCCATGAGCTCTGCCGGAAACAGAATCATGGCATGAATATTCGTTCTTTTATAACCAGGCTTAAGTACTCCGGGTGCTCATAGTATAGCATAACCTTTCTTTGCGGTCAATTACCGGCTATGCAGCGTTACCATTCCCGCCGGTCCCTGTTTCCAGTCATTTACTGCGGCTGCTTGCCGATATAAGCCAGGATACCGCCGTCTACGTAGAGAACGTGTCCGTTGATGAAATCAGATGCATCGGAAGCTAAGAATACTGCCGGTGCAGCAAGGTCTTCCGCTTCTCCCCAACGTCCTGCCGGTGTCTTGGAAATGATAAACTGGTCAAATGGGTGTCTGGAGCCATCCGGCTGTGTCTCACGTAACGGAGCAGTCTGAGGAGTCGCTATGTAGCCAGGTCCAATGCCGTTACACTGAATGTTGAATTCACCGTATTCAGACGCAATATTCCTGGTCAGCATCTTTAAGCCGCCCTTTGCCGCCGCATAAGCGGATACAGTCTCACGTCCAAGCTCAGACATCATGGAGCAGATGTTGATGATCTTGCCGTGTCCCTTCTTGATCATAGACGGAATAACTGCCTTGGAAACGATAAATGGAGCATTTAAATCAACGTCAATCACCTGTCTGAACTGCTCAGCGGTCATATCGCACATCGGGATACGCTTGATAATACCGGCATTGTTCACAAGAATATCAATCACGCCGACTTCGCTCTCGATACGGGCTACCATCTCATTCACAGCAGCCTCATTGGTTACGTCACATACGTAGCCGTGAGCATCGATTCCCTCTTCTTTATAGGAAGCAATTCCCTTATCTACTAATTCCTGCTTGATATCGTTAAACACGATCGTTGCGCCGGCTGCAGCCATTCCCTTTGCCATTGCAAAACCAATTCCGTAGGAAGCACCTGTAATCAGTGCAACTTTTCCGTCCAGCGAAAACTTGTCTGTTAAGTAATCCATGTTCATGATTTGTTTCTCCTTTACTTATTTCTTTTTGGTCTGGTCAGTTATTCCGTCATCCCGGTCTTTTTTCTAAATGTATTCAAATCTTTAAATTTGTATACAACCTCAATGACTTGTATATAGACTAGCATAATGTATTCAGTTTTACAATGTGCAATATCACCAAACTATATTCCCTTTTTTTGTCATTATTTTTTCTTATCCGGATGATCGGCTCTTGAAAACCTGCGTGTGATGGAAAATTACTTTTCGTCAGCTGTAAGTCACATGTTGTGGGAAATTGAGTCCCAATGGAGGAGGTGCAGCGGGCTGCGCTGACTGTATAGGGGCTTAATATGCTGCGAAGCGGAGTGGGCAGCGGGTGGAATGGATTTTCAGATATGCGCTGGGGAAACGCAGGAAAAAAGCTTTTATAAAACGGCTTATTTCTGCGTTTCATAAAAGCTTTTCTGTTTTTGGCTTTTGGCCTTTGACTTTTGACCTTTGGCTTTTCTTTTCTTTTTTTCTTTTCTTTTTTCTGTATCCTGTTTCCTGTATCCTGTTTCCACCGGCACTCAATGTGCCGGCGGATTTTATCGTGTCAACGAATATCTGTTTTTACGGGGGATTAGTGGCAGTTACATCCACATCCGCTTTCATTAGCAGTACCAGGAGCCGTAATCGGCATTACGTTGTTATTATTGCCTGCCCAGAAGCCATCTCTGAAGCCGGTCTCATAACCTGCGTTAAAGCCTGCGGCATAGCCGCGGCGGAACTGGCAGCTGGCCCAGTCATTCGGTCTGCAGCACCAGGAATTATTATTATTGTTGTTATTGTTATTATTTCCCCAGGAAACACATCCACAATTACATCCGCAATTCCATCCACAACCTACATTACATTTATTACAACAACACATATGATTGATCTCCTTTAATTTATCAGGTTTGTACTATATCATATGCGAATATACCTTAGATGTGCATAATGGAAACATTCACTGCTGCTTACAGGATAGCCCAAACTCAGACACGGAACATGATTCTGTTTTTGAACTCCTGTGCCTTCCCCTCGTTCCAGTCGTGAACCGGTCTGTAATAACCGGCAATTCTGCTGTAGACCGCGGCGCGGCCTCCGCATTTTGGACACACGTTCTGCCTTCCCGGCAGATATCCGCAGGACTGGCAGATAGAGTAGATCGGCGACAGCGTATAATAAGGAATATCATGACCAGTCGTTATGTCGTGCAACAGATCCCGCGCCTTCCTCCAGTCGTCAAACTCGCGTTCCATATAAACATGGAACACGGTTCCTGCCGTATAAAGCGGCTGCAGCTGATCCTGATTCATCAGAGCAGCTTCCAGGGAACCATCGTAGTCCGCAGGCAGCTTCGTGCTGTTCGTATAATACGGCGCATCTCCTTCGTGACCTGCCGTCCTGATTCCAGGAAATTTCTCCTTATCCAGCATGGCGAAACGGTAGGTAGCCGACTCAGCCGGCGTCGCCTCAAGACCGTAGAGATCCCCGTATTCCAGCTGGTATCCCACGATCTTTTCCTTCATATGATTTAACATGGCAGCGGCAAACTGCCTCGTCTTCTCTGATTCCATGCCCTCTCCCAGCCACGGTGCATTCAGACCAGCCTCATTCATCCCGATAATGCCGATGGACGAAAGATGGTTGCTGAAATCAGACAGATAGCAGGCCGTATATGGGTACAGGCCATTCTTCAGCAGATTGGAGATCACCTCACGTTTCGTCCGCAAGGAACGCGCCGCCAGATCCATCTTCTCATCCAGTTTCTCATAGAACTCCGCCTCGTTCTTCGACTGATACGCAATCCTTGGCAAATTGATCGTAACCACGCCGATCGATCCCGTATGTTCCCCATATCCGAAGAAACCGCCTGCTTTGCTGCGCAGCTCATGTAAATCAGGAGTTACCCCGTCATAGGAAATTCTCACATCTCCCGGTGTCAGTCCGCTGCGGACGTAATTCGTAAAATACGGCGTACCGTAATGGGAAGCCAGCGAAAACAATAGCCGGTTTCTCTCATTATCAGACCAGTCGAAGTCCGGAGTCAGCCCATAGGACGGGATCGGATACTGAAAACCGAGTCCGCTGGCATCGCCCTCCAGCATAGTCTCCAGAAATGCCCGGTCCACCATATCCAGTTCCGCCTGGCACTCCCCATAGGTGAAATCCATCTCCTGTCCACCCACGATGGCCTTCTGCGATGCCATATCCTCCGGAACCATCAAATCCAGGGAAATATGGGAAAATGGTGCCTGAGTCCCCCATCTGCTCGGCGTATTTACGCCAAAGACAAATGCCTCCATACACTTTTTCACCCGGTCATACGAGAGGTTGTCCGCCTTGACAAAAGGCGCCAGATACGTATCAAAAGAAGAAAATGACTGGGACGCCGCCCATTCATTCTGCATAATTCCCAGGAAATTAACCATCTGATTGCAGAGCGTGGCCAGATGCTTCGCCGGAGATGCCGTAATCTTTCCGGTAATTCCGCCGAGCCCGTCCATCAGAAGCCTCTTTAAAGACCAGCCACAGCTATAACCGGTCAGCATGGACAGGTCATGAATATGAAGATCACCGCCTATATAAGCCTCGGAAATTTCCTTATCATAGATTTCCGTCAGCCAGTAATTGGTCGTAACCGCGCCTGAGTTATTTAAAATAAGACCGCCCACGGAGTATGTGACCGTAGAGTTCTCCTTCACCCGCCAGTCTTCCACCTTCACATAGTTGTCCACCACATCTTTATAATCCAGAGTTGTCTTACCGAGATTCCTGATCTTCTCTCGCTGTTTCCTATATAATATGTATGCCTTCGCCACGTCCGTATAGCCGGCTTCCTCCAGCACCTTCTCCACGCTGTCCTGGATATCCTCGACAGCAATCTGGTCGCCCTTCATCTTCCCCTGAAAATCAGACGTCACTCTGATCGACAGCAGTTCCACAATATCCTCCGTATAAAATTTCCCCGTTGCCTTAAACGCCTTCCTTATAGCTTCGGAGATCTTTTCCAGATGAAATTCTACGATTGCCCCATCACGTTTTGCTACTAAAATCATGCCTGTCCCCTCTTTCCTTGTGTCTCATTTGCTCTTACAATACTCTTACAAATATACCAGATTTCCCGTGAAGTCACAACATGCAATAAGCCGAAATACTGTATACACAATATCTTGAGTAAAGGTTTCAACTGCTAACCTGATACTTGTCCCAATTCAAATGTACACATTTTTTTCATAATTTCATCAAAGAATCTTCACATATCCCATGTATAGTAATACATGTAACAGAGAAAAACCAAACAAAACTTTTTTTCATACTCTGGCCGGCAAGAATCCCCCTCTTGCCGGCCCCTCCCTTTTTATCAGCAATTATTCTTTACATCAAAGCTGGGATTGAAAGCATAAAAATTCTTACTGTCTAAATTATCCTGGGTAATCCGCAGCGCCTCACCAAATCTCTGGAAATGCACAATTTCTCTTTCCCTTAAGTAACGGATGGGGTCACAAACATCCGGATCGGTCACTACGCGCAGAATATTGTCGTAGGTGCTCCGTGCCTTTTGTTCTGCCGCCATATCCTCTACCAGATCGGTGATCGGATCGCCTTTCGACTGAAACTCGCAGGCATTAAACGGAATTCCGCCTGCGGCCTGTGGCCAGATACCCGTAGTGTGATCAATGTAATAAGGGCCAAAACCTGATTCCACGATCTGCTCCGGCGTTAAGTTCCTGGTGAGCTGATGAACGATTGTCGCTACTATCTCAAGATGAGCGAGTTCCTCTGTTCCAATATCCGTGAGGAGTCCCTTGCACTCCTTATATGGCATGGCGTAGCGCTGGGATAAGTAGCGCATGGAGGCACCCATTTCGCCGTCTGGCCCACCATACTGACTCATAATAAACGTCGCCATTTTCGGATTCGGTGTTGTAATATTTACCGGATACTGTAATCTCTTTTCATATCTCCACATCAGCCGCACTCTCCTTCCCAAGGCCACGGATTGTTGACCCAGGTCCAGTAATTATCGGACCGGACTTCATCAAACATCAGCGGGCCGCACTGAGCCTCATAGGCATCCATTGCCTGTTTCCGTAAATCTGATACATATTGATAGTAATTCAGCGCATCCTGATCACTGGGATGAGTATCCAAATAGAGAATCACATCGTCCATAGCGAAGCTCGCCTCATAGACTGCTTGAAGCAGAGCGCTGCAGTTCATATCGGTATTTGCCATTATCTGCACCTCCCCATGGAAAACGGTTTATCCAAATCCGGGAAAATTGTCCCTCTGTTCATTGCTTTTTCAACCGGATAGACCTGCTGCCAGCGCTGCCACGGAACGTATGCCATGCCTACCGGAAACTGATCGATATCACAGGATGAGTTCATAGAAGAGGAATTCGTCGGCATTTCTGGACGAACGGCTGATTCACGGCCTGACATTACCTCCCGGCGAGCAACCATACCTGAGTCCATCGGTGCATTCGACTGCGGCATTGCGCCACGCCCCATCGGCATCTCCGGCTGCATCATCGATCCGCGATCCATCGGCA
>ENA-OXEB01000332-OXEB01000332.1-human-gut-metagenome-genome-assembly--contig:-NODE-332-length-18904-cov-16.5927_pt1 | contig 18904 bp, 15 predicted proteins | sample MGYA00249353_ERZ652239 | MGnify/ENA primary metagenome ERZ652239 (study PRJEB26925, sample SAMN05826586) | human gut metagenome | biome: ENVO:2100002; feature: ENVO:00000062; material: ENVO:00002003... | reverse complement strand
GAGTCGTCGGCAGCGTCAGATGTGTATAAGAGACAGGTCATTAGATGTTGAATCAATGAATTACTCGTTCAGTTAATATTTAAATATTCATGAAATCTATAAATTAAAGATTTGTCACTTATTGGATTTAGTATGCTTGATTTAAATGGCGGACAATTATTGTTATTATTAAGTCTAATGTCATTTAAAGGCATTATCATATTTACGAAGAGATCAGGATGATAACGATGAAAAAAAGTGTATTGACGGCGTTTATAACTGTGGTATGTGCAACGTCCAGCGTTATGGCTGCTGATGATAATGCTATCACGGATGGCTCAGTAACATTTAATGGTAAAGTTATTGCTCCAGCTTGTACCCTGGTAGCTGCGACGAAAGATTCCGTGGTGACTTTGCCAGATGTTAGTGCCACGAAGTTGCAAACCAATGGTCAGGTTTCTGGCGTGCAAATTGATGTGCCAATTGAATTAAAAGATTGTGATACTACCGTAACAAAAAATGCAACGTTCACCTTTAATGGCACTGCGGATACTACTCAGATTACAGCGTTTGCTAACCAGGCCTCATCTGATGCTGCTACAAACGTGGCCCTGCAAATGTATATGAATGATGGTACAACGGCCATCACGCCAGACACAGAAACCGGGAACATTTTGTTGCAGGATGGAGATCAGACGTTGACTTTTAAAGTTGATTATATCGCTACGGGGAAAGCGACTTCAGGTAATGTGAATGCGGTAACAAATTTCCATATTAACTATTATTAATAGAACTCATTAATTGTTTTATTAATTAGTACCCCTCCAGTGTTCTGGAGGGGATATTCATATTTTTTAAGAGTGACTATTTATGAAAACTTGCATAACAAAGGGAATTGTGACCGTAAGTTTAACGGCAATATTACTCAGCTGCTCATCCGCATGGGCGGCAGGTAAAGGCGGGATTGGACTTGCAGCAACACGTCTTGTTTATTCAGAAGGTGAAGAGCAAATTTCACTGGGTGTACGTAACACCAGTCCGGATGTTCCTTATCTTATTCAGTCATGGGTGATGACCCCAGATAATAAAAAATCAGCAGACTTTATTATTACACCACCGCTATTTGTGCTGAATCCGGCAAATGAGAATCTGTTACGCATTATGTACATTGGAGCGCCGTTGGCGAAAGACAGAGAAACCCTTTTCTTCACTAGCGTACGGGCAGTCCCTTCAACAACGAAGCGGAAAGAGGGAAATACCCTGAAGATTGCCACACAAAGCGTCATCAAACTTTTCTGGCGACCAAAAGGTTTAGCGTATCCCTTAGGCGAGGCTCCGGCGAAACTGCGTTGCACTTCGTCAGCTGACATGGTTACGGTCAGTAACCCAACACCTTATTTCATTACCCTGACAGACCTGAAAATAGGTGGAAAAGTAGTTAAAAATCAAATGATTTCCCCCTTTGATAAATACCAATTTTCTCTGCCAAAGGGGGCCAAAAATAGCAGCGTAACGTATCGAACCATCAATGACTACGGGGCGGAAACGCCGCAACTCAACTGTAAATCGTAAGCCGTCTTCAGTTAAGAGAGCGAGATGTATAGAACTCATCGACAACACAGCCTGTTAAGCTCTGGTGGAGTGCCATCGTTTATTGGTGGGCTGGTGGTGTTTGTGTCGGCAGCGTTCAATGCACAAGCTGAAACCTGGTTCGATCCTGCTTTTTTCAAAGATGATCCCTCAATGGTGGCCGATTTGTCTCGTTTCGAAAAAGGACAAAAAATAACGCCAGGGGTTTATCGTGTCGATATTGTTCTGAATCAGACAATTGTAGATACGCGCAACGTCAATTTTGTTGAGATAACGCCAGAGAAGGGGATTGCCGCCTGTTTGACGACTGAAAGCCTGGATGCAATGGGTGTTAATACTGATGCGTTTCCGGCTTTTAAACAACTGGACAAACAAGCGTGTGTGCCATTGGCGGAGATTATTCCGGATGCCAGCGTAACGTTTAATGTGAATAAACTCCGTCTGGAAATTTCAGTACCGCAAATCGCCATCAAAAGTAATGCCCGTGGTTATGTCCCCCCTGAACGTTGGGATGAAGGGATCAACGCGCTATTACTGGGATATTCGTTTAGCGGGGCTAACAGTATTCATAGCAGCGCAGACAGTGATTCTGGCGACAGCTATTTTCTGAATTTAAACAGTGGCGTTAATTTAGGCCCATGGAGATTGCGCAACAATTCAACATGGAGTCGTAGTAGTGGCCAAACCGCAGAATGGAAGAATCTCAGCAGCTATTTGCAACGGGCGGTTATTCCTCTGAAAGGCGAACTGACCGTAGGTGATGATTATACTGCAGGCGATTTTTTCGATAGTGTCAGCTTTCGTGGTGTGCAACTGGCGTCAGATGACAACATGCTGCCAGACAGCCTGAAAGGGTTTGCGCCTGTGGTGCGTGGTATCGCCAAAAGCAATGCCCAGATAACGATTAAGCAAAATGGTTACACCATTTACCAAACTTATGTATCGCCTGGTGCTTTTGAAATTAGTGATCTCTATTCCACGTCGTCGAGCGGTGATTTGTTAGTTGAAATCAAAGAAGCGGACGGCAGCGTCAATAGCTACAGCGTACCGTTCTCCAGTGTGCCATTACTCCAGCGTCAGGGGCGAATCAAATACGCGGTGACACTGGCGAAATACAGAACCAATAGTAATGAACAGCAGGAGAGCAAATTTGCCCAGGCCACGTTGCAGTGGGGCGGACCGTGGGGAACGACCTGGTATGGTGGTGGACAATATGCTGAATATTACCGTGCCGCCATGTTTGGTCTGGGATTTAACCTCGGCGATTTCGGAGCAATTTCGTTCGATGCGACCCAGGCGAAGAGTACGCTAGCAGATCAAAGCGAACATAAAGGTCAGTCATATCGTTTTCTGTATGCCAAAACGCTCAACCACTTGGGCACTAACTTTCAATTGATGGGCTATCGCTATTCGACGTCGGGTTTCTACACCCTTTCCGACACCATGTATAAACATATGGATGGCTACGAATTTAATGACGGTGATGATGAAGATACGCCGATGTGGTCGCGTTATTACAATTTGTTTTACACCAAACGTGGCAAACTGCAGGTCAATATCTCCCAGCAATTAGGCGAGTACGGTTCGTTTTATTTAAGTGGTAGCCAGCAAACTTACTGGCATACGGATCAACAGGATCGGCTATTACAGTTTGGCTACAACACGCAAATTAAAGATCTTTCGCTGGGGATTTCCTGGAACTACAGTAAGTCCCGTGGTCAACCTGATGCTGATCAGGTGTTTGCTCTAAATTTTTCCCTGCCGCTCAATCTGTTGCTCCCCAGAAGTAATGATAGCTATACCAGGAAAAAAAATTACGCCTGGATGACCTCTAACACCAGTATCGATAACGAAGGGCACACTACACAAAACCTGGGTTTAACGGAGACATTACTCGATGACGGTAACCTGAGCTACAGCGTGCAACAGGGATATAACAGCGAGGGGAAAACGGCTAATGGTAGCGCCAGCATGGATTACAAAGGGGCGTTTGCGGATGCCCGAGTGGGCTACAACTACAGCGATAACGGCAGTCAACAACAACTGAACTACGCTCTTTCAGGCAGTTTAGTTGCCCATTCACAGGGCATTACCCTGGGGCAATCGCTGGGGGAAACTAACGTTCTGATTGCAGCACCAGGCGCAGAGAATACTCGTGTGGCGAACAGCACCGGGCTGAAAACTGACTGGCGCGGATATACCGTTGTTCCTTATGCCACTTCTTATCGGGAAAATCGAATCGCACTTGATGCGGCGTCGTTAAAACGTAACGTGGATCTTGAAAATGCAGTAGTCAACGTGGTTCCCACCAAAGGGGCGTTGGTTCTGGCGGAGTTCAATGCCCATGCGGGTGCAAGGGTATTAATGAAAACATCAAAGCAGGGTATACCGCTGCGTTTTGGCGCGATAGCGACGCTGGACGGCGTACAGGCTAATAGCGGCATAATTGATGATGATGGCTCGCTCTATATGGCGGGTTTACCGGCGAAGGGAACAATAAGCGTGCGCTGGGGCGAAGCTCCCGATCAAATTTGTCATATCAATTACGAGCTTACCGAACAACAAATTAACTCTGCGATTACGCGAATGGATGCCATATGCAGATAATCTTTGGAGAAAAATGCGTGTCATTACTACGACTATTTTTTGCCGCCGTCTTAATGCTATGGTGCGCTCAAACCGCTGCTTATAGCGGGCAGTGTCATACTACTCAGGGGAATCCGTATATTGGCGTCAATTTTGGCGTTAAAACCCTGGAGGAAGAAGCAAATACGGCAGGGGTAGTTAAAGACAAATTTTATCAGTGGAACGAATCGAATGATTATTATGTTTCCTGTGATTGCGATAAAGACAATGTCAGAAGTGGCCGATGGGCATTCGCCGCGGATTCACCGTTAGTCTATTTAGGCGACAACTGGTACAAAATTAATGACTATCTTGCCGCCAAAGTTTTATTGCAGGTTAAAGGCAGTTCTCCTACTGCGGTTCCTTTCGAAAACGTGGGCACAGGGGGGGATACCCGATGGCATATTTGCGACCCTGGCGGTCAACGTTTAGGTGGGCAGGGGGCAAGCGGTAATAGCGGTAGCTTTTCCCTGAAAATATTGCAGCCGTTCGTTGGCTCGGTCGTCATTCCTCCTATGGCGCTGGCGCGATTATATGAATGCTACAACATACCCGCAGGTGATTCCTGCACGACTACAGGTACACCGGTTTTAGTGTATTACCTGTCTGGTACGATCAATTCACTTGGCTCATGTTCCGTCAATGCCGGAGAGACAATTGAAGTTGATTTAGGTGATGTCTTCGCTGCCAATTTCCGTGTTGTAGGGCATAAACCTCTTGGGGCCAGAACGGCAGAACTTGCAATTCCAGTCAGGTGTAACACGGGAAACGCGGGATTAGTTAATGTCAACCTGAGTCTGACGGCAACCACAGACCCCAGCTATCCCCAGGCGATTAAGACGTCACGTCCTGGCGTGGGCGTGGTGGTGACCGATAGCCAGAACAACATTATTTCCCCTGCTGGTGGAACATTACCGCTCTCTATTCCTGATGATGCAGACAGTATCGCGCGAATGAATGTCTATCCAGTCAGCACGACAGGTGTACCACCAGAAACCGGGCGATTTGAAGCCACGGCAACGGTGAGAATAAATTTTGATTAACGCGTGAACGTATGAAGAAAAAAACGATATTTCAGTGCGTTATCTTGTTCTTTAGCATTCTTAACATCCATGTCGGGATGGCTGGGCCTGAACAAGTTAGTATGCATATTTATGGGAATGTGGTCGATCAGGGCTGTGATGTCGCCACCAAAAGTGCATTACAAAATATTCATATTGGTGATTTTAATATCAGTGATTTTCAGGCCGCGAATACCGTAAGCACTGCTGCTGATTTGAATATCGATATCACCGGTTGTGCCGCTGGTATTACTGGCGCGGACGTCCTTTTTAGCGGCGAGGCTGACACCCTTGCGCCGACACTGCTCAAACTAACTGACACAGGCGGAAGCGGTGGTATGGCAACGGGGATTGCCGTGCAAATTCTTGATGCGCAAAGTCAGCAAGAAATCCCGCTCAATCAGGTCCAGCCTCTTACGCCCTTAAAAGCCGGGGATAACACACTCAAATATCAACTTCGTTATAAGTCCACAAAGGCGGGAGCAACGGGCGGTAATGCGACGGCGGTTCTCTATTTTGATCTGGTTTACCAGTGAAGGAGTGATGTTGAAACGGATAATCTGGATTCTGTTCTTATTGGGATTAACGTGGGGCTGTGAGCTATTTGCCCATGATGGCACGGTCAACATTAGCGGATCGTTTCGCCGTAATACATGCGTGCTGGCACAGGATAGCAAGCAAATCAATGTGCAGTTAGGCGATGTCTCGCTGACACGTTTTTCTCATGGGAATTATGGCCCGGAGAAATCTTTCATCATTAATTTGCAGGATTGCGGAACAGATGTCAGCACGGTTGACGTCACCTTTTCAGGAACCCCCGACGGAGTGCAGAGCGAAATGTTGTCCATTGAAAGTGGTACGGATGCAGCCAGCGGGCTGGCAATTGCGATTCTGGATGATGCGAAGATATTGATTCCGCTTAACCAGGCGAGTAAAGACTACAGCCTACATAGCGGTAAGGTGCCATTAACTTTTTATGCGCAATTGCGACCTGTCAATAGCGATGTGCAGTCGGGTAAAGTGAATGCCAGCGCGACATTTGTACTTCATTATGACTAATACGTGGAACAGATTGGCGCTCTTGATTTTCGCCGTTTTATCGCTGCTGGTGGCGGGTGAATTGCAGGCAGGAGTGGTGGTCGGCGGAACGCGATTTATCTTTCCGGCAGACAGAGAATCGATATCTATTTTACTGACTAATACCAGTCAGGAATCCTGGCTTATTAACAGTAAAATCAACCGCCCAACGCGTTGGGCCGGGGGTGAAGCGTCGACAGTGCCAGCACCATTACTGGCCGCTCCGCCACTTATTCTCCTGAAGCCCGGTACGACAGGCACGTTGCGCTTGCTGAGAACGGAAAGCGACATCTTGCCTGTGGATCGCGAAACGCTATTTGAGTTAAGCATTGCCAGCGTGCCATCCGGCAAAGTTGAAAATCAGAGCGTAAAAGTGGCGATGCGCTCGGTATTTAAACTGTTCTGGCGACCCGAAGGTTTGCCGGGCGACCCGCTGGAAGCTTATCAACAATTACGCTGGACACGGAATTCGCAGGGTGTACAACTCACTAACCCAACGCCTTATTACATTAACCTGATTCAGGTGAGTGTAAATGGTAAAGCGTTAAGTAATGTGGGAGTTGTGCCGCCTAAAAGCCAGCGTCAGACAAGCTGGTGTCAGGCAATCGCACCGTGTCATGTCGCCTGGCGGGCGATAAATGATTACGGCGGGTTGAGTGCAAAGAAGGAGCAAAATCTGCCCTGAAACAGGTTCGGAAAACGTTTGCGTTTTTTTTGCCGCAGGTCAATTCCCTTTTGGTCCGAACTCGCACATAATACGCCCCCGGTTTGCACACCGGGAATCCAGGAGAGTTCATGTACTACCCCTTCGTTCGTAAAGCCCTTTTCCAGCTCGATCCAGAGCGCGCTCATGAGTTTACTTTTCAGCAATTACGCCGTATTACAGGAACGCCGTTTGAAGCACTGGTGCGGCAGAAAGTGCCTGCGAAACCTGTTAACTGCATGGGCCTGACGTTTAAAAATCCGCTTGGTCTGGCAGCCGGTCTTGATAAAGACGGGGAGTGCATTGACGCGTTAGGCGCGATGGGATTTGGATCGATCGAGATCGGTACCGTCACGCCACGTCCACAGCCAGGTAATGACAAGCCGCGTCTCTTTCGTCTGGTAGATGCCGAAGGTTTGATCAACCGTATGGGCTTTAATAATCTTGGCGTTGATAACCTCGTAGAGAACGTAAAAAAGGCCCATTATGACGGCGTCCTGGGTATTAACATCGGCAAAAATAAAGATACGCCAGTGGAGCAGGGCAAAGATGACTATCTGATTTGTATGGAAAAAATCTATGCCTATGCGGGATATATCGCCATCAATATTTCATCGCCGAATACCCCAGGATTACGCACGCTGCAATATGGTGAAGCGCTGGATGATCTCTTAACCGCGATTAAAAATAAGCAAAATGATTTGCAAGCGATGCACCATAAATATGTGCCGATCGCAGTGAAGATCGCGCCGGATCTTTCTGAAGAAGAATTGATCCAGGTTGCCGATAGTTTAGTTCGCCATAATATTGATGGCGTTATTGCAACCAATACCACACTCGATCGTTCTCTTGTTCAGGGAATGAAAAATTGCGATCAAACCGGTGGCTTAAGTGGTCGTCCGCTTCAGTTAAAAAGCACCGAAATTATTCGCCGCTTGTCACTGGAATTAAACGGTCGCTTACCGATCATCGGTGTTGGCGGCATCGACTCGGTTATCGCTGCGCGTGAAAAGATTGCTGCGGGTGCCTCACTGGTGCAAATTTATTCTGGTTTTATTTTTAAAGGTCCGCCGCTGATTAAAGAAATCGTTACCCATATCTAATTATTTCTTCGAATTCCTCTTTATAAGATAATCAGGGCTTTATTTTCAGCCCTGGTTGTTTTATATTCATCGCTGTTGCTTATTTAGACATTTTGTACTTTTATTGTTGAGGTTATTAAGCGAAGCGACAATGGATTGTGTTGCTGCGGTTTTATAGGGTAGGGGAGAGGCAGATGCGAATTAAACCAGACGATAACTGGCGTTGGTATTACGATGAAGAGCACGATCGAATGATGCTCGATTTAGCCAATGGTATGCTATTTCGCTCACGTTTTGCGCGCAAGATGTTGACTCCAGATGCCTTTTCTCCCGCAGGCTTTTGCGTTGACGACGCCGCGCTCTATTTCTCTTTTGAAGAAAAGTGCCGCGATTTTAATTTATCTAAAGAACAAAAAGCCGAACTGGTGCTGAATGCACTGGTAGCAATTCGCTATCTCAAACCGCAAATGCCGAAAAGCTGGCATTTTGTTTCCCATGGTGAAATGTGGGTGCCCATGCCGGGCGATGCGGCCTGCGTTTGGTTGAGCGATACTCACGAGCAGGTCAATTTGCTGGTCGTTGAATCTGGCGAAAATGCCGCACTATGCCTGCTGGCACAACCCTGCGTTGTTATTGCGGGTCGCGCGATGCAGTTGGGCGACGCCATTAAAATCATGAACGACAGGCTGAAACCGCAGGTTAATGTTGACAGCTTCAGCCTCGAACAGGCAGTCTAACGCGCCAACTTAAGTGCAGTCTTCGGTACACAGCTACAGCAAAGAATGGTGCCATCATCGCCCATTGCTGATTTTTTCAGCGGCGTGACTTCGCCTTCTAAAAGCTGAACACGGCAACTTCCACAAATGCCCGCGCGGCAAGAATAAGGGATACGAATTCCCTGATTTTCTAATTGCTCCAGCAACACCTGTTGGTTATTTCCACGAAATGCCTGTCCCTGCCAGTCAATATCTACATTTGCGTCCGGTTGTTGCGTGATGTTGGCGGTATCATCAGCGGCAGCTGCGCCGTAAATTTTTGCCGGAGCCGTTGCCAGAATTTCCACCTCATCGCCAACGCGAATCACGCCGCTATTACGGGCAATTAAATTCTGACCAAAATCGACATCGCCGTTATCCTGGGCAGTGCGGAAAGATTGCAATGTTTTTAATGGTTCGCCTGCCGGATGTTTTTGCCCTTTTTCTGGGCTGACGGTGGTGAAAATACAGCGGCTACAAGGTTTAACCACATCAAACACCACATCACCAATGCGAATCACTTTCCAGCGATCTTCTTCCCAGGCTGACGCGCCGGAAACCACCAGATTGGGGCGGAATTGCTCCATTTTTACACTGGCCGGACAACGTTGTTGGAGATCACGTAACGAGGCTTCGTTAGCAAGAAGGTAAGGATAGCCATCAGCAAATGACAGAGGTACAGTGTTGTGGCGTTTCACGCGCCGGGTCATTTGTGGCCCCACCCAGCGTAATTGCACTTCGCGGGAGAAAAATCCACTTAGCCATTTGTTGATCGCGTCTGGCGCAATTCGCGCGGTAAAATGTGTGCCCCAAACTTCGGTTGGTGCGTCTTGTGTGGCGAAATCAGCAAAACGAACATATGCGCTACTGCCATCTGGTGCGGTGAGATGCAAGCCATCATGCACAGGTGAAGGAGTAAACCGTACCATCTGGGGAAACTGGCGAGCGGTAATAAACGTACCGTCAGGTTCCGTGATCATAAAGATGCGATCGAAGGCCAGACCACTGACATCTGCCAGAGCATGTGTAAGACCAATGCCGCGCATCGATTTAACAGGATGAATAAAAAGCCGGATTAATGTCGCCACGGTGCGGTCCTCAAATGAAAATAAGCCCTCAACTTTATGACATGACGCGCTTATTAGCTATAATGCGCAACAATTTTCTTAGCGCCTGTCCCATTAGGCTATTTTATTTGTCAGTTTGGCCCTGGGTTATGCTCGAAATCCTCACGTACTTGTGTACGCTCCGGTTTCTCCGCGCTGTCCATGTCCAGACTGACTGCAACAATTACGCCTACTGCGGTAGGCTCTTAGAGTAAAAGTGACGATATGAATTCTCTGTTTGCCAGTACGGCCCGTGGGCTGGAAGAGCTGTTAAAAACTGAACTGGAAAACCTGGGGGCCGTTGAATGCCAGGTGGTTCAGGGTGGGGTCCATTTCAAGGGCGACACACGGCTTGTTTACCAGAGCCTGATGTGGAGCCGCCTGGCCTCGCGTATTATGTTGCCGCTGGGCGAGTGTAAGGTTTACAGCGATTTAGACCTCTATCTCGGTGTTCAGGCGATCAACTGGACAGAGATGTTTAATCCTGGCGCGACCTTCGCTGTCCACTTCAGTGGTTTGAATGACACCATCCGCAACAGTCAGTACGGCGCGATGAAAGTGAAAGACGCGATCGTCGATGCTTTCACGCGGAAAAATCTGCCGCGTCCAAATGTTGATCGCGATGCGCCGGATATCCGCGTTAACGTCTGGCTGCATAAAGAAACCGCCAGTATCGCTCTTGATCTGAGTGGTGATGGTTTACATCTGCGTGGCTATCGCGATCGTGCTGGTATTGCGCCGATCAAAGAAACCCTGGCAGCCGCTATTGTGATGCGATCCGGCTGGCAGCCAGGAACACCGCTGCTCGATCCGATGTGTGGTTCCGGTACGTTGCTGATTGAAGCAGCGATGCTGGCGACCGATCGCGCACCAGGCTTGCACCGTGGGCGTTGGGGCTTTAGCGGCTGGGCGCAGCATGATGAAGCTATCTGGCAGGAAGTGAAAGCGGAAGCGCAAACTCGCGCCCGTAAAGGCCTGGCTGAGTATAGCTCTCATTTTTACGGTTCGGACAGCGACGCACGGGTGATTCAACGTGCACGCACTAACGCCCGTCTTGCGGGGATTGGTGAACTGATCACCTTTGAGGTGAAAGATGTCGCGCAACTGACCAATCCGCTGCCGAAAGGGCCGTACGGCACAGTGTTGAGCAACCCGCCATACGGGGAACGTCTGGACAGCGAACCGGCGCTGATTGCGCTGCATAGCCTGCTGGGTCGGATCATGAAAAACCAGTTTGGTGGCTGGAATCTCTCTTTGTTTAGTGCCTCGCCGGATCTGCTAAGCTGCTTGCAGCTGCGTGCAGACAAACAGTACAAGGCGAAAAACGGCCCGCTGGACTGCGTACAGAAAAATTACCACGTTGCCGAAAGCACTCCAGACAGCAAACCGGCGATGGTAGCGGAAGACTACACCAACCGCCTGCGTAAGAACCTCAAAAAATTCGAGAAGTGGGCTCGCCAGGAAGGGATTGAATGTTACCGCCTGTATGACGCCGATCTGCCAGAATATAACGTTGCCGTTGACCGTTATGCCTACTGGGTGGTGGTGCAGGAGTATGCGCCGCCAAAAACTATTGATGCTCACAAAGCGCGTCAGCGTCTGTTCGATATTATCGCTGCAACCATTTCGGTACTGGGGATTGCGCCAAACAAACTGGTGCTGAAAACCCGTGAACGCCAGAAGGGCAAAAACCAATACCAGAAACTGGGCGAGAAGGGCGAGTTTCTTGAAGTTACCGAATATAACGCTCACTTGTGGGTGAACCTGACGGATTATCTCGATACTGGTCTGTTCCTCGATCACCGCATCGCCCGTCGTATGCTCGGTCAGATGAGCAAAGGCAAAGATTTCCTCAACCTGTTCTCTTATACCGGCAGCGCCACCGTGCATGCGGGATTAGGCGGTGCACGCAGCACCACCACCGTGGATATGTCGCGTACTTATCTGGAATGGGCAGAACGCAACCTGCGTCTGAATGGCCTGACCGGGCGTGCGCATCGCCTGATTCAGGCCGATTGCCTGGCGTGGCTGCGTGAGGCAAATGAACAGTTCGATCTGATCTTTATCGATCCGCCAACCTTCTCTAACTCAAAACGAATGGAAGATGCGTTTGATGTTCAGCGCGATCATCTGGCGCTGATGAAAGATTTGAAACGTCTGCTGCGTGCAGGTGGGACGATCATGTTCTCGAACAACAAACGTGGCTTCCGTATGGATCTCGACGGCCTGGCAAAACTGGGACTGAAAGCACAAGAAATTACGCAAAAAACGCTCTCCCAGGATTTCGCCCGTAACCGCCAGATCCACAACTGCTGGCTGATTACCGCAGCCTGAAAGGAATAGTAATGTCATTAATCAGTATGCATGGCGCATGGCTGTCGTTCAGCGACGCGCCGCTTCTCGATAACGCAGAACTGCATATCGAAGATAACGAACGTGTTTGTCTGGTGGGCCGCAACGGCGCAGGCAAATCGACGTTAATGAAAATCCTCAACCGTGAACAAGGGCTGGATGACGGTCGCATTATTTACGAGCAAGATTTGATTGTAGCGCGTCTGCAACAGGATCCGCCGCGTAACGTTGAGGGTAGCGTTTATGATTTCGTTGCCGAAGGCATTGAAGAACAAGCGGAATATCTGAAACGCTATCACGATATTTCGCGCCTGGTGATGAACGACCCGAGCGAGAAAAATCTCAACGAACTGGCGAAGGTTCAGGAACAGCTGGATCACCACAACCTGTGGCAGCTGGAAAACCGCATCAACGAAGTGCTGGCGCAACTGGGGTTAGATCCTAACGTTGCGCTGTCGTCGCTTTCCGGCGGCTGGTTGCGTAAAGCGGCATTAGGACGCGCGCTGGTGAGTAATCCGCGCGTGCTGTTGCTTGATGAACCGACAAACCACCTGGATATTGAAACCATCGACTGGCTGGAAGGGTTTTTGAAAACTTTCAACGGGACGATTATTTTCATCTCCCACGACCGTTCGTTTATCCGCAATATGGCGACGCGCATTGTTGATCTCGATCGCGGCAAGCTGGTGACCTATCCAGGGAATTACGACCAGTACCTGCTGGAAAAAGAAGAAGCCCTGCGCGTGGAAGAATTACAAAATGCCGAGTTCGATCGCAAACTGGCGCAGGAAGAGGTGTGGATCCGCCAGGGGATCAAAGCACGCCGTACCCGTAATGAAGGCCGCGTACGCGCCCTGAAAGCGATGCGTCGCGAACGTGGTGAACGTCGCGAAGTGATGGGTACCGCAAAGATGCAGGTGGAAGAGGCCAGCCGCTCCGGTAAAATCGTTTTCGAAATGGAAGACGTTTGCTACCAGGTTAACGGTAAGCAACTGGTGAAAGATTTTTCTGCCCAGGTTCTACGTGGCGACAAAATTGCCCTGATTGGTCCGAATGGGTGCGGCAAAACCACGCTGCTAAAACTGATGCTCGGTCAGCTTCAAGCGGACAGCGGGCGTATTCACGTTGGCACCAAACTGGAAGTGGCTTATTTCGATCAGCACCGCGCGGAACTGGATCCCGATAAAACGGTGATGGATAACCTTGCCGAAGGTAAGCAAGAGGTGATGGTTAACGGCAAGCCACGCCACGTATTGGGCTATTTGCAGGACTTTCTGTTCCATCCGAAACGGGCGATGACGCCGGTACGTGCGCTTTCTGGCGGTGAGCGGAACCGCTTGCTGCTGGCGCGTTTGTTCCTCAAACCAAGCAACTTATTGATTCTTGACGAACCGACCAACGATCTTGATGTCGAAACGCTGGAACTGCTGGAAGAACTGATCGACAGCTATCAGGGCACGGTATTGCTGGTTAGCCACGATCGTCAGTTTGTCGATAACACCGTTACAGAATGTTGGATCTTCGAAGGCGGCGGTAAAATTGGTCGTTATGTCGGCGGTTATCATGATGCCCGTGGTCAGCAAGAGCAGTATGTGGCGCTCAAACAGCCTGCGGTGAAAAAAACCGAAGAAGCCGCCGCGGCAAAAGCAGAAACTGTAAAACGCAGCAGTAGCAAACTAAGCTATAAATTGCAGCGCGAACTGGAGCAGCTACCGCAATTGCTCGAAGATCTGGAGGCGAAGCTGGAAGCCCTACAGACGCAAGTGGCGGATGCTTCCTTCTTCAGTCAGCCGCATGAGCAGACGCAAAAAGTGCTTGCTGATATGGCTGCTGCAGAGCAGGAGCTGGAGCAAGCCTTTGAACGCTGGGAGTATCTTGAAGCGTTAAAAAATGGTGGCTGATCGCAAAATAGTCGATTTAAACAGAGACAGCTGACAACGGTAAAATTGCCTGATGAACTGGGTTTATCAGGCATGAAAACCAACACTTTGTTAGTCATCTGTAAAATAGCGCATCATTAAGGAGTACCAATGTGCGAACATCATCATGCCGCGAAGCACATCCTGTGCTCGCAGTGTGACATGCTGGTGGCGTTACCGCGCCTTGAGCATGGTCAGAAAGCGGCATGTCCCCGGTGTGGCACAACGTTAACCGTGGCGTGGGATGCCCCTCGGCAGCGTCCCACCGCCTATGCGTTGGCTGCACTGTTCATGCTGTTGCAGTCCAACTTGTTTCCTTTTGTGAATATGAACGTTGCAGGAGTTACCAGTGAAATTACATTACTGGAAATTCCCGGCGTGCTTTTTTCTGAGGACTACGCCAGCCTCGGCACCTTTTTCCTGTTGTTTGTGCAACTGGTTCCCGCGTTTTGTCTGATAACCATTCTGTTACTGGTGAATCGCGCGGAATTACCGGTCCGTTTAAAAGAGCAACTGGCACGGGTGCTTTTTCAACTCAAAACCTGGGGAATGGCGGAGATTTTCCTCGCGGGTGTGCTGGTCAGTTTCGTTAAACTGATGGCTTACGGCAGCATTGGGGTAGGCAGCAGCTTTCTCCCCTGGTGTTTATTTTGTGTCCTGCAACTGCGCGCTTTTCAGTGCGTTGATCGTCGCTGGTTATGGGACGACATCGCCCCGATGCCAGAACTGCGCCAGCCGCTAAAACCAGGCGTCACGGGGATACGTCAGGGGCTGCGTTCGTGCTCCTGTTGTACGGCAATCCTTCCTGCTGATGAACCCGTGTGCCCGCGTTGTAGTACCAAAGGGTACGTTCGGCGTAGAAACAGCCTGCAGTGGACACTCGCGCTGCTTGTAACGTCCATCATGCTGTATCTTCCGGCTAATATTTTGCCCATCATGGTGACGGATTTATTAGGCTCGAAGATGCCGTCGACGATTCTCGCTGGGGTCATTCTGTTATGGAGCGAAGGCTCTTATCCCGTCGCTGCGGTGATCTTTCTGGCCAGTATTATGGTGCCAACGTTAAAGATGATCGCCATCGCGTGGCTGTGTTGGGATGCCAAAGGGCATGGCAAGCGCGACAGTGAAAGAATGCATTTGATTTATGAAGTTGTTGAGTTTGTAGGCCGCTGGTCGATGATTGACGTTTTCGTTATCGCGGTGCTCTCGGCGCTGGTGCGTATGGGAGGTTTAATGAGTATTTATCCGGCAATGGGTGCATTAATGTTTGCTTTAGTCGTCATAATGACAATGTTTTCTGCTATGACGTTTGACCCGCGTTTGTCGTGGGATCGTCAACCTGAATCAGAGCATGAGGAGTCCTGACAGTATGGAATCTAATAATGGGGAAGCCAAAATCCAGAAAGTGAAGAACTGGTCTCCCGTGTGGATATTTCCTATCGTCACGGCGCTCATTGGGGCCTGGGTTCTTTTTTATCATTACAGCCATCAGGGACCGGAAGTGACCCTGATCACCGCGAATGCGGAAGGAATTGAAGGTGGCAAAACCACCATTAAAAGCCGTAGCGTTGACGTCGGCGTGGTTGAAAGCGCCACACTGGCTGATGATTTGACGCACGTTGAAATCAAAGCGCGGCTGAATTCCGGTATGGAAAAATTGCTGCATAAAGACACCGTCTTTTGGGTGGTGAAACCGCAGATTGGTCGCGAAGGGATTAGCGGCCTGGGAACGCTGCTGTCTGGAGTTTATATCGAACTGCAGCCAGGCGCGAAAGGCAGCAAAATGGATAAATACGATTTGCTGGACTCGCCACCGTTGGCCCCGCCTGATGCGAAAGGTATCCGTGTGATTCTCGATAGCAAAAAAGCCGGGCAGCTCTCGCCAGGAGATCCGGTGCTGTTCCGTGGCTATCGGGTAGGTTCGGTTGAAACCAGCACCTTCGATACACAAAAACGCAATATCAGCTATCAACTGTTCATCAATGCACCTTATGACCGACTGGTGACCAACAATGTTCGCTTCTGGAAAGATAGTGGCATTGCGGTTGATCTGACGTCAGCAGGGATGCGTGTGGAGATGGGCTCATTGACAACGCTGCTGAGTGGCGGTGTCAGCTTTGATGTGCCGGAAGGTCTGGATTTAGGGCAGCCAGTGGCACCGAAAACAGCTTTCGTTTTGTATGATGATCAGAAGAGCATTCAGGATTCGTTGTACACCGATCACATTGATTATCTGATGTTCTTTAAAGATTCGGTACGCGGTCTGCAACCGGGAGCTCCGGTAGAGTTCCGGGGTATTCGCCTGGGTACCGTAAGCAAAGTGCCATTCTTTGCGCCGAATATGCGTCAGACATTTAACGATGATTACCGTATTCCGGTACTGATTCGTATCGAGCCAGAGCGGCTGAAAATGCAGCTTGGCGAAAATGCGGATGTTGTTGAGCACCTTGGCGAATTGTTGAAACGTGGTTTACGCGGATCGCTGAAAACCGGAAACCTGGTCACTGGTGCACTGTATGTTGATCTCGATTTCTATCCAAATACGCCTGCAATAACCGGTATTCGTGAATTTAATGGTTATCAGATTATCCCGACCGTTAGCGGCGGCCTGGCGCAAATCCAGCAACGACTGATGGAAGCGTTGGATAAGATCAACAAACTGCCATTGAATCCGATGATTGAACAGGCAACCAGTACGCTTTCTGAAAGTCAGCGCACAATGAAAAACCTGCAAACGACGCTGGATAGCATGAACAAGATCCTCGCTAGCCAGTCGATGCAGCAGTTGCCGACGGATATGCAGTCAACGTTGCGTGAATTGAATCGCAGCATGCAGGGCTTCCAGCCTGGCTCCGCAGCCTACAACAAGATGGTGGCGGATATGCAGCGCCTTGATCAGGTGTTGCGAGAACTGCAACCGGTGCTGAAAACGCTCAATGAGAAGAGTAACGCGCTGGTATTTGAAGCGAAGGACAAAAAAGATCCAGAGCCGAAGAGGGCGAAACAATGAAAAAGTGGCTAGTGACGATTGCAGCACTGTGGCTGGCCGGATGCAGCTCCGGCGAAATTAATAAAAACTATTACCAGTTACCTGTGGTGCAGAGCGGTACACAAAGTACCGCCAGCCAGGGCAATCGTCTGTTATGGGTAGAGCAGGTCACTGTTCCTGACTATCTGGCGGGGAATGGTGTGGTTTATCAAACCAGTGATGTGAAGTATGTGATTGCCAACAACAACTTGTGGGCCAGCCCGTTGGATCAACAGTTGCGCAACACCCTGGTTGCCAACCTGAGTACGCAACTGCCCGGCTGGGTGGTTGCCTCCCAGCCTCTGGGAAGCGCCCAGGACACGCTCAATGTTACCGTAACGGAGTTTAACGGTCGCTATGATGGCAAGGTCATTGTCAGTGGTGAGTGGCTGTTGAACCACCAGGGACAACTGATCAAACGTCCGTTCCGTCTGGAAGGAGTGCAAACTCAGGATGGTTACGATGAGATGGTTAAAGTGCTGGCCGGTGTCTGGAGTCAGGAAGCCGCTTCTATTGCACAAGAGATAAAGCGTCTACCTTAATTATAAAGATTTGTAAATATAACCGTCTCCGGTATGTTGCCTGAGGCGGTTTTTTTGTCTCTAACGTGCGGAAAAATTTGTTCCTCTTCACATTTTTTGTACAACCGACATGCCCGTGTAGCTCACAAATATGACAGTGGCGTGAATTTTGCGCATTGACGGCAGTTATGATTCGCGGTATTGCTTAACTGTGATTGCACATTTAGTAATCACTGTTTTCTTTTCCACCAGAAACCAGTATGAGGGAAACGAGGCATGAAGAGACAAAAACGAGATCGCCTGGAACGGGCACATCAACGTGGTTATCAGGCCGGCATCGCCGGACGCTCAAAAGAAATGTGTCCCTATCAGACGCTGAATCAAAGGTCACAATGGCTGGGAGGCTGGCGAGAAGCCATGGCGGACAGGGTAGTAATGGCCTGATTCTGTCTCTTTAAAAAGAAACCTCCGCATTGCGGAGGTTTCGCCTTTTGATACTCTGTCTGATTATAATCAGAAGGCAGACGTATCCTGGAACAGACCGACTTTCAGGTCGCTGGCGGTATAGATCAGACGACCATCAACCAGCACTTCGCCATCCGCCAGGCCCATAATCAGACGACGGTTAACAATGCGTTTAAAGTGAATACGGTAGGTCACTTTTTTCGCTGTCGGCAGTACCTGACCAGTGAATTTCACTTCGCCAACGCCCAGCGCGCGGCCTTTACCTTCGCCGCCCAGCCAGCCGAGGTAGAACCCTACCAGCTGCCACATTGCGTCCAGGCCCAGGCATCCCGGCATAACCGGATCGCCAATAAAGTGGCATCCGAAGAACCACAGATCCGGATTGATATCCAGTTCTGCTTCAACATACCCTTTGTCGAAGTTACCACCCGTTTCGGTCATTTTGACCACACGGTCCATCATCAGCATGTTCGGTGCTGGCAATTGCGGGCCTTTAGCGCCAAACAGTTCACCGCGACCAGAGGCAAGAAGGTCTTCTTTTGTATAGGATTCGCGTTTATCTACCATGTTCTCTGTAAGCCTTATTTTATTGAAGCACGCAGGATAGCTAACACGTGTACGCTGAACAAGTCCGATCAGTT